>Ga0315278_10002711_pt1 | contig 15799 bp, 20 predicted proteins | sample YL17G06_0_MG_FD_203880 | JGI IMG/M metagenome (GOLD analysis project Ga0315278, IMG submission 203880) | Sediment microbial communities from Yellowstone Lake, YNP, Wyoming, USA - YL17G06_0 | ecosystem: Environmental > Aquatic > Freshwater > Lake > Sediment | place: USA: Wyoming | collected... | reverse complement strand
GCCCCCTTGGCCGATCCGCAAGAGCTCGCCGATTACGACGGCATCATTTTCGGCACGCCGACCCGCTTCGGCAATATGACCTCGCAGATGCGGAACTTCCTCGACCAGACCGGGCCGCTCTGGGTCGGCGGCGCGCTGATCGGCAAAGTGGGCAGCGTGTTCACCTCGACCTCGACCGGCGGCGGCAACGAGACGACCATCGTCTCCTTCCATTGGACCCTGCTGCATCATGGCATGGTGATCGTCGGCCTGCCCTATTCGGCGCCCGATCTTCCCGACATCAGCGAGGTCAGGGGCGGCTCGCCCTACGGCGCCGGCACCATCGCCGCGCCCGACGGCTCGCGCATGCCCTCGCAAAAGGAGCTCAACCTCGCCAGCTTCCAGGGCCACCACGTCGCCAAGATCACCAAGAAGCTCGCTTAGGCTAGAAGCTCACCAGAGCGCCCTGAGCGGGGCCTTGTCGAAGATCTCGGCGAGCCGCGCCCGCGTTCCGGGATCGATGCGCTCGGGCAAATCCTGCCAGGCGAACATGCGCGCTTCGGCGATCTCGCCAAACTTGAAATACTCCTCCCGCCGCTGCCAGTGGCGCACCACAAACACGGCGATATGGTCGCCGGGGAAGTGTGCGAAATTGGAAAAGACGCCATGCAGCTCGGGCGCGCCCGTCAGCGTCACGCCCACTTCTTCCGCAAGCTCACGGGCCAGCGCGATCGGAAGCGTCTCGCCCCATTCGACGCCGCCGCCCGGGAACCACCAGCCCGGCCGGTAGCCGTGGCGCACGAGAAGCACGCGGCCCTCGGCGTCGATGACCGCCCCTTGCGCGCCGAGCGTCATCCCTCGCCGCATGCGCCAGATCGGGCGAAACATCGCGGTCAGCAAGCGGTTCGGCCTGAGGCGTCCTAGGAAGGTGGGCTTCAGCCTTGCCTCCTCGCGTTGCAACACGTTAAGGGACATCTGTGTTCACCCTCGCCCATCTCTCCGACATCCATTTGAGCCCGATGCCGCGCGCCAGGCGCCGCGAACTTTTGAGCAAGCGCGTGATCGGCTATGTCAATTGGCATCGCGGGCGAAAATACGTGCACCGGCGCGAGATCCTCGACCTCCTCACCCGCGACATCGTCGAGCAGAAGCCCGACCACATCGCAGTGACCGGCGATCTTGTCAATCTCGGGCTCCCCGAGGAATTCCTGCGCGCGGCGGAATGGCTGCATCATCTAGGGCCGCCCAGCAGGGTGACCGCGATCCCCGGCAACCACGACGCCTATGTGCGGTTGCATCCGGAAGCAGGAACACGGCATTGGCGCCCTTATATGCAAGCGAACGCGGCCGGCGAGCTGCTGTTTCCGACGCCGCCGGCACGCTTCCCCTTCGTGCGCCGCTTCGGCGATGTGGCGCTCGTCGCGCTGTCCTCGGCCATCCCGACCATGCCGTTCATCGCGGCGGGAGAGATCGGAACGGCGCAGCGGCAGTTCCTGGCGACCGCCCTCGACAGACTGAAACAGGCTGGCCTGTTTCGCGTGGTGCTGATCCACCACCCGCCTTTGCGCGACCAGGCGGGCTGGCACCGCGGGCTGCGCGACGCCGTCGCCTTCACCAAGATTCTGAAGCAGCACGGCGCCGAGCTCGTGCTGCACGGCCATAACCATCTGCAGACGGTGCACGAGCTTCCGACCGCGACCGGGCCTGCCATCGTCGTCGGCGTGCCGTCTGCCTCGGAAGCCGTCGAGGGCCATATCCCCGCCGCGCGCTACAACGAATACTCGATCGCGCGGGATGGCGGCGGCTGGCGGCTGGAGATGGTCGGACGCTCGGTCGCGGCGGCGCCTGAGCATGTCTGGGAAAGCGAGCGCCGCGTGCTCAGGGAACGCTGAGCATCACCGCCGCGAACAGCCCCGCCGCGCCGGTGAGAAGGCCGATGGCGAAGGCCGCGATCACCACGCCCATTCCGGTTCGCGAAGGGGCGGGCTCGAGCCCGAGCCGTCCCATGCGGCCTGGCTCGGTCAGCGCCGCCTCGATGCGCTCGCGGCGCACGATCTCATGCGCCATGTAGCGCGTGATGCGGTCGGCGATGCCGGCGATGTTGGTCGAGCTGTAGAGCGTCCGCCTGCCGCTCTCGCTGTTGCGCACGAAGAGATAGGCGCCCGAGGCATCGTCGACGGTCGCGTAGGTGAACAGGTCGATCCACAGGCGTGCCGGGCGGCTCGGCACCAGTACGAGATTGAAGCGGTCGTCATGCGCCGGCAGCTCGGCAAACACGGCTTCGAGCTCGGCCTTGAGAAGGTCGAGCCGCGCGATCTCGCCGTCGCGCCTGTCGGCGGAGACATCGAGCCGCTCCGCCTCTTCGAGGCGCGCCTTGCGGATGGCTTCGCGCAACGATCGCGAGGCGGCAGGCCGTGCAATGGCTTTGGCGCTTTCTTCCATCCCCGTAGCCCCTTGGCTTTTGGGCTAGCATAGCCCTGCAAGAGGCGGAAATGCGACCGAAATTCACTGACGCAATTCAAGGATTCCCCGGCCCGCCAGCCTATTTCGCGGCGAGCACGACGGAGGCGCGGGCGTCGTCGAACCATTTGTCGACGGCCGTGTCGATATTGGCCTCAAGCCCCGATTTCCAGGTGGCGATGGTAGCGTCGAGCGCCTCCTCGTTCGCCGCCACGAAGCTGTCGCGGTTGAACGCCTCGTTGGCCGCGTTCGACAGATAATCGACCGCCGCGCCGATGGCGACGCCGATCGCGGCGCCAACCACCTGTCCGCCCATGGGCTGGACCACCGTGCCGGCGATTGCTCCCTGCTGGGCGAAGGCAAGCCGCGTCCCAAGCGACGTGGCGACCCGGCGCGACAATTGCCCGAAGCTCTGGGCGATCACGGTGTTGATGGCGGGACCGAGCGCAAGCGCACCCACGGTGCCGCCGGCCGCCGCGGCGCCGACGCCGGCGATCCCATCGAAGGCGCGATCCTCCATGAGGTAGACGGGGGCTTTCCATTTCTGCGCGTCCCAATCGAGCTTGACCTCGGTCATGGGCGTCGCCGACGGAATGTCCTCGAGATGGCTCGTGTGCTTGGCAAGGAACAGCTGGAGCCGCATGTCGCCATTGGCGATGACCCGCCGGTAGCTGTCATGCGCGTGGCGCACGGCCTGTTCGACGCCCTTGGTGATGGTCTCGTCGCGAAGCTCCGGCTTCAGCACCTGGTCGTTATAGTTCTTCAGGAAATAGTCCTTCACGTCGGCCTCGATGGCCTCGTTGAGCGATTCGTATTTGCCCGCCTCGAAGAAGCGGGTGATGGCGGAGCTGATGGTCTCCTTGAGCACGACATAAGAGCGCTTCCACTCGAAGAACCAATCGGCGTAGGACGAGATCGCCGCCTGGCGATCCTGGAAGGCGAGCGCGAAGCTGCGGTCGATATCCTCATGCGCCGCCTGCTTGATGCGCGCGCGTTCCTCGTCGAGCATCAGGATCGTTTCGTTGACGAATTTGTCGGCTTCCGACCGGCTCGCCACCACCTTGTGCAAGGAGCCGTCGACATCCTTGATGACCAGATCGACCGCGTCGGGCGGGAGACTCTTGTCGCCGAAGAAGATGTCGAGGACGCTGTTGTCGGCGTGCACCGGGGCAGTGTGGTCGAGATGCCGCTGATAGCTCCGGTAGAAGGTCGTGCCGAGCGAGACGATCGCATAGACGCAAAGCACGATTCCGATCGCAATGCCGATGGGCCTCAGCAGCATGCCGAGCGCGCTCGGACGCACCACGGTCTCGCGTCCGCGGCGCTCGACTCTCCGACCCCGCCGCTTGGCGGGGGGGCGGATCATCGTGGCGATGGCGTCTTCCGGATGGGCGACAAGGGCGCCGCTTTGGGATTTGGGCATTTCGTCCAGCATGCTTCAACACCTCGGAGCCTATTTCACCGCTCCCAGCGCCCCGTGCCAATATAGGGCTTGTTGACCGGGGTTGTAAGCCTTGCCGCCGAGGCGGCGAGGCATGCCGGCGGTTGAGGCCCCCTACACCTGCGCGTGGGAGATCTCGGCGACGATGATCGACGCGCCATGGTGGATCACGACAAACAGCAGAATGGCGACCGCAATGTTGACCGCCATGTTGAGCCAATGCGCAAGCCGCCTGTCCTCCATGAAGCCGAACAGGTTGAGGTACCATTGGTCGGCATAAGAGAGGCAATAGAAGAAGATCACAATCAGCGCGAACTCGTGGAGATAGAACAGGACCGCGCTGCCCGACTTCTCGTAGAAATATTTCAAGCCTCCGACCAGGACGAAATTGCGCAACAGGTCGAAGAACCACTGCGAGAAATTGCGTACCAATTGCCAGAGCGCAATTTCCCCCTCGCGCTGCTGAAGGAGCTGGTTCCGGTAGCGGGTGAAATCCACGGGGATTCAGCTCACAGCGCGTCGGCGCCCATCTCGCCGGTGCGCACGCGCATCGCCCCTTCGAGCGGAAGCACGAACACCTTGCCGTCGCCGATGCGCCCCGTTCGCGCGGCGTTGCCGACCGCCTCGACCACGCTGTCGGCGATCGAGGCACTGACGGCGATCTCGAGCTTCACCTTGGGCACGAATTGCATAACGTATTCGGCGCCGCGGTAAATCTCGGTCTGCCCCTTCTGCCGCCCGAAGCCGCGCACCTCGCTCACCGTCAAGCCTTGCACGCCGATGCCGGCCAGGGCCTCGCGCACGGCATCGAGCCGGTGCGGCTGAATCACTGCGATGATGTATTTCATGTCGCTCGTCCCCGATCACATGTTGTAGCCGCGTTCGCCGTGGAGCCTGAGGTCGAGGCCCTGTTCCTCGGTCTCAGCGCTGACTCGCAATCCTGTGACCGCATGGACGACCTTGACGATGACGAAGCTTACCAGGAGCGACCATAGCAAAGTGGCGGCGATCCCGGTGAGTTGAATTACGGCCTGTCCACTCATGCTGCGGCCCTCCGCGAGCCCTACCCCGCCCAGCGCCGCGTCGGCGAAGAACGCGGTGAGCAGAATGCCGGTCGCCCCGCCCACGCCGTGGACGGCGAACACGTCGAGTGAATCGTCGATCCTGAAACGCCGTTTCACCACGCCGACCATCACATAGCAGATGGCGCCCCCGGCAATGCCGATGATGAGCGCCGCGCCCGGACCCACATAGCCGGAAGCCGGCGTGATGGAGGCAAGCCCGGCAACCGCCCCGGTGACGGCGCCGATCATGCTCGGCTTGCCGAACTTCACCCATTCGATGAGGATCCAGACGAGTGCGGCTGTCGCCGCCGAGATATGCGTCACGGTCATGGCCATGCCGGCATCGGCGCCGGCCTTCAGCGCGCTGCCGGCGTTGAAGCCGAACCATCCGACCCACAGCATGCAAGCTCCCGCCATGGTCATCCAGGGTGCGTGCGGCGGCTTCACATCGTCGGGGAAGCCCGTGCGCGAGCCGAGCATGATGGCAAGCACCAGCGCCGAGATGCCGGCGGTGAGATGCACCACGAGGCCGCCGGCGAAATCGAGCACGCCCCTCTGCGCGAGCCAGCCCCCGCCCCAGATCCAATGGGCCACCGGAACATAGACGAGGAACAGCCAGAGCAGACTGAACAGAAGCACGGCGCCGAAACGCATGCGCTCGACAAAGGCGCCGATCATGAGCGCTGGCGTGATGATGGCAAAGGTCATCTGAAACATAAAGAACACGGTCTCCGGCAGCGTCGTGTTCGGGGCCACGGCGTCGCGCGGCACCCCGAGCAGGAGCGCCTTGTGCAAGTCGCCGATAAAGGCGCCGGTGCCGTTGAACGCGAGGCTATAGCCGCCAGCGAGCCACGCCACCGAGACGAGACAGGCGATGGCGAAGCATTGCATCAAGACCGAGAGCAGATTCTCGGCGCGCACCAGCCCGCCATAAAACAGAGCGAGCCCCGGCAAGGTCATGAACAGAACCAGCGCCGTGGCGGTGATAAGCCAGGCGGTATTCCCCGCATCGATCATTGATGTCCCCCCCAGACGCTTCTGCACGAAATCGTGCTTTTGCCTAAAATCCTAGCATGAGACGAAGGGCTGAGGCAGGGGCGCTTGCCTATTTCCAGCTCAATTGCCCACAGATACGGCGGTAGCGGGAGATGCAACCACACTCCAAAGGGGAGGCATGGTATAGTGCCCGCATGAGCAAGGCTTTCACCAAGGAAGCCGAAGGCGGCGAGGTCTATGACGACCTGCCCGACCGCCCGGTTTCCCCGCATAATTTCGTCACCGCCAAGGGGCTCGAGCTGATCGAGGCCGAGCTCGCACGCCTGCATCGCGAGCATGCCGCGGCACAAGACGCCGACGACAGGCCGCGCCTTGCCAAGATCAACCGGGACTTGCGTTATTGGACCTCGCGCCGGGCGACCGCGCAGGTGATCGAACCTCCGCGCGACGCCGCCGAAGTGCATTTCGGCTCGACGGTGACGATCGCGCGCGATGACGGCCGGCGCCAGACCTACCGCATCGTCGGCGAGGACGAGGCGGACCCTTCGCTGGGCACGCTGTCTTACGTGTCGCCCGTGGCGCAGGCGCTAATGGGCAAGCAAGTCGGCGACACGGTCCAGGCCGGCACCGCGGAAGCCGAGATCCTCGGGATCGTTTAGCTGCGCGTCGTGGGCTTGGTCGGTTTTTCCAGCATGAGCTTGCCCTGTCTTTGCACCAAGGCCTTGGCCCTGTTGGCAAGAAGCGAAAGCACCCAGGGAAGCTGCACCTCGAGCCGCACATGATCGTCGGCAACGTCCACCGTGCCGGTCGTGGTCTGCCCGAGCAGGCTCGCGCGGAAGTCGAGATGATCGCCCGCCCATTCGTCCTTCAGCACCATGAATTTCTCGCCAAAAGTCGAGCGCACATTGCCGAAGCCGGCTTTCAGACGCCGCGCGGCTTCCTGCTTGCCGAGCTTGTGGGGGATGGTGACGACGACCGGTTGGGACATCTTGACGGGACCCTCTCCTCGTGACGGCGCTGACGCCTCCCCTCATGTAGGGAGCCCGCGCCCGAGGTCCAGAGTCTCGCGTAAAGATACCAATGGGCGCAAGAGCTTAACGCCCTTGCGCCCATCGTCTACGCTCTCGCCTGCGAACTCCGCTTTAGCCCACCGGATTGGCCAGCGGGTCGCCGATCTCGGCAAACGCCCAGACTTGCGCGTCCGCCGTGGCGTCGCAGAGGATGAGGCCGTTGGCAGCTTCGATGAAAAAATAATAGCCGGGGACCCAATCCCCATCGAGGCCATCGGGCCCTGCGCCGAGGACCTTGCCGGGACCATCGGAGAGATAGGCTTGGCAGGCGCTCTCAGCCACATCGATCGGATCCTTCTTGGGAATCGCGGCCTCGCCTTCATTCGTCGCCGGTTCGATGTTGACGAGATTGGCGCCAGCACCCTCCAGGAGGTCGCCGATCATCTTGGTGTAGGCCAAGACATGCCCCTCGGCATTGGCGTTGCAGAGCCAAAGATTGGCGTCGGCATCGGTGAGCCACACAAGGCTCCCGCCGCGGCCATCGTCGGTGGCCGCCACGAAATTTGCGGGTTGCGAGGCGTTGGCCGTCGTGCAGGCCTTGACCGCCGACGCATGGAGATCGCTCTCGGCCGAGGCTGGAACGCTGAGGCTCGCGGCAAGGGCGAGCACGGCGGCCCCCGCGCCAAGCGAGAAATAGGTGAACTTCATGATGTCGCTTCCTTTTGACGCCTCTAAAGGCAGGATTGCCTTCGAGGCCTGAGGCGTCAGATGGAGCGGCAGGTCGCTGCCCTGTGTGAGCCTGCTCACAAAGACCTGGCCTGGAAGCGCGAAGACTTGGCCTGGAAGCGCGGCCTAGGGTTTGTCCTCTTTCTTATCGACATGGCCGAGGTCGCGCTCGGGCGCGATGTCATCCCGCACCATCTGCTTCAGCTCCTTGATCTCGGGGAAACGCCCCTGCTCGCTGCGCGACCAGATGAGCTTGCCGTCGATCCTGACCTCGAACACGCCGCCCGTGTCGTCGGGAATGAGCGTGACCGAGCCGATCTCCTCGGCGAAGGTGGAGAGGAGCTCCTGCCCCATCCAAGCAGCCCTGAGCAGCCAGTTGCAGAGCCGGCAATAGGTGATGGCGATGTTGGGTCCGGGCGGAATGGCTGAATGCTCCGGCAAAAAAGTTGTGCGGAAGGCGTCCCGCCAATCTAATCCGCGGACGCCTTCCGGCTCAAGATTTCTTCAGCCCTATCAAGGTGTGAGCGGCGAGCCCCGCCGCGGGCGCCGTCGGTCGCCCTCTTGTCATCACGCTGTAATCGCAATCTTGGCTTGTTCTAAGCGGCAAACTGCGGGAAAGAGAGGTCCTATGCGATTCGGAATCCCTCACACTCCCGCCCTTCGCCTCGCGGCCGTCATGGCGTTGACGGCGATTTTCATGTCCGCCCCCTTGCCTGCCACCCAGGCCGCCGGCAATCCTTTCGACACTCTTCTCGGCTCCTGGCGGGGAAGCGGGCAAATTCTGCTCAGCGACGGCCGGACCGAGCGTCTCAAATGCAACGCCTACTACACAGGCGGCGGGACGCAGCTCGGCATGGCCATCCGCTGCCAGAGCGAGACCTCCAATGTTGAGATCAGGAGCAAGCTCAGCCAAAGCGGCGGCCGCATCACCGGCACCTGGGAAGAGCGCACCTTCAATGCCGAAGGAACCGCCACCGGACAGGCCACAAGCGACAGGATCAGCCTCCAGATCAGCGGCGGCGTGACGGGGAGCATGCTCGTCTCTTACAGTGGCTCGCGCCAAAGCGTCGCGATTTCGACGCAAGGAATTGCTCTGAAAAGCGTGACGATCGACCTCACCCGAAGCTAGTCGCCAATTCTCAGGTTGGCGTATTGGCCGCGCCTGAGGCAAATTCCCTTGGCAGAGCCTGCAACCGGGCCGGAGGAGCCATGTCCATGGCTGAGTCTTTGCTCACAGCTGAATTGAAAGGCGAGCGGCTCGAGCTTGCCGCTAGCGGTTCGTGGACCGCCTCGCATGCAAGCGAGCTTGAGGGCCTCGTCGATCGCGTGTCCGGCGAGACGCCGAACGCCAAGAATGTCTCGATCGACATGGCGGGGGTGCGCGAGTTCGACACCTTCGGCGCCTGGCTGCTGGAGCGCCTCACCCGCGCCTGGAGCTCGACCGGACGCGAGACGGTGATCGTCGGGCTCCCGCAGCATGACCGCAGCCTGCTCGAGGAGATGCACGGCGTCAATCGCGTGCCGGCTGAACCGCCCGCCCGCGAGAGCAAAGTCGTCGGCGCGCTGGCCTCGGTGGGTCGGGCCGGCGCCGGGCTTGGCCGCGACCTGGTGCTGTTCGCCGACATGCTCGGCGCGGTCGGCGTCGCCACCGCGCGCGTCCTGGTGCGCCCGCGTGAATTCAGGTTCACCTCGACCGTCAACCAGCTCGACCGCGTTGCCTGGCAGGCCGTCCCCATCATTCTCCTCATCACCTTTTTGATCGGGGGCATCATCGCCCAGCAAGGCATTTTCCATTTCCGCAAATTCGGCGCCGAGCTTTATTCCGTCGACCTTGTCGCCATCCTCGTCTTGCGCGAGATCGGCGTCTTGATCGTGGCCATCATGGTCGCGGGCCGCTCGGGCAGCTCCTATACCGCCGAGCTCGGCTCCATGAAGATGCGCGAGGAGATCGACGCGCTCCGCACCATGGGCTTCGATCCCGTCGAGGTCCTCATCCTGCCGCGCATCATCGTTCTCATCATCGCCCTTCCGGTGCTCACCTTCCTCGGCTCCATGTCGGCGCTGTACGGCGGCGGCCTGGTGGCCTGGCTCTATGGCGGCATGAGCCCCGACATCTATATCTCGCGCCTGACGGAGGCGATCTCGCTCACCCATTTCAAGGTGGGAATGCTGAAGGCGCCCTTCATGGGGCTCGTCATCGGCATCGTGGCCTGCGCCGAGGGGCTCAAGGTGAAGGGCAGCGCCGAGTCGCTCGGGCTCCAGACCACGGCCTCAGTGGTCGAGTCGATCTTCCTGGTGATCGTTCTCGACGGCATGTTCGCCATTTTCTTTGCCTCGATCGGGATGTGACGAAGATGCCGCAAGAGGCCGTGATCAAGGTGCACGACCTCGTCGTCGGCTTCGGCGACCAGATCGTGCTCGACCATCTGTCGCTCGACGTGAGGGGCGGCGAAATCCTCGGCGTGGTCGGCGCCTCAGGCGCCGGCAAGTCGGTCCTGTTGCGCACCATTATCGGCCTCTTGCCGAGACTCCAGGGCTCCATCGAGGTGCTGGGCATCGACCTGCAGAAAGCCAACGAGGCGGAGCGGCGCGCGCTCGAGCGCCGTTGGGGCGTGCTCTTCCAGCAAGGCGCGCTGTTCTCCTCGCTGACCGTGCGCGAGAACGTGCAGTTCCCGATGCGCGAGAATCTCGACCTCTCGCCAAGGCTGATGGACGAGATGGCGCTGGCCAAGCTCGAAATGGTGGGTCTCACGCGCGACGACGTGAACAAATTTCCCGCGGAGCTTTCCGGCGGCATGACCAAGCGCGTGGCGCTCGCCCGGGCTCTGGCGCTCGATCCCGAGATCGTCTTTCTCGATGAGCCGACCTCCGGGCTCGATCCGATCTCCGCCGGCGATTTCGACGAGCTGATCCGCACCCTGCAACAGACGCTGGGGCTGACCGTGTTCATGGTGACGCACGACTTGGAGAGCCTCTATACCGCTTGCGACCGCATAGCGGCGCTGGCCGACGGCAAGGTCGTGGCCGAGGGCCCCATTGCCGCGATGCTCGAATGCACCCATCCCTGGGTGAAGACCTATTTCCAAGGCAAACGCGGCGCGATGCTGGCTGACCAGCGGATGAGCGCCTGACCTTAAGGACCTTGAGCGATGGAAACCCGTGCCCGCTACGCCTTGATCGGACTGTTCATGCTTGCCGTGATCATTGCGAGCTTCGGCTTCGTCTATTGGCTGGAGAACAAAGGCGGCTTCACCCAGCAGGAAATCTATCAAGTCCGCTTCCAGGGCTCGGTGTCGGGGCTGCTGGTCGGCTCTTCGGTTCTGTTCAACGGCATTCGCGTCGGCGAGGTGACCGGGCTTTCGCTCAATGCCGACGCGCCCGAGGACGTGGTCGCCACCATCGCCGTCGATCGCCTCACCCCCGTCCGCGCCGATACCCAAGTCGGCATCGAGACCCAAGGGCTGACGGGCGGCGCTGCGGTGTCGCTGAGCGGCGGCAGCTCATCCTCCCCCCTTGTCGCCGCCGAGGGAGGCGCGCCGCCGACCCTGATCGCCGCGCCCCAAGCCGGACAGGACTGGACCCAGGCTGCGCGCGACGCCTTCCAGAGTTTCGACCAGGTCCTCACGGAGAATTCCAAGCCGCTGCATAGCGCGATCGAGAATATCGACACATTCGCCGGCGCCCTGGCGCGGAACTCCGACAGGGTCGACGGCATCCTCGCCGGGATCGAGCGCATGACCGGAGGCGGGACCAGCCAGGCCGACATCCCAGTCTACGATCTCGTGGCGGCCAGCAATTTTCCGCCCGCGCCCGAGGAGGCGCCGGCCTGGCTGCTCGTCGTTCCCGAGCCCACGACCCTCATGGGCTTCAATACCGACAAGATCCTGCTTCAGCCGGCGGCGGGCGAAAGCGTACCGCTGGCCAACGCAAAATGGGGCGACAACCTGCCGGTCTTGTTTCAGGCGAAGGTGATTCAGAGCTTCGAGAACGCCGGTTACGCGAAATCGGTCAGCCGGACGCGGGACGGCGTCACCGGCGACTATCAGCTCCTCATCGATATCAGGCGCTTCCATATCTCCACGGCGTCTGAGTCTGTCGCGGATATCGACTTCATCGCCAAGCTCCTCGACAAGGACGGCAAGATCATCGCCGCAAGCACTTTCCAAGCCACCGCACCTTCCAACGGAACCGAAGCGAAGGCCTATGTGGACGCCATCGACGAGGTCTTCGCCAAGCTCATGACCGAGTTGGTCGCCTGGACCACCACTGCGCTCGCGGCCGCGCCGCCGTCACTACCGCCGCCGGTCGTAACCGCTCCTTGATCTGGCTCAACGCGGCCGGCTCTCCGGAGCGGGATCGTTGCTTTAGCCACTCCAAGCTCCTCCTTGGGCGTGATCTGCCAGGGAGCCCGGTGAACCATGGAGCTGTTGCAAGCCATCCACGGACGGCGTTCCGTGCGCGAATTTACTGACGAGGCGGTCAGCGACGCGGTGCTGCGCCAGCTGATCGACGCCGCGGTCCAGGCGCCGAGCGCCACCAATCAGCAGCCTTGGTGCTTTGTCGTCGTCAGGGAGCCCTCGCTCCTTGCCCATATCTCGGACCGAGCCAAGGCCCATTTGCTCAAGGCCTCGCTCGGCGCGCCCGCGCATCCCTTCCGCGACATGCTGAACGATTCGAAGTTCCATATTTTCTACCACGCGCCGGTTCTGGTGGTGATCGCGGCCGGCCAGCCCACCGACTGGGCGGTGGAGGATTGCGCGCTTGCCGCCGAGAACCTGATGCTCGCTGCCCATGGCGCGGGGCTCGGCACCTGCTGGATCGGCTTCGCCCAGCATTGGCTCGGCACCGCAGACGGGAAAGCCGCGCTCGGCCTGCCGCTGTCGCATAGCCCGATCGCCCCGATCATCGTCGGCCACCCGCTGCGCAAGCCCGCTTCGGTGCCGCGCAAGACCCCGAGCATCCGTTGGCTCGATTCATCGGGCGCCGGCGCCTGAGCTTCGCGCTTTGGCTAGGCGGCTTGCTTCTCGAGATCGGCCGACCATTTACCCAGCGAGGCAAGCCCGTTCATCGCGGCGCGATGGGCAAAGGCCGATTGCGCGGCGCCCACATTCTCGACCCTCCCCGACCACGCCTTCTGCGGCGCCGCCTGGAGCGCGCGGCTATAGGAGAAGCTCAATTTCCACGGCAGCGGACCTATTCTGTTCATGGCGTTGAGCCGCGCCGTGGCGTCGAGATCGGACTGCCCGCCCGAGAGAAAGGCGATGCCCGGCACGGAAGCCGGCACGCATTCCTTCAGCACCCGCAAGGTCTTCTCCGCAACCTCCTCCGCCGAGGCCTGCTTCGCGCAATTCTTGCCGGGCACGACCATGTTGGGCTTGAGCACGGTGCCTTCGAGCTTCACCCGCGCATGAAACAGCTCCTGATAGAGCATCTTCAGCGCGAACTCGGTGACCTCGTAGCAGCGGCCGATATCGTGGTCGCCGTCCATGACCACCTCGGGCTCGACGATCGGCACCAGATCTTCGTCCTGGCAGAGCGCCGCATAGCGCGCGAGCGCGTGCGTATTGGCGTGAATGCAGTTGTAGCTCGGGATGCCGGGTCCGATTTCGATCACCGCGCGCCATTTGCAGAACTTGGCCCCGAGACCCCGATACTCGACCAGACGCTCGCGCAAGCCGTCCAGCCCCTCGGTGACCACCTCGCCGGGAGAGAACGGCAGGGGCTTCACGCCCCTGTCCACCTTGATGCCGGGCAGCGAGCCGGCCTGCTCGATGATCTTCACGAGCGGCGTCCCGTCTTTGGCGTTCTGGCGGATTGTCTCGTCGAACAGGATGACGCCCGAGATATTGGCCATGCCCTTGGAGCGGAACAGGAGCTCGCGATAGTCGCGCCGATTGTCCTCGGTGCATTCGACGCCGATCACCTCGAAGCGTTTCTTGACGGTGGCCGCCGATTCGTCGGCGGCGAGAACGCCCCTGCCCGGCGCCACCATGGCGTTTGCCACCCTGTTCAACTCAGCGAGATTCATCATCCTCTCCGTTCCTCGGCCACCGCCCCGCATATAGCTGCGCCCATTTTTCTTTGACGAGCGCGTCGGAATTGGGCGGGAGCTGATCGCCCCAGAAGCGGATCGGCGCCTGGCCCATGCCGACGACCTCGACATCGCCCTCGAGCGACTGGGGCACGGGATTGCGGGCGATGGCCGCAGCGCAGCTCGCCAGCGCACTGGCCAGCAGCAGAGCCCACAAGACCCGTCCCAAACGCATCCCCCATCGATGCTAGCACTGCTACGGAAGCCTCTGGCCGCCCGTAGTAATTCTCTTCAAGGCCAACACATTAGCGCAAAATTATGGCATTGGGAGACATTCGCCGGAGGGGTAAGGCCATAAACGGCCATAACCCGGCAGGCTATAATCGGTCTAGCCCTTAGGAGGCCCTATGCGAAACATGGTGACTGCACTGATTGTCCTGGCGGCGACGCTGAGCCTCGGCACGCAGGCACGTGCCGCGCCGGAGAATTGCAGCATCAGGGATTCAGCGCTCTGCCTCGCAAACAAGAACTGCCATTGGGACGGCGAGAAGGGCGGATGCGAGCCGGGCCCCGCTCCTTACGTCGACCCTTGCTCCTCGCATGAAGCCGAGGCCATCTGCGCATCAGACGACACGCTTGGCTGCAAATGGACCGCCGAAGCGAAGAAATGCGAATCCAAGGTGAAGCCGAGCTCCGCTAACTAGGCACACGCCGCGCCAGCGCCGAGATGAAGAGCGTGCCGATCACGGCATGGAGAATTCCCGCCCCCCAAAGCGCAGCCTCGCCCGCTTCAGCCGCGGTCCAGAGGATGAGGACTGCGGCGAGCACATTATAGAGCGCAAGCCCATAGGCCACGGCGAGGCCGCCGGGACTCGCAAGCTCGTCGCGAGCGAGCAGCGCGGCGATGCCGATCCCCAGGGTCGCCGCGCCGAGGATTCTGGCGAAGAACAGCGCGGAGGTGCCCGCCTCGGTTCCGAGCGCACTTACCAGCATCGGTGTCGCGAGGATGGCCGAGACGCCGAACAGCGCCTCGAAGCCGCCCGACACGATCATTAAGAGCCGCAGCATCCCCCCTCCCTGCTAGGCTTCTAAGTTCATTGCGAGCTGCCAACTTTCGTCCAAGTCTGATCCGGCGCGAACGCCTCGATCGGCGGATAGGTCTCAGCCCGGGCGGGGAGAACAGCAAGCTGCACGGCGCTAATGCTTGTTGTCGAGATCATCGCTCACTGGTCCTTTCGCGTTTGATGCAGCGGAAGCTGAGATGGCAGGTCGAGGTGTCGATCGGTTCGGCGTGGCGCGCGGCCGGGCGATAGCGCCGGCAATAACTGGGGGCGCAGAGAAACGAGCCCCCTTTGATCACCTTGCGCGGGATTTTGATGTTTGGCTGGCAGGCATCGTAGCTCTGCTCCTCGGCGCCGCCGCGCGGGTTCTGTGGGATGCAGCAGGCCTTGGCCGGATCGGCAGTGTGCTTTTGCGAATACCAGTCGATGGTCCATTCCCAGGTATTGCCGATCATGTCGTAAAGCCCGTAGCCGTTCGGCGCGTAGCTGCCCACGGGCGAGGTTTTCTCGTAGCCGTCGGTGAGCAGATTCTGCCAGGGAAACTCGCCCTGCCAAGTGTTGGCCATGGGCTGGCCCCCGGGCATCAGCTCATGCCCCTCCCACGCAAACTCCGCGCCATCGAGCCCGCCGCGCGCGGCGAACTCCCATTCGGCCTCGGTGGGCAGCTCCTTGCCGGCCCATTTGGCGTAAGCCTCGGCGTCGCGATAGGAGATATGCACAACAGGATGGTCGTCGAGACCTTTGATCGAGCTGTCGGGCCCGTAAGGGTGGCGCCAGTCCGCGCCGAAGCCGAAGGTCCACCAGTTCGACCAGTTCTTGAGATCGACCGGGCCCTTGGACTTCACGAAGACGAGGGAGCCGGCGCGGAGCATATGCGGCAGCGCGCCGGGATAGTCCTTCGGGTCGGGCGCGATCTCGGCGAAGGTGACGTGACCCGTCTCCCTGACGAAGCGCCGGAACTCGGCATTCGTCACCGGCGTCGCATCGATCCAGAAGCCGTCGACCTTGACGCGATGGGCGGGCGCTTCCTC
>Ga0315278_10002710_pt1 | contig 15801 bp, 12 predicted proteins | sample YL17G06_0_MG_FD_203880 | JGI IMG/M metagenome (GOLD analysis project Ga0315278, IMG submission 203880) | Sediment microbial communities from Yellowstone Lake, YNP, Wyoming, USA - YL17G06_0 | ecosystem: Environmental > Aquatic > Freshwater > Lake > Sediment | place: USA: Wyoming | collected... | reverse complement strand
ACGGGAGGGACGCGCGCGGGAAGGACGCCGAGGCGCAGTACCGCGTGATCGAGCAGTTCGCCGAGGCGGCCGTCGTCGAGGTGTCGCTCGTCACTGGCAAGCGCAATCAGATCCGGGTGCAGGCCGCGATGCGCGGCCATCCGCTGCTGGGTGAACGTCAGTACCGTTTTGGCGCGCCACCCGAACCACCGAGCCTGCCTCACGTCGACCGCCAGGCGCTCCACGCATGGAAGCTCGGGTTCGTGCATCCCGCGACGGGCCGCCGCGTCACCTACACGTCGCCGCTGCCGGAGGATCTCGAGACCCTTCTGGACGCGCTGCGCAGGAGGAAATAGGTCAGGCTTGTGCGGGCTCGATGTCTACGCGGATGTTGCGCCACTTCCCCTGCCGGAATCGCAGGACGCTCAACAGGCACCGCGTCATGTGGCCGAGGACGATGGCCAGCCAGATGTCGGACGGCCGCAGCGTTCCCACGCTGTCGAGCACGGCGCACATGCCGAGCGGGATCGCAATCTGGGACACCAGCGTGATGTAGAAGGGGCTCTTGGTGTCGCCGGTGCCCTGAAGGGCGCCCGTGTAGGTGAGCGCGACCGAGATGAAGAAGCCGGAGATGGCCAGGTACCTGAGCAACTGGCTGCCGATGTCCAGTACCAGCGCGTCATTCATCCCGAAAATCGCGAGCAGGTACTCGGGAATCAGCACGAACATCGATCCGACAACAGCGGCAACCCCGAGGCCGATCCGGGCCGCCACCCACGCTCCCGCCGCCGCGCGGTCGGGATTGCCCGCCCCAAGATTCTGTCCCGACACGGCCGACGCCGCACCCATCAGGCCGACCGACGTCCACGTGATGAGCGAAAACAGTTCGGTGTACCCGACGGCATAGGCCGCCTGCGCCTCCGCACTGTGCGGAAGCGAGCCCATGAAGCGCAGCATCAGCACGCCGGCGACATTCATCGCGATGCCCTGGAGTCCGGTCGGCAACCCGAAGCGAAACAGCGACTTGATGATGGTCCAGTCGGGCTTGAGCGACAGATCGCGGGGCAGCCGAATCACGCATCGCCCGGCCAGCACGAGGGAAATCGCGTACGCGGCCACCAGAAGGTTGGCGCTCACGGTGCCAATCGCCGCGCCAAACGCCCCGAGCCGCGGGATCGGGCCGAACCCCGGAATCAGCACGACGTTGAAGATCACGTTCAACACGGTTGCGGCAATACCCAGCCGCAGCGGCGTCCGGGCATCGCCCGCGGCGCGCAGCGCGCCTCCCAGCATGAAGAACAGCATCATGCCGATGCTGCCGACGAACATGGTGCGCAGAAAGGGCAGCGCGGCCGCTTTGACAGCAGGCGAGGCGTGCACCACGTCCAGCAGGTACGGCGAGAGAAAGTAGCCCGCGGGCGCGAGGATGAATGTCGCCATGCCCAACGCCGTCAGGAACGCCTGGTAGACGACGCGGTTGACCTTCTCGGCATCGCCCGCGCCGGCGAACCGGGCCACCAGCACACCCATGCCCGTGAACAGGGACGCGATGAAGACGATGACGACCAGAAAGATCTGCAGACTGACGCCGATCGCCGCATTGCCGGTGAATCCAACGAAGTGACCCACCATCGCATGGTCAATGATTCCCTGCAGGCCGGCGATCACGTTCTGCAGCATGGTCGGCCACGCGAGCCTCCAGACCGCGGACGCCAGCGGGCCTTCGACGATCGACCGATCAAACGTCTGCGTGCGAGGCGAGGGCAACGCCATGATCCTCCGGTGCAGTGCGAACGAGTCTTCTATGCTACACCGGGTATCTGGGCCTTCGCATCACAAGCAGTGCCGGCTGCCGGCATGCGGAGTTCGGGCAGTGTGCCCACTGCGATCTGGCGTGTTCCGGCTGGCCAAGCGTGAGGCCTTGCGCTAGCATGCTCGCGGGAGTCCACCATGCCTGAAGCCGTGCGGAGCGCCATCTTCTGGGCCAGCGATTTCATCTGGGGACCGTGGAGCACGCCCATCGGCCAGATCCCCGGGCCGCTGATGATCGTGCTGATCCTGACGGGACTGTTCCTGACGTTTCGCACTGGATTCGTGCAGGTGCGCCGGTTTCCGGAAGCGGTTCGCACGATGGTGCCGAAGGCCAGCGTGGGCGCGGCCGGCGCATTGTCGCCATTCCAGGCCTTCATGACGGCGCTCGCAGCGTCCATCGGCACGGGCAATATCGCGGGTGTCGCGACGGCCGTCGTGTCGGGCGGCCCTGGGGCGTTGTTTTGGATTTGGGCGTACGGCTTTCTCGCGACCGCCATCAAGTTTGCCGAGGCGGTGCTGGGAATGACGTTCCGTGTGGCTCACGAGAACCGCAGTTCGTCCGGCCCGATGTACTACTTGCGTGACGGGCTCAAGTCGCGCTGGCTGGCCGGCACGTTTGCGCTGCTGGCAGGCGTCGCGGCGCTGGTCACGACGCCGTTTACGCAGCCGAATTCGATGGCGGTGGTGCTCAAAAGCCAGTTTGCCATTCCCACCTGGATGTCGGGCATCGCCATCGCTGTGCTGACGTGGCTCGTGATCATCGGCGGTGTTGGCGCCATCGGGCGTGCCGCCGAGAAATTGTCGCCGCTGAAGGTGACGCTCTACCTGGCCGGCGGCCTCGTCGTCATCGTGAGCCATCTCTCGCAGCTGCCAGGCGTTCTGGCGCTCGTGTTCCAGGAAGCCTTCTCGTTCCGGGCCGCGGCCGGCAGCAGCGTCGGCATCGGCATCATGGTGGCCATGCGGTACGGTCTGGCGCGGGGCATCTACGCCAATGAGGCCGGCTACGGCACTGCCGCCGTGGCGTACGGCACCGCCCGCAGCAAGACGCCGACGCAGCAGGGATTGAACGCCGTCATCGAGGTCTTCGTGGTGTCGTTTGTCACCTCGTCTATCAGCGCGCTGACGATTCTGGTCAGCGGCGTGGCGCAGCAGTCGATTGCCACCATCAGGCAGGGCGGCGACGGCCTGACGAGCTCGGCCGTGGTGGCGGCGGCGTTCAACACGACGATTCCTGTGGCCGGCGGATGGATCGTCGCGTTCTGTGCGTTCCTGTTCGGCTATACGACGCTGATCGGATGGGCGTACTACGGCGAGCAGTTCTTCGAGTACCTGTTCGGCGCGCGCATCGCCAAACCCTACCGCTGGGCGTACTGTCTGCTGATCCCGCTGGGCGCGACGCTGAGCGTGGAAACCGTGTGGGCGTGGGGCGACCTGATGAACGGCCTCCAGGTGTTTCCCAACCTGATCGGGCTGGTGGGACTAAGCGCGATTGTGGCCACGGCCGCTCGCGCGCGGCTGGGGGATGCGGGGAAGTGATCGCCGGGTGCTCAATCCCCGCAAGATCCTGATCACAACCCGCCCTCCGGATCGCGCTCTTCTCGCGTCTGTTAGACCGGCCGGACGGGCGGGACTTTACCTGGACACGAGCCAGCCGCGGAATGTCTCGGATCGAGTGTCCGCGAGGTCGGTGGCCAGGAGCGGCCGCGAACGCCAGTCGCGTTCGTGCTCCGGCAACGCCGGCTCGAATCCCAGTTCGTCGCGGATCGCATCGGCGAACTTGGCCGGGTGCGCCGTGAGCAATGCGACGACCGGGTGCGGTTCGGTCGTCGAACTGAGGTATCGCCTGGCGCCGACGTAGGCCACCGCTCCGTGCGGGTCGAGCACGACGCCGGAGACGCCATGCGCGTGGCGAATGGCGATCCGGGTCTCGGTGTCCGTCACCCGTTCCCCTCGGACCAGCTGCCGCATCTGGTCGACCGAGCCCGCGTTCAGGGTGAGCAGGCGCGCGAAGTTGTTCGGATCGCCGACATCCATCGCGTTCGACAGCGTGGCCACCGATGGCCGCGTGCGGAGCGTGCCGGTGTCGAGAAACTCCGGCAGCACATCATTCAGGTTGGTCGCCGCGATGAAGCGCGCGACAGGCACGCCCATCCGGGCCGCGAGGACCCCAGCGGTCAGGTTACCGAGATTCCCGGACGGCACCGAGAACACCACCGGCAGCCCCGATGCGTCGGCGACCGCCAGGTAGCTCGCCACGTAGTAGAAACTCTGGGGCAGCAGGCGTCCGATGTTGATGGAGTTGGCCGACGACAGACGCAGCGCGGAGAGCGTCGGGTCGAGCAAGGCCGTCTTGACCAGGCGCTGGCAGTCGTCGAACGTGCCGGGCACGCGAAGCGCATGCACATTGCCGCCGATGGTCGCCATCTGCGCTTCCTGGAACGGCGACACCTTGCCGGCCGGGTAGAGCACCACCACTTGCACGCGCGGCACGCCGGCAAATCCGCGCGCGACCGCGCCGCCCGTGTCGCCGGAGGTCGCCACCAGGATCGTCGCGTGCTCGCCGCGCTCGGCGAGCACGTGTCCGAACACCCTCGCCAGGAACCGCGCGCCGAAGTCCTTGAAGGCCAGCGTCGGCCCGTGGAACAGCTCGAGCGCGAACAGCCGCTCATTCAACTGCACGGTCGGAGCGGGAAAGTCGAGCGCGTCGGCGACGAGTCGCTCGATGACGTCCGGCGCAAACTCCCCGACGAGCGATCGCTGCGCGAGCGCGACCGCCAGACGGTCGAACGCCAGCCCTCGCCACGACTGCAGTTGATCGAGGCTGAAGCGCGGCAGTTCTGTGGGCAGGTACAAGCCGCCATCGGGCGCGAGTCCCTCGAGCAGGCCCTCGACGAAGCTGACGTGCGGCGCTCGGCCGCCCGTGCTGGCCAGTCGCATGTCAGCTGTCCACCACGCGGGCGCCCTCGATGCTGATCGGGCCAGTCCACGCGTCGCTTCCCAGTCCCGCCTGCTCGCGGAAGGCCGCGCGCATCGCCTGCGCCACCCGGGCGGCCACGTCGGCGGCGGCGGCGAAGGCGAACAGCGATGGACCAGAGCCCGAGATCGAGCACCCCAACGCGCCGTGATCCAGTGCGGCGCGCCTGACAGCGTCAAAGCCGGGAATGAGCGTCGCGCGCACGGGTTCCACCAGCCGATCGGCAATCGATCGGCCCAGAAGCGCCAGGTCCTGTTGATGGAGGGCCGCCACCAGCGCGGCGAGATTGCCCGCATTCGCAACGATGTCTGGGAGCTGGAATCGGTGTTGTTCCAGCAGCGCCCGTGCCCGCGCCGTGGAGACTTCGCAGTGCGGATGCACGACGGCCACGAACAAGCCGTCGGGCACCGGCAGCGGGACGATGTCGAGCGGATCGCAACTGCGGACGAGGACGAATCCGCCCAGCACGGACGGCGCGACATTGTCCGCGTGCGCAGATCCGGATGCGGCGCGCTCGCCCTCCATCGCGCAGGCGACGACCTCGCACGGTGAGAGCGGCCGGCCCAGGACGATGTTGGCGGCGACGGCCGCCGCGGCCGCTGATGCGCCCGAACTGCCCAGACCGCTGGCGAGCGGGAGTCCTTTGTGCAGCCACAGCCGCAGACCAGGCGCCGGCCGCCCTGCCGCGACCCGCGTCAGCACGGCAGCCGCCGCCACGCCGGCGCTGTTCTCCGATGCGCTCCGGGGCAGAAGGCCGTTGTCCCCGGTGACCTCGACCAGTTCGACGTCGGGCTCGTCGCGACGCTCTGCCCCCACCGTGTCGCCCGGACGGTGCATCGCGAACCCCAGCACGTCGAAGCCTGGGCCGACGTTCGACACGGTCGCCGGGGCGAATACGCGGACTCGCGGCATCTGGTACTCGACGAATCTTAGCCCGGATTATTAAGGAAGGCCGCGACAATCCGCGAGGTCGCCGGCGCTGACCCAGGCGCTGTGAGCAGGGTCCGGTATCATACGGATGGAGGCGCAGCACGCCAACTGGATGTGGCGCGCGCGACGTGTGATGGCGCTGATGGAATGGCTGGCGAACCCGCAGACGTGGATCGGGCTGGCGACGCTGACCGCGCTCGAGATCGTGCTCGGCGTCGACAACGTGATCTTCGTATCGATTCTGGCCAGCAAGCTCCGCCCCAGCCAGCGCGCGCGGGCAAGGCGCCTCGGCCTGTTTCTGGCCATGTTCATGCGCATCGGCCTGCTGTTCTCGCTGGCATGGATGATCCGCCTCACCGAACCGCTCTTCACGCTGCTCGGCCGCGGCTTTGCCGGGCGCGATCTGATCCTGATTGGCGGCGGGCTCTTCCTGCTCGCCAAGTCGACATTCGAGATCCACGAGAAGCTGGAAGGGGAGGAGGGTCACAGCTCAGCCCGCGTGGCCCCGTCATTTGCCGCCGTCATCGTCCAGGTGATGCTCCTCGATATCGTCTTCTCGCTCGACTCGGTCATCACCGCGGTCGGCATGGCCAACGACCTGGGCGTGATGGTGACCGCCGTGGTGCTCGCCGTCGGCGTGATGATGCTGTCGGCCGATCCGATCAGTGCCTTCGTGGATCGCCATCCGACCGTAAAGATTCTCGCCTTGAGCTTTCTGCTGCTCATCGGCGTCACGCTCGTGGCTGACGGCTTCCAGCAGCACATTCCGAAAGGCTACATCTACTTCGCGATGGCCTTCTCGGTCTTCGTCGAGATGATCAACCTGCGGCTGCATGCCAGGACACGGCCGGTCGAGCTGAGACATTCGTACGTTGAAGAGAAGAGAAGCGGCTAGCCGGGATGACGCTCTTTCGGGACTCTGATCACAACAGGCTTGCCACCCTGGGCGTCGAGGTGCCCGTGACCGCCCGCCGCGGCAGCCGACCGGGCGGTTCATGACCGTCGTCGAGCGAGTGGTCGGAGGGGTCTGGTCCCCTTCGCACGCCGCGCGACTCTCGGCTGGGTTGCGTGGAACGCGTGCCGCAAGCGTTGTCAAGCGATTTTGCACACAAAGTGAGTTCCTGAAAATATTCTGTCCCACTCACGATCAAGCCTGGCTTTTCGCTTGCAGGGGCGGGGCAGCACCTGGTGCATACTCCTTCACGGTGCTCGTCGATGAGCGTGGTCACGCGATCGGTGAGCGCCTGCGCGTTGCCCCCGGGCGTGTGTCCGTGAGTCCTGCGGCTCACCCACGTGAGGAGGCCACGATGTCCCGTTCGACGCTCTTCACCGTCGTGGCGCTCATCGTGCTGGCGTTGGACCTGCTGGCGGTTCCGCGGGGCGTCGCCGCGCAGACGATGGCGGGGCCGATGGGCGACACCCGGCCGACGGTCTTCCCTTCATCCAACACGAGCCGAACAGCCCCGGCTCGAAACTCCTCCGTGAAGCTCCGCCGTGGTCTCGCCTTTCACGATGCTGATCACCAAGGCCGCCCGACGTTTGGCCGTCCAGCGTTCGATCGGTTCGGAGTTGTCTGATGCCATCGCCACCCCTCTCACCGTGGATTTGACCACGGCTTATGGGTGGCTTCAACTCAAAGGGGGCAGGATAACCGCTGAATCGTAATTCTCTATTGGGAGGTGCCGAAATGCGTCAACTCACGAAACTTGCACTGACGAAGTTCACCGCTCTGGCACTTGTATTTACTGTAGTGTGTTTCGGAGCACCGAGGCTCGATGCTTCTGGGGCAGAGAACCCTACGAAGTCTTCATCAGCTCGGAATACCATTGGCGACCGTAGCGTTGGTCAGGACACCTCCGGTTTCGTTCGAATCCCAGCCGTCGGAACCCCCGCATTTATCGAATTCATCCGAGGCGAGGTACTGGGAAGCCCGCTGCAAAAGAACAAGAGACTTGCCAGGCTATCCAGCGGGCTTATGCATCTCCTCGAAGTGTACGCTGCAAGAACAGCTGCGGATCGGCACGAGAGGATTCGCCGACTCCCGGTGACCGTGACGACTTCAGAACCCAGGGACGGTCGGAAAGGCGTCATCAGGAACTACATCGTGCGCGGGAAGGTTCGCGTCATGCGGTTCGTGCCAGACGTAGTCCCCACGAGGACAGAGGCCGTGACATATGGTGGCCCATGGGCGGCTCAGGATGAGTTCTGCGATGACGGCGAACCGGCCCCCTGCGCAACCGAACAGGACATCGACGATGCAGACTACGTACTTGCTGCCACTGACGCCGAGGTCGAGGCGCAGCAGGAGGAGTACGACGCGATGAATATCTGGTGCCAGGAGAACCCATGGAATTGTTACGAACAGGTGGATGAGATAACCCCCAAGTCCGGGCCGAACGCTTGTATGGCGGGTGTGAATTGTGTCTATCAAGAATTCGCTGCGGCGGTATCCCTCGTGATGGCAACGGCTGCTGGAATGAACCTCCGAGACAAAATTGTGAATGCTCGAGCTGCCACTGCAGTCGGAGCTACGGTGGCCGCGACAGGAATCTCAACAGCAATAGTTGCGACCACCGGCGCGGTTCTTGCTGTCGGCGGTAGCGTATACCTCTTGGGTGTGTGCAGACACTGGTGGAGCAGTGTCTTTCAGAATCCGCAGCCTTCGTACGGGATTGGATGGATGCCTTTCTTCGACGAGCCTCTGACCGTCGCCCGGTAGATCGATGTCGAATTGGTGCGACACACACGTTGTCTGAGTGTGGCTCGTGCTGGATTCCCAATCGCCCGTCTCTCGGGTCGAACCGCCAGCAGAGTCGGCAATAGAGAGAAGATGCCTAAATTGGAGAGCCAGCGCGAGGTCGCTCAACGGTGGTTCCGGCGGAGGTAGATAAACGCACCTTGTGGAGGCTGGCCGGCTCAACCGATCCGGCCAGCGTTGAGGTAAGATCGATGAAAAGCAGGAGGACACCATGCTCGTTCCTTCAATGTTCAGGACACTGGCTGGGCTCACTGTTGGCGCATTCCGTCGTCTCCGTTATCGGTTTGGTGAGTCGAGATCCGCTTTGATTGTGATGTCCTGTGTGCTCTTAGGAGCTTACATGGGATTACCAGAGAGTTGGCACTTGGTTCGGCTCGTACTGTTGGTGGCTGCGTCGGTGTCTGTGGCCGTTGCATTGATGGCCTCCAGCCCCGAGTCGTGGCGACGCGCTAGGGTTGACATAGTTCTGATGGCGGTCATCGCATTTTGTGTACTGGTAGTTCTTCCACTAGCCGACGCGTCACCTGTGGCGTTCAGATTTCTCTGGGCACTCGTCTTCGCGCTCGCGCTCGCCGTGGTTATCAGGGTCATAGTGATGATTTCGGGTCGAAGCACTATGTCAACCAAAACGGGCGCTTAACCCGACAGGCTTGGTAGTGTCTGTCCACCCGGATAAGAAGACCCAGAACGGCAGCTGCGCCGGACGCTGACGTGGGACCAGGGAAAAGAAATGGCCGAGCACGTCCAGTTTAGCGTCGACACCGACATCGAGGTCTATTTCTGCGATCCCCACAGTCCCTGGCAACGTGGGAGCAACGAGAATACCAATGGCCTGCTCCGGCAGTACTTCCCGAAGCGCGCCGACCTCGACGCTGTTGCTCGACAGCTCAATACCCGACCTCGGCAGACGTTGGGTTGGATGAAACCATCAGAGGTGTTTGCTGGTAACGTTGCATCGACCAGTTGAGACCGCCGGGCAAGCCCTGCGGGCCTTCGGTTTCACGGAGCGGCAGGCGCGCCTTCTGGTGCCGGTCCTCGAGCACTCGGGCGTGTGCCTGCCGCCCGCCTTCGCGCTGTCCATGCTTCCGCCTTCGCCCTTCGGGCTATGGCGGACAAGTCGGCCCGCAGGCGGCCTGCCGGGCGTTCGCGGGCATCGCGCGTGGGCGGCAGACGCACGAATTCGTCGACGAGCCCGTGCGGAGCGGTTTTGCGACGACGGGTGGCATTGTCGACTCGTTTGAGGCCCTCGAGGGGCACGTTCGTACAGGCAGAAGTCGAGATCGCAAAGGGTGCCAACGGCGCGTGCATGGCTTCGCCCGGGGCCGGAGTGGCCGGCTGCCGTACTGCGCTCGCGTTCTCGGATCATTTCGGGGTTCCCGAATCTCAGAGACTGCGCGAGTTGCTTGACGCGGGCAAGGTCGTCCCGCTTGTGGTCCGGGGTCGTGTGGTGCGCGATTCCCGGTCGTCCGCGCGGCCGGGAAGTGGATTTGATCTGACGTTCATCATCGAAGGCGTCGTCGAGGTCGGCACGCCCCGAAAGCGTTAGGATGCCGGGGGGGGGCCGCTACTGGGGACTCACCCTTCACGTGGGCGTACCCGGCGCGGGGGGCGCTCAGCGTAGGGACGACTGGCCAAGGTGCGTTCTCTGCCGTGTTCTATGACTTCACGAAGATCCACAAGCCCACACCCGCGTTGGCGCGGGAGCCGTATGCATCGCCGGCAACGTTGTTGAAGTCATTGCGGCCAGGGTTCCTAGCCCGCACCGCTTGAACCGCCGCCGGCCGCCATGGCGGCACCCGCTCCAGCGGCTCCGCCGGCCACATGCGCGCCGGCCGTGTTCGCCGCCGAGAGCATTTCGACAAATGCCGCGGTGTTCGGGCGCCCATCCTGCCGCGCCAGCGCGAGGAACCAGGGAGGCACGCCGAGCGTCCCCAGCTTGTCGAGGCGTTTCGCCCAGGCCAGCGCGACGCCAAACGCCGCCGCCATCGGCAGCATCGATTCAAGCTGGCCGGTCGGCACAGCCGCGCTCCGGCCCTTGGAAGCGGCTGCCAGATAGCGGCCGTACGCTTTCCACCGCCGCGCGCTCTCCAGCCCCTTGTCGGAGAGCCGCGTCAGCGTTTGCCCGACGATGATGCCTGTCACTCCGGCAATCAACAACGCTCCGGGAATCGTCAGCACGAATTCGCCGACCCGATCAACGAACGGCAGCGCGACGCCAAACCCCACGACGGCCACGATGACGAGGCCGATCCCCACACGCGTCGCCCCGCGTCTGGTGTGCTCGCGCTCGGCATCGAGCAGTCCCTCCTGCCGAAGTTCCGCGGTGACAGCCCGCGTAAACCGCTTCCAGCCCCCAGACATAAACGCCCGCGACAGTTGCGAGAACCGCACGGTGTCACTCGGGCCGGTCTTGGTCGTGAACAAGATGTCGACCAGCGTCCGTTCGTGCTCGTGCAGGTTGCGGGGGCGATCCTGCAGCACCAGCACGTAGTCGCGGCGGGTGAGCCAGGTGGCGTTGTCGGGCACCTTGATCTGCAACACGCCCCGGTGCGCCAGATCGAAAAGCGTCCCAATCGCGCCCGCCCAGGGGATGCCGCCCGTCGGTCCGGCCAGCGTGCCGGCGAGCGCCACCGGAAGATGGTCGGGCGGCACGGTCTGACGCGGCTGGGTGTCGGCCGGGTTCGGGGCGCGATGGTTCAGCGCGAACATGATGAAGCCGACGAGACCGCCGAAGAGCACCAGCCCGGCGATGCCGAGAAACAGCCGTGCCGTCTGCCACGTCTGCATGCTGCGCCGCTGCCAGTCAGGTGCCACCGCCGCAATGCTGTGCGGGAAGAACCGCAGCGTCAGCGTCCAGTCGTCGTTCGTGCCGAATCCGCAGCGACGGGCGCGGAGCGGGCGCGCGTCCACGAAGGATTCCGCCGCGGCCGGTTCGAATTCGGGCCGTCCAACCAGCGCGGCCGAATCCGGGTACGCGACCTCGAGCTCCGAGCAGCTGATCGGATACTCGTGCTTTTCGGGCAGGACGATCCAGCGCAGGACGTCCGCCTGGGCGCCCTGTTCGACGGCGCCCTCGACGCGGTAGACCAGCGTGAGCTCATGGCTCGAGCTGGCCACCGGAACGAAGTGCCAGGTGATGCGCCGGCGGCCGTTGTCCAGCTTCCTGATTTCGTACTGTCCCGCCCTTTTCCCTGGTGAGAACGCGCGGCGGTCCATGTCGACAGACAGCACGGTGAGCCGGTCGACCTTCTGCCTTGGCAATTCGCGGGATACGTACGTGAACAGGTCGGGGCCGAACGTGAAGCGGATCGTTTCGGTGACGATCATCGAACCGCCGGAGTCGACCGAGAGCGTCACGTTGAAGCGCTCGGCAGAATAGGGCTTGGCCGCCTCGGAGCGCCCGGCCAGACCGAGGACGGCGACAAGCAGCGCGACGGCAGCGACCAGGCGGCGGGACGTCATGACATCCTCCATATGCTTTCAATATGATATCACTTCGAAATCTTCCCGTAAAGTGCCCGGCTCTGGCAAGATAGAAAGATGGGCGAGTCCCGATGACGTTTCAGTACAAGCCGGACATCCTGGCGCAATTGCTTCTGCACGGCATCAGGCCTGCGCCCGGCACCAGGCCCGCCATCGTGCAGGAGTTTCTCAGCGATCTGTACCGTTACGAAATCAGGAAACTGAAGGCGCGCCTGCTGCGCCGGGAGTTTCCGCAGGCCCGGTATCATGGCCTCGTTGTGGACCTCCGGCGGAAGTACCCGCTCGTGTCCATCCCCGTCCACGTCTGGACCGCGCCCGGGTCGCCGGCCGAATCGGACCACGTGCCGCGCTGTTGACCACAGTCGCATCTGGCCGGCGGTATACAATCGTCAAGAACCATCTATGGCAATCGACAAACCATCACTAAGCGATCTGCGCATCGACGACCGCTCGCGTGGCGGCGGTCAAGGCCGTATCGCGGTCTGGATTCTGCTGCTCGTGGCCATCGGCGCCGCCGGCGCGACTGGGTGGTACTACTTCCTCAAGGCGCCTCGTCCAGTTCCCGTGCGTGTGGCGTCGGCCGTCGAGGCCACCGGGTCGGCGGCCGGGGGGAATCCCTCCGTGCTCAACGCCTCGGGCTACGTGACGGCGCGGCGGCGCGCGACGGTGTCGTCGAAGGTGACGGGCAAAGTGGTCGAGGTGCACGTCGAGGAGGGCATGGCCGTCAGACAGGGCCAGGTGCTCGCGCGGCTCGACGATGCCACGGCTCGCAAGTACCTCGAGCTGGCGGAGGCCGAATTGGGTGTGGCCCGCCGCAACGCCGCGGAGTCCGAGGTCCGCCTCAAGCAGGCCCAGGTCACTCTCGGGCGTACGCGCTCGCTCGTCAAGGATGGCATTGTCGGCCAGGCGGATCTCGATCGAGACGAGTCGGAGTTCAATGCGATCACGGCCCGCGTCGACTTGTACCGCGAGCAGGTGATCGTCTCGGAGCGCCAGGTGGCGTTGCGGCGCAACGATCTCGACGACACGGTGATTCGCGCGCCGTTTTCCGGCGTGGCGATCTCGAAGGACGCGCAGCCGGGCGAGATGGTCTCGCCGGTGTCGGGGGGCGGCGGCTTCACGCGGACCGGCATTTCCACCATCGTCGACATGGGGTCGCTCGAGATTGAAGTTGACGTCAACGAGAGCTACATCAATCGCGTCAAGCCTGGTCAGGCTGTCGAGGCCACCATTGACGCGTATCCCGAGTGGAAGATTCCCGCTCACGTGATCACGATGGTGCCGACCGCTGATCGCCAGAAGGCCACCGTGCTCGTGCGCATCGGGTTCGAAAAACTCGATCCGCGCATCCTGCCCGACATGGGCGTCAAGGTCGCGTTCCTGGGTGCGCCGCAGCCGGCCGACGCTCGCGCCGCGCCGCGCCTGACGATTCCCAGGATCGCCATCCGGAACGATCAGGGACAGGAGATCGTCTTTGTAGTGGTGGGGGATCATGTCGAGCGGCGGGCGATCCGTCAGAGCCCATCTCAGGGCGATACGGCGTCGGTCGTCGCCGGGCTGGCGGCGGGAGATCGGGTGGTCATCGAAGGGCCTCCGGATCTTGCGGATGGCCGCAAGGTCGAGATTCGGTAGCGGCAGAAACGAGGAACGGTCATGGATGCATCGACGCCGGCCGATGGCGTGCTGGTCACAGTCAGAGATGTCCACAAGGTGTTCTTCCGCGGCAGCGAACGCATTGACGTGCTGCAGGGGCTGGACCTCGACATTCCGAAGGGCGACTTCCTCGCGCTGATGGGGCCCTCCGGGTCTGGCAAGTCGACACTGCTGAACCTGCTCGGCGGGCTCGACACGCCCACTCAGGGTGCCATCGAGATTGGCGGGCAGCACATCGAGAAGATGTCGGGCGGGCGGCTGTCGGCGTGGCGTGCGCGCAACGTCGGTTTCATCTTCCAGCTCTACAACCTGATTCCGGTGCTGACCGCCGAGCGCAACGTCGAGCTGCCGCTGCTGCTGACCAGCCTGTCGCGGGCGCTGCGCAAGGCGCACGTGGCGACGGCGCTCGGCGTCGTGGGATTGTCGGACCGGGCCCGGCACTTTCCGCGACAGCTGTCGGGCGGTCAGGAACAGCGGGTCGGCATTGCGCGGGCGATCGTCACCGACCCGACGCTGCTGCTCTGCGACGAGCCAACCGGGGATCTCGACCGCCGGGCCGGCGATGAGATTCTCGATCTGCTGCAGGCGCTCAATCGCGAGCACGGCAAGACGATCATCATGGTGACGCACGACCCGCACGCCGCCGTGCGCGCGAAACGGGTGCTCCACCTCGACAAGGGCGTCCTGACCAGGGAGCCGGTTCTATGAGGTATCTGCCGCTGGTCTGGCGGAATCTGCTGCGGCGCAAGACGCGGACGCTCTTCACGCTGCTGTCGATTGTGATGGCCTTTCTGCTGTTCGGCATCCTGTCGGCGCTCAACATGGCGTTTGTCGGCAACGTGGAACTGGCGGGCAACGACCGGCTGATCATCCAGCACAAGGTCTCGCTGATTCAGCTGCTGCCCGAGAGCTACCGGGCGCGGCTCGAAACGACGCCTGGCGTCGTCGACGTGCTGCACCAGACGTGGTTTGGCGGCATCTACCAGAAGCCCAGCAACTTCTTCATGCAGTGCCCCGTGATCCCCGATCGGCTGCTCAAGGTGTATTCGGAGTACACCCTGCCCGAGGATCAGAAGAAGGCGTGGTTGACGGACCGGACCTGCGCGATTGTGGGCCGGCAGACGGCCACGAGGTTTGGCTTCAAGGTTGGCGATCGGGTGCCGATCCAGGCGACGATCTGGCGCAAGAAAAACAACTCCACCGCCTGGGAGTTCAACGTCTGCGGCATCTTCGACGCCGCCCGCAAGGGCGTCGATACGACGCCGTTGTTCTTCAACTACGAGTACTTCGACGAGGCGCGGCTGTTTGCTCAAGGCCAGGTCGGCTGGTACGTGATTCGGATCAACGACCCGGCCAACGCTCCGGAGATCGCGAAAGCGATTGATGAGCAGTTCGCGAACTCGCCCGCCGAAACCAAGACGACCACCGAGAAGGCTTTCCTGACCGCGTTCGCCAAACAGATTGGCGACATCGCGGCGATCATCCGCGCCATCGTCACGATGGTCTTCTTTACGATTCTGCTCGTGGCCGCCAACACGATGGCCCAGGCGGTCCGGGAGCGCACCAGCGAGCTGGCCGTGCTGAAGACGCTGGGATTTTCGGACGGGCTCATCCTGCTGCTGGTGCTGGTCGAATCATCGGCGGTGGCGCTGGCCGGAGGCGGCCTCGGCCTTGGCCTCGCGTGGCTGTTTGCCCTCGGCGGTGATCCCACCAACGGGATGCTGCCGTCGTTCTATCTGCCCGGCGCCGACCTGGTGAGCGGCGGGTTGTACGCCCTGCTGCTCGGGCTGATCGCCGGGATTCTGCCGGCCGTCCAGGCGATGCGCCTGCGCATCGTCGATGCGCTGAGGAGGACCTGACGATGACCGCGCTGACCAACTGGCTCACGCAGCTGTTCGCGGTGACGCTGTTGAACCTGCGGACGCTCAGGCAGCGACTCGTGTCGTCGCTGGTCGCCGTCGTCGGCATCGCGGGAGTCGTGGCCGTGGTGGTCGCGGTGCTGTCGATGGCCGAGGGATTCAAGAAGACCATGGCCACGACGGGATCGGCAGACACGGCCATCGTGATGCGGTCGGGTGCCGACAGCGAGATGGTGAGCATTCTGTATCGCGAGGACGTGCGCGTCGTGTCCGACGCGCCGGGTGTCCGGCGCGGACCGAACGGACCGATGGCGTCCGGAGAGTTGTTCGTCATTGTGGACCTGCCGAAGCGG
>Ga0315278_10002707_pt1 | contig 15805 bp, 14 predicted proteins | sample YL17G06_0_MG_FD_203880 | JGI IMG/M metagenome (GOLD analysis project Ga0315278, IMG submission 203880) | Sediment microbial communities from Yellowstone Lake, YNP, Wyoming, USA - YL17G06_0 | ecosystem: Environmental > Aquatic > Freshwater > Lake > Sediment | place: USA: Wyoming | collected... | reverse complement strand
GTCCGCTCGCCAGCGCCAGCCCCTCGACCGCCGCCAGTCGCAATGCCGCCGGCTTCCGGCCCAGGAGGCCCTTGGGCGGCGCGGCCGAGGCGCGGAGCGCCTGCACGGCCTCGGCCGTGCCCAACCGCCCCAGCGCGAGGTGCAGCTCGCGCAGAACATCCGCATGGGTCTCGTCCGGCAACCGCACCGCAATGGACATCACCAGCCCCCGCCCCCACTCGCCGCCAATGCCCTGCGCCGCCTGCAGCCGCACCATCGGATCCACGTCGTTGAGGAGGTGACGGAGCGCCTCCAGCGCTTCGGTCGAACCGATCTTGCCGAGCGCGCCCGCCACCGCCCGCCGGACCCGCTCGTCGCGGTGCAACGCCTGCTCCCCCAGCGAGCGCACTGCGTTGGTGAGGCGGAGTTCCCCGCATAACTCGGCGACGTTCCGCACCACGAACCAGTCTGGATGGCTGAGCCGGCTGACGATCCGGTCCGCACCAGCCTCCATCTTGGTCAGGACGCTGAAATAGCCGCGTCGTTCGGACAGCGTCGGCGCCGCCGTGAGGAGCTCCAGCAGCGCCTCCACCGAGTCCGACCCCATCCGTTTCAGCACCGCCGTCGCCTCGACGCGCCGCCCCTCCGCGAGCGCCGCGCGGGCGATGTGCTGCAGCGCCGATTTCGGGAGGGCGCGCCGCAGCGTGACGGCATACCGGCGGTGCCGGCTCTCGTCCCGCTCCGCCGCCTCGAGCGCGATGATCTGCGTGGCGAGCCCCAGCAGTTCGTCCCATTCCTCGCGGCGGTACGCCAGGTCGGCTCTGAGTTCGATGTCGCGCAGCGGGTTGGGCTCGACTTGGTCATGCGGCACGTGCGCGCCGGGCTCGCTGAGGGCCGGCACCGCGAACGCCGACGGGGGAGGAGGCGCGGTGGCACGCCCGCCGACCGGCGCGCTGAGGTTGTCGAGCGTCCGCATGTCGTGAGCCCGGGGGAGCTCGCGCGGTCCCTCCACCTGGATGGCGAGCGCCGCCTCGACCGGCAGGCGCTGCACGAAGGACTCGACCGACGCCCCCGCCATCGGCTCGGCGGCCAGCAACCGAACCACCGCGAGGAGGTCGGCCGGCTTGACCCCAGCCGGCACGCGGAGCGCGCCCACTCCGTGGGCATGGAAGCGCACCCGCACCTCGCCGGCCCCCGGAATGCCGTGCGGAAGGGGGTTGCCGTCCATCAGCAAACCGTTCACGTCCATCGAGAGCGTCGCTCCCGCCGGCTCGACGATCGCATACAGATCCCGGAACGCCGCCTTCAGCCGGTCCCGGTCCTCCGGATCGGTCTGCAGCAGGGTCACCAGGTTGGCGAGCGCGGTCACCGTGGAGGAGGGTGCGTTCATGCCTGAAGCGTCCCGGTCTCCGGGGGAGAAGTCAAGAGCGGAGCCAGAGTGCCGATGGCCGGCCGCACACCCTCGAGACCGAGGCGCCGGGCGAGGTCGAGCAGCGGCGGCGCCGGGAAGTCCGGATGATGCCCGAGCAGATCCGAAAGCGGCGCGTCCCGCGTGACCCGCTTCCCCTCGAGCACCACCGCCCGGTCGAGCACCTCGGCGGCAAAGCCCAGGTCATGGGTGACGGCCAGCACCGCGGCGCCCTGCGCCCGCAGCGCGAGCACGACTTCAGCCACTCGGACGCGCGCACCACGATCCAGTCCGGCCGTCGGCTCATCGAGGATGAGGAGACGCGGCGATCCGACCAGCGCCGCCGCCAGCGCGACCAGCCGCCGCGTCGGCCCCGGCAGGTCATAGGGATGCCGGGCGGCATCCGACGCAAGCCCAAGCTCGCCGAGCACACGATCGACCGCCTCCATGACACGCGGTGGATGCCACCCCATTCGCTCAGGCCCGAACGCGACCTCGGCGCGCACCGTGCGCGCGAAGAGCTGCGCCTCCGGATTCTGGAACAGGTAGCCCGCCACGTCGGCAAAATCCTCCGGCTTCTTGCCAGCGGTGAGCCGACCGCAGGTCACGACCCGCCCCTGCTGGGGATGCCGCAACGCCATGGCCAACCGGGTCAGGGTCGTCTTTCCTGCGCCATTCGCGCCGAGCAGGGCCACTCCCTCCCCCGCTTCGACCCGGAGCGACAGGCCGTCGAGCACCCGCTCGGAGCCATAGCCGAAGCGCACGGCCTCCAGCACCAGCGGCGTCAGCGCGCCCATTGCGCCACTCCTTCGTCCACCGTCAGCGCCCGCGGAGCCCTGATGCCCGCCGCGCGGCCCAGAGCCGCGATCGTCGTACTCGCGGCTCCGGCGTTCCACACCGGGTCGCCGCGCAGCAGGTCGTCCGGCCGCCCATCCAGCACCGGACGCCCCGCCTCGAACACAATCAGCCGATCCGCCACGGCGGCCACTCCATCGGTGTCCTCGCTCGCGATCAGTACCGCCGCGCCGCGTGCCGCCTCGGTGCGGAGCAGGGCGTGCATCAGCGCCCTCCCAGCGGCGTCGAGCGCAGACGTCGGCTCGTCGAGGAGCCACAGCTCGGGTTCCAGCACCAGCATCGCGGCGATCACCGTGCGCTGCATCTCGCCACCCGACAGCGTCCCGGGATCGCGCCCCGCCAGGTGCGGAATGCCGAGGATGGCGAGGGCACGCGCGACCCCCTCGTGGATGCGCTCGCGCGGCCACCCGAGATTGGCGGGGGCAAAGGCGACTTCCTGCGCCACTGTCTCGGCGATGCCGGAGAGTTGCGTCGCCGGGGAAGACAGGACCAGCGCCACGCGCCCGCCCAGCGAGCCGGGCGAGGAGTGCCCAGCCGGGTCGAGACCGAGGGTCCGCACCTGGCCGCTGCGCTGACCACCGGTGTGGCGCGGCGCAAGTCCCGCGGCGACGAGCAGCGCCGTGCTGGTGCCGGCGCCGAGGGCGCCGGTGAGCCAGGTGACCGCGCCAGACTCCGCATGCACGGTGCACTGGACGAGCGCGGGTGCCGACTCGCCGGGATACGTGAACCCGACGCCCTGCATCTCGAGGGCGCTCACCCGAGCACCCTCCACGCGACCGCAGACCCCGCCGCGGCGACGGCGGCCCAGCGCGTGAGCCGGTCCATCCGGGTATCAGGTGGCGGCGCCAGCGCCGTCCGCCGTGTCACGCCACTCGCAGCGCGCGTTTCCAGCGCGAAGCCGCGCTCGTCCACCTCCGCGAGGGCGCCGAGAAGAAGCGGGAACGTGATCGGGCCGATGGCGCGCGCCCGGTTGAGCGGACTCCCGCGCAGGCGGAGTCCGCGGCTTCGTTGCGCCTCGAGAATGGACGCCGCCCGTGCACGAAAGCGGGGCAGCGCCAGCAGGGTGGCCACCACGAGGTATGACATCGAGAACGGCCACCCCCGCTCGGCCACCGCGTCGACGAACCGGGCCGGCGAAAAGGAGGTGTAGAGCGCGAGCGACGCGGTGGCGATCGCGCCGAGCCGAGCTGCCTGCGTGGCGGCCAGCGTCAGGCCATTGCGCGAGAGCGCAACGCCCAGGACCGTCGTCTGCTCGCCGTCGCCGAGGACCCCGTGCAGGAGGACAAGGAAAAACCAGAGGGGAGCAAGCGGCACCAGGGCACGGAGGGCGGCGCGACCGGTGCCGGTGAGCACGACCAGGATGAGAGTCGCGGCGTACAGGTACAGGACCGCGGCCGGCCCTGGGAGCGCGATCGCGACGACCGCGATGCAGAGCGTGACGACAAGCGGCGTGAACGGGTGGGCGCGGGCGGCAAACGAGCCGGGGGCAGCGGTCACCGCCCGACCGCCCGCACCGCACGGGGAAACCGGCCCATCATCCGGCCCGGCAGGGAGCGTACGAGGGCGCCGACCACGGCGAACGCCACCGCCTTGTCCGCCAGGTCGAGCGCCAGGCTGGAGGCGGTCACCGCCGCGGGCAGCGACCAGCCGAGCTGGCGGAGCAGCGTGACGACCGCCGTCGTCCCGGTCGCCGTCACCCCCTTGAACAACACATAGGAGATGACGGAGGAAAGCGCACCGGCCACCAGGCCCGTCAGGAGCCCCCACGCCACCGTGCGGCCCATGGATCGAAAGCCGCCCTGGGCGGCGGCCACGCTGGCGAGCAGGGCGATCACAACCTGGATGATCCCGAACGGAATCCACTGGTAGCCGTTGATGAGCCCGAAGAGCAGCTGCCCGATGGCACCGGCGAGCATGCCGACGGCGGGGCCGGCGAGCACCGTCGCCAGAATGGTCCCGATGGAGTCGAGGTAGAGCGGGAGCCCCAGTGCATTGACGAGCCCGCCGACGACGAGGTTGATGGCGATGGCGGCGGGCAGGAGCGCGAGCAATCTGGCGTTCACGGGACCCCGGGGTGGGTGGCGCCGAGGGGAGGAGGGTGGGTTCCGGCGCTCCCCGAGGTTAGAATCTTAGGTGTTCACCCATGCCCGGCAACCCTCGCCGGCCTCCAACTTTCGAGCGTCTCGTGACCCGGCCCATCTCGCGTTTCCTCCTCGGTGTCCTCCTCGGTGTCGTCCTGATCGCCCCGCTGTCAGCCCAGAACACCGCGCCCCCCCTCAACAAGGCTGCCAAGCGCGCTCAGGCCGACGTCAAGGTCCTGGCGGCGGACGAACTCGGTGGCCGCTTGACTGGCTCGGCCGGCGCCGACTCGGCCGCCGCCTATCTGGCCCGTCGCTTTGCCCAGGCCGGGCTGCAGCCGGCGCCCGGCGGATGGTTCCAGGCCTTCACCGTCTCGAAGGACGCCCCGGCCGTCCAGCAGGCCAACCTCGGCGAACTCCACGGGAAGAACGTCATCGGCATCATTCCGGGCCGTGACCCGGTGCTCCGGAACGAGACGGTCATCGTCGGCGCGCATTACGATCACCTTGGGCTCGGCGGCTTCGGCTCCATGGACCCCGACAGCACCGGCCGGGTGCACAACGGCGCAGACGACAATGCGTCGGGCGCTGCGGCCCTGCTCGCGATCGCGACTCGCCTCAAGGCTGCACCGCCGGCCCGGACGGTGGTGTTCATCGCCTTCAGCGGTGAGGAATTGGGGCTCCTCGGCTCCGATCACTACGTGAAACACCCGCTCTATCCGCTCAGCGCCACCGAGGCGATGATCAACCTCGACATGGTCGGTCGGCTGAAGAACGACAAGCTGATCATCTACGGGACGGGCACCGCCACCGAGTTCCCCGCCCTGCTCGACTCGCTGAACTGGTACGCCAAGTTCGACCTGCGGCCCCAGCCCGAGGGCTATGGCCCGAGTGACCAGACGTCGTTCTATGCCGCCAAGGTTCCGGTGCTCCACTATTTCACCGACCTGCACGCCGACTACCACCGCAGCACCGATGACTGGGACAAGATCAACGCACAGGGGCTGGAACGGGTGGCGGATTTTGCGGCAGCCATGGTCACGACGCTCGGGAACCGGCCGGCGCGGCTCACCTTCGTGGACGTGCCGCCTCCGACGCCCAAGGGTGGCACTGCCGTCACCTCCGGCTACGGCGCCTATCTCGGCACCATCCCCGACATGGCCTCAGGCGAGGCCGGCGGCGTGCGCATCACCGGCGTGTCCAAGGGCAGCCCCGCCGAACTGGCTGGCATGCAGGGCGGCGACATGATCACGAAGATCGGGGACTTCGAGGTGGGCAACCTCACGGACATGACCGGCGCGCTCCGGTCCTACAAGCCGGACGACAAGATCGTCATCGTCATCCTGCGGGAAGGCGTCGAGAAGAAGCTGGACGTCACCCTGGGCAAGCGCGGCGAATGACCGTGCCGGCGCTGGATGCCGACCGCGTGGTGGCCGCGCTCCGGAGCGCGTTCACGCACGATTCCGGTCGGCAGGCCCTGCTCCAGCTGGCCGCCGACCGGCTGCGCGCCGCCGGGCCGCCCTACACGTCCGTCTATCTCTATATGCTCCACGGATCCGAGCTGGTGCTCGAGGCCTGGAGCGGCCGGGACACCGAGCACACCCGCATTCCCGTCGGCAAGGGCGTCTGCGGAACCGCAGTCGCCACGGGAATCGACCAGAACGTCGGGGACGTGCGTGCTATCGGCAACTACCTCGCCTGCAACCTCGATACCCGCTCCGAACTCGTCGTCCTGATCCGCCGCGGCGCGGCCATCCTCGGCCAGATCGACGTGGACAGCGATGTGCCGGACCCCTTCACACCGGCGGAGGAAGCTGCAGTCCGCCAGGTGGCGGACGCCCTCGCCGTCCTGTTGTGAGCGCCCCGCTGGATGAGACGTCCCTCCGCTTCGTGCGTGGCGTCACCCTTTTCGAGCGCCGCGTCGGACAGGGCCCCGCCACCGTCGTCCTGCACGGCGGCCCCGGCGCGCACCACGACTACCTCCTCCCCGGTTTCGATTCGTTGGCAACACGGCGGACGCTCATCTACTACGACCAGCGGGGAGGCGGCCGTTCGCCCGTGCCCCGCGAAGTCCCGGTCGGGTGGCGGGAACAGGTGGCGGACCTGGACGCGCTGCGGAACTCCTGGGGCCTCGAGCGCCTGAGCATCGCGGGATACTCGTGGGGCGGACTCCTTGCACTCCTGTACGCCACCGAGCACCCGGACCGCGTCGAGCGGCTCGCACTCGTGTCGCCGGCGCCGGCGTGGCGCCCGGCACGCGCGGAATTCGAGCGCCGGCTTGTCGAGCGGACCATGGCACCGGCGCTGCAGGAGGCGCGCGCCGCCCTCCGCGCCGACGGGCTTCGGGAGCGCGATCCCGACGCCTTTCAGCGCCGTACCTTCGAGCTCTCGGTCGCGGGATACTTTCACGACACGGCCCGGGTGTCGGCACTCACGCCCTTCCGGGTGACGGGGCGCACCCAGCAGGAAGTCTGGGACAGCCTCGGCGACTATGACCTGCGGCCGATGCTTGCCCGGCTCAGCCTCCCGGCCATTGTGCTCCACGGCGACGACGACCCGATACCCGCCGAATCTGCCCGCGACCTGGCGGCATCACTCGGCGCCCCCTTCCACCTCCTCCCCGCCTGCGGACATGTGCCGTATGTGGAGGCCTTCGACGAGTTCCACCGCCTGCTCGACGAGTTCCTGCCCGCGCAATCGACGGTTGCGCCTCCTGCCGTGCCGCCGCATCATTCCGCCCCATGACGAGCCAGCCACCCCCGAGCCGCATTGCCCTCGTGATCGGCTCCGGAGGAGTCAAGTGTGCCGCCGCGCTCGGCCTGCAACAGGCCCTCCGCGACGAAGGCATCGACATCGACCTCGTGGTCGGCTGCAGCGGAGGCGCTCTCTATGCGGCCGCGGCAGCGTTGGGCTGGACGGTCGACCAGACCATCGACCTCACGATGCGGCTCTGGACGAAGGACACCACTTCACGGCCGCGCCGCCTGGCGCTCCTGCGCGCCGCCTTCCCCAGGCTCTTCGGCTTTTCGAGCGACTTCTCCTTCCGCGACGACCGCCTGCTCAACGCCCGGCTCCAGGCGGGGTTCGGCACGCGGACCTTCGCGGACACGAAGATTCCCCTCTACGTCACCGCCACCGACTTCCACGACGGCACGCAGGTCGTCCTGTCGGAGGGCCTGCTCTGGGAGGCGATGCGCGCGAGCATCGCCATCCCGTTCGTCTTTGCCCCGAGGCGCCTGGGCGGCCGCCTCCTGATGGACGGGTTCCTCTCCGACCCGCTGCCGGTGAACGTCGCCATCCAGGAACGGGCCGGCGTGATCCTGGCCATGGGATTCGAGAGTCCCAACCTCCGACGCATGACCACGCCGATGCGGCTCGGGTTGCAGCTCACCAGCATCATGACGAACAACCTGCTGCGCTCGCGCTTCGCCTTCCATAACCTGACGCACTTCACCGAGGTCATCCCGATCCTGCCGGAGTTCAAGCAGCCTGTCGGCATCTTCGACACCCGCAAGATCCCCTACGTCATCGAAGAAGGCCGCCGCGCCGCCATGCCGCACATCTCCTATATCCGGAAGCTGCTGGCGGAGGTGCCCGCGTGAGCCGGCTCCCGACCGACGCCCCGGCCCAGATCCTGGTGGCCGACGACGTCGAAATGAACCGCGACCTGCTCGCGCGCCGCGTCCGCCGGCTGGGCCATGACGTGCTGATGGCCGAGGACGGAGTGCAGGCCCTCGCCCTGCTCCGCGAGCGGCCGGTGGATGTCGTCCTGCTCGACATCATGATGCCGAACATGAACGGCTACGAGGTGCTCGAGGCGATGGTGGCCGACGAACGCCTGCGTCAGGTGCCGGTCATCATGATCTCGGCGGTGGACGACAAGGAGAGCATCGCGCGGTGCATCGGACTCGGGGCGGACGACTACCTCCCCAAGCCCTTCGATCCGCTCATCCTGCAGGCCCGACTCGGCGCGTCGCTCGCCCGCAAGCGGCTCCGCGAGCGGGAGCAACTCTACCAGCGGAGCCTGGAACGCGAGCTTGAAATCGGCCGCGAAATTCAGGCCCACTTCCTGCCCGACCGCATTCCGACGCTGCCAGGGTACGACTTTGCCGCGCGCCTCCGCTCCGCCAGGATGGTCTCCGGCGATTTCTACGACCTCTTCCCGCTGGGCGACGGGCGGGAAATGGTGGTCGTCATCGGCGACGTCTGCGACAAGGGCGTCGGGGCGGCGCTCTTCATGGCCCTCTTCCGGAGCCTCCTCCGCGCGCTCGCCGAACAGTCCGATGGCGCCCGGTGGAACGACCGGGGCGCCAGCCAGGATCGGCGCCGCGAAACCGGCCCGCGCACGGCTGCCATCACCGGCCACCTGCTCCGGACCATCACGCTCACCAATGACTATATCGCCGGCACGCACAGCCGCTCCAACATGTTCGCGACGGTGTTCTTCGCCGTCGTGGACGGCGAAACCGGACTCGTCCAGTACATCAACGCGGGGCAGGAACCTCCGGTGGTGGTCGGGCCGAACGGCGTGCGCCAGTTGCCGCCGACCGGACCGGCCCTTGGTCTCCTCCCCGGGCTGCCCTTCGAGGTCGGGCAAACGACGCTCGCCGCGGGAGAGGTGCTGGTGGCGTGGACCGATGGCGTCACGGAGGCAAAAACTGCGGTGGGAGAGGAGCTGTTCGGTGAACTGCGGACGGTGGAGACGATCGGCACCGGGCGCTCGTCGGCAGACGCGCTGCTGGACGGCATCCTGGCGGCGGTGGACGCCTGGGCCGCGGGCGCGGAACAGGCGGACGACATCACCCTGCTCGCCGTGCGGCGGGCGAGGGTGGAGGACTAGGCTCCGAAGCTGGCCACCGCCGCGTCCACATCCGGAAACAGTTTGAGAATGCTGGTGAATCCGCTCAGCTCCAGCACTTTCCGCACGTTATCACGCACCCCGGCCAGCCGAACGTCCCCGCCCAGGCTCCGCGCCTCCTTGACCACCGCCAGCAGGACGCGGAGCCCGGCACTGCTGGTGTAGTCCACGCCCTCCAACGCCACCACCATCCGGTGGCCACCCCCCGCCACTTCGCCTCCGAGCACGCGGTTCAATTCTGCGGAGGTCAAGCCGTCCACATTGCCCTTCACGCTCGCCACGGTCACCTGGCCGCGACGTTCGATTTCGATCTGCATGATTGCCTGTCCCTGCGAGGTGGAAAGTGGCGACCCGGCCTGTCCGAATCGCTTGACCATCGTGAGTTCGTTCCCGCGCGCGCCGAGTCCGCGGTGGCGAATCTCGTCCATCAATTTACCTACCAGGTGCCACCCCAATCCACCGATCCGCCGCTCGGCCCAGCCCGCCGCCAGGTCCGGAGCCGGCGCCAGGTCCGGCGGAAATGGCACGCCTTCGTCGAGCACGTTCAGCGTGAGCAGCCCTGGCTCGACCCGTGCCCGGAAGGTGAGCGGTCCGGGCGTGCCGGCGGCGTAGGCGTGATTGATCACATTGATCAGCACCTCTTCGGCGGCCAGCCGCACATCGTGCTGGCCCGCCTCATCCGCACCCGATTCCCGGGCCGCCTCGGTGGCCAGGTCGAGGAGGCCCTGAAGCGCCTCGAGCCGAGCCACCGTGTGCATCACGCGAACGAGCGTCACGCGATTACCGGGGCCGGCTGCAGGACTGAAGCGGACCGGGCGTCAGGCCAAAGTGTGCGCTGAACGCGGTGGAGTCCGCCGTGGGAACGGTTCCGAGGAAGGAGCCGGCGCCCGGCGGTGCCTCGGAGCAGAGATCTCCCACACGCACCGGAAACTTCGAGCGCCGCTCCGCCTCCGCGGCGCCGATGCGCGGGGCGAGGGCGAGCCCCACCGTGGAACTCCGCTCGGCGAATCGGGCCACCGCGGCGGTCAGGTCCTTCTTCCTGGCCACCTCCGGCTGGCCGCTGGCCAGGCGGAGGTCAGCAAGGTGGAACGAATCATCGGCCCGGACCTCGGCCACGCCGACGAGGCGGACGGATACCGGTGCGCGCTTCGTGCTGGCAACCACCAGCACGACCGTGGCGCCGCCACCGGCGGGACGGACGGCCACCGAGCGGACGGACAGGTCAGAGACCTTGCCGGCGCAACCCGGCTTGGCGGCGCAGGGCTGGTACCCGGCAAGCGCCGCCTGCATCGGGTCGGCCAGCTCCGCCGCTGAAACCATCACATGGTATGGCGCCTCCAGGCTTGCCAACGGGGCACGCCCGGTGGCGGCCGCCAGCGCATTCCGGAAGCTGGACACCTTCACGCTGGCGCGCGCGCGCTGCTCCACCGAGTCGCGGCTGCCGGCGGTCGCGGCGCGGGCGGTGACGGACGCCGCCACGGAGTAGCGCCCACCGCCCGGCACAGCGGCCACGAGCGTGGAACCCACCTGGGTGGGCGCAATCTTCTGCCCGGCGGTGTCCGTCACGCTGAGCGCCCATTCATTCGCGTCGGCGCCGGTGGTTTCCACCACGAGCTGGTCGCGGTCATCAGGTGCGCCACCCAGCGTGATCCACGCCTGCCCGCGCGCCATGGCGGCCGCCTGGGCGTCGGTGCGATTGATCGTGGTGCAGCTCAGCGTGGCCTTGGTGCGCCAGTAGCCGCGCCGAGCCGAGCCGGTGGCGCTCAGGCTGAAGCCGACCGTGCCCCGGCCGGCGTCCGGGGTGACCACGACGGCCGACCGGGCTGTGGAAGTGCGCCAGTCCTTGCCGCAGGCCAGGTCCTTCTCGTCGCCGGTGGCGTCGCTCTTGAGTTCGAACACCTGGCCGCGGGTGCCGGAGACCTCCCGGAAGTATCGCGCGCCCGCCGTCGCCGTCGCGGAGCCCTCCACCCACCCGTTCCCGGTGGCCACGCCGTCGAACGAAGGCGGCGCCGCGATCGCCACGCGCACCGGCGGCACATCCGCCGGGGGCGCGGTCGGGGCCGGCGTAGCGGCTGGTGCCGCGGCGCCGCCGCCGCTGGAACAGGCCAGGGCGCCGGTGAGCAACGCCAGCGACAGGCGGGAACGACGGATCATCGGGTAGCTCCAAGCTGAGTGACAATTTTCTGGAGGAGGCGTTCCATCTCCACCGGTTTGGTGTCGTAGTCGTCGCACCCCGCCTCGAGGGCGCGCTCGCGGTCGCCGGACATGGCGTGCGCGGTCAGCGCAATGACCCGCACGCCGGCAAGATCGGGATCGGCGCGCAGCCGCCGCGTCGCCTCCCACCCGTCGATGCCCGGCAGGCTCATGTCCATCAGCACGAGTTCCGGGCGTTCCGCGCGGGCCAGTTCGAGGGCCTGCTCCCCGTCCTCCGCCACGACGACGGTGTATCCCCGGCGCGTCAGCCGCCGGGAGAGCATGTCCCGATTGAGTTCATTGTCTTCCACGAGCAGGATCTTGGCCACGGGCTACCCCTCCCCGCCGCTGGGCCCGTCCAGCAACCGCCTGAGTTCCGCCACGAGGACCTCGCTGTCGAGATGATCCTTGTCGAACACCCGCACCACGTGAATCGAGAGGTGCTCCCGCTCGGCCGGGGTCAGGTCGTGCGCGGTCACCACGACCACCGGCACCTGCTGGCCCCCTTCCCGTGCATGCAGCGCCGCCAGGAATTCGAAGCCATTCATCTCTGGCATCATGAGGTCGAGCAGGATCAGGTCGGGCATCCCGCGGGCGAGGGCCTCGAGTCCCTCCACACCGTTTTTTGCCTCGGTCACTTCCCAGGACTCTCCGCGCAGGAGTTCGCGCATCCGGTCACGGGCGGCCTCGTCGTCATCCACCACCAGTGCCCGTCCCCCGCCCTCGTGACGGAACCGCCGGATGACCCGGATGAGCCGCTCGCGGTCCACCGGCTTGGTGAGGTATTCCGACGCACCGAGGGAATAGCCCATGTTCTTGTCGTCGATGATGGTGAGCATCACCACGGGAATTCCGGCCAGCTCCGGATCCGCCTTGAGAGCGCGGAGCACGTTCCAGCCGTCGCTCCCCGGCATCATCACGTCCAGCGTGATGACCGCCGGCTTGAGCTGACGAGCCAGTTCCAGGCCTTCCTCCCCGCTCAGTGCCGGGATCACCGCAATCCCCTCCTTCTCGAGCGTGCGGCGGACCATGTCGTGCATGGCCGGATCGTCGTCGATGACCAGCACCAGGCCCTTCGGGCCCGCCATCAGCGCCACATGGTCGGAGGTGACCGGCTTCGCCACCACTTCCGCCGGCAGGATCAGCGTGAAGGTGGATCCCTGGCCGGGCGTGCTTTCCACCGTGATGGAGCCCCCCATCAATTCCGCGAACCGCTTCGTGATGGTCAGGCCCAGCCCGGTGCCCCCGTACTTTCGCGTCGTGGATGCGTCGGCCTGGGTAAAGGGCTGGAAAAGGCGGGCCAGTTGCTCCGGCGTCATCCCGATCCCGCTGTCCTGTACGGCCAGGCGGACCCACTTCCGCCCATCGTCGTGGGCGGTCCGCACGCGGAGGGTGACCGTGCCGCGTTCCGTGAACTTTGAGGCGTTGCTGAGCAGATTGAACAGCGACTGCCGCAGCTTGGTCAGGTCGGCGTGGATGCTGCCGATGTCCTCGGGACAATCCACGACCAACTTGTTGTCCTTCTGCGCCACCAGCGGCTGGATGGTGCTCACCACGTCGTCCAGCATTCCCCGCAGTGCAAAGGTCTCCAGGTAGAGGTCCATCCGCCCGGCCTCGACCTTCGAGAGGTCAAGGATGTCGTTGATCAGTTGGAGGAGGTGTCGCCCGGCGCCGTGGATTTTCCGGAGGTCGGGCACCAGGTCGTCGAGCGACCGCTCCTGCGCCTCTTCCTCGAGGATCTCGCTGTACCCGATGATGGCGTTGAGCGGCGTCCGGAGTTCGTGGCTCATGTTGGCCAGGAACCGGCTCTTGGCCTTGTTGGCGACGTCGGCCGTTTCGCGGGCCTGCCCGAGCGCGGCATTGCTCTCCTCGAGCTCGCGCGTCCGGAGGCGGACCTTGTCCTCGATGGTGACGACGGTCTGCCGGAGATCCGCCGCCATGCGGTTGAAGGCGCCGGCAAGGGCGCCCACCTCGTCCCGACTCCGGATCTTGACCTCCTGGGGCCACTCGCCCTCGCCGAGCCGGGAAACCGCCGTGTGGATCGCGCGGAGCGGGCGGAGCATCCGGCGCGTGAGCATGAAGAGGACGAGCGACGACCCGAGGGCGATCAGGATGACCAGCGGCAGCAGTCCTTCGGCCACTTGTCGTGAGGCGGCCGTGGCCGCGGCCGCGAAGGGCGCGTAGGGCGTCGCTGCATCGAGAACGCCGATGATCGAATCGGTTCCGGTGGCGCGCACCGGCCAGTAGAGCGTCCAGTCCTCCTCGCCGCCCACAATCGGATTGCCGTCTGTGAACACGAGCGCGGCCTGGGGAGGCATCAGGGTCAGCGCCCCTGCGGTGCGCGTCGTCGTGTCGCCGGTGGCCAGCCGGAGCACGTGGTCGCTGTCGACCCGCTGCCCGATGCCCAGCCTGGTGCCGGTGAGCCGCGACAGCTCCACGAGCAGCGCGCTCACCTCGGGGTTGCCGAGGATCGGCTCGTCGCCCTTGAAGAGCTGGGCGGTCAGGGTGCCGCCGGGGGCATCACCCGCCCCCGCGAAGGCGACCGGCGCCGCCGGCCCGAGCCGCCAGGGGCCCGGGAAGCGTTCTTCGAGGATACGCTGCGCGATGCCGAGCTTGATGGTGAGCTGCTGACTGGCCTGGTTGAGCTGGAGTTGCACCAGTTCGGCGTCGGAACGCTTCAGCGCAAACCATCCCGTGAGGGCCAGCGCGCCGATCACGACCGCCGAGACGACCAGCGCCACCTTGGTGGCGATACTGCCTGTTTTGACCACCAGCACCTCCGCCAACAAGTCGCCGCAGCACGAGCCGAGGCGTCAAGCTACCGGGTGCCGGAGCCTCTCGCCAGAGGGATTATGTTTGGAACATGGATCGCATGACGCCATTCGATCTCGTCTTCTCCGGACTGGCACCGGACCGGTTCCCCGCCCTCCGAGACGCCCTTGCCGCCGCGGGGGCCGACCCCCGTGACCGGGACGCCTTCCTCCTGACCTTTCCGGCAGTGAGCCTGCTGCGCGACCTCAGGCCCGCCGACGCCGATGCCGGGGAGGGCGTCGATGAACTCGCTGCGCTGGAGCACCACGCCTATCTCGCCTGGGACGCCGGACTCCGGACCTGGGCACTGCCCGATGCGCCGGCCCGACGCCTCCTGAACGCGCCCGATGCTCCCGCGGCCCTCCCCCCGGCGGCCGGGTACCTTCAGCTCCCCGAACGACTCGTTTGGGCGTCGCTCAGCGCTCCCGGACCATGGGAGCCGCTGGACGGCTGCTTCGTCCATGCAGCGGCCGACGGCACCCTGCGCGTCCTGGGCGTGTTCGGACTCCACTCATCGAGGAATGGATTCACCGTCGCGGAGGCCACCGGCGTACCAGGCGCGCTGGCCGAGCGCCGGGACGGAGCGCCGCTTTTTTCTCCCTCCCTCGAGGGCGGGGCGCTCGCAGGACTCCACGCCATCGTGGAACCCGGAGAGCTGGTCGAACTCGCGGGCCGGGCGCTCGCCGACCCCGCGCTCGCGCCGGCCGTGCCGGGGGTGGCATGACCGATCGGATGGAAAAGGGGGCGGCCGCGGACGCCCTGGAACAGATCGCCTCCTTCATGGAACTGAAGGGGGAAAATATCTTTCGAATCCGCACCTTTCGGACGGTTGCCCGGGTCGTCGGTGGCCTCCCCGGCACGCTTCGGCAGGCGCTGGACGACGGGTCGCTCGCCGCCACCAAGGGGGTCGGGCCGGCCACGCTCGAGGCCATCACGGAACTGGCCGCCACCGGCCGCTCCGCACTCCTCAACGAACTGCGGGGCCAGGTGCCAGCCGGTCTGGTGGAAATGCTGTCGATCTCCGGGCTCGGAGTGGCCAAGATCCGCCAGATCCACGAGGCCCTCGGCATCGACTCCCTCCCCGAGCTGGAGGCCGCGGCGGCAGACGGCCGGCTGGCCGGCCTCCCGCGCTTCGGCCAGAAGACCGCCGACAACATCCGGAAGAGCATCGTCTTCCTCCGGCAGGCCAGCGCCTTCCGGCTGGCGCACCACGCCGCCGATGAGGCGCGTTCACTCGTGGAAGCGCTGACCCGAGTGCCCGGCGTGCTGAGCGCGACGGCCGCGGGCGAGGTTCGGCGCCGGAGCGAAATCGTCCGGGACCTGGTCATCGTCCTGGTCGCGGAGGTGCCGGCCGCCGACCTCTTCGCGCGCCTCGGTCAGGTGCCAGGTGTTCACGAATTTGCGGGGCAGGACGAACGGCACGTCACATTGCGGTTCACCGGGGGCACCAGCGCGCAGGTGGTCGTCACCCCTCCCCTCAATGCCGGCGCCGTCCTGGTCCAGGCCACCGGCAGCGACGCCCACCTGAGGCAACTCGAGGCGCATGCCGCGGCGACCGGCTGCTCGTTGCGTGGTGCCGCAGTCTGGCGCGGAAGCGAGTTCGTGCCTACCCCGGACGAAGCC
>Ga0315278_10002704_pt1 | contig 15814 bp, 11 predicted proteins | sample YL17G06_0_MG_FD_203880 | JGI IMG/M metagenome (GOLD analysis project Ga0315278, IMG submission 203880) | Sediment microbial communities from Yellowstone Lake, YNP, Wyoming, USA - YL17G06_0 | ecosystem: Environmental > Aquatic > Freshwater > Lake > Sediment | place: USA: Wyoming | collected... | reverse complement strand
GGCCCAGCATGACAACCGGCTGCAGTACGTGGCCCGCGTGCTGCTTGAGCGGTCGAAACTGCTTGGCCAGGCTGCGGCCGCGGGGTCGAATGACGTTTCAACAGTGAAGGCCGCGCCGTGAGAACCGTCATGAACAAAAGTGCCATCGCCCTTCTTGCGGCGGCGTGCGCCGGCGCGCTTGCCGGCCCGGACGAGGACTATCTTGCCGGCTTTGTCCCGTATGCGCCGACACTACAGGCGTCAAACCTTCTGGCCAAAGCCGTCCAGGAGGCGCGCGAGGGCAGATACGACAACGCGGCAGACCTGATCGGGCAGATCACGGATTCGACGAATCCTGCCCTGCGTGCCGCGGTGACCAACGTGATGACGCACGACGGGCCCTTCTGGCTCGATATAAAAGCGGCTCAGTTGCGGTACCGGATGTGCGAGTCGAAGTACTCGCGGTTCGATCTGGCGGACGAATGCGAGACCCTCTTCCATCAGTACACAAACACCATGGATCACACGTACTGCGGCGGCATAATAGATATCGTCCTGATTCTCGAGAATTTCTACTGGATGAATTACGATCTGAGGAACACGGATGCCATTGTTCAGGAGAAACTTCGTTTCGACCCGACAGGGTACACGCATGAATACGTGAGCTGGAGACTTGAGTGTGGCGACAGTACACAGAAGCTGCGGGCGGTGATCAAGCCGCATCTTGACGCGGGCGGCGAAATGCATCAGGAGCTTGGCCTGCAGAACTGCGAAGTGGTCCGGCGCGAGGGCGGGGACGCCATAGGCGCGTGCATGGACTACCACACCCGGTTCCCCAACGCTGACATCAGACCCATCGTGGACATTGCCTGCAAGTCGCTCGACGTGGATAGGCCCGAGACGGTCGAGAAGTACTACAAATGGATACTGAGCCTTGTGGACAAGCAGCCGCAGGACGACGCCCATTTTGAAGTCATCAAGCACCTGATAAGCGAACAAAAGAAGCTGGAGATGCTTGTGCCGGATCTCGTGCCGCGAGCAGATGCGCTCACGGGCGGACGCGTGACGCGGCCGGACAAGTAGGCGCGGAGTCAATCAGTGGGATCCCGCCGTGGCGCATGCGCGTCACGTTAAGGTGTGTAATGCCTATGGATAATGGGCGTAAGGCATGCGCATCCATGGAGTGCCAGCGCTTTGTGCTGCGGCTGGACGTTCCTCCATGTCCGGCCAGCATTGAGTCGCAGGAACCGATAATCGCCAAGCCACTAATCGCCAAGCCAATTGCGATTTCGCGGGGAATATGCTACAATGCCATCATAGCTGCAGCGTAGTTAACACAAACAACGGGAAAACCCGAGGGGCACCATGACAACGCGCGAACGTTTTCAGCGAATGTACCAGCACAAAGAGGCCGATCGCGTGCCGATGCTCGGCGGGCCGTGGGACACCACCATCGAGCGATGGCATCGCGAGGGCTTGCCTGAGAATGCGGACTTTGCCGACTACTTTGGGCTTGACCACGTTGCGGGCGTGGGAGGCGACACAAGTCCGCGCCTGCCATCGAGAGTGATCGAGGAGACAGACGAGTATGTGATTGCGCTTGATTCCTGGGGCACCACGTCAAAGAACTGGAAGCATGCAGAGTCAACCCCGCACTGGATTGACCGCACCATCGTGGACAGGACGTCGTGGGAGATGGCAAAGGCCCGCATGGTGATGACCCGGGACCGCATTGACTGGAAGTGGCTGAAGGCGCACTACAAGACCTGGCGCGAGAAGGGATTCTGGATCCAGGGCGGACTGTGGTTCGGCTTCGATGTCACCCATGCCCGCATTGTCGGCACCGAGCGGCTCCTGATGATGATGGCGGACGATCCCGAGCTGGTGATTGATATGTTCAACACCCAGCTCACGTGCAGCCTCCAGCTTCTCGACATGATCTGGGATGAAGGCTACACCTTCGACGCCCTTTCCTGGCCGGACGACATGGGATACCGCAACGGCCTGTTCTTCTCGCTCGACATGTACCGGCACATCCTGAAGCCGGTCCAGAAACGGGCGATCGAGTGGGCACACGCGAAGGGCATCTACGCCCACCTCCACTCGTGCGGCAACATCAACCAGCTCCTGCCGGAACTGGTGGATATTGGGCTGGATGCCCTCAATCCGCTGGAAGTGAAGGCGGGGATGGAGCCAGTCGGGATCAAGAAGGCGTATGGCGACAAGCTGGTGCTTCACGGCGGACTGAACGCCATGCTGTGGACCGACATCGCCAAGATAGAATCCGAGATGAGACGCCTGATGCCGGTGTTGAAGAAGAACGGCGGCTATATCTTCCAGGAAGACCACTCGATCCCGGACAGCGTGAGCTTCAAGGACTATAAGAGGATCGTTGAGCTTGGCAAGGAACTGGGAGCATATTAGTGTCAGAGCGATGAAAACATTGCTAAGCTTTGTCGCAAACGTTGTCGATCTGTGCCATTGCCTTCATTTATCGCCAAACTTCGTCGGAGATGAGAAAACTCGACAAAGCTCGCGACAAAGCTCGCGACAAAGCTCGCGACAAAGTTCATTCAAACCGGTGCCAGGCACGGAATTATGAATTTACCGGTGGGGTGTCATTAATGAATACAATGTCCCGCAAGGCATCAAACAAACAACGAACAAGGCCAATCGTGATGACCATGCAGACAGTGGTATTGGCCGCAGTTACAGCAGTGCCTGTGCTGGGCGCCTCGGTGCACACGCCCGCCGCGCCGGCAGGCCTTGAGCCGAAAGACACCTGTGGGCATGCTCGGTGGGGCGTCCGCTCCTGAGTGGGACAAAACGAACCGGAAGAACCAGGAGTTGTTCGACACCCACGCGCGAAAGGGCGTGCCCACGAACAATATGACGCTTCTCCTCGACGAACAGGCAACCCCGGAAGGAACGCGTACGGCGCTCAACAACGTGCTTAAGCGGACGACACCGGACAGCACGTTCATCTTCTACTTCACGGGCCATGGCGTTCCAGGCGTATGCTGCACCTATAAGGAAGGATTCAATGTCTCAGAGATCACGGAGGCGGTGAAGAAGCAGTTCAAAGGCAGGAACGTCCTGCTCATGGCCGACTGCTGCTACTCCGGCGGGCTGGGCGTGGTGGCGAACGATCTTGGTGCGGCGGGATTCAGGGCGGCAAGCCTGACATCGGCGGACGTTACCGTGATCTCCGTCGGCAATTGGACGTTCAGCCAGACAATGCTTGCCGCGCTCAACGGCGACGAGTTGTTCGACAGCGATGCCAACGGCTTCATCTCGATCGGGGAAGCGGCGGCGGAAGTGGCATCGGCAATGAAGTGCCGGGCACACCAGATGTACGGCTTCACCCTGGCCGGCCTTCCCGAGTCGTGGCATCTTGCCGCGACAAACGGGGCCCCCGTCCCACGCGGCCCGGCACCGGGTTCGTTCCGGCTGAAGCAGTATGTGAACGCTCCCTGCGAGAATGAGAAGCAGGTCGGGCGCATTGTCGGCTGGGACCAGGGGAAGTACCTTGTGGAGTTCTTTGGCTACTCGGACAAGAAAAGGGCTGCATGCACGCCCGACCAGCTTGCCACAATCACGTTCAAGAGATTCGAGACCGGCACGACCGTTGGGACGAGTGGTTGACCGACGCGCGCATGAAAAGGGTTGGTGTTGCTGAGTAAGAGGCAGGTCAATTGCCACGGATTCACACGGGTTTGAACAAAACCAGGAAACACTCTGAAGCATACCAGAAAACGTATTGCCCACGGATCACACGGAATGACACGGAAAACACATGATGCTTGTGCAAAAAGACTTTCAGCGTCATTCAGCGTGGTTCGCGGGCAGAATATTTTCTGCACTTCGTTGATGATTGAATCTGTGTAATCTGCGGATGGACAAGGCTCTTTTGGCTCTGTTTCTCACCAAGAGATGGTGTTTTTGATATAATTGACCTATAGCCAATTGAAGTATGCAGGAATGAAGACCATATTCGAGGATGATCACAAGAACTTTGGAGACCAGGCGAAGGTCGGATTCAAGGACATCATTCTTCATCCGCAAGAGATTGCTTCCCGGTTGAACCGGTTCGTCTGCTGTATCCTGCTTGGAGCATGTATGACGGCATCCGCAACGTCCACGAACGCGCCATGTCATTTCATTGTGCCCGGCCACGAGGCCGAGATGGGCCGGCTGAACGAACTGCTCGATCTCCATCGCGTCCGCTGGCCGGCAGCCACGCCCTGGGACCAGTGGATACCCCGGTCGGTCCTCTGGCCGGATGTGCAGAAGGAGCCATCCGTCGAGGCACTCCGCGCCATGTACCGCGACCTGCTGCCCTCGAGGCGGATGGACACCGAAGGCTATGTCTCGACCCATCAGCACCAGGGCTATGGCCACAGCGAGGGCTGGCCCTTCCCCCTGTGGAATCAGGGTGGAGGCATGGGCTGGCATTTCCTGCCTCTCCAGTTGCCAAAGGAGTGGGCGCCTGTCACCACCACCACGAACGGCTGGACGCTCGAGCATGCACGCACCGAGTCCTGCAGCACCGAGACAGGGTTAGTGGTCCGCCTGCTGGATGCCGATGCCGCTCTCACCACGCCGCCCATGCAGGTGAAAGCGCTGGTTGCGCCATTCATCCGGCTCCAATGGGATGCCAAGGCACTTCTTTCCAACGCCATGTGCGCGGTGCAATGGAAGACGAACGGCATGAGCACGTTTGACGAGATGCATCGCGTCCAGTTCTCGCCGGGCGACGGAATCGTGTATGGCGCATATTCCTATGTGAACATCCCGATCTACCGGTCAAAGGCGTATTGCCCGGATGACAGTATCACCGGCCTTCGTTTTTCATTCCCCGCCGCCTCGGCCGCCACCATCGTCATTGATGGCATCAACACCGCCATGGACTCGCGGCACAACGTGAACAACAGCGCCTATGTGCGCGGCTGCGTTGACTACGCAGAGTGGAGCGGCGACATCGGGTTTGTCCGCGCGAACATAGGCCGGTTGCGCACTGCCATCCGGTACTGCATGACCGAGTTTGGCGCGCAGGAGCGCAAGCTCATCCTCGCTCCCTGGGTAGGCCACGATGGCCGCAGCGGCATCGAGCCCGCTCCGAACAAGAAGATCCTTCACGGCCTCGGCATTGGCAACAACTACTGGGATCTTCTGCCGTTCGGCGGCAAGGACTGTCTTGCGACCATCTACTACTACGACGCGCTCCTCGCGCTCACGGAACTCGAGGAAGCGGCAAGGACTCATCCCGACTGGTCTATTCCGCATGGCAAGGACAGTTTCGATCCTGCGGCATTGCGCCGCCATGCTGCCGAGGTCAAGGCGCATGCCGGCCGTGTGTTCTGGAACGACAAGACGGGCAGGTTCGTCGCCGCGATAGACTGCAATGGCACGGCGTGGGATTTCGGCTATACGTTTGTCAATCTCGAGGCGATCCATTATGGATTTGCCACCGATGCGCAGGCCCGCTCGATCCTCTCGTGGATCAGCGGTGAACGAACCGTGGAGGGCGACACGTCGCGGGGAGCGGACATCTACTGGTGGCGCTGCGCGCCCCGGGCATCCACTCGACGGAACATCGAGTGGTACACGTTCGGCTGGAATGGCCCTGAGTCCCTCGAGTTCGGAGGCCAGGTGCAGGACGGGGGAGGTGTGCTTGGCTTCTCATATTTCGACCTCATGTCCCGGCTGCGCGTGCTCGGGCCGGACAATGCGTGGCAACGGCTGCGCGAGATCATCGCCTGGTTCGACGATGTCCAGCGCGAAGGCGGCTATGCACCCTATTACTCGAAGCCCGGCCGCGGCAAGTTGCAGGGCGGAACCTATGGCCCGGGCGGCCTCGGTGTTGACTGCGAATTCATCGAGAGCGTGATGGTGCCGAAGGTGATGTTGTACGGATTCATGGGGTTCGCCCCGGGACTGGATGGTTTCACGCTCGAGCCGAATCTGCCCACGAACTGGCCAAGCCTGCGCATCGAGAAGATCTTGTTTCATGATGCCCATCTGAACATCGAAGCGGAACGCGACAAGCTGACGATCGAATGCGCGTCCGCACCTTCCCGGCCATTGACCGTGCGCCTGCCGCGCGCCACATGGACGGTGACCATCAAGGATTTGAACGGATCGGCACGTTCGCGCACCGTAAGCCCGGACAGTACCGGCATAGTGAGCGTGCCGCTGACTGCAGGAACACTGCGCCTCGAACGCGTGGGAACGGATGTCAGGGCCGCTGTTTCCCCGGGAGGGTCGCGGGCTCCGCGACCGGAACGGGGAAGAACCCCGGAGGAACCCTTATGATGCATAAACAAATCAGCAGACGTCGTTTCATTGCGGCAACAGCGGCAACAGGCCTGTTCAGCATTGTGCCGCGCAGCGTGCTGGGTGGCCCGCACCATACGCCGCCAAGCGGGAAACTGAACATTGCAGGGGTCGGTATTGGAGGCATGGGGGCCGGCAACCTCGACAACTGCGCCCAGGAGACTATTGTTGCCCTGTGCGATGTCGATCACGCCTACGCGGCCAAGACGTTTGCTGCCTATCCGGGAGCGAAACGGTACAAGGATTACCGCGAGATGCTTGAGAAGCAGAAAGACATAGATGCGGTCGTGATAGCCACTCCCGATCACACCCACGCGGTGATCAGCATGGCTGCCATGCAGATGGGCAAGCACGTGTACTGCCAGAAACCGCTTACCCATGACATCCATGAGTCGCGCATGCTGGCCAAGGCGGCGCGGGAGACCGGCGTCGTCACCCAAATGGGCATCCAGGGACACTCCCAGGAAGGGCTGCGGTTGATCTGCGAATGGATCTGGGATGGCGCCATCGGCGTGGTGCGTGAGGTAGATGCGTGGTGCACTTTGTCCTACGCCCCCCACGGGCACACGTGGTGGAGTTCCCCGTTGGGCGACCGGCCGAAGGAAGGCCTGCCAGTGCCGGACGGATTGGACTGGGACACGTGGATCGGTCCGGCACCCATGCGGCCGTATCACCGTTGCTATCATCCGCAGGTCTGGCGCTGCTGGTGGGATTTCGGGTGCGGCATGATGGGAGACCGTGGTGCGCACACCCTGGACTCTGTTGTCTCAGCCATGAAACTCACTCCTCCAACCTCCATCGAGGGCTCGGGCATTGTGGGCGGCAATGCCGAGGTCCATCCCGACAAGGCACTAGTGACCTACCGGTTCCCGGAGCGGGAAAGCTTCCCGCCGCTCACGCTCACCTGGTACGAAGGGCAAGAGCCTGCCCGCCCAAAGGAGCTGGAAGAGGGGCGCACTCTCCCGGCGGAAGGTGGCGTGCTGTTCAAGGGCGACAAGGGCGTCATCATGTGCGGAGTCTACGGCGACGGCCCCCGCCTGATCCCGGAATCGGCCATGCAGGCCTATAAGCGGCCGGCAAAGACGATTCCCAGGATCAAGGACAGCCATGAGCAGAACTGGATACGCGCAATAAAGGAAGGCAAGAAAGCCAGTGCCGACTTTAGCTACTCCGGTCCCTTGACCGAGATTGCACTGCTGGGCAACCTTGCCAAGCGGTTTCCAGGCCGGAAACTGAACTGGGACGGCAAGAACATGCGGGTGACCAATCTCGACGAAGCCAACGAATGGGTGAAGAGACCGTATAGGAAAGGATGATCCTTGCAGTAATGCACGAATGACCAGGAAGATCGGGCCAATCCACATCCCGCGTGTTCCCGGTCCGACCGGCAGCCGCAGCGATGAGACTGTAGTCCTTGATCAGTCGAGGTGGAACACCTCGGGCAGTTCGACGGAAGTGGGGCTGTTGTCGGGGTTGGCGGACATGATGTCCTTCATGTGCGCCCACCACTTCTTGCATATGGGCGTATTGGCAATGGCATTCCACCGCTTCTCGTCCTCTATCTCGACATAGCCGAACAAGCGATGGGTGGACGGTTCGAGGTAGATCGAGTAATTGTGGACACCGTGGTCGCGGAGCACCTGCTGAAGCTCAGGCCAGATGGGATTATGCCGCTTCTTGTACTCATCCCGGCATCCGGGATTTAGCTGCATCGCAAACGCCTTGCGGATCATGGTCGCCTCCCTAGTGTCTTGTACCGATCGGGTTGTTATGTGTCCTTGGTCGTTATTTCATGCCGGACAATTGTACCATGCGGTTCCGCGATTGTCAAGTGCGCGGTGTGTTTTCCTGGAATGCCGGGGCACCCGCCTTTCGGGAGGCAGCTTGCTGCCTCCGTCTTCTCTGAAATCCCGATTGCCGCAATTGACAAGTACTGCCGATAATGATATGATATGCGCATGGGACAAACAGTGAAGATCGGCTGGCTTGTGATGATGGCACTGGTGACCGTTCCTGAGGCCTATGCTGCGGAGCCGGATGCGGTGATAGATGTGGATGTCAACAAGCCTTCCGTTGCCATTCCCGCCACCTTGTACGGCGTTTTTTACGAGGACATCAACCATGCCGCGGACGGCGGCTTGTACGCCGAGCTGGTGCAGAACCGGTCGTTTGCCTGTTACCCGGCCGGCAAGACCTTGCGTGAAGGCAACCGGGACGGGAACACGGGCTCGGCATGGAGCACGGTTGAACGCGGCGGCGGCTCGTGCACCGTCATCGTCGAGAACACACAGCCGCTCAACAGTACGAACACCGACTATGTCTGCATGACGATCCAAAAGCCCGGCACAGGCGTTGGCGTGGCGAACAGCGGGTTCGGCGGCATCTTTGTCCGGCAAGGCGCGACGTATGACTTCTCGTTCTACGCGCGCCGGATCCCAGGCTCCGCTGCACCGTTCACCATCGCCCTCGAGACCGAATCAGGCGAAGTGCTCGGCCAGGCCGTCATCAATGGCGTCTCGGGCGACTGGCGAAAGCATGAGACGGCCCTCACCGTCTCGAACACCAACGAGAAGACACGACTCGTCGTGACCACTACAGGATCCGGCGTGGTGTGCATGGACATGATCTCGCTGTTTCCCCGCATCACGTTCAAGGGCAGGACAAACGGGCTCAGACCGGATCTTGCGCAGGCAATTGCAGACCTCAAGCCGGGCGTGTTCCGGTTCCCGGGCGGCTGCATCGCCCATGGCGCCGACCTCGCCAACGCCTACCGGTGGAAGGAGACCGTGGGCGATGTGGCCGAGCGCAGGGAGAAGCAGAACCTGTGGGGCTACTGGCAGTCGTTCGGCCTTGGCTACTTCGAGTACTTCCAGTTTATCGAGGACATCGGTGCTGAGCCGCTGCCGGTGCTGCCCGTGGGGGTATCCTGCGGGTTCCGCAGGTTCCAGGCCGTTTCCCTGGACAAGCTGCAGCCGTGGATTGACGATGCCCTCGACCTTGTCGAGTTCGCCAATGGCCCGGCAACCAGCACCTGGGGGCGTGTCCGCGCAACCATGGGCCATCCCGCTCCCTTCAACCTGAAGTACATGTGCCTCGGCAACGAGGAACATGACTCGCCCGAGTTCCGCGAACGTGTGCCCCTTTTTGTCAAGGCGCTCCGCACCACGCATCCGGAGATCAAACTGATCGGCACCTCGGGGCTCGGCCCGGGCATTCCGCTCTACCAGTTCATGGCCGACAACAAGCTCGACCTCTCGGACGAGCACTACTATGAGGGGCCGCGGTGGTTCATCCGGCACCGGAACCGGTTCGACTCGTTTGACCGGAGCAAGCCCAAGGTGTTCGTCGGCGAGTACGCCTCGGGCGGCAACGCGCTGTACAATGCCCTCGCCGAAGCCGTCTACCTCACCGGCATCGAACGGAATGCAGACATGGTCGCCATGACGGCGTATGCGCCCACATTGGCGCGCTACGACTACACGCAATGGGAGTCGGCGAACCTGATCTGGTTCGACCACAAGACCGTGGTGCGCACGCCCAGCTATCATGTCCAGCATATGTTCAGCAGGAACCGGGGCGACCGCTACCTGCCCTCCACCATCTCCCTTGCCGACAAGGAGTGGACAACAGTCAGCCCCGCACGCGGCAAGATCGGCGTGGGCACCTGGAATACCCAGGCGGAATTCGATGACCTGCGTGTCACCAGCGACGGCAAGACGATTATCGCCCAGTCGTTTGCAGACGCACCAGGGGCAGCGTGGCAGGTAATGTCCGGAACCTTCGCGGTTCGCAACGGTGTCTATGTGCAGAAAAGCGGGAGTGAGGGAGCGGTAAGCCTGTGCAACCAGCCCATCGGCTCCGATCGTGTCACCTACTCGCTCAAGGCGAGGAAGTTGGGCGGGTCGGAAGGGTTCCTCGTGGTGTTCGGGCATAAGGACTCGGGAAGTTTCTACTGGTGGAACATAGGCGGCTGGGGCAACAGCCAGCATGGCATCGAGAGCGGCTCGGGCGGGTTCACCGGCCCAAAGGAATCCCTCGCCTCGCGCAGTGGCACGATCCGGGATGGTGTCTGGTATGCCATCCGGATCGAGCTGGCAGGCCCGCGGATCAAGTGCTTCCTCGACAACGAGCTGATCCACGACGTGACTGCGTCAAGCGAATCCGCGCTCGCTGTGTCCGCAACGGCGGAAGCCGCCACGGGCGACCTCATCCTGAAAATCGCAAACACCTATGAGGCGGACATGATGGCCGAGATCAACCTGCGCGGCGTGAAAGCGGTCGAGCGGAAGGCCAGTGCGCTTGTCATGCGCGGCGCACCAGGCGCGCTCAACGACCTGGCGGCGCCCGACCGGATACTTCCGCAAGCGATCAAGGTGCCTGCCGCACCGCAGTTCACCTATACGGTTCCGGCGTCATCGGTGCAGATTATACGCATTAAGACTCGCGAATAACGCTGTCTGCGCTCTTCCGTGGAATCGTCAAGTCATCACATGTTCAGGTTTGCTGGAGTGTAAGATGGGAAAGGGACTGCACAACAGCGCTTATGTCGTGCTGGCCTTCTGTGGTCTGGCGCTCGCCGAGGAATACACAGTGCGCGAGGCGGCCGAGTATGTCAAGGACAGGGACGGATCGAATGTGCCGCATGTGGCGACCTCGGCCCATTTCGCGCTGAAGTGGGGTGACCAGAACAGTGGGAAATACAAGCTGACCGCCGAGTACGCAACGCAGGCGCTTGCGTATTTCGAGCATATCCGGTCGGTGTACAAGGACCAGGTCGGCCTGCCGTTCGTCAAGTCCGAGGCGGACAAGTTCAAGATCAACATCTACATGACGGAGACCGGACTGAGGCCGTTCCTTGAGGGATACGCCTACGGATTCCCCGATGCGGAAGGCTATGGCATCTTCACTGCCGACCCGAGCGTGATGACGCCTGGCCATGGTGCCGCGGCACACGAGCTGGGCCACGCCACACAGGGCGAATCGGGCAACTTCCGTGACAGCGACTATGTCGGCTGGTTCTGGGAGTGCCACGCCCAGTTCATGGCCCAGCAGGTCAATCCCACCAACCTCCTGCCCGAAAGCCTTGACGTGTATTGCGACATGTGCCGGTTCGACTGGAGCACCGCGGTGAACTGGCACCAGTATGCCGGCTGGATCTTCCTCCAGTATCTCAAGGAGAAAGCGGGCTATGGCTACCCCTTCATCAACAGCCTGTGGCTCACCCGCGCGGCATTCCAGGACGAGGATCCTGTCAGCAAGATGATCCGGTTGAAGGGCATGTCAAGAGCCCAATGGTCCGACCTGTTCGGGGAGTACGCAAAGCGGAATGTCGCCTTTGCCTCGTACCAGTATGGCAAGGAGTACAAGGCGTCGCTGGACACGGTCGCCACGGGAAACGAGCGGGCACTTGCACGGTGGATGTCGTCGCTTGAGCCCCTCAAGGGCAGGCCCGGCTGGTATGCCATTCCCTACTCGGGCGCGCCGCATCAGAACGCCTACAACATTGTGCCGCTCTCGCCCGTTGCAGACGCGGTCACGGTCGAGTTCAGGGGCCTTGTTGACACGGCGCGGGCATCGGACTGGCGTGCGACGCTTGTGGTGGTCGGCGACTCGGGCGCTGAACGGTTCAGCGACACCGTCAGCGAAGGCATCATGTCGGTCACGCTCGCTCCGGGCGAGCACGCGGTGTATCTCGTGGTGTCCGCGACGCCTCATGTGTACAGGCACATCGCGTTCCTCGAGGACTACCGGACTCAGGAACGATTCCCCTACGAGGTGAGGATTGTGGGTGCGGATCCGAAAGGCAAAGGGCCGGACAAGCTGCCTGCGGGCGCAGCCGGCAGAGGCGCTGCCCATCCGAACGGCGGCGGCTTCGTTGCGGAACGCGCCACGGTTGCGGCAAGCTCCTACGTCGGGCCCGAGGCACGGGTGCTCGACCGCGCAACGGTTGCCGGCAATGCCCGGATCGAGGACTGCGCGGTCGTGTGCGGTGACGCAGTCGTGTCGAACAACGCCATCGTCAGCGGCCATGCCTATGTTGCGGGTTCGGCAGTGGTTGCGGGTTATGCCCGTGTGCGCGATTATGCGCGGATCTACGACAAGGCGAGGATCGAGGGCAATGCCCGCGTCATCGAGTACGCACGAGTCCAAGGCGACGCGCACGTATACGGGAACGCGATGGCCCGCGGCTCCTGCACCATTTCCGACGCAGATGTCCGGGGCACTGCGTGCTTCACCGGCGCAAGCAATCCTGACGGCGACCTCCGCCAGGGCACGACCAATGACGCCAGGGAGGCGACCTGCGGCATCTTCACCGGCTACGTTGGCCGGGAGGACTACGGGAAAGCCGAGGACTTCGACGGGCTCATTGCGCGCTACCCGTTCGACACGCCCAACACGCTTCTGCTGGTTGACAGCTATGCCACGGGCAACGGCATCATCCGCGGCACGCCCGAGTGGATCAAGACGCCCGAACGCGTGGCGGGCCTTTCGTTCAATGGCAAGGACCAGTATGTCGAGATGCCCCGCTGTGTGTCGGATGTGAGGAATATGGACCTGAGGCAGGCCAGCACATTCTCGATTTTGGCCGCGATGCGAGGAACTGCATGTACCTGACACCCAAGGCTGGATCGGGTCGCGCGGCATTTGTGATGGTCAACAATGGCGAGACGCGGAGCATCGAGGCCGAAGCGTCGCTTTCGACCAATGCGTGGTACAAGCTGATTGTCAGCATCAAGGACAAGGTTGCCACTTTGTCCGTGAACGACACCGTTGCCGCATCGAACACCATTGCCGTCTATCCCGAGGATGTGCGCGCCGATGCACACTACCTTGCCCGCGGCCAGGATGGCGGATGGTTCAACGGGCAACTGTCGGACATGAAGATCTACCAGAGGCCATGACGGTGGGCAGATGCCTGACAATGCCGGACTTTGACAAGCTGGCCGGGAGGCTCACGCTCGAGACGCTGTTGAAGATGCCCATGGGCTTGATCCACCGCTTAGTTGGCGGCACGAGGATTGGCTTGGCGCGTGAGCATAGCAACACCTGCGGTTCAGGGAGACAAACGAACGCGATGCAGAACTCGAAGACATTGGTGCAGGCAATCGCCATCTGCGCAATGATGGCAGTGGTAGTGGGACCAACGACTATCGTGGCTGCAACACGCCAGACACTGCGTGCCGGCGCCGTCATCACGCCTGCCACGCAGGTGACGGAGAGCATTACAGGCAGTCCCTATGCATGGCCGCCCTACAATCCCAACCTCAACTACCACTTCACGAACGACCATCCGAACTTCAAGCCCCCCACGCACGTGCTGGACGACTGCACGGGCGTGAGGGGAACAGTCACCTCCGGCTGGTGGTGCTTCCAGTATGGCAGCAACAGGAACGAGCTGGTCACCGCAGCCGCGTGGAAGCCGATGCTGGACCGCATGAACAAGGACTTTGCCTATTACCGGGATGTGATGGGCTGGCCGCCGGACAAGCGGGCACAGCGGGGTTATTTCAGCACCATCTACCTTTTCGGCTCAGGCCTGAGCACGGACGAAGCCGCGAACACCGACAAAGGCGGCTGGATGGGGAGCGTCTTCTACAAGGACGAGCACTGGCCCATGGTGCTGATATCGTATTATCCGGTGTATGCCTTCGATCCCGCCTGCACCTACGGTGACAAGGCGTATCAGCAGGGCGGCTGTGTGCATGAAGGCGTTCATGCGATCTTGGCGGACATGCCCGGGTGCCGGAACGCTGGTTGGTTCCATGAAGGCGGGAACAACTGGCTGCAAGCCGCCGCGAACGCGAAGCAAACGGGCGACTACAGCAGCATGGGCTGGTTGAGCGCCGGAGCGATGCTGGCGCCCTTCATGCCTGTCGAGTGCTACAGCGGCTGGCTCCAGGACGGCAGTTTTGGCGGGCCATCGGCCGAGGGAGTCGACAGGTTCGAGAACGGCAGGAAGCTCTGCACCTGGCGGAAGCTGCTTGGCGGCACGCAGTATGGCGAATCTTTTGCCCATTTCATGGGCGGGAGTGTGTCGCCCGGCAGCATCGCCTGGATCTGGCAGCACTGCACGAACCGCGTGCTCGAGGGCCTGGCAACGGCAAAGGGCGGCCTCGGCGATGCGCAGACCCGGCGCCTGATCGCCGAGTTCCGCGGACGACAGGTCATGTGCGACTTCGGCAATTGGTCGCCTGCGTACAGGAAACTGCTCAACGACAACTGGGCGCTGGTCATCAAGGCCGAATACCCGCCCCTATGGATTGACTGCCCGGCATGGACTGCAACATGCTATGTTGCCACGTCGTTGAAGGATCGCACACTCGCGCCGGAAGCGCGCACGCTGCCCGGCTGGTCGGGTGCAAACCAGATCCCGCTCGCTGTCTCCGGCACGGGAACCATCAGTGTGACATTCAACCCCATTGGCAGGAACATGAGTTGCCAGCTTGTGTACCGCGCCACGGATGGCTCGGTGATCTACAGCAAGCCCGTCTCGCGTGGCACGTGCAGCCTGACACCGCCCAAGCCGATCAAGAACAACGTGGTAATCGCGGTGATCTGCAACACCGACTATCTTTTCGAAGGCGATGAGACGCGCAAGGCGAAATACGATTACAGGCTCACGCTCGGCACCGGCATTGAGGGCACGGCGGACATCAACCGGAAATGGTGGGACTGATCCTTTCCGCTGCTGTCCGGGGAAAAGGTGCACAGGTCAGGCGTCCTTCGGCGAGGCGACGCTGTAGTTATAGTAGGCGCCGGGGTTGCTGGTGTCGCCCACAAAGTCAAGCTTGCCTTCGATGCCCGCGTCAATCGGGTCGTTCAGGCTGCTGAGCTCCGTCCACGTCGAAGGCCAGTTCGCGTACGTGCCGCCAAAGATATCGTTGGTGGCCGCACTGGAGGAAAAAGCAAAGGCGCACACTAGCGCTGACGCCCATGCCGCTGCACACCAAACATTCAGGGAATATTCATCGGCTTTCATAGGCACCTCATTCCCATAGTGAACCCCAGAAGACCTTGCAGGCTTTCAACCGATTTCAATTGTACCGTTAAACCGTCAGGAAAGCAATCTTGGACCACGCGATTACATCCATGCCCTCATAGACGCAGGACCAGGATTGCTCGGGGAAAGAGCAGGGTCAGGAAACTGTAAGATATCATGACAGCCTCGCCACCGTTCTCTTGAGATGTTTGTCGCACTTTGCACGGTTCTCGATCCGGCCTTTTATTCCATTATTTTCCCTGGGAAAGCCGGGTCTCGCCATGAATATACGTGGATGCCACATTCATGGATCAATGGTACCATTAATGTGGCTATCTGTCAATTCATTTGCCCAGGACATCCCACGAAATTGGTCAGACGAGGCTTGGCGACGGCCTCGGCTGACCAATTTTTGGTCTGAACGGGCAGGCGATGACGCACTGCGGCCGGTTTGACGGGGTGTAGGGCAGCCGCAAGTGCGTCACGACGGTCGAAGCGTGGCCAGACGACGCCATCCGC
>Ga0315278_10002703_pt1 | contig 15816 bp, 10 predicted proteins | sample YL17G06_0_MG_FD_203880 | JGI IMG/M metagenome (GOLD analysis project Ga0315278, IMG submission 203880) | Sediment microbial communities from Yellowstone Lake, YNP, Wyoming, USA - YL17G06_0 | ecosystem: Environmental > Aquatic > Freshwater > Lake > Sediment | place: USA: Wyoming | collected... | reverse complement strand
TGCACAAGGGCTTTCATTATTTCCTTTTGCAGGGGCGCAGGGAATACGGTCTCAATCCTTACTTCCTGTTCAAAATGCAGTTTCCCCTTTTCACCAGCAAATGGGTTTGCTTCCGATGATGCCCTATAACTTCCAGTTCCTTCACTGTAAAAGCTGCATTGGTCGTATTTTCCTATGCTGCCTGCCCCTGCAGCAAACAGTGCCGTTCTTACTTTCTCGGCATGGGCAGCAGGAACAAAGGTTACCAGTTTTCTCAGACCAGCTTTCAGGGGTAACAATACCCTTGGACGCAGGATTCCGAGCTTGGTACAAATTTTCTGGTTTACACCTTCCGGAAAGTTGTCAATATTGGTATGTGCACTGAAAAGCGCAATGTTGTTTCTGATGGCAGCAGACACGATTCTTTCGGTATAGGTTGATCCCGTAATTTTTTTCAAGGGGTTGAATATCACGGGATGGTGTGATATAATAAGGTTGGCCCCCCACTGTATTGCCTCCGCAATTACGGCCTCGGTAACATCAATGCAAAGCAGGGCACCGTGAACATCCATGTCGGGCATGCCAACGGCAAGCCCGGTGTTGTCATAATCTTCCTGAAAGTCTTTGGGGACTGCCTTTTCAAAAACTGCTATAACTTCGGCTAATTTCATTTGAAACTATTGATAACCTGGCGGATCACAATGAATAACTTCGGTAGGGTATCAAAGGGACTCTTTGATGTCAAGAAGGAGGGATTTGATTTCAGTAAGTGTCTTTATCACTTCGAAGTTGTTGTTCGTATCCTCCTTGTTTTCTTTCAGTTTTTTTCTGGCACCTTGCAGGGTAAGTCCTTTTTCTTTTACAAGGTGGTAAATTAATTGAAAATTGTCGATATCCTGTTTTGTAAAAAAGCGGTTCCCTTTTTTATTCTTCTTTGGCTTGATCACATCAAATTCTTTTTCCCAGAAACGAATAAGCGAGGTATTCACTTTAAACATTTCGGCGACTTCACCAATAGAATAATACAATTTCTCAACTCTTTTTTCTTTGTATGGCATACCGAAGGGTTTTAAACAACTCCCTAAGATAAGAATTAAATTCCATTAATCGAAAGACTGACCAGGCCGCATGGAAATGTCAATCATCCGGTCATATTCGTCGGCTGTGAGGTCATTAAAGAAGTAATTGATCGGATTTACTTTTTCTCCGGATCTGAGCACCTCGTAATGCAAATGGGGAGAAGTTGAAAGGCCTGTATTTCCTACAAATCCGATAATATCGCCGCGTTTGACCTTTTGACCCTGCTTAACATTGAAAGCATTAAGATGTCCGTAAAGGGTTCTTATGCCATAGCCATGGTTTACGACAATGGAATTGCCATATCCGCGTTTCGAAGATTCTATCTGTTCAATCACACCGTCGCCGGTAACATATATTTCGGTTCCGGTGGGAGCAGTAAAGTCGAGGCCATAATGGAACTTCCTGATTTTGTAAATCGGATGGATCCTGTATCCCCAACCTGAGGCAGTTCGTTTAAGGTCTTTGTTGGCGATGGGTTGAATCGCCGGAATGGAAGCAAGCATCTTTTCCTTGTTGACAGCCATTTTAACAAGTTCGTCATAGGATTTTGACTGAATAACCACCTTGCGTGTTAAAATATCGAGTCGCTTGGCTGTTTCAATGACCATTTTCGAATTCTCAAGTTTTTCAAGGTCTTTGTAACGGTTTGAACCGCCAAATCCGGCTTCCCTCACTGAATAATTAAGCGGTTCAGCTTCAAAAATGGTACGGTATATATTGTCATCACGCTGTTGCATATCGGTCAGTACCGATTCAATGTTATCAAGTTGTTTGTTGAACAGCTCGATATTCAGGTCCATTTCACTGATCTGTCTTTTAAGTCCTTTTTCCTTGGGAGAATCAATCGCCAGTGAATAAAGGAGGTATCCGATGCTGGCATTTACCAGAAATGCAAACAGGTAGGCAAAGCACTTGAGCGCTTTTTGTTTTACGGAAGCTTCAACCTTGTAATACCTGAGGGAATCAGGGTTGAATTTATATTTTATCTTGCCCATACTTGTAAAAGTTAATAGTAACTTAGTTCGTTTTGTTTACAGCCATATGTACAATCTGTTGATATTCCTCAACAGTCAGACTGTTATCGAAATAAAAAGCAGGGTTAACAGGCTTGTTTTCTAGCAATACTTCGTAGTGCAAATGAGGTCCGGTTGCCCTCCCGGAATTCCCGACTTCGCCGATTCTTTGTCCCCGCTTTACCTTTTGTCCTTCTGTTACAAGTATTTTGTTTAAATGAGCATACCTTGATCCAAATCCAAACGCATGGTCGATAACAATCTCGTTTCCATAACCTGTACGAGAAAACTTTACAAATGTTACGGTCCCGTCCCCTGTAGCATAAACATCCTTGCCAATGGCAGCAACAAAATCAAGGCCACTGTGAACCTGTGCAAAAAATAGGAAAGGATCCATCCGTACGCCAAAGTCCGAACTGATCATAACCAGATCCTTACTGGCAACAGGTTGTATGGCAGGCATGTGGGTTAGCTGGGATGCATGTTCACGGGCTTTTTCGTAGAGCATGTCATAGGAGCCAGATTGCAGTTTAAGTTGCTTATTGAGTTTTGTAATAAGGTTGTCAAGTTGATATTTCATATCGATGTTGAGGGCCATTGCATCAATAGCTGCCGAACCTCCCTGTCCGGATTCCCAGAAAACATAAGGAAGCGTATCTACCTGCAGCATGGTGCGGTAAGAAACATCCTGGTTAAAATGTTCATTGTTAAGCGTGGCGCTGAAATCATGTCCCTTATCCATCAATTGCATGAGTTCTTTGTTCATGGATGTCAACCTGTTTTCCAGTATCCGCGCTTCGGGAGACCCAAATACAACATTCAGTAAATAACCGAAAAGAACTGTAATTACCATGAAACCTGATAGATAGAGAAAGAATTCCGAAATTTTCCTCTTCCTGTCGGATTTTATTTCCTCATAGGTGAGGGTAACCGGATTAAAATGATATTTTTTCTTTCTAAAAATCAAGCAAATGCAACTAATTAATTATTAATAAAGTACGAGACCAACAAAACTATGGGAAAAAAATTAATTTTACAAATCATTTTCACAAAGAATTGTTAATTCAAAAACACTAATTTCATCAAAAATATTCTTGTTCTCAAATGAAATCATCGCTCGTTCGTCAAAAATTTCTTGATTTTTTTCGTGAAAGGGGACACGAGGTTCTTGTTTCGGCGCCCATGGTTGTGAAGGATGATCCGACCCTTATGTTTACAAATGCAGGAATGAACCAGTTTAAGGACATTTTCCTTGATAACGCACCCGTTAAATATAACCGCATTGCCGATACACAAAAGTGCCTGAGAGTTTCAGGAAAACACAACGATCTGGAGGAAGTAGGTCACGACGGTTACCACCATACCATGTTTGAAATGCTTGGCAACTGGTCATTCGGAGATTATTTTAAGGCGGAAGCTATCACCTGGGCATGGGATTTTCTGGCGGGTGAAATGAAAATCCCCAAGGACAGGATGTATGCAACTGTTTTTGAAGGCAGTGCCGATGAGCATATTGCCATGGACCAGGAAGCATTTGACCTTTGGAAGAAATACCTCGATGATGACCATATTCTAACGGGTTCAAAAAAGGACAATTTCTGGGAAATGGGGGAATCCGGCCCTTGCGGCCCTTGTTCGGAGATTCATGTGGACCTGCGCGGTGATAAGGACAGGAAAGCTGTTAACGGCAGGGACCTGGTAAACAAGGGAAACCCGCTGGTAATTGAAATCTGGAACCTTGTTTTCATACAGTTTAACCGCAAAGTGACCGGGGAGCTTTTACTCCTGCCCAAAAAACATGTTGATACAGGCATGGGATTCGAAAGGCTGTGCATGGTAGTGCAACTGAAGACTTCAAATTATGATACCGATATATTTCAGCCTGTAATTCAGGAGATTGCAAAACTTACGGGAATCACGGCCGGCACATCGGAAAAATCGGATATCGCCATGCGTGTGGTGGCCGACCATTTGCGCGCCATTTCATTTGCCATCGCCGATGGTCAGCTTCCGTCGAATAACAAGGGTGGTTATGTGATCAGGCGGATCCTTCGTCGTGCTGTCAGGTATAATTACACCTTCCTGGGACAAAATTTGCCTGTGATTTACAGGCTGTTGCCAGCCCTCATACAAACCATGGGGGATGCATTCCCTGAGCTGAACATACAGAAGAAGTTGATTGAAAAGGTTATTCATGAGGAAGAGCACTCCTTCTTACGTACCCTTGAAAGTGGTGACAAACGGCTAAAGGAATCAATTATCGCCTTGAAAAAGGAAGGGCGCGACGAACTGAGCGGTAAGATTGCTTTTGAACTCTATGATACCTACGGATTTCCGCTCGATCTCACCGAGTTGATCCTGAAAGAAAATGGTTTTACGGTAAATCATTCCGACTTTAACCATGAAATGGAAGCGCAGCGGAACCGTTCTAAATCAGCAGCCGTTACAGAATCGGCCGATTGGGTTATCCTGCTTCCCGGCCAGGTCAAAGAAGAATTTGTGGGATATGACCGCCTGTCGGAACAGGTAAGGATCAGCAGGTTCCGCAAGGTTGTCGTACGCGACAGGGAAGTTTACCACCTGGTATTTGACCGTACGCCCTTTTATGCTGAAAGTGGCGGTCAGGTTGGAGATACGGGCTTTATTCAGCATAACGGGCTACAGATCAACATCATAAATACATTCCGGGAACATGGTTTGGTGATCCATGTTGCTGAAAGCCTGCCAGAAGATCCATCCCGGGTTTTTGAAGCCAGGGTGTCGGCCGGCATGCGTTCTGAAACTGAAAAAAACCATACCGCAACCCATTTGCTGCACCACGCGCTTCGGGAAGTACTCGGTGCCCATGTGGAACAAAAGGGATCACTGGTGAATCCAGAATACCTGCGGTTCGACTTTTCACATTTTCAAAAGATGACGGACGAGGAACTTCAGGATGTGGAAATGCGCGTAAACCAGAAAATCAGGGAAACGGTGCAGAAAAATGAATTGCGTTCTGTTCCGTTGCAGGAAGCGCGCAACATGGGTGCAATGGCCCTCTTTGGTGAAAAATACGGTGACGAGGTACGGGTGATCCGGTTTGGTGATTCCGTGGAACTTTGCGGGGGTACCCATGTGGATTCAACCAGTCAGATTGGCCTTTTCAAGATTGTCTCCGAAGGTTCCATCGCCGCAGGTATCAGACGTATAGAAGCCATTACCGGTGAAAAAGCATTGGCCTGGTATCAAGGCAGGGACAAAACACTCGGTGCGCTTGAGACGCTGATGAACAATCCCCAGGACATCGTAAAGGCAATCTCGGCGCTCCAGGATGAGAAAAACATACTGCAGAAACAGGTTGAAAAAAATGCCAGGGAATATGCAGGGATCTTTAAATCAGGATTGGTTAAAAAAATTCAAAAAGTAGGCGGTTACAGCCTGCTTGCCGCCAGGGCCGATGATCAGGTTGACAGTGCAGGGATGATAAGGGATATTGCATTCCAGCTAAAAGGTGAAATTGATGACCTGGCTTTGATCATTGGTGCAGTGATAGGCGGAAAACCGCACCTTGGAGTAATGATTTCGGAGAGGCTCATCCATGAGAAGAAATTACACGCCGGCGAAATTGTAAAGGCCGCAGCGCATGAGTTTGATGGCGGAGGGGGCGGTCAGCCCTTTTATGCAACCGCAGGCGGGAAGAAAGCAGAATTTCTCGACAAGGCCATTGCCAGGGCAGCCGAATTGGTATGTATTGAATTAGAAAAGTCTGACAAATAAACGATAGTAACTATTCATTAAACCTTAACACTAAAAATTTACAAAATGAAAACTTCCAGAATTTTATTACTAGCAACAATGGTGTCGCTTTGCACAGGGTATGTTTCAGCGCAAACTGCCGAAGAGATCATCGGAAAGTATATTGATGCCATCGGTGGAAAAGAAAAGCTCGCAACAGTCACCTCAATGATTACCGAAGCCACACTTGATGTGATGGGCAGCCAGGGTATTGTTAAAACCACCGTACTGATTGGCAAGGGTGCAAAGTCGGAAATCGACGTAATGGGTACTCAGGTAACAACGTGTGTTACCGATACAGCAGGCTGGACGATCAATCCCATGGGCGGTATTTACAGCGCACAAGCCATGTCCGCCACAGAATTCAATGCTAACAAGGATTGGATTTATATCGAAGGTCCTTTTGCAGATTATGCTGCCAAAGGTTATAAGGTGGAACTTATTGGTCAGGAAACGGTTGGCATTACTACAGCAAATAAAATTGCCCTAACAACCCCTGAAAATATTGTTACCAATTATTTCTTTGATCCTGCTACCAATTTACTGATCAAAACTTTACAGATGACTGAAATGATGGGCCAGCAGATGGAAATAACCATCAATTATTCGAATTATAAAGCAACGGATGCAGGGATAATGATTCCCTATTCATCTGAAACCAATTATGGCGGTCAGTTTTTCCTTGTGGCCAATGTAACGAAGGTTGAAATTAATCCGACAATTGATCCTGCTGTATTTGCAAAACCCTGACGTATTTCTTAAACTGGTTTGGCATTTGCCAGCAAATATTCTTCGGCCTCTGTATTCCAGAGGCCTTTTGTTTTTGCTACCAGTGTGGCAAGTTGATTGAAAAGCGGGTCGGTTTTTGCGGTTTTTTCAAAATCTTCCAACGCTGTCAGGGGAAGGGATATATTGGTGTAGATCAGTTTTTTACCTCCCGGAATATCGGGCAGGTGTCTGGTGGTTTCAATCACTGCATCAAGTCCGCCAATATGGGTTACAAGACCCGCCGGATCCAATCCTTCCGACATCATCCGCAGCGCCTCTTCCATATCGTTGTTGTTGCCACCGCTTGTTCCAACAAGGTGGGTATAATTGTAATGCACGTTATAAAAATTGATCCCTGCTGTAAATGCCGGATCAGCGGGCCCGGCAAAAAAGTTAAGACAGCCGTCGAAGGCCAGCAATGCATTACCCTGTTCAATCAGGGAGGGCACGGGAGCAAAAACGAAAACATCATCATATCCCTTTCCGTTGGTTACCTGAAGCAGGTTTTTAACAGGATCCCCACTGAGCCGGGTATTGATATATTGAAGGCGTATGCCTCTTTTTGCTGCATACTCAGGTGGGAAGAGCGATGCAGCGCGGTCGAGCCTTTCCTGGTCTATGTCGGTTACTACCACAAGGGCCGGTTTTTTATCTTTCCGGTGAATAACGTAATTGATGGCAGCCAGACCCATAGGTCCAACGCCTGCAAGGATGGCCATATTACCGCCGTCGACAATCTCCATCAGATGAATGTAGGAACCCGGGCGGGTATGGTAGTTGGCATGCATGGCCCCGATCACACATGAAAGTGGTTCAGCCAGCGCTCCGGGATAGAAACCGGGACCTTTATAGGGTAACAGGCAGTTCAGTTCCATCACTTCGTTGGGTATGATAATGGTTGTAGCATCGCCCCCGATGTAGCGGTAAGAATAGCCTGGCGCACTGAGAATGCCGACCGGTCCGTTTTTGTAATTGATGGCAGGCTGGATTGAGAATTTCATGCCCGGCTGATACGCATTTTTCCATTTTTCACCAGCTTCAAGGATGATGCCACTGAATTCATGACCTATGATCGTGGGATTAATTGCCACATCATCCGGTATCCTTTTGTGGTCGGTTCCCTGCTTTGCGGCTTTGTACGACGACATGCAAATACTGTCGCAAATTACCCGGGCAAGAATTTCATCGCGCTGCATTACAGGCAATTCAAATTCATCGAGCCTCAGATCGTCTTTCCCATATATTCTGACTGCTTTCGTTTTCATTTGACCTATGCTTAAATCTTTAATCTTTAATCTTTAATCTTTAATCTTAAATCTTCCCTCTACCTCAGCATCTCCTGCCCCCCTGTTACCGGAACAGCCTGCCCGGTCTCATATTCCTGATCGATCACGTAAAATATGGCTTTCATTACATCGCTTACCCGGCAGCCCCTGCCTGCAGGTACCTGGTTTTCATAAAATGCCTTCACTTCGTTGAGTGTTTTTGCACCCGGAACTTTTCCGGTACGAAAATACTGAACAAACAGACCGGTCTCGGGATCACTCCACAAGGGTCCTTCAAAAAAGTTACCGGGACAAATAGAATTCACCTTGATCCGATAAGGCATCAATTCCAGCGCAAACGATTGGGTTAATCCGATGCCGCCGAATTTACCACCAGCATAGGCAAAGTTTTTATTGCTTCCTTTCAGTCCCGATTTTGAGTTTATCTGGATAATATCCATAAAATATTGGTGGTTGAGGGACCACTGAAGTTTCATGATCTCAGCTGCATATTTCGTGCAAAGAAAATAGGCGGAATAATTCACACGGGTCATGAGATCAAATGTTTCCGCACTCATCTCCGACAGTCCGCCCGCCCTTAAGATACCGGCGTTGCTGATCAGTACATCAAGCCCGCCAAATTGCTGAACGGTTTCCCGCATCAGGTTTTCCACCGACAACGGATCTGCCACATTGGTTTGAACAAACAGGGCGGCGTTTTTGCCCGATCGCCGGTTCAATGCAAGGGCCATTTCCTTTCCCTTTTCTGCATTCAGATCTGCAATGATTACATTGGCTCCTTCGTCCATCATAGCTTCGGCAATGCCGCCTCCGAAGCCCTGGGCACCTCCGGTTACAATCACCGTTTTGTTTTCCGCTTTTCCCTGTCGATGTCCTTCCTTTGCAACCTGTCGCCTGTAGTTTTCAACCTCCCAGTTGTCGATAAAGGCAATAGCGCGTTCCGACATAAAGTTCGGACCTCCGAAGTTATCGGTCAGCAGGCTTATTTTCATCCAGTCTTCAAACACATCCAGCATGGTTTCTGCTGACCGAATGTTGTTCTCAAAGGCAATTATGCCAAAACCTTTCAAACCTGCCATTTTTGGCATGTGACCAAATTGCTGAAGGTAAAGTTCAATTTTATGGCTGCATTCCTCGAAAATTGCCTCCGGGGTCGTTTGTTCGAGATAGATCGGCCGGGCTTTGCAATAAACAATCTGATCGGGTGTAAAAGGTAGCGAAACCACCTTGAAATTATGTATGCCGGCCACAAAATGAGAGATCATCGCGTTGTTCCTGATCTTTGCCACTTTCATGGAATCGCCGGAAAAAAGCATGCGCAGTCCCGGAAGGATGCGGACAATGTCGGCAGGCACTTCCACAGGTGTTAAATCGGGAACAAGTTTCAGTCTGGTTTTAATTTCCGTTTCCAACTGTTGGTAAAGGGCTTTAATCTCCTGAACAGAACCTGCCGAAACAAATACACCATGGTTCTGAAGAAAGATCAGCTGCGGATCGGCAGTACGGGTTTTTCGCCAGTCCAACAACATGTTTCTGATCTTTTGGAAAAGGACATAACCCGGATCGGTATACGGAACATACATGATTTCATCGCCAAAGAGCTTCCTGAGTGTTTCTTCTGCAAGGTTAGCGCATGTAATGGCATTCACAAGGGTAGGGTGGGTATGTACAACAAACGGGTAATTGATTATTTCGTGCAGGGAGGTTTCAACCGAAGGACGCAGGCTGGTGCCCGGTTGACAGGCATTTTGAAGGTCGGCTTTTACCTCGGCCTCTCTAATATTGGAGTCGCTGTTGTATTGTTTATCATACATCACGGCGAGAAGGCTCCTGTCGAGTACTGCAAATCCCTTGATCGTGATATTGTCAAGGCTGGTTCCGCTCGCCTTTATCCAGATATCCCTGTCATTCTTATAGGAGGTGTTTCCTCCTCCTGCAATAACAAAGGCCTTGTCACTGCCATAAAAACGTGAGATTTCGATAAGGTCGTATAAATTTTTTTCCAGGACTGTCATTGCTTGTTTTGATTTAAAAAATAATGAATTACAGCATTGCCTTGTTTGATCAGTGCTGCTTTTTCGGTGCCGGGGCCGGGATATCCTGCACCCTGATGGCCCCTGGCACGGAGGTACTGATGGGCGGCTACCGCACAGGCACCCTCCCAGGATATCCGCCGTGCATTCGCTGATAAGGGTATGTTACCGCGGGTATCGCAGGTGAGGGGCATCATGTCGGGACTGTTGTGTTCAGTTCCTAACAGAATAATGAATCCTTTTTCGTCAAAATACCGGATGAAAGCATCAAAATGACTTGCAGCATTGCGGCCCGGAATAAGCTCAATGCACCGGATACCACGCCTGCTGAGTTCTTTAAACAGATTTTCAGGGTCCCTTTCGTATTCCGTGTAATTGCCATTTTTATCATCAAGCAACACGGGGTAGCAGGGAATGCCACCGGCAGAAAGGATGATTTCAATAACCTCGGGCATTTGCATAAAAGCATTGTCATCTTCCTCCACAAATGCGTTGCCACCTGCCTTCAGCAGGTTGCCCCTTATCTCGTTCTCGAGCTCGGGTATATCATTGATGGAAGCACGGGGTTCTTTGCCATCAAAAATCAGGGTCAGCAATGATTTACGGTCGGCCTCTCCGGTGCAATTCTCAAAAACTGCCACCCTGATGGCCTTGGCGATATGTCTTTCTCTTACCAGCTCCCTGGCGAATTGCCGGCGGATCTGGGAATATTCAAGGTGGATTTCTACGCCGATATTGTCAAACCAATTGTTTGCCTGTGAAATCATGGCACGCACCTGTTGCTGGCTTTCATCAACCATGCGGCTGAGCTTCTTCCGGAGGGTTTTGTTGAGTGCAAAAGGATAGTCAAGTCCTTTACCACTGAAATAGCACCTTCCCGGGTTATTGGGGTCATTGATCCGGATTTGCTGCCGCTGTTCTTCTTTTAACAGGCTGATGAATTCAATGTTGAAGAGCGGAAATACAGCCGTTTTAATGGCTTCTGAGCAAAATGCATCATACCCGTCGGCAACAAAAAAGTCATTGATGCCCGCTACAGCAATCTTCTCGTTCACGGCCATTGAAAAGATCTGGGCTATGTCTGAAAAAGCACTGAATGAAAAAGGGGTATGCAGGTGCGCATTCACTTCGAGGATACCCTGTTCGGGATACTCTCTGAGAAGTGTATCCGTATCCGGAAATACAGTAAGGAAGTTTTTCATAGGACAACGTTATACGCCCAATTTGCTTCGTTTACGCTGGGTTGATATCGACCAGTCGGTTGTGACCTGATGACCCTGCAAAGGTACAATCCGTTCATGAATTGCGTCTACAATCCAGTTCGGTTGCGGGAAGAAATACTCCTCCATTTCGTAGGCCGGTGTGATCCAGTTTCTGGATCCCACCACTACAGGCGGGGCATCCAGGTCATCGAAGGCCAGTTCTGCAATGTTTGATGCCATATCCCTGAGGTAGGATCCGCGGGCACAGGCATCACTGGCAAGCAGGATCCGGCCGGTTTTCCGCACCGATTCAAGTACAACATCATAGTTGAAAGGTACAAGGCTGCGGGCATCAATGATCTCTGTGGATAATCCGTATTTTGATTGCAGTGTTTCGGCAGCTTTCATGGCCATGTAAAGCGTGGAACCAATGGTAAGGATTGTAATATCTTTTCCTTCGCGTTTGATGTCTGGTTCGCCGAGGGGTATTTCGTAGTAGCCTTCGGGGACTCCGCCCGGGTGGAACTGTTCACCAATGTCATAGATCCGCTGGCTTTCAAAAAAAACCACAGGATCAGTACCCTGAAGTGCACTGTTCATCAATCCTTTGGCGTCATAAGGGGTTGTGGGGAATACGACCTTGATTCCGGGAACATGGGCAATAAGCGAAGACCAGTCCTGTGAATGCTGTGCCCCGTATTTAGAGCCCACGGATACCCTTATCACCACGGGCATTTTAATGAGGTTTCCGCTCATGGCCTGCCACTTTGGAAGCTGGTTAAACAGTTCATCACCGCAACGTCCAATGAAATCACAATACATAATCTCGGCAATTACCCTTCCTCCGGCCATTCCGTATCCAATGGCAGTACCAACAATGGCGCCTTCGGCAATGGGGGAGTTGAACAGGCGGTGGTAGGGAAGGGCTTCCGTAAGTCCCCTGTAAACCGCAAAGGCACCTCCCCAATCGCGGTTCTCTTCGCCATAGGCAACAAGGGTGGGGTCTTTATAAAACCTGTCGATAATGGCTTCAAAAATTCCGTCACGCAATTGATAAAGTCTGGCCTTTGACACGGGCTTTCCTTCTTTGTCGAGGTAATACCTTTCCTTGTTTTTCAGGCTTTTCACCCTCGGATTCTCGGCCATTGGATGCAGCACCTCAGGCGTTCCTTTGTCACAGGCATCTACCGAACCATTGGAAAACATCATCTCCGCAATGGCATCGGGATGTGCATTCAGGTTGATCCGCGGTGAGAGGTTGTCGTCAATAGAAAGACGGAGGACGCTCGCCATGTCAGCCATGGTATTTTGCCGGATTGTCTCCAGTACAGAAGCCGCTGCCATCCCTGAAGCGGTAAGTTCAATGCCGTATTGTACAATGGAATCAACCTGCTGCCAGGCTTCAACTTCTTCCTTGCTGCGGTATGAGGATGCGTCGGACGGAGAATGTCCGCTAAAACGATAGGTGAGGGTATCAAGCAGTACCGGACCCTTTTTATCGAGCAGTATCTTTTTCTTTCTCCTGAATGCATCAATTACAGCAAGGGGATTATAACCATCCACACGTTCGGCATGCATCATATCAGGATTCACGCCGGCTCCCAGCCTTGCAACCAGTCCATAACCCATGGTCTCACCGCAGGTTTGGCCGCCCATGCCATACTGGTTGTTCATCACATTGAAAAGTATCGGCAATCCGCCGCGGTAGGCATCTTCCCAGAGCTGGGTATACTGGTCCATGGTGGCAAATGAGATGCCTTCCCAAACAGGACCACAGGCCATGGAGGCATCACCAATGTTGCACACCACTATGCCCTTTTTGTTGTTTATCTTTTTAAAGAGTGCGGCACCTACCGATATATCACCCGATCCACCCACAATGGCATTGTTCGGATAAACGCCAAAGGGTGTAAAAAAGGCGTGCATCGAACCTCCCAGACCTTTGTTAAAACCGTTTTCCCTGGCGAATATTTCAGCCAGTGTGCCATACAGTAAGAACCTTATGCCGAGTTCTTTTACACTGCCCTTGAAATTATCTTCCACCACGGAAAGTACCCTGCCCCCAAAATAGGTTTTCATCACCTTCATCAGGGCATCGTCTGATAATTGGTGAATGGCCGACAGTCCCTTTGCAAGTATCTCACCATGACTGCGGTGTGACCCGAAAATGAGGTCATCCACTGTGAGGGCATATGCCATTCCAACGGCTGAGGCTTCCTGTCCCATCGAAAGGTGGGCAGGTCCCGGATGGTTGTAAGGTATACCCTGGTATTCGTTCTTGATTTTTATTTCGTTGAGCATATTCTCAAACTCGCGGATAATCACCATATCGCGGTAAATACGAATGAAATCCGCTGAAGAAAAGTTTTTCTTCTCGTCTGCAATATGCTTATTGTATTGATTAACCGGTATGGTTCCAAAGCTTATCTTGCCTGGTTTCCGGATATCTTTCGGATCGATGAATTGGTTTTTTGGCATAGCGTATGATTCTGGTGATTACTGTTGTCAGTTCTGATTGTTGTGTGTTGTGATTGTTGTGTGTTGTGAATGTTAATTATTCACTTAAAAACCCTCACAACCCTCACAACCTCCTATATCTTCTCATTAAAACTCTCAATCTGGTTCTTAATTTCTTTAAGGAAAAGCGTTGCCGGTCCGCCATCAACCGCCCGGTGGTCATATGTAAGTGACAAGCCGATTACGGGTACAAAGCCGAATACGCCATCGCCCAGGTCAGCAGGCCTGTATAAAATGGTATTCACGCCCAGGATAGCAACCTGTGGCAGGTTGATAATGGGCGTAAAAATCTCCACGCCGTAATTGCCCAGGTTTGAAACGGTGAATGAGGCGGCGGTGCTTGCCAGCATTTCCGGATTTACATTTCCCTTGCGGCATTGGTCTGCCACTTCGCGCAACCTGACAGAAAGGCCCTTCAGGGAAAGTTGGTCTGCATTCTGAACAGATGGCACCATCAGGCCGCGGGGCGTGTCAACTGCCAGTCCGAGGTGTACCTTTTTGAAAGTTCGTGTACTTTCACCCAAAAAGTGGCTGTTGACTTCCGGAAATTTTTCAAGCGCACGGATCAAGGCAAAGCATACCATGTCGTTCAGGGTGATGTTAACCGTACCACCTTTTTCCATTTCAGCCTTTACAGTTTTGCGGAATGCAAGCAGTTTGCGCACATCAGCCGACATGTGGTGGGTAAGCTGGGCCCCTGTACTAATCGACTCGTGCATGGCCCTGGCAATCAGTTTGCGGATGTTGGAAAGCTTTTTATCCTCGTATTCGAGAAAGCCGTCGGAAGCGACCCCGCCATCGGCGTGGGTGGCAGTAGCACCGGCAGCAGCAGGTGCAGCCTGAAGGTCCCGCACAATGATCCGTCCGTTTGGTCCTGAACCGGCAAGGGTTGTAATGTTAAGGCCCATTTTAACTGCCATGACCCTGGCACGCGGCGAGATGCGCAGGCGATGATCACTTTCTGAAGAAACAACCGCAGATTGGAGCAAAGCCGGCTTTTGATCAGTTTCATTGACGGGCAGTGATACGGTTGCAGTTTCAGCAACAGCAACATCAGGCCTGAAACCAGTGATTTCCTCCCCGGCTGCGCCGATCACGGCAACGGTGATTAATACCGGAACTTCATCGCCAACGGCGAAGAATACATCGAGCAAAATTCCATCTGCCGGGGCTTCGGCATCAAAGGATGCCTTATCGGTTTCGTACGAAAAAAGGATATCTCCTGATTTTATGAAGTCGCCCTTTTTTTTCGTCCACTGTGTGATGATACAGGTTTCAACACTTTGGCCCTGTCTTGGCATAATTACGGGTACGGCCATATTTTTAAATTACAGGTTATTTTGCAAGGTTATTTACAAGTTCGATGCAAACGCGTTTAAAATTTGAATTATATTATAATTTAATATTGAACTTGTAAATATATGTTAAAAATAATTACTACTTTTGTTGGCGTAAAACATTGTTATAAATACACTTCGCAAATATAAAAAATAAACTTGTATTTACAAGTAATTTCATAAAAAAATTCATGAACAGTTCAATTCCGCGTTACAGGCAACTTTATGAGGTGCTGAGAAAACAGGTTATTGACGGAACCTTTAAACCAGGAGATTTACTTCCCTCGGAAAACGACCTGTGTATGCAGTTTAATATTACTCGGCCTACTGTCAGGCATGCCCTCGATGCCCTGTTGAACGAAGGCATGATCCGGAAGCACAAGGGAAAGGGGAGCATTGTAAGCGGTCCGCCCAACGGAATTGGAATTCTGTCAATTTCAGGAACCACATCTGCCCTTGGCAAGCATAATGTAGGAACACGCATATTATCAAAGCCCTCCATTATCCACTGGCCGGTTGATTTTATTTTTCCACTCAGCGAAGAATTCCGTAATTCAGGATGCATTTACCTCGAACGGTTAAGGCTGGTGAATGACGTTCCTGTGTTTTATGACCTGAATTATTTGCCCAATATAAACCTCCCCCGTTTTTGCAACCGGAAGTTTGAGGACCAGTCGTTGTTTGAAATTCTCCGCAAAGCTTTCCAGATTGAAGTAAAGAGTGGTGAGCAGCGTATCAGGGCCATGCGGGCTGATGAAACCATCAACCGGTATCTTAAGGTTCCGGTGGGGCATCCTGTTCTGAACCTGCAGCGAAAGCTGATCACC
>Ga0315278_10002702_pt1 | contig 15820 bp, 14 predicted proteins | sample YL17G06_0_MG_FD_203880 | JGI IMG/M metagenome (GOLD analysis project Ga0315278, IMG submission 203880) | Sediment microbial communities from Yellowstone Lake, YNP, Wyoming, USA - YL17G06_0 | ecosystem: Environmental > Aquatic > Freshwater > Lake > Sediment | place: USA: Wyoming | collected... | reverse complement strand
ATACGTCACGACGTCGAGGAACGGCACCTTCGGCAGCTCGATGCCGACGGCCCGGTAAAAGGCGCCGACGTGGAAAACCGCCTCGTAGTAGCCGGGCGCGAACCGCTTCGCCAGCGCGGGCTCCTCGACGAGGCCCTTCGCGCTGACGATGCCGCTCGTGAGCAGCTTGCGGGTCGGATCCAGCTGGTAGACCTCGACGCGCATCCACGCGGCCACGAGTCCGCGCGACACGTCCACGACATGGATGGAAACGCCTCCGGCTGACATGGGGTGGTCCTCTCTGCGGCGCTCAAGCCGGCATGAACTCGGGGCCCGAGTACGTCTCGGGGATCGCGATGGCGCCTGCGGCCATCTCCTTCGCCAGGGTGTCGACCCGATCGCGCACCGCCGGCGGCACGGTCGGCGCGAGCGCGAGCCGCACCGCGTCCGGATAACGCACGCCGAAGCGCTTCACGACCTCACCCTTCCACAGGTTGTCGCTCAGGTCGCGCCCGGACTGGAACACCGCGAACCCGGCATCGGCGATCGCGCTCGCCACGAAGACGTCGGGCATCGCGGTGACCCAGTCGCGTACATTGCCGATCTGCTTCACCCCGCGCTCGCGGCAGGCCTCGATCACGCCGCTCCGTCCGGCATTGAGCATCGTGAAAATAATGTCGGCACCCGCATCGATCTGCGCGAGCGCGATGCGCTTTGCGACCGCGCGGTCGTCCTGGGTGCCGGAGAAGTGGGTGAGCAGCCGGGCGCGGGCATTGGTGGACGCGAGGCCGCCGGCGAATGCCGCCCGGGAGTTGAGCCCGGGGCGGACGCGCAAGCCGGAGATGTGTCCGACGACATTCGATTTCGTGAGCAGCCCCGCGGCCGCGCCCGCGAGCCACGCGGACTGTTCCTGGAGAACCTCGTAGACGGCGAGATTGGGGCGGGTGAGGTGGCCCTGGATCGACACGAAGCGCTGCTGCGGGAACTCCCAGGCGATGCGCTGCACGGCCTCGCTCGCCTGGCCGCCGTGCGCGATCACGAGCTTCGCGTCGGAATCGGCGAGCTCCCGCAACGCGGCCTTCATTGCTTCCTCGTCGGGGGCGATGCCATCGACGTAGCGCACCGGAATGCCGAGCTCGTCGCGGATGCGCATCAGGCCGCGATAGCCCGCTTCGATGAAGCCGCCGTCGTCGATGTGCCCGGGGAACATCGCGGCGACCGGCCCGCGTTCCGGCGCCTGCGACCGCCATTTCGCGCATGCGCCGAGCGCGAGCGCGGCAGCGCCCGCGAGCAGCAGGCGGCGGCGTGGGGGGAGGGCGATCACGCCCCGATTCTACCCGCGGGGCTCGGCTTCCCCGCCCAGCTTCTCCGCTCAGCTTCCCCGATAGGTGCCGTAGCTCCAGGGCGTGCAGAGCAGCGGCACGTGATAGTGCCCGGCCGCGTCGGCGATCCCGAAGCGGATCGGGACGCGATCGAGGAACGGCGGATCGGGGAGCTGCACGCCCTTGCCGCGGAAGTACTCCGCGACGTGAAAGACCAGCTTGAATTCACCGGTGCGCATCGCCTCGCCGGCCATCACCGGCTCGTCGGTGCGGCCGTCGGCGTTGGCGTGCACGGTCTTGAGCCGCGTCCACTTGCCTTGCTCGAGGATCGAGAACTCGATCTTCATGCCGATCGCCGGCTTGCCGGTGACCGTGTCCAGAATGTGCGTCGAGAGTCGGCCCATGATTGTTTCCTACGAGTGCTCCCTGTCAGGAGGTTATGAGTTTGTCGAGGCGGCCGCGCGTGATGTGCCCGATCTGCTCGAGCGCCGCGGCGACCTCGATGGTGCGGTCGTTGCCCGCGCGGCGCTCCATCTCAGCGATCACCGACTCACGCGTCGCGTGCAGGCGCAACGCGACGATGCACGGGAAGCCGAATTTCTCGCGATAAGCGCGGTTCGCACGCTCGACGCGCTCGATCTCGGCGCGGCTCAGCGCGGTGAAGCCGAGCCGGCCCTGCTCCGAGGTCGAGTCCGCTGTGAGCGATCCTTCCGCCGCCTCGCGGCCCGCGAGCTCGGGATGGGCGCGGATCAGCGCGAGCTGTTCGTCGGTCCCGGCTTCTCGCACCGTCGCCAGCATCGCCGCGTGGAGCGCATCGGTTGACGCGTACGGCCGCCGTGGCCAGGCGCGCTCGGCGACCCACGGCGAATGCTCGAACACTTCGCCGAGCAGGCGCGTGAAGCCGGCACGATCCAGGCCGTTGAGGTTGGCGAGCGCGGTCATGGCCCTAGAGAAGTGCATACGATAGACAAGGCTGTGTATGCAGTCAAGCCAAGTCGTGCGCCAACTGCGTATCGTGCAGATCCAAAGCTTAGAGGGAACTGTTGGCTTGTCGCGTGGCCATAGATCGTATACAGTCGCCCGACCAAGACGACCTGTCGCCATGGCTCGTGCCTCATCCTCCGCCCTCGACCCCGCGGTCCGCCGCGCGCGCCGCGCGACGACCGACGACATCGTGCGCCGCGTGACCGCGGCGATCACGGAGCATCGTCTTCCGCCCGGCACCAAGCTCGGTGAGGAAAGCCTGGGCGAAGTGTTCGGCGTCAGCCGGACCAAGGTGCGCGAGGCGCTGTTCCAGCTCGCCAAGCTGAAGCTGGTGGCGCTGCTGCCGGCGCGCGGGGCGTTCGTCGCGCAGCCGACGGTGCGCGAGGCGCGCGAGGTCTTCGGTGCGCGGCGCATCCTGGAGTGCGCGGTCGTCGAGCAGTTCGCGCGGGCACCGACCGCCGCTCAGCTTGCCGCGATTCGCGCGCACATCGCGGCCGAGCGCGAGGCGGTGGCGGCCAACGACGTCTGGGCCCGGTCGCGTCTGCTCGGCGAGTTCCACGTGCTGATCGCAGAGATGGCGGGCAATGCGGTCGTCGCGGACCTGCTGCGCGAGCTCGTGTCGCGCACCTCGCTTATCACGCTCCTGTACCAGACGGCCTCCGCGTCCGTGTGCTCGGCCGACGAGCACATGGAGCTCGCGCAGCGCTTCGAGCGCCGCGACGCGAAGGGCGCCGTGGCGGTGATGCTCGAGCACCTCGATCACGTCGAACGGGGCCTGGACCTGCGAGAGGAGGAGGCCGGAACCGTCGACCTCCGCTCCGCGCTTGCGGCGGTCCGGGCTTGAAGGAGACCTCGATGAGCACTGCGCCGAACGCGCAACGTATCTGGGATCACTGCGAGGCCTTGGCGCGCCTGTCGGAGCTCGACGGCGGGCTGACCCGGGTGTTCCTCTCCAAGGAGCAGAAGGCGGCCAACGAGCTCGTGCTCGGTTGGATGGTCGAGGCCGGGATGAGCGCCCGGCTCGACGCGATCGGGAATGTGGTCGGGCGCTATGAAGGCGCGCGGCCGGGACTGCCGTGCCTGATGATGGGCTCGCATCTGGACACGGTGCGCGACGCCGGCAAGTACGACGGCATGCTCGGTGTGGTCGCGGCGATCGAGTGCGTGCACGCGCTCAACGTAAACGCCGTAAACGCGCGCGCGAGGCGCCTGCCGTTCGCCATCGAAATCGTCGGGTTCGCCGACGAGGAGGGCACGCGGTTCAACGCGACGCTACTCGGCAGCCGCGCGGTCGCGGGCACGTTCAAGGCGGAAGTGCTCGACAACGTCGACAAGGACGGGGTGTCGATGCGCGAGGCGCTGCGCGCGTTCGGTCTTGATCCGGCGCGGATCGGCGCGGCGGCGCACCGGCGCGAGGACATCCTCGCATACGCGGAGCTGCACATCGAACAGGGCCCGGTCCTCGAGGCCGAGGGGCTGCCGGTCGGTGTCGTCACGGCGATCAACGGCGCGACGCGCTGCGCCGTCGAGGTCGACGGCATGGCCGGCCACGCCGGGACGGTGCCGATGAGCCTGCGCCAGGATGCGCTCGCCGCGGCCGCCGAGTGCGTTCTCGCGATCGAGCGGCGCTGCGGGCGCGAACCGGAGCTCGTCGGCACGGTCGGCAAGCTCGAGTGCCTTCCGGGCGCGGTCAACGTCGTGCCGGGCAAGGTGCGGTTCACCATCGACATCCGCGCCCCCCGCGACGCGATGCGCCTCGCTGCCGTGGACGACGTGCTCGGCGAGATGCGGGCGATCGCCACGCGACGCAACGTGCAGCTCACCGTGGCCAAGACGCACGAAGGCGGCGTGGCCGCCTGCGCGCCGTGGCTGATGGAGCAGATTGGCGCGGCGATCGCCGCCGAGGGCGTGCCGGTGCGAGAGCTCCCGAGCGGCGCCGGCCACGACGGCATGGCGATCATCGACGTCGCCCCCATCGGCATGCTCTTCGTGCGCTGCGAGAAGGGCATCAGCCACAACCCGGCCGAGGCGATCACGCTGGCCGACGTCGAGACCTCGGCGCGCGTCTGGCTGCGCTTCATCGAAACCTTCGACCCGTCCAGGAAACCATGACTGCCCGCGACCCGATCCACGCCTTCCTCGCCGCCGAGCGCGAGGCGCAGACGCGCTTCCTCGCCGAGCTGGTGAAGACCCCCTCCGACAACCCGCCGGGCGACTGCCGGCCGCACGCCGACAAAGCGGCGCGGCTCCTCGAGGGCCTCGGTTTCGCCGTCGAGCGGCACCCGGTGCCCGGCGAACTGGCGCAGAAGAGCGGCATGATCAGCTGCACGAACCTGATCGTCCGCGAGCGCTTCGGACCCGCTGGAACAAGCGGTGGGACCACGATCGCCTGCAACGCGCACGGCGACGTGGTGCCGCCCGGCTCGGGCTGGAGCGTCGACCCGTACGGTGCCGTCGTGCGCGACGGACGCATGTACGGGCGCGGCGTCGCGGTGTCGAAGTCCGATTTCGCGACCTACGCCTGGGCGCTGATGGCCGTCAAAGCCGCTTGTTCGGACGGGCGCGCGAACCTGCGCGGCGCGATCGAGCTGCACCTCACCTACGACGAGGAGGCGGGCGGCGAGATCGGGCCGAAGTGGATCCTCGAGCAGGGGCTCTCGAAGCCCGACTTCGCGATCTGCGCGGGCTTCTCGTACGGCGTGACGACCGCGCACAACGGCTGCCTGCACCTCGAGGTCGAGGTCACCGGAAAATCGGGCCACGCGGCCGAGCCGGAGAAGGGCGACGACGCGCTGGAGGCGGCGGCGCTGATCCTCAACGACCTGTACTCCTATCGGAAGGCGCTCACCGCGCTCGAGTCAGAGATCCCGGGCATCGGCCACCCGACGATGGTGGTCGGGCTGATCAAGGGCGGGATCAACACCAACGTCGTGCCCGACAAGGTCACCTTCCGGCTCGATCGCCGCATCATCCCGGACGAGACCGCCGGCGCGGCCGAGCGCTTCATCACCGCGCTCATCAAGGAGTCGGTGCGCAAGATGGCGGGGATCAAGGTCGAGGTGCGCCGCATCCTGCTCGCCAACCCGTTCGTGCACCGCCCGGGCCAGGAGCACATGGTGCAGGCGATCCAGAAGAACGCGCGCCAGGTGTTCGGCATCGAGGTGCAGCCGCACGGGGTGCCGCTCTACACCGACGCGCGCCATTACAGCGAGGCCGGCATCCCGACCGTGCTGTACGGCGCGGGCCCGCGTACGCTCGAGGAGGCGAACGGCCATCGCGCCGACGAGAACCTCGTGCTCGATGACCTCTACAAGGCGACCGAGGTGATGGCGCTGACCTTCCTCGATCTGCTGGAAGCGAAGTGACGACTCCCGAAGTGTCGATCCCCTATCCGCGCGACCTTGCCGGGTACGGCCGCATCCCGCCGCACGCGCAGTGGCCGGGCGGGGCGCGCATCGCCGTGCAGTTCGTCCTCAACTACGAGGAGGGCAGCGAGAACAGCGTGCTGCACGGGGATCCCGGGTCGGAGATGTTCCTGTCGGAGATCGTCGGCGCGCAGTCGTATCCGGCGCGGCACATGAGCATGGAGTCGATCTACGAGTTCGGCTCGCGCGTGGGCGTGTGGCGCATCCTGCGCGAGTTCGAGCGCCGCCAGCTGCCGCTCACGGTCTTCGGGGCCTCCATGGCGCTGGAGCGCTGCCCGGAGGTCACCGCGGCGTTCCTCGAGCTCGGCCACGAGATCGCGTGCCACGGCTGGCGCTGGATCCACTACCAGAACGTGGACCCGGCCACCGAGGCCGAGCACATGCGGATCGGCACCGAGATCGTGCGGCGCCTGACCCAGGGGCAGTGGCCGGTCGGCTGGTACACCGGCCGCGACAGCCCCAACACCCGCCGGCTGGTCGTCGAGCACGGCGGCTACGAGTACGACGCCGACTACTACGGCGACGAGCTGCCGTTCTGGATCACGGTCGAAACCTCCGCCGGGCGCAAGGTGCCGCACCTCGTCGTGCCGTACACCCTCGACGCGAACGACATGCGCTTCGCGACGCCGCAGGGCTTCAACACGGCGGACCATTTCTTCACGTACCTGCGCGACTCGTTCGACGTGCTCTACGCCGAGGGCGCCGAGCGGCCGAAGATGATGTCGATCGGCATGCATTGCCGCCTGCTCGGCCGACCCGGGCGCGTGCGCGGGCTGCAGCGCTTCCTCGACCACGTGCAGGCGCACGACAAAGTGTGGGTGTGCCGGCGCGTGGACATCGCGCGGCATTGGCGCGAGCGGTTCCCGGCGCGGCAGGCATAGCTCGACCGGCCCGCGCGATTCGGGCATCCTGTCCGCTGCTCGGCCACCATCAGGAGGCTGTCGTGCTCAGGCTGATAACGCCGATTTTCGCGCCCGTGTTCGCGCTCGTGTTCGCGCTCGTGTTCGCCGGCGCCGCACTTGCCCAGCAGTATCCGGCCAGAGCGGTCCGGGTCATCGTCCCCTGGCCACCCGGCCAGGCGACCGACATCGCCGCGCGCGTGGTCGCGCAGCGACTGGCGGAAGTGTTCGGCCAGCCGTTCGTGGTAGATAACCGGCCTGGCGCGGGCGGCGCGATCGGCACGGAGGCGGTTGTCAAGGCGCCGCCCGACGGCTACACGCTCCTCGCTGCGTCGAGCGGCCCGATCTCGATCATGCCGAACCTGCAGAAAACGCCGTACGAGCCCCTCAAGGACCTCGCGCCGGTCAGCCTCACCGCGCGCGCGCCGTTCGCCTTGGTGACGAGTCCTGCGTTCCCCGCCAACAACGCGAAAGAGTTCGTGGCGCTGGTGCGCGCGAACCCCGACAAGTATGCGTTTTCGTCCTCGGGTACGGGGGCCACCGCGCATCTCTTCACCGAACTCTTCAATTCGATGGCCGGGATCAAGGCGCGGCACGTGCCCTACAAGGGCAGCGCGCCCGCGATCAACGACCTCATGGGTGGACAGATCGATTACACCATCGAGACGGTGGCGGCGGTGTCGACCCTCGTGAAGTCCGGGAAGTTGAAGACCTTCGGCGTCACCACCGCGCGGCGTACCGCTGCGATGCCGGACGCGCCGCCGCTCGCCGAGGCGGCCGACATACCCGGCTACGACGCCGCCGCGTGGATCGGGTACGCCGCGCCGGCCGGCACGCCGCTCGAGTTCCGTACCCGGCTGTCGGGGGAGATCCAGAAGGCGATGGAGTCGAGCGAGCTCCGGGCGCGCTACGCGTCGCTCGGCCTGGAGCCGGCGGCCAGCACGCCGGAGGAGATGGGCGCGCTGATGCGGAGCGAGCAGGAACGCTACGCGACGATCATCCGGAACGCCAACATCAAGGTCGAGCAGTAGCTGCCGGCGCGCTGCAGATCCAGCGCGTTTCCGGTGCGCTCGGCCCGTGATGCACCGGATCAGCTTGGCCGGCACGCGTCCTGAGCGATAGGGGTCCTACCACTGGTAGCATCCGCCCTGCCATGAAAGCCGACCTCCCCAAGCTCGCCGCGCTCGACGACGAAGCGAGCCTCTTCGACGACCTCAACCCCGCGCCGCGCCTGCTGATGGGGCCGGGTCCGGTCAACGCCGACCCACGCGTGCTGCGCGCGATGTCGGCGCAGCTCATCGGCCAGTTCGACCCGCAGTTCCGCGTCTACATGAAGGAGACGATGGAGCTGTACCGCCGGGTCTTCGAGACGGGTAACCGCTGGACGCTGCTCGTGGACGGCACCGCGCGCGCGGCGATCGAGTGCGTGATGGTGTCGGCGGTGGAGCCGGGCGAGCGCGTGCTCGTCCTCTCATTCGGCCGCTTCGGCCAGCTCATGACCGAGATCGCGCGCCGCGGTGGCGCCGACGTGCAGGTGCTCGAGACGGAGTGGGGCACCGTGTTCCGGCCCGAACAGGTCGAGGCGGCGCTGCAGCGGTACTCGCCGAAGCTCGTCGCCGTCTGCCAGGGCGACACCTCGACGACGATGGCGCAGCCGCTGGACGAGCTCGGCAAGCTCTGCCAGCGCTACGGCGCGATGCTCCAGGTCGACGCGACCGCGACCCTGGGCGGCATGCCGCTGCCGGTGGACGCGTGGCAGATCGACTGCGTGACCGGCGGCCTGCAGAAATGCCTCGGCGGGCCCTCGGGATCGGGCCCGATCACGCTCAGCGAGCGGATGGCGGAGGTGGTCTACCGCCGCCGGCACGTCGAGGAGGGCCTGCGCCCGAAGGATTACGTGCCGGGCGAGGGGGAAATCGTCGGCTCGAACTACTTCGACCTCGCGATGCTGATGGACTACTGGAGCGATCTCGCGCTCAATCATCACACCGAGGCGACCTCGATGCTGTACGCCGCCCGCGAATGCGCGCGGATCTTCGTGCAGGAAGGCCACGAGCGGGTATTTCGCCGCCACGCACTTGCCGGTCAGTCGCTGGTCGCCGGGGTCGAGGCGATGGGGCTGATGGTGTTCGGCGACCAGGCGCACAAGATGCCGAACGTGACGGGCGTGTGGATCCCCGCGGGCGTGGCGGCGGATCGCGCGCGCATGGCCCTGCTGAACGACTTCAATATCGAGATCGGCACCTCTTTCGGTCCGCTGCACGGCAAGATCTGGCGCATCGGCACGATGGGCGTCAACGCGCGCAAGGACGCGGTGCTGGTCACGCTCGGCGCGCTGGAGGCGGTGCTGGCGGGCGAGGGGTTCAGGATGCCGCGCGGCGCGGCGGTCGACGCCGCCCGCGCCGTCTATCGCGCCGCAGGCGCGTAGCGACCGTGCCGACGATCGCGTCGGTCGAGAGCGCCTGCTATCGCGTCCCGCTGCCGGTGGTGCTGTCCGACAGCACGCACGGCGAGATGACGCACTTCGAGCTCGTGACCGCTCGGGTGCGCGACTCGGACGGCGCGGAAGGACTCGGCTACACCTATACCGTCGGCACCAATGGCGCGGCCATTCACGTCCTCATCGAGCGCTACCTGCGCCCGCTCCTCATCGGTGCCGAGGCCGACCGCATCGAGCCGCTGTGGCAGAAGATGTGGTGGGCGCTGCACTACGGCGGCCGCGGCGGACCCGTGGTGCTCGCGATCTCCGCGATCGACATCGCGCTTTGGGACCTTGCTGCGAAGCGCCGCGGCCAACCGCTCTGGCGCATGCTCGGGGGCTTCGATCCGCGCGTGCCGTGCTATGCGGGCGGCATCGATCTTCACTTCCCGATCGACCGGCTGCTGAAGCAGGCCGACGACTTCCAGGCGCAGGGCTTCCGCGCGATCAAGATGAAGGTCGGCCGCGACAGGCTCTCCGAGGACGTCGAGCGCGTGCACGCGATGCGCCGGCACCTCGGCGCCGATTTTCCGCTGATGGCCGATGCGAACATGCGCTGGTCGGTCGACCACGCGATCCGCGCGGCGCGGCTCGTTCGGGCGTTCGAGCTGGTCTGGCTCGAGGAGCCCACGATCCCGGACGACGTCGCCGGCCATGCGCGGATCGTGCGCGAGGGCGGCGTGCCGATCGCGACCGGCGAGAACATGCGCACGCTGTGGGAGTTCAAGCAGATGATCGAGGCGGGCGGCGTCACGTTTCCGGAGCCCGATGTCTCGAACTGCGGCGGCGTGACCGTGTTCATGAAGATCGCTCACCTCGCCGAAGCGTTCAACCTGCCGGTCACGTCACACGGCGTGCACGACCTCACCGTGCATTTGCTCGCCGCCGTTCCGAACCGCTCGTATCTCGAGATCCACGGCTTCGGGCTCGACCGCTATATGGCCGAGCCGACGCGGATCGTCGAAGGTTGCGCGATCGCGCCCGAGCGCCCGGGCCACGGTGTCGCGCTCGACTTCAAGGCGCTTGAGCCGTTGCGGGTCTGAGGGTCGCGCCGCCGTCCGGTCTTCACGCGGTAGTCAGCGGCTTCTTGCCCGGGAGATCCAATAGCCGGGCTTGCGTGCCTGATGGGCGACGGCGAAGACGACGATGCCTTCGGCCTCAGGCCGGTAGTAGATAGCGAAAGGAAAGCCTTTGAGGAAAACACGCCGAGTGCGCGCGGGCGACGGCGCGCCCGCAGTCGGATAGAACAGCGCGCGGGAGATCGCGTCTTCGACCGCTTGCGCGAAGCGGTGTCCCAGCCCCGGTTGCGCGTCGGTGTAGTAGACGATTTCGGCGAGGTACTCGAGACGCGCCGCCGTGACGAAGCGTGCGCGTTTCACCGCGCCATGCGCCTCGCCTCTGCGAACACGTCCTCCGCCGCGTACGTCTGGACTTCGCCTCGCTCGTAGGCAGCGACCCGGTCTTCGATCTCCCGCTCCCATGCCGCCTGGATCTCGGCCAAAGGCGGCTCCCGGAGCGACTCGAGCAGGGCCTCAGCCAGACGAGCCCGTTCTTCCGGCGACAACTTCCGTGCCTGTTCTTCGACTTCCGCGAGAGTGACCGACATGGCTGTTTCCCTCAAGGAGACGAGCGAATTCTACGCCCGGGTTGGCTCGCACGACGCCGCGTCGGGGACAAGATAGCGTTCCGTAGGTGAAGTTTGACAGCCTGCGCCGCGCGGCGAGGCTAGTGGCGGCTGCGAATCTCGGCCTCCGGAGTCGGTGCGTTCGCGGTCTCCCCGAGCGCCAGTGCAATCGCCGCCTCCTCGTCCAATGACTTCCCTTCATTCCACGCGGCGTCCAGTCCGGAGCCCTCGATCTTCTGGTGGATGTCCGTGACCGCCGCCTCGTATTCAGCGATCGCCGCCAACGAACCCAGGTGGGCCTTGAGGCCTTCGGTACCGCCGTCCCGCGCGGCAAGGACCCCGGCCAATTGCGCCGCCAGCGGCAGTTGATCGGATGCCGCGTAGGCAATCATCAGGAAAGCGAGCCCCTTGGTGACCCATTGGGAGGTCGCATACGGCCGATACAACGCGAGGCTCTCCTTGAAGTAGGCCACGGCACGCGCATGATCCCCCTCGCGCAGAGCCAGCCTGCCTTGCAACCAGAGCGACTCGGCGATCGAGTTCTGGTTGTTCGCCTTTTTCTGCAGAGCCAGGCTCTCGTCGAGATACGTGTGCGCCTTGGCGAAATTCCCCTGCAGCATCTCGACCTGCCCCAGGTTCCCCTTGCACCGGCCAATCAGCGTGGCATCGCCGCCGAGCCGATGGCCCCATTCGATACCCGTGAGCAGCAGGGGCCTCGCAGCGTCGTATTCGCCCACGGCGACCTTGTACACGCCGTAAAAAGCATAGGCGTGTACGGCACCCCACGCGTAGTCGATCGCGTTGGCGAGCGCGATGCTTTCCTCGAAAAACGGCATGGCACTGTCGTCAAGTCGTTTGAGATGGATCCAACCCATCGCCCACGAGGCGTTCACGATGCCTTGCTTGAAATCGAGTGCCCTCGACATCCGCAGGCTCTGCTCTGCGAAGCGTTGCGCCGCAGTCGAGTCGTAGTAATTTGTAATGTGCCCTGCGATATAAAGCGTCTTCGCGCGCAACGTGTTCTGCGAGTCGGCGGCAAGCAACCCCAGCAGCCGTTCGAACCATCTGGTCGCTTCCCGCCAGTATATTCGTGCAACCCAGTAGCGATGCAGGGCGTTCGCCAGCCGCATTCCGGAGTCTGCCCGGACTTGCGCCAGCGACCACTCGAGCGCCGCACGGACGTTGTCCAGATCGGCATCGATCGTTGCATACCAACGGAATTGGTCGGGATGAAAGAAATGCGGCTCCACCGTTTCCGCAAAGCTCAAGAAGAACGCCAGGTGCCGCTCGCTGACCGATTCGGTATCGTTCGATTCTGCGAGCTTCTCGCCCGAATATTGGCGAATGGTCTCGAGCATGTGGTAGCGCGGCGGCGTGGCCTGGGCGTTGGCGACAACGAGGGACTTTTCGACCAATTGGGTCAGCAATTCGAACGCGTCGGAGGACTCGATTCCTTCGCCGACGCACACTGTCTCAGCGGCCTCGATCGTCCAGCCGCCGGCGAACACCGATAACCTGCGGAACATGGCGCGTTCGGGTTCGTTCAGCAGGCCGTAGCTCCAATCGATGAGCGAGCGCAAAGTCTGGTGGCGCGGCAAGGCGGTACGGTTGCCTCCCGTGAGAAGGTGGAAGCGGTCGTCGAGTCGTTCGGCGAGCTGCTCGACCCCCAGCGCCTTGATGCGGGAGGCGGCTAGTTCGATTGCGAGCGGTATGCCGTCGAGCCTGCGACAGATGCTGACGATCGCCGCCGCATTGTCGTCGGTCATGCGGAATTTCGGTGCCACCGCGTTTGCCCGCGCCAAAAACAGACGGATTGCGGAGTACCGGTTCAGCCGGTCGGTCGATTCACGGTGGTTTGGATCGGGCGTCTCGAGTGGCGGCACGCGCCACACCAGCTCGCCGGCGATGTTCAGCGCCTCGCGGCTGGTCGCGAGGATGCGGGCGTCGCGACAGCCGCGCAGAACCGACTCGGCAAACCGGGCACAGGCTTCCACCAGGTGCTCGCAGTTGTCGAGCACGATCAGCAGCCGGCGCGTGCCCAGGAACTTGAGCAGCGTCGTCAGCAGCGGCCGGCCGGGCTCCTCGCGCACCGACAGCGCTTCTGCGACTGCGAAAACGACCAGCGCAGGGTCGGAACGCGACGCCAACTCGACGAACCACACCCCGTGCGGAAAGTGATCCCGTACCTTACCGGCGATCTCGAGCGACAAGCGCGTCTTGCCCATGCCGCCGACGCCAAGGATCGTCAGCAGGGTGGTGGTCTCTAGCAAATTTATGACCTCGGCGAGTTCTTGTTCACGACCAATCAGCGGCGGCAGGTAAGCGGGCAGATTGTCGCGTGCAGCCTGCGCGGCTGCGCCCGCCGTCGCCAACCCCGCGAAGGCCGGCTCGATCAGCGCGAGCGAGGTGCCGACGGAATGGGCGAGACTGCTCACCGCCTCGATCTCGTCGGCATCGAAGCTCTCTTTGTGCCGGCGCTCGCCGCCCGCCACGAACCCGATCAGCCGCCCATGCACGCGCATCGGCCAGAGGATCGGCATCGTGAGCAGCGACCCGACCGCTTTAGGCACGGTTGGAGCGTTCTGCAGCCGCAGATGGATCACGGCCGGGTCCTGTGCCGAGATATCCGCGGGAAGCGATCCGGCCATCGAGTGGGCCAACGAGAAGCTGTCGGGTCGTTCGCTCAGGTAGATCGCCGCACCGGAGGTGGCGAGCAGGGAATCGAGCCGCTGGACGACACGCTCTTGCAGACTCGCGCGGTCCTGTATCAACGTGACTTCCTGAGAGAGGGCCTTCAAGCCCGCCAGCCGTTCGCTCGCACTGCGGTTCAGCCACCCTTCGATCGCACTCTCGACGCGGTGGTGGAACAGCTTGAACACGACCGCCACACCGAGTGAGATTCCGAGCGCAGCGACGAGGCTCTGGTTCCTGCTTCCGGCGAGATAGTGCTCGATGAACCATTCGCTCGCCTTGAACAGGACGAACAAGACCACCATCAGGAGCGCATAGATCGCCGACCGGATGAGGCGCCGATCGATCCAGTCCAGCAGGGCGCGCTTGGGGCCGCGGGAGCTAGAAGCGGAGGGTTCGGGCGAGGTCAAGGAAGTCACTGCGCAGCTGTTCGGTAGGTGCAACCCTTCATCGGGTGCACGGCCAGTGAACCGTAGTGCCGCCGCAGATTATCCCGAATTGCCTTCGCGGAACCGAGAGACAAGTGCCCGCGCGCCTTGGGCTACGGGGTAGCGCTCGACTTCAAGGCGCTCGAGGCGCTGCGGGTCTGACGCCCTCTGGCGTTATTCCGTAATCCGGAATTGTGCTTCGCGGCGTGACACGCGCAGCGGGACGGCCTATCGTTCCCGGAACGTCTTCCGCGTGAAGGAGGTGCCTGTCATGCCTGCCGCCCACAAGATCCTGCTCCTGGGTGCGTCGTACGGATCGCTGCTGGCAAGCAAGCTGCTCATGGCGGGTCACACGGTGCGGCTGGTGTGCCTCCCCGCCGAGGCGGAGCTCATGAACAAGGAAGGCTTCCGCGTACGGATGCCGATCAAAAGCCGGGACGGACTCGTCGAGATCGATTCGCGCAAGCTGCCGGGCGCGATGTCGGCCGGCGGCGCCGGGGAATTCGATCCGGCCGGCTTCGATCTCGTCGGATTGGCCATGCAGGAACCCCAGTACCGCTCGCCGGGCGTGCGTGAGCTGATGGAGCGGGTGGCCAAGGCCAAGGTGCCTTGCATGTCGATCATGAACATGCCGCCGCTGACCTACCTCAAGCGCATTCCCGGGCTCGATGCCGATGCCTGCCGAAGTTGCTACACGGATCCGACGGTCTGGGACGCCTTCGATCCGGCACTGATGACGCTGTGCAGTCCGGATCCGCAGGCGTTCCGCCCGCCCGAGGAAAAGGTCAACGTGCTGCAGGTCCGGCTCCCGACGAACTTCAAGGCCGCCCGTTTCGTTTCGGACGCCCACACCGCCGTGCTGCGCCGGCTGGAGGCGGATATCGAAGCCGTGCGGTTCGACTCGGGCGCCGAGAAGATCGAGCTGCCGGTCAAGCTGAAGGTACACGAGTCCGTTTTCGTGCCGCTCGCGAAATGGAGCATGCTGCTCGCGGGGAACTACCGCTGCGTGCAGAAGGACGCGGTGCGGTCGATCAAGGAGGCGGTGCACAGCGACCTCGAGGCCTCGCGGGCGGTCTACGAGTGGGTCGTCACGCTGTGCGTGGCCCTCGGCGCGGACCGCAAGGACCTCGTGCCGTTCGAGAAGTACGCGAACGCGGCCCGATCGCTCGCCAGCCCATCCTCGGCGGCACGGGCTCTGGCCGGCGGCGCCCGCGACATCGAGCGCGTGGATCGTCTGGTGAAGACCATCGCGGCGCAGAAGGGCATGCGCTCCGCCGAGGTCGACCAGACCGTCGCGTGGGTCGACGGCTGGCTGGAGCGGAACCGCCGCAAAGCCTGAGAGCGTCAGTCGCGCAGCCGCGCGATCACACGCTTCGCGCCTTCCACGCACCATGCGTGCGGCATCACGCCGCCGTGCACGGTGATCGCCCTGCGCGGCGCCCTAGCAGGGTGTTGAAATTCGGGGGATACCTCCCCCCTGCCCCCTAAGTCAGTGCCTGTTGAAACTCGGTTTCCCTCTGGAGATCGTTTGCCACACGCGTGAGCCGAGTGTCAGGAAACCGATTTTCAACAGACTGCTAGCCGGGCGTCGCACTCGTTCCGCCCCACTGGCCCAAAGTATGGAAACCGGCGGCGCGCAGGGTCGCGCCGGAACGCGTTGAACCGGCGTGCCCAAGCGCGTCGGGCGCGACGGCGAGAATTCCGGCGCGCGTCGCGGGGTCGGCGATCGCCCGTCCGAGCACCTCGGGATCGGTCCACGCGAGCCGCCCCGACTCCGTGCGCGCGTAGATGCGGCCCGTGTCGCGCTCCGCGAAGTTCACCGAAGGGAGCCTCCGGACGCACTCCGCGAGGAACCGGGTGTTGCGCTCCGCGGCCATCGCGTCGCCTCCGGGATAGACCGCCTCGGGGTTGGCGGCATCCACGTTGATCCTGCGATACCGCGCGACGTCGAGCAGGCACTTCACGTCGAGGACGTTCAGCTCACCGCCG
>Ga0315278_10002700_pt1 | contig 15828 bp, 24 predicted proteins | sample YL17G06_0_MG_FD_203880 | JGI IMG/M metagenome (GOLD analysis project Ga0315278, IMG submission 203880) | Sediment microbial communities from Yellowstone Lake, YNP, Wyoming, USA - YL17G06_0 | ecosystem: Environmental > Aquatic > Freshwater > Lake > Sediment | place: USA: Wyoming | collected... | reverse complement strand
AGGACTACGTGCAGTTCAACCTGCGCCTGGGCTACCGGGTGAACTTCGAGGGTGACAGCTCGAAGTGGTGGAACGTGGAGAACTACGTCAAGTTCCTCTGTGACCGCATGCGCTCGGATCTGAAGGGCGCCGTCAAGAAGCTCCGCTTCGAGGACTTCCGTCCCAACGCCACTGAGATTCTTCAGGGCCTGGTGCTCGGGGCTCCGGAAGGCACGGGCAAGGCGAAGGGCCGCAGCTTCCCGGAGAACGGGATGCGCGTCACCGACGTCGAAGTCTTGGCGGTGGACTGCCTGGACCAGGCCATCGAAGGGACGTTCAAGCAGAGCGCCCTCGCGGTGGTCAAGACCAACATCGAGCTGTCCCAGCTGAAGCGGGGCCTCGAGGTCACCAAGGAGAAGGAGAGCGTCGTCAAGGAGGAGGCTGAAGTGCGCGCCGCCACCCTGATGCGGAAGAACGAGCTCAGCACCGAGCTCGCAGCTTCTGAGCTCACCGTCGTCATGGCCAAGCTGGCGAACGAGCTGAAGCGGATCGGGACTCAAAAGGACCTCGAAGCATCGGCTGAGGAACTCAAGAATTTCGAGTTCGACCAGGAACTGTCCCGCCAGAAGCGGGCACAGGACCAGGTGCTCGGCCTCAAGAAGATGGCGCAGGACCAAGCCATCATCGGCATGAAGGCGGAAGCAGAAGCAATCGTCTCGAAGTTCGGCGCAGCGCAGGCCGGGTTCTCCGAGGCGCTGCTGGCGCTCAGCAACAACGACACCATGGTTCAGGTCGCCAAGGCCTGGAGCATTCAGCAGGCAATCGGCGGAGACTCCGTCTCCGACGCCCTGTCGAAGGTGTTCGCCAACACGCCGCTCGCTCCTCTGATGCAGAAGCTGACGCAGGGTACGGTCGTGCCGGGTAATGGCACGGCGAAGCCCACGGTCAGCATTCAGGGCTAAGCAGCTCGGCGGGGACCCCAGAACATCGGGGTCCTCGTCGCTTTTTTTACCTGAACGGTCGCTCTCGTTGGAGCTCGTGCGTGATGATGATGTAGAGGCTCCCCGCAGCTACGAGCAAAGCGGCGATGAACAGCGCAGGGATCCAGTTTGTGGAGATGCGCTCAACTTGCATCCCGAAGGCGGCAACCCAACCTAGCGGCATGAAGGCGCAGACGAGTGAAGGAAGACGGCGACGAAGAAAGTATCTCCAGCAGAAGTAGATGGTGATGAGGCCGTAGGCGCCTGCGAGAACGATGAAGAGCGTCGTAGTCGTCACTTTTTCTTCTTTGGCTTGGTGGGGCCTGTGTCACCGAAGATCTCGAACTCGTACTCGTCTTCGATTCCAGGGTCCTCCTCAAGAGGCTTGGCCAAGTCTCGAATGGTCCGGAGTACTTCGTTATTGAGTCTCTCGGTTAGAGGAGATCCGCGGGAATGGCTTGACGGCGCGAGCTTCAGGACCGCGGAGTTAGTCTTTGCCATCGTTGTCTCCCTTTACGGTTTCGTGTTCGCCTGAGATCGTTCTCGACTTCTTTTCGCGCGCTTGTTTGACTCGCCGCATCTCGAATGCGATGAACCGCACGTCGTCCATCATGTCCAGGTAGTTGCTCATTGTGACTTCGTGCTTCACAGCGCGTTCGCGTTCGCTCGTGTAGAGCTCCGCCATCTCGTCGCTGTGTTTCTCTGTGAGCTTCGAGATCTCTCTTGCTTGTTCTGCTTGGAGACGACTTTGAACCGCCTGGTGCTTGTCCTTGGCGCGCAGCAAGAGGTAAAGCGCCACGAAGAACGCCACTGCGAAGAAGCCAGCGACTGCGGTCACCGGACCCTTCTCGAACATGACCTGTGCCCGTTCGACCTGCCCCAGCGGGTCAGCGACCATCGATGTTTTGTGTTGGGTCGCGGGGGCTTCCGCGGGCAAGGTGTCGGACACGAAGCCTCCAGTTCCCCAGTATAGCTCGTATTTTTCCACCCTCAAACCGGGAGTCCCATGAAGCTACCAACCCTGTACAAGAAGACCAGCACCGGCGCTGACCAGATGTGGCAAATCGAGACCGCCGAGAACACCATCATCACCCGCTTCGGGCAGGTGGGTGGTAAGATTCAAGAAACGTCCGACGTCATCAAGGTCGGCAAGAACCGTGGTCGAGCCAACGAGACCACTCCTCGAGAGCAGGCGGAGCTCGAGGCCAAGGCCCAGTGGGAGAAGAAGAAGACGGCCAAGGGCTACGTCGAGAGCCTTGGCGACGCCAGGAAGGGCAAACGGGACGCCTTGGTCCTGGGAGGGGTGGACCCGATGTTGGCTCACCGCTTCGACGAGCAGGGGCACAAAATCACGTACCCGGCGTTTGCTCAGCCCAAGTTCGATGGGCATCGCTGCATCGCCATGGTGGACGCGGAGGGCAGAGCGACGCTCTGGTCTCGCACCCGGAAGCCCATCACCGGTTTGCCCCACATCATCCGGGACGTCGAGTTCTGGGCGGAGAGTCGTGGGCAACGGAGCGTCGTGCTGGACGGCGAGCTCTACAACCACGCGTACCGGGAGAAGTTCGAAGAGCTTACCAGCTTCATTCGGAACGAGGATCCCAAGCCTGGGCACGAGGTCGTTGAGTACCACGTCTACGACGTCGCAGGCCCGGGGACGTTCGCGGATCGTCACGCCCTCTTGGGGGCGTTCACGCTAGTCGGAAGCCTCTGCCAGGTGGAGACCGTTGAGATCGCCGACGAGGACGAGTTGATGCTCACCTTCGACCGATTCTTGGTACAAGGATATGAAGGTCTGATGGTTAGGAACATGGCGGGCGAGTACGTCAACAAGCGCTCGTACGATCTTCAGAAGGTCAAGGAGTTCATCGACGAGGAGTTCGTTGTCATCGGAGTCGAAGAGGGTCGTGGCAAGTTGGCGGGCCACGGCATCTTCGTCTGCAAGACGAACGCTGGAGTCGAGTTCCGGGCCAAGATGAAAGGCGAGCTCGAAAGCCTGAAGCAGTACTACGAGCGACCTGGACTGGTCGTCGGCAAGTTGCTGACGGTGAAGTTCCAGGGCTACACAACCAAAAACGGCGTCCCCCGATTCCCGGTGGCGCTTCGAATGAGGGAAAACATTTGAATCAGATTTTGACCGAGGACCTGATCAAGTACGAGAACGACGAGATGACCAGCGCGGAGGAGGTGGCCTTCTTCCAAAAGCTAATCGATTCAGGCATGGCCTGGACACTACAAGGACACTATGGCCGCCAAGCGGAAAGATACATCAAAGAAGGTCTCTGCACCGATCCCCGACAAGGAGGTTCTGTCCCTCCTGCTGGTAAAGGATCAGCTGGCGAGACGTGACCTCTGGACGTCAGCGGCCGCGGTAGACAAAGCCCTGGTGATTCTCGGTTGGGAGTTGGCGGAGCCCTCTCCTTGACCGACCGAATTTGTGGAGCTTACGGGTCCCCAGTCTTCTGGGTACGCGGGTTGTGGCGGCACGGGTGGGTTACGAAAACCTGCATCGGCGTGCCTTCGCTGCTTCCCTCTTCCGAGTGTTGCTGGTGGGGGGACACGGATCCCACCACGCCACCACCCCTGGACTTGGGCTATGACCCTCTACCGAAGCGGTAGCCCGAACACCAAGTCCGTCGAGAAGTGCATCCGTGACAAAGACGGGCGCACGATCTCAGAGGCGCTGTCTTGTGGGCACAGCATCAACCTGAAGGAGCTCGGGCTCAAGTCCGGGAAGACTGAACGGCGATGCCCAACGTGCATCGCTGCAAACCCAAACGCCAACAGGAGGAAGCATGGCGGCTTCAAAGCGTAGCAAGTTGTTCAAGACGGCACGGGCGCGGTTCAACCTCTTGTGCAGGATCTACAACATGCCGTTCCCGGCGGTGAAACCGGCGGCGGCGACAGACCGGTGCGACTTCACGTCGCCCCCGGAGGTGCGGTTGAACATCGAGGCGTGGCGGCGGAATAGCCCCGATATGTCGCTCGAGCGGTACGTCGTCCACAACTTTTGCCACTACATCTGTGGCTTGGAGGAGGACGGCGACGAGGAGCTAAGTAACAAGGTAGCTAACTTGATCGCCGAATGGTTGCTCAAAGATGGCTGACTGCGTAGGGTGTGGTTTCGAATGCCGCCGAGGCCCCTGCGGCTTCAGCGCTTACCGAATGAACGAGGAGGGAAAGACATGGGACAAGAAAGTGGGTTGCCCGTACCTTCGACAGGTGGGGATTCAATGGCGCTGCGGGATGTATATCGACGCGGAGCCGAAGTTGAAAAAGGAAATGGAGGAGGCGATGGGGATCGGAGAGGGCTGCAGCGCGAGCCTGTTCAACACGGACCGGGACCAGATGATATCCCGTTTGAACTCCTTGCCGCGTTCACGCGGTACCTCGTCCGACACACCGTAGGCGGTGACGCTTTGTATCTTGCCATGAGCGCCGCCGCTTCTGATCTCACGGTCCCTAAGAAGCAGGTGGAGAACATGATCCGCGCTGTCTTGAAAGAGCACGCGGTTCACAGCGTTTGGCCGAAAGGCTTTTGACCTCACCAGTCTACTCAGTAAAGTCGCCGTAGCGGCGACAGCGACACTGGCTTGGCGACACAGGTTTCCGGCCTAGCCGTGCACCTGATGTCGCCAGGCAGCTGGAAGGTAATCTAAGTGGTGGGGGTACTATGGCAAAAGGAGCATTCACGCCGGAGGAGATCGAATTCCTCTGGCAGTTTGGCAGTACTACGTCTAAAGCAGAGCTCGCACGACGTCTTGGCCGTAATAGTTCCGGCGTCGGCAAATTCATGCGGCGTAATCAGATCCCAGTTTTCGAAGGGACATACAAGAAGTGGTCTCAGTCGGAGGTTGCTCGCTTGTACGTTCTGGTTGACCGTTGGGGTTTTCGAGAGATCGCTAAAATCTTGAACAGAACACCCGCCAGCGTCTTCAAGAAGATCCAGTCTCTCAACATGCGTACGAGGGCAAACGTGTTCTCGATGGAGAGCGCTGCTCGAGAGACAGGCTACCACCAGTACCAACTGAAGCGAGCCCGAGAAGCCCTTCGGCAGGACTGGAAGCTAACGACGTACCGTACCAAGGGGAAGAAGGGCCGCATGCAGCGGTACACGATTTCCCCCAATCAGCTGGAGAAGCTGTGCGAGTACCTGAAAACTGACCCCGTTCGGAATACACCTAAGCACCTCCGAGCGGCGTAAAAAGGAGCCCCCTCCGGGTATAAGGGCTGAACCCGTAGAAAGGAGGTACTCTGTGACGATATCCGTTTTCCGTAGATCCATTCAGCTCGACAGCTATTCGTGCGGAGTGCACTCTGTAGCGATGATCCTTCATCACTTCGGCGACCGGTCACCGTACCGCCGCTTGAAGCGTGAGCTTGGGTGCACCCCTGAAAAGGGCACGCGAGTACATGCGATGATCAAAGCGTTTCGCAAGCGAAAGCTTCACGTGCAGCACAACTACCGCATGCGATTCCGAGAGCTGCAAGCCGCGCTGAAGAAGGAGAAGCTGCTGCTTGTTCATCTCGACGGCGACCACTTCGGCGTCGTGCACGGCTGTGACGCGAAGTACGTCTACCTGGCGGACCCGGCGCCGCTCCGGCTCTTGGGAACGAAGATGACGCACAACGCATTCCGTAAGCGTTGGACCAACTGGTGCCTGGTTGTCAGGACTCAGTGAAGTACCGCCCCCGTAGCTGGGGGCGTTTTTTAGCCCACAGGATGTGGGGCGTCTTCTTCCTCATCCTTCTGCTCAGGCGTCAGCGCTCGAGCCGCCATACCGCCCAGCCCAGCCGCTGCCAAGCCTCCGGCCATAGCCACTGGCGTCGTGTGGCGGCCCGTCGCCGTGCGGTAGTGTGCGTGCCCCGCCCAGGGGATGTTGCTGGCGTCGAGGAAGCCTGAGCCGCCACCGGCGCTACCGTGGTACCCCGCCCGCTCTGATGGGTTGAGCTCGACGAATTTGTAGTCCAGCTTCCCTTCAGGCGTGTAGTACGGCATCACGTCAGCGCCGTACGTTCCTTCGCGGTAGTGCTTCGGAAGCTTTCGGACGTGGCCTTCAACGAACTGTTTGATCTTGAAGGGGCTTACTCCCTCAGTTGCCAGTTCTTTGAGAGACTCCATCGGGTTGTCGGTAGCCCCACGCGGCGCCATCATGCTCAACGGGGCTTCACCCTTGGTAACGTTGACGCGCCACTCCCCAAGCCGGTTGGGGATCTGCTGCTGAGCAATCGCCGACTGCGGGTTCTTCAGCATCTCGTGGAGCGTGTGTCCCTCGAGAATCTTCTTGTCCCACACCATGTTGGCGAATTCGTCGGGGGTGGCTTTCTGAAATTTCGCCTTGAACGCCGGATCTGCCATGGCTTTGTCGAACCTGGCGAGGTGTTTGCCCCAATCGTCCCCGCTCATGGGGAACTTCCCGCCGGAGTTGAATCCAAGGGTCGGTTTGAGGAGGTGGTCTTCCATCTCCGTACCTTTGAATTTTGCCTGCATTGCTTTCTGAATTTCGCGAATCCGCGCAACCCGCTGGTTCGAAGTTTCTCTCCCCTTTGGAGGCGCCATGAACTTGGAGAGATCGACGACCGTCTTTGGCGCCGCTCCTGGGGAATGGCGCTGAAGGAGGGTTGCTTCCATGCCCTTGCCCTTCAACCCCATGTCGGTAAGGGCTCGTTGGGTCTTCGCCGACCCCTCGATGTCCACCCCACCCCGTACAAGTTTGCGTTCCTTCGGCTCGAGCATGGGGCGACCGAAGACAACGCCTTCAGTCTTGACCGGCTTCCCTCCGTTGGGGATGAACGCCTTCCCTTTGTCCGTGTACCCGATAGGGACGGCTTCTCCGCCTTCCTGCGCCCAGAACTTGAAGCGGTTGAGCAAGTTCATGCGGCCCTGCTCATCGACTTTGGGTTGAATCTTGTGGTGCAGCCGCCCCAGGAACCCCGCCTCAGGGTCTGGGAGATCTGTGGACTTCATCACCGGAACGATGCGGTGGAACCCTTTCTCCGCCGCCAACTGCTGTGTTTTCCGCAGGGCGGGGTTCGCAGAGAACGAGGGTCGGCGAAGGAGGCCGTACGTCCCAAGTCCCAGCGCCGCCGCGGTACCCAAGGCAGGGAGCCAGGACTTCTTCTTCTCAGGCGGAGGCATCGGAGCCTCCGTGGTCTGAGGCTCCTCCTGGTTGTCGATGGGTTCACCAGAGTGACGCACGCCTTCCGCGGACGTCTTCATCCGGGTTCGACTCTTCAGGACTTCGAGAGCCTTTTGGCTCCGGGATGCGTCGTCCCAGGGCGCGGAGGTTTCACCGAGCTCCGGCTTCAGTTTGGTGAAGTCACGCTTCAGACGCGCTTCGAGTTCCGGATGGAGAGGCATTCCCATGACTCCTGCGTCCAAGGCGGCTGTGAGATCTGGCCGCGTTTTCTCGGTCAAGGGGGTCTTCGCCATGACGCCTGCGATTGATCTATCCAAGCTGCGTGAAGCTCGACTGTCTGACGGGATGGGGCGTCCCCGAGTCCCGCCGTGCTGCTTGTAGAGGCGGTCCCAGTGTTCCTTCTCGATGAAGGAGTCGGGGTTGTTTGGAACCCACTGACTCTTGGGATCCTTGGCTGCGACCTGGTTCGCCGCGACGTCAGCCTCACTGCCCCAGTGCGAAGAGTACGCTGTGGACGGCTTGCCTCTGCGCACGCCTTCGAGAACCATCTTGCGCTCCGCCCCCTCGTGCTCAAGGGTCTGGCGCATGTCGGTGGGGTCCCAGGGTTTGGTTTGGCCGGGGGTGGTGCGTTGCTTGTTCAGGCGCTCACGCTGCACCTTCAAGGCGTCTGGGTACATCACCAGCCGCCCTGCTTCAGGGGAGAGCTTGGTTTCGATGGGTTTCCCTGCCGCCGCAGAGCGAAGAACGTGTTCGGCCCGGAGCCCTGTGGGAGCTGTTTCTTCGCCGAGACGTAACGACTTGGCCTGGTACTCTCCTGGCGTCGCGAACCGTTTCTTCTCGTCGTAGAAGAACGTGGGGTCGGTCGCCGCAGCACGCCGAGCGTCAAGACTCTTGCCGCCCATTGCTCGAAGCTTTGGTGTGAGGGAGAGCTCGTGAATTCGGCGCGTTCGTTCGAGGCTGTCTTTGTCCGGGTAGTGCGGCGTCTGCATCAACGTCCGCATGGACCGCAGAGACGCTGCTTGCTGCGGACCAGGCTCCAGCGCCAAAGCTTGGCTGGTGAGGGCCTTCGACTTCGCCGTCGGGCGAGGGGTCAGCCGTCCGAACTGTCCACGGAGTTGCGTCTTCTGAGGATCGCTGACGTTACCCTGGTTGAGGAGGAACTGCTCAAACCGGTTCGCAGACTCCTTCGTGTTTCCAAGGTGCTCGTCGATGTGCTTACAGTTCGTGCCCGCCGCTCGGTGGTTGAACTTGAAGCTCTTGCAGGTGCACGTCAGGCGCCCTGCGTCGTTCTTGCGGATCGTGTATGTCTTGGGGGACGCATCCACCTTGGCAATCTGGGACCCGAGAGGTTGCTTCATCAGGTGCGAAAGTGATGTGCCTGACGGAGGGTTGTTCTTGGGTTTCAGAACTGTCGCCAGTACCAGCTGATCCTTCGGGCCAACGGTCTTGAACGCTGCAATTGCCGCTGTGTTCCCGGCCTTGTCTTTCATCGGGAGGTAGTACCGTCCCGGAGCGAGCTCGAGTTCTTTTGCTTGTGCTCTGAGTTTTGCCAGCGTGTCCGGCGGGAACTCCGTTTTGATTCGCTCTTTCAGCCGATCATCCGCGTGGTCAGCGCGCTTCTCTTCCCCACTTGAGGATGTCAGCTGTTGGAGCCCCATGTTCAGAAGGGGGCTGGCAATCATCCCCCAAGGGCCCAGGGCGCTTCCGATGGCGTCTGACGCAAAGCCAATGGCCCCCTGCCGCATGCGGTCCCCTGAGGGGGCCATCATCGCGTTGAGAATTCCGCCAGTGGCGCCACCGACGAGGGAGTGGGCGACCCGTCCTGCCATCGGATTTCCCTGTTGTGCTACTTGATTGAACCCGCTGCCTGCGACCGGAAGAGGATTGACGTGGCCCGCGGTCACACCGGTATTGGCCTCCTTGCTGAAGAGGGCTAGCGCTGCTCGAGCTCCCCGGTCGTACTCACCCACCGCTCACCTCAGTGCAAAGCTTTTCAGCGCCGCCTGTTTTCCAAGCTCGTAGGACTTCTTTACGTGCATTGGGAGTTTCTTCTTGTTCTTGGTGGCGTGCTCCCACTCGCTCACGGTGTCCTTGGAGATCTCTCCCTTGTCAGCCTTCACGTGGAACAGCCGGCGCTGTGCTTCGCTTTTGAAAGGCATGGGAGTCTCAGATTGCGAAGGCAGAGAGCGCCGCGGTCTTCCCGAACTCGTAGAACATCCCCGTCTTCGGAATTTCAGGGGTGACAGAGGGAGTCGGCGTCACATCGGGAGCAGGAACAACTTTCGGCGGTGGCGGGGTGTTGGGGTGCGCCAGAAGTGGGCGTCCCATCTGCTCTCGTCCCCAGTTGCCCATGTTTCGAACGTCGCCGCCGATGCCGCGCTGGTAGCTGTGCGCCAGGTCGCTGGACCCCGTCATGCCGAGGTGGTGTCCTGCGCCAGCAAGCCCGCCAGCCGTTGCGCCCACGAGCCCTGCCTTCGCCGCGTCGGACCAGCCCTGCCCCGGTTCAGCCGCCAGACCCGCTGCGAGCGCAGAGCCCGCCGCAGGCAGCACGGCGCTGGTGAGCCCCGCCTTGCCCGCGCTGAGGATGCGGTCTTTGGTGGCCTGACTCAGCCCACCCCACAGTCCGGGGTTCCCTCCGGCGAGCTTGAACTGCCCAGCCGTCTTGGGCTTGGCCTCAGGATTCAGGCGGTGAAAGCTGTCCAGGTTGACGTCACCCTTCGAGCAAGCCTTGCACTTCGGATCTTTCTTGCCGTCCTTGCAGGTGCATTCTTTGGTCATCATGGTACCCTCACGTCCTTTTTCTGTAGGAACTTCTCAAGATGTTGCGCCGCTGCTCGGCCCTTTGTTGCAGCATACGACTGGGCGATACCTGTCGGAATCTCGTGGATCGCGGTTCCGAGCAGCTGCGAAATAGCCGCGGCGACTGGCGGGTATCCCAACACCGGCAAAGAATACAGAATGGGGTTGAGCCCCATCATTACCGCATGGGCTACGAAATTAGCGATAGGGGAAACTACCTTATTCGCCGCCGCTGCACCGGCTCCGACACCGATACTTCGGAGAATCTTTGATCCTCCAGCCGGCGTGTCGAGAGCTTGTCCCGCGGCTCCTGCCGCCGCGGCACTAAGAGGGCTCCCTACGAAGAGACCGCTCGCGAAGGGGCCAAGATCCCCTTTGATGTGCTTCTCGTAGAGCTCTCCAAAGAACGCCACTTTGGCGTCCGAGGCTCCGAGGCTGTATGCGTGGTGAGAGAGGGACATCACGCAGCATGCCCCGGAAGGTGCCCCTGCCCCATCATCCCCGGCATTGGGGCGTTCTGAGGCCCCGGGGGTTTCTTCGCCAGCATCTTGTCGAGCGCGAGATCACTCGCAGCGCCAGCGACCAGACCAGCTCCGAGAGGCATCGCGCCAGTGGCAGCACCGGCCGCTCCGCGAGCGGCCATGCCCTTCCAGCCTTCACCTTGGGCAGCGCCCTGCATCACGCCGCCGAGGCCACCAGCGATAGCGCCGACGGCCTCACCGGCGACCGGTACAACTCCGGCGGCACGCCCACCCCATTGCAGGGCTTTGCCGCCCCACTTGCCGATCTGTCCGAGGACTCCAGCTTCTTTGACGCCAAACGATTCACAGGCCGCGACCTGGCCGGTCCAGTAGGCATTCTCGAGAGGGTGGCTCATGCCTCCGAGTATAGTGAAAAACGGCTTAGCGGTTGCGATTCTTCCGGTCGAAGAGGTTCTGCTTCGGAGCCTCTTCCACCTTCGCCACGGGAGCCTCAGGGGCGGCGGCTTCCTCAGCGGCAGGCTCAGGGGCCGCTACGGGTTCAGGGGCGGCAACGGGCTCAGGAGCGGGCGGCGGGGCCACCGGCACTGCGACGACCTTCACGTCTTCGACCACCTTGACGGGCTCTGGGACAGCGACGGGAGCCGCGACGCCTGCCACGTAGTTCAGCCAGCCAGCTCCTTTGAGCTTCTCCAGGCCTGGGGTGAGCTGGCGGAGTTGGACATCCGTCACTTCTACGGACTTCGTCTCTTTGGGGAGCAAGGTGAAGGTGATGTTGGCCGGATCACCGATGACGATGGACGAGGCAAACGTACTGGTCAGAGTCAGCTTGGGCATTGTGGTTGATCCTTTAGTTGGGCGAAGGTTGCAGGTTTTACAGGGCTCGTCGTACCGTTGCAAGAGATAGAGGAGGAAGCTTTTGACGTGCTTCCGGTGGAACAGCTCAGCTAGCGGAATTCCGTTCTCGACGGCGTGATCAATCAAATTGAAAAAATGGTCAACCCGCTCGTCGGGGGAGAGATTGTCCTCTTTCCAGGAGTATGCCCCGTTGAGCGGCATGCGCCAGTATAGGGCTACTCTTCGATTTTCTCGGGTTCCTGGACCGGGAAAAGAAGAGGCCAGCACTCCGGCGCCTTGAGGACGACACCGAAAGAACTCAGAGCCGCTCCTACCGCGGAGTCATCATCGATGATGATGAAGTCGCTGTCTCGATTCTCGAGCCCCTGCTTGAAGTTGAGCAGCTGCTCCCGCTTGAACTCCGCCGCGTTGAGCATGTTTCCGTTGGGGCGCATGAGCAGGTGTGTATCGAGCACCGTGATGCTCAGCTTCTCTTGGATCCAGCGCATGGTCGTGTCGCGGAGATCTTCGTTACGTCCTGTGAGGATGACGAAGTCGTATTTCAAGTCATTGAAGTGGGTGAGGACACGTTCTGCGCCCACGATGACCGTGTCTTTGATGACGAGGTCCGGAGCAAAGAACGCATCCCAGTTCTTGGGTTCCTTTTCTACGTGATGGGCGCGGTGGGCATTGTCAGCGAGGGTCTGGTCAAGATCGAGTACGACGAACATGGGCTACTCCTTGATTTTCTTTTTACGACTTGCGTACTTCTTCTGGTGTTTGCGTGCCTGCGCCAATCGCAGTTCGCGTTCCTCGGAGGTCTCCTTCTTCAGCTTTTCTGCGTACCGTTCCCGGTAGTATGCCTTCGCTTCGGCGTGGTGCCGTCTGTACCATGCCCGCCATGCAGCGCGGGACCTAGCCTTTGTTTCTTCCTCGCGCTTCACGTTTTTGCTCCTTCTCGAAAACCGCTTGGGCTGCCATACCCAACTTTGTTTCGGCGTGCACGAACCGGATTCGATCTTTCATGGTTTGGGATTCCTTCGCCTTCTTTTGCCACTTCCCGTAGTTGAGAGCGGCGCGGCGCAGCTGTACATCAAGGCTGAGCATTGACACTCCCCTTTCGCCGATCCAGCTCCAGGTTTGCCCACGCTACGGGGGCGCCGTCCAGCCCTTCACGGAAGGGAAGGTCCATCTGATTCGTCAAGGTCTTCCCGTCCACAGCGCGGAGTTCCCACAGCGTTGAGTGGCTGTTGGTTGTACTCGATAGCCAGTGTCCCGACTTGTGTTGCCAGAGCGAGTTCAGGTCCAAGGCCCAGAACGGCCAGTCACCGCGAGCAACGGGTTTCCACATAGGCGCTCCCAGGGTACCGCGAGGAAGCGCCCTTAGACACTATTTGTATATCAGCGTCAAGTACTTTGTGGCTCTCGCAGCATGCGCCGGACCTGCTCGTTCAGCTGCTCCTTACGGGCGCCCATCTCATCGAGGTACTCATCTACGCCGTAGCCGGGCTTGCGTAGGCCCAGGCGCTCCATGGCTCCGTAGGGAGCTCGCGTTGCGAGGTACCGCTGCACCAGGACGTTTCGCTCATTCTCGGGGAGGCCGGAGTGGCTCTTGTAGCGGATGCCGCGACCGATGACCTGCTTCAGCTTCTCCTGATTCCAGTGGGGCTCGAGGAGTTGGATGAGGCGAGTTCCCTTGAGGTCCAAGCCTTCGCCGCCGGCGCTGGAGAGCAGCAGGGCTTTCAGCTTCCCGGAGTTGTAGTCTTTCACCATGCGGTCCCGTTCAGCGCGCGGCATCTCGCCGGTGAAAGAACCATGCGGGATGTGGAGTTCCTCAAGCTTCTTCTTGTACGGGTCGATCCCTGATTCGAGGTAGTGCGAGTAGACGATTGCTTTCGCACGAGGATTCTTCGCCAGCATGCTCTGCAGCTCTGTCACAGCTCGGTCGATCTTCGGCTGGTGCGCCGGGTGGGCGCTGGTGTCAAATCCCTGCGTTGTGTTGGCTACCTGCCGGACACCGGTGAGGAAAGCGTTGAGCTGTTTCGCTTCGGCTTTGGTCGGTGGGAGGTTCATCAGAACCTTCCGACGCAGCCAGCCAGGTTGATCCTTACCAACGTTTTCGTACAGCTTCATCTGGTCGCGGGTCATCGGTACGCGGACAGTCGCGTCTTCTCGCGTCGGGAAGTCCTCAGTGCTACCGGGGTGAAAATCAACGTACTTGTCGAGAGCTGCCTGGAGCGACCCCACCGACTTTGGATTGAGACGGGTCTGATAGAACGCGGGCGTACCCCGGAGACGTTCCCAGAGACTGCGACTCATGGGGACGTCTTGCAGGAAACGTTGAGTGAATTCGTCGGGGTTCTCCGGAAGCACGGAGCGCCCCGCTACCATGTTGATGGGGCCTGATACGTCGGAGGGGTGGTTGTAGAGAAGGGACCCGGTGAGGGCGAGGCGTTTCTTGGCTGGAGAAGCTTTGATCCCCGTGCGAGCCTTGCCCGCATTTCGCAGACGGTGGGCTTCATCCACCACCAGGAAGGGGCTCTTGAGACCCGAGCCGCCCGTACGAGCGACGCCCTCCAAGCTTTGAATGTGTGTTTCGGGATGCTTGGTGGTGTGAGCTTTGATCTCTTTTTGGTAGTTCGACTGGAGGGCCGCAGGTGTTACGATGTCGGCAGGAAGTCCGAGCGCCTCTTGCACCGCCAGGCTTGTCAGCGTTTTGCCGGAACCCAACCCATGGGCCGCCACAATGCCCGGCTGGTCTTCGTCTTCCATGCGGTCAACGACCCGCTGTTGGTGCGGCTTGAGCTTGGTTGTGATCTTAGCCGTTTTCTCGGCTACTCCCCCGCTGGTCTTTTTTTTTTCATCCTCCCTCTTTTTGAGGAAGCGGCGCAGCGCTACGATTCCGGCCGGTGCGAGGGCTTGCGCCGCATACGACCCAAAGGCTGGCAGCAGAGGGAGGGACCGCTTCATCCCTGTACCGAGGCCATGCTTTCCAGTCATGTGATGCAGGGCTCGGAGAGATGCGAGAGCTTCGTCCAACAGGATCGGCGCGCTCAGTCCGAGGTGCACCATCGAGGGGGTGTACGACGGGTCGTCGGCGACGGCGGAATAGACTCCCGCCGCGGGGCCACTCAGACTGGTCAACATTCCGGAGCCGCTTCGCGCGAGGCCCCACGGCATCTTCCCAACCATCTCAACGTTTTTGACGTGGCCCACTTCGTGCGCCTTGATGGCTTCTGAGTCCTTTGGCCGCGTACGAATGAGCGTAACCAGTTTCCCATCCCTGGTCGCTCCGACTCCGCCCCCAGGATCCCCGTGCGTATACTTGTCGATCTTCTGCCCCATCTCTGAGGCAATCTGCCGAGTACCTACAGGCCTCTGCTCTTTGAGGCGGTCGTCCAGCGCGAAAGTACCTATGGCCAGAGGCGTCGCTGCCAGATTTCCCGCGGCGAGCCCGCCCATACCCTTACCGAACATCTTTGCGGCGCGCATGACCGCACCATCCGGCTCTTCTTTTTCCTCAGGGCCGCTTGTCCATTTGAAGGACTCCGGCTCCGCCGGTTTCTTCTTTTCTTTCTTTTGCTTGGCGGCGATCTTGAAGCGGTCAAGCATGGGCGTGTTGGTCATCTGTATCTCCCCCGCATACCGCGCAGGTTCCTGTGGCGTGTCCGAGATTTACGTTTGCTTCTGTCCGGAGGACGGGCTCTTTCGTTCCAGGGTCCAGGTAGAGCGTAGCATTTCCTTGGATCTCTACGTACGACGTTTCTACTCGACGTCCGTCAGAGTACTGCACAATGAAGGAGGTCTTGCGGGGGAGTCGCTTGACGGAAATCTTCTTCACTTTCTCTTCCCCGATTCCTGCTCGCTTTGTTCGACGCATGCCTCATCCCCCAATGGCATCGTACAGCTCTTGAAGGTTGAACGGTTTACTCAGTAGCGCGGCGGCGCCGGTATTTTTTGCGCGGAGCGTCTCCGTGTTCAACACGCCGGACATGATGACGACGCGGACGCCTTCGAGCAGCTTTCCTTTTTTGAGAACGTCGAGCATCTCCAAGCCGTCGCTGTTTGGCATCGAGATGTCCGTGATGAGGATGTCAGGCCTGTGCAGCAGAAAGCGCGCTACCCCGTCCACACCGTCCTCGGCTTCGAGCACAGCGTAGCCCCCACGCTTGGTCAGCGCGTCATGTACGAGCCTCCGTATGAGGGTGTCGTCGTCTACTACCAGTACCGTCTTCACGCCCCAAGTGTAGGCCCGGCCACCCGTAAAAGCGGGGTGATTTGGGTATAAGCCCCTGCACACAAAGGAGGCTGCATTGACTATCAGCGTAACGAAGGACGGAACGCCGACGTTGTTCGACGGTCCGAAGGCAGTCAATTTTTTTCGCATGAACACCCTGCTGCATGGGATGAAGACCGAGCTCAAGACCGGCATGAAACTGACCCGAGGTCCTTCGTGCTTCACCCGCGTGAAGCAGGAGTACGGGCTTAAGGGAAACAAGCAGAAGTTGATCGAGCAGTTCGAGAAGTTGGTCGCGGAAGAGAATCAGAGGATGGAGTACAAACGCGATGCCTAATTGGTGCGAGAACATCTTGAAGGTCGAAGGCCCGGCTAAA
>Ga0315278_10002698_pt1 | contig 15828 bp, 16 predicted proteins | sample YL17G06_0_MG_FD_203880 | JGI IMG/M metagenome (GOLD analysis project Ga0315278, IMG submission 203880) | Sediment microbial communities from Yellowstone Lake, YNP, Wyoming, USA - YL17G06_0 | ecosystem: Environmental > Aquatic > Freshwater > Lake > Sediment | place: USA: Wyoming | collected... | reverse complement strand
TGGTGACCGTCGGTGAGCCCCAGCCCTTGTCGAGGATCGCGTTGCGACCCCGCGGGCCCAGCGTGCTCTTGACCGCCCGCGCCAGCTTCTGGACGCCGATCAACAAGGCCTCGCGGGCATCACCTTCAAAAACCAACTTCTTGGCCGCCATCTGGTGCTTCTCCTTTCGCCTTTACGCCTTTGCGTTTCCGGCCCCGCGCCGCCGATCCAACCAACCGCAGCCCGCGGCGCAAAGACCACCCACCACATATTAGCAACGACCGTGCCTGAAACCATAGGCACTTGCAGATGAAACCTTTATGCATACTTCGCAACGGGCCGCTCGCCACGCCCGCCTGCCAAACCCAGCAAGGGCGGCAGGTACCGCCGCACATTTTGACGGAGCCCCAGGCCGGACACGCCGCGAGCCTGGCCTTTGGTTTTTCCCCATGACTGCCACTACCTCGCTATTGGTCCTTTCTTTCCCTCCCATGCTCAAACCGGGCGGATCTTTCGCCGATAGGTCCACTGGCGGCTTGCCTGTCCCGGCCGAACGTGTACAATGTGCACGAGGTAATGGCATGAAATCCGGAACTCGAAAGTTCAAGATTTTTCTCCTGACCGCGGGGGCCATCGTCATCGTCGCCACCGCCATCCTGTGGCCCCACGTGATGTTCTGGCACAGTAAGCAACAGGCATTCAACAACTTAAGCCGCCTGGATGCCTCCCAGCGACTCGGATGGCGAGCAGTGCTTGCCCCGGATGTCCGGCACATTCCCGTTGCCGGCGACCAGGGCGAGTCCATCGCCGTCCGCATGGGTGGCTGGGTTTTCACGCTGCCCAAGGACCGCTACCATCCGTCCGCCGACGCCAATCAGACCAGGCTGCTGGAGGCCGACAACCTGGCCGTGAGGTTCGACGGCGTGCGGTCCAAGTTGCCCGACTTCAGCGCCAAGTTTTCCCCGACCAACAAAGAGGTGGTAAGATACTTCCGCGAGGTCGATCCCTACCAGATTCTCTCGGACGCCTTCAACTCCACGCCCAGGGACATCGAAACCGCCTCCACGCCGGAGGAGTTGCAGAAGGCCCTGTATTTGCTGCTTGTGCGCACGTCCCTTCAGACCAACGGCGCCGATCGGCTCTGGCAGCGGATCGAAGTCCGCGGCCGGGCCGGCTTTCTGTCCGGCGACGAGACGTGCAAGGCCGTGATCGCCACCATTTACCTGCCGCAGACAAGGCAATTCGCCGAGCTTGCAATCGAGCCCCGCAAGGGGGCCACAATGGACGACGTCTATAACTGCCTTGCCGCTTTGGACATCCATCGCGACCCCAACGTCCCCACACGCCCGACAACCGGCAAGTTCCCCTGGCCCAAGCTCCCCTGAGTGCCGCGGCAGCCCGCCGGGCGGCAACGCCGGTGCGATTTGTGTGCGTAAATCGATCCTTGCCCCCGCTTCATCCACGTCATAGAATCAAGCCTGCTTGGTAAGGAATTCAAGACGCTGCTCGGGAAATTGGTTCGACCATTCCCCCAATCGGCGCAGGTCTGCTGGCGCAACGGAAGGACAACATGAGCACTGGAGACGACGGATACCTGCAACCGCTTGTCAGGGCGATACGGGTTTGCGGGGCTTACAAGCCCAAGATGGGCCGCAAAGACAAGACTGGGGTAGATTTGAAGAGCTTTCAGCGCCTTTACCAGGAAGACTCGTTCTATCACTGGTTTGGTCTCGATAATCCGCTGATGTATGCAGCCCACAAGGCGGCCGGGGGTATGACGAGCATCTACCGCCAAGTCGGGATAGGCGTTGAGCACCTTTTCCGCCAAGTGTTACAAGACAAATTGGGATTGACTGCCGAACAAGCGGCTTGGAGTTATACCTTCAAAGGAGCAAACAAGAAGCTCCGCAAGTTATCGCTTGACGGGCATATAAGGATTTCGGACGTGTCGAATGGAGCGGCCCGAGAGCGCATAGGCAATTGGCTTGATGAGGCGTGCAAGTCTCTCGATGTCGAAGCCCGCGTGGCCAAGAGTCTGCAAGGGGCCGTCTTCGAGGTCAGGCAAGGGTATAAGAGTAAGGATTCCAAACGCCAGAATGCAGATATTGCAAACGCCGCCACGGCCTACACCAAGGCATATCTGCCTTGCGTTGCCGTGTTTTCGACGCAGATCGACGAAGACATAGCCTATAGATATGCAAGCGAGAAGTGGCTAGTTCTTACAGGCACTACCTCGGAATCTTCCTCCCTCCATTCCACCTACGCCTTCTTAGAGAACGTCATAGGTTACGATATGCGAGCATTCTTCGAGCGCAACGCCGAAAGACTTAGACGGGAGATTGACGACGTGCTGAAAAAGCTTTTGTCAGTGGAGTGATATCGTCATGCGTGAACGGCAATTAGGACAACGCGCGGACTTGACCCACAAGCACAACCTAAACAGTGGCCGACATGGCTGGCTCAGACTGACACCAGCCTACTCGGTTAAATTGGTGTCGCGCATCCTTAGACACTACGAAACGCCTGTACGCGTTCTGGACCCGTTTTCGGGTACAGGTACGACTGTCTTGGCCGCGGCCGAGCAGGGACATTCGGCAACGGGTGTAGATGTTAATCCGTTTCTTGTCTGGTTGGGGAATGCCAAACTGGCCTCTTATACGAAAGCCGATGTTAAACACACCCTTGAAGCCATTTCGCACATATGCACTGCCAAGGGCGCATCACCGGCCGAGCCGCCACCCATCCACAATATTGAGCGATGGTGGCACCCGGAAATACTCGCGGTGCTGTGCGAAATCAAGGGACGCATCGAAGCCCTTAAGACAAACGAGACGCGGGTTCGCGACCTTCTTCTCGTAGCATTCTGTCAAACCGTCATTAAGCTGTCGAACGCCGCCTTCAACCACCAATCCATGTCATTTGCAGGAAAGAAGGCAGAACTTGCGCATGCCCCAGGGCGATGCTTTGAGTGCTTCCAGAAGAATGCCAAGGCAGTTGTTGAATCACTTATTCCTGATCTTGGAGGTCATTGTGAAGTTGTTCTTGGGGATTCCAGACAGGTTCTTCCAGGCGGCAAGTACGATGTCCTGATCACCTCGCCGCCTTATCCCAATCGCATGTCTTATATCCGGGAACTAAGGCCATACATGTATTGGCTTGGGTATATCCGGGAAGCGAGGGATGCCGGTGAGCTCGATTGGAAAGCCATCGGGGGCACTTGGGGGATTGCAACCAGCCGACTATCTGACTGGAGGCCCGAGCCGGGCGTGTTCCTTCCATCTTGTCTTTCTGAAGTTGTTGAAGACATAGCGCGGGCGAACGGGACCAACGGTCGTCTGCTTGCTGCTTATGTACACAAGTACTTCTTTGACATGTGGGCGCATTTCAAAACGACCGGGGAGTCTTTGAAACGCGGCGGCAAGGCCGTCTACATTATCGGCAATTCGACTTTCTACGGGGTGACCGTTCCAGCAGAGCGAATATACGCGGATATGCTGGAAGCGGTTGGCTTCATAAACGTGCGAGTCGAACCCATCAGGAAGCGTAACTCAAAAAAGGAACTTTACGAATATGCCGTTGAGGCGGACTTTGCGGCGCCGAGTTCAGTTGGCACGGTAGCGGCAGTACCACAAATCCGCACTCCGACGCTTTTCTGACAATGGGGCAAGAGCAGATATGGGATCATTAGACTCGCGCATGAGGATCGGGTCGCTTGTCTTGGCGCCGGGCGCTGTCTTCGCCGTTGTCGCCGGGCATTTCGGTGCGGCAACATTGTTGTTCAGCCAGGAGAACGCCCGTGTATGAAGGCAAGTCGGTAGCCGTCGTGGTGCCGGCGTACAACGAGCAGACGCAGATTGGCCAGGTGCTGGCGACCATGCCGGACTTCGTGGACTGCGTGATCGTGGTCGACGACGTCAGCCAGGACGCCACGGCCGAGATCGTCCGCCAGTGGATCGCCGGGGAAAGCCTGGGCCAAAGCCCGCGGACGGTCCTGCTTTGCCACGAGGCCAACGCGGGCGTCGGCCGGGCTATCGTCACCGGCTATCGCGAGGCCATGCGCCGGCAGATGGCCGTGACGGCGGTGATGGCCGGCGACGGGCAGATGGACCCCGACGAGCTTGAATCTATCGTCGCACCCGTGGCCCGCGGGCAGTGCGACTACACCAAGGGCAACCGCCTGTTCTACCGCAATGCGTGGGAGATCATTCCCCGCCACCGGTTCCTGGGCAACGCGTTCTTGAGCATGTTGACGAAGATCGCCAGCGGCTACTGGCACGTGGCCGACTCGCAGACCGGCTACGCCGCCATCAGCCTGGAGGCCTTGGAGACGATCGACCTGGACGGCGTCTACCCGCGATACGGTTATCCCAACGACATGCTGGTGCGGCTGAACATCTTCGACTTCCGCGTCGCCGACGTGCCGATCCGCCCGGTCTACAACGTGGGCGAGCAGTCGAAGATGAAGCTCTGGAAGGTGATCCCGACGATGAGCTGGATGATCTTCCGTCGCTTCTGCTGGCGGCTTGGCCGCAAGTACGTCATTCGCGACTTCCATCCGCTGGTGTTGTTCTACGGCTTCGGGTTCCTCTCGTCGGGGCTTGGGCTGCTGCTTGGGCTCTACCTGCTGGCCCATCGGATCTTCATCGGCCCGGTGGCTGAAACCAGCGCTCTGTTCGCGGCGCTGCTGCTGCTTACGGGCCTGCAACTGGAGCTCTTCGCGATGTGGTTCGACATGGAAGTCAACCGCGACCTGAAAGTCCGCATCGGCCCGAAGCGCAGGGACGGGAAGCCTGAGGCTTAATGCTCAATGCTCAATGTTCAATGCTCAATGCCCGATGACGCCAGCGGCGTGCCGCGGCGGTGGCTGCTCGCGGTTGGTGCAGCCGTTGCCGCGCTTTACCTGGCCGGCGTGGTCAACGCGTGGTGGCCCACGCCTGACAGCGCGCTGTACCAGTGCCTGGGGCGTAATCTCATTGCCGGCAGGGGCTACGTCTTCAACGGCCAGGGCCACACCACCGTTACGCCCGGCCTGCCCGTGCTGCTGGGCCTGACGGAGCGCCTGGCGGGGCCCCGCGCGATCTGGGCTAAAAACCTCCTCGTGTGCCTGGCGGGCCTTGCGGGCCTGGCCGTCGCATACGCGGTGCTGCGGCGGATGGTTCAGCCGCGGCTGGCATTTGCGGCCGTAGTCGCGGCGGGGCTTTGCGGAGTGTATTACCTCCACAGCCATCTGATCCTCACCGACGCGCCGTTTGCGCTGCTGTTCTGGGCGGTGGTCTACTGCGGGCGGAGGATGCTTGCGGGCTCGTGGGTCTGGGCGGCGGCCGTCGCGGCTTTGTCCGCCGTCGCCATCGCGGTCAGGCTGCCGGGGCTGACCGTTCTGGGTCCGCTGGCGATAGCTTTTGCGGTCGAGAAGTTCCCGGCCCCGGCGGCAAAGCGCGAGCAGTGGCATGGGCATCTTGCCCATGAGTGGCACGGGCGTCCCGCCCGTGTGCAAGCCCCGAATTTGCAGGGCCAAGATGGCCCTGCGACTCATGGCCGAGACGGCCATGCCACGGCAAAGCGCCTGGCGGTCGGCGGGGTCATCCTGGCCGCCATCATCGCGGCGGCGGGGGCCTTCTACATCATTGCCAGGAACATCTACAGCGAGCCGTCGCTTTACCTGACCTACCACTTTGCCGAGGATCGCGGGGTGCTGTTTCGGCTGGGTCAGCTTGCGACGCTGGTGACAAGGCTGCCCGAGACAGCCGGAGAGCTCTTCACTAACCGGCAGGGCACGTTGGTTACCCTGCTGGGCAGTCCGCTGCTGGCGCTCATCGCCGTCGGGCTTGCGAGGCTCTGGCGGCGCGGACTGCGAATCCCGGCCTTGACGATAGTGCTAAGCGCGATGACGATGGTTCTGTCAGCCGGCATCATCGCCGCCAAGGCCCGCTATTACGTGCCGCTGCTGCCGCTGGTCGCGCTGGGGCTGCTCGAGGGCGTCGTCGCGACTGTCGAATGGATCCGCCGACGCCGAAACCTGGCGACAAGCCCGCAAATGCGGGCGCGGGTCGTGCTGATCGCCCTGGCCGTTATCGCCGCCGCCAACGGCCCCGACCTGGCGCGATCGGCCTTCTACTACAGCTACCAGGCCCATCGCGGAAGATACCTCGACGTGATCGCAGGCGGCGCGTACGCGGACCTTTACGCCGTGGCGGAGTATCTCCGCGATAACGTCCAGCCGGGCGAGAAGGTGCTCGTCCGCCCGGACCGCGTCAACATGCTGCACCTGCTCTGCGGCAAGGTGGTCGATCCGCTGTACTCGTTCGGCGAGAATGACCCGTGGAACGCCGAGCAGGCAGATGTGGCTTACCGCGACCTGCTGGCCAGGCCGGCGGTTGACGTTGTGGTGCACGACCCCGGCGGGCTGGACGCGCGATACACCGGCCGCCTGAGGCGCCTGCTGGACACGACGGGGGGTATGCGGCCAGTGCGAACAATCGGCGCGGTCCGCATTTACCGTCGCGCCGGGCCGCTCTCGCCCCAGGCTGGAGCTAAAGGGATTGCTGCCAGAAACCATCCTCGTTCAGGCGGGGCGGAACCGTTGGCAGCGAGCGGAAGTCGCTTGCCCCAGCAGCCTTGACTTGGCACTGTCCACGAAAGTACAATCGCGCCTTATGAGCAGTACGTCGTTCCCCCTGTTGAGCGTCATCATGCCCGTGTACAACCACGCCTGGTACCTGGACGAGGCGGCGTGCTCTATGCTGGGCCAGGTTTTTGGGGGTTGGAACTGCTGATCGTCGACGACGGCAGCACGGATGCATCTGGCTGGATCGCTAACGGCGGTCAGTCCGAGTTCAGGCGAACATGAGCGAAACACCTAGAACGTTTGGCGTCTCGAATGCGGATCAATACTGGCAATCGCGCGAGCAGCGCCACGCCACGCGCGACCGGCGGCTGCATCGGTTCATGGCCGACCTGATCGACCGCCTGGCCGGGCCTGGCGGCAAGGTGCTGGAGGTGGGCGTGGGGTCGGGCAACCTGTTCCGGCTGGCCCGCCAGAAGCAGCGGATGTACGGCGTGGAGATGTCGGCCCATGCCATCTCAGGGTACGATTTCCCCACCGACACGATCCGCCAAGCCGACGTGAACCATGGACTGCCGGACTTCGGCACGCGTTTCATGCTGGTGGTCGCCAGCATGGTGCTGCACTGGATGGACGATCCGGAGTTGTTCCTGAAGCGTTCGGCCGAGGTGCTGGAGCCGGGTGGCAAGCTGCTGCTGGTCATCCCCAACATCTGCTACTACAAGCACCGCATCGCGTACCTGTTCGGAAGATTCCCGCCGATCAGCCTGAGCCATCGGAATTTCCAGACCGCGGATGAGTTCGAGAGCATGACTCGGGCGGCGGGCTTCCAGATCCTGCGGCGCACCAGCCCCAAGCGGTCGTGGCGCTCGCGCTGGTGGCCCACGGTCTTTTCGCAGGATTTGATCTACGTCCTCCAGCCGGGCGGGCCGTCATGACGGAGCTGCGCAAATTCCCGAAGCCCGCCACCAGTCTCAACGAACTGTACGAACTGGTCGGGGCCGAACCGGCCATGCTGGTCAAAGTGTATCGTGGCCCGCGAGCGGGCGAGCGTTGCGCGGCCGAGGCCGAGATACTCGGGCTTTGGCGCAACGAGGGTTTCGGCGTGCCGGCGGTGTCGCAACAGACGGTCGAGTCGATCTCCGATCCGCACCTGGTCATCAGCCTGCTGCCCGGGCGGAGCCTGCAACACGTTCTCCGCGACCCGGCGCTGCCGCCCGAGCGTCGGCTGAAGCAGTTGCGCCACGTGCTCGACGATCTCTTGCGCCGGCACGAGCGGGCCATGCAGTGTAACGACGTGCGCCTGGTTCACCGCGACGCCAGCACCGCCAACGTCATGCTCACTGACACGGCCGTGGCCACGCTGGATTTCGAGACGTTCCCCGGCGAGACGAGTGTTGCCGATGCCTGTGCGGTTGAACTGGGCAAGGTTCTGCGCTGGGCCATGCGCGACCTGGGCGCTTCGCACATCCCGGCCGTGGCTGGCTTGGCGGTGCAGGTGTACGCCGGCCGGCGCGACCTGCTGGAGCGGCTGGTCACGCGCACGCTCGACCGGCCGATGCAGTTCTGGCATCGCTGGAGGGATCGCCGGCGCAAGCGAAAGGATGCCGGGGAACTCACCAAGTACGACGTGGCCGACGCGATAGTGAAATGCTTGCGACCCTCGCGGGCCTGACGCCCACCCGATCTACTGAAACCGGCAGATCGTGAACTTCCGGCCGTGCCAGAGTTCCACCAGGCGACCTTGTTCGAGCCCGGCCTGAAGCAGCGGCCGCCACGAGTCGCGCCCGGCATCGCGGATGTCCTCGTTATTGAAGATGACCAGGCTGACCTGGTTGCGGTCGAATATCTCAAAGAGCGTCTCCGGCGGCGGGGGGTGGTTCATCATCGTGCGGATCAGCGGCAGCGCCGGGCGCTGGCTGAACCACGCCAGTTGCCAGGTGTTGCTGGTGGAGAAGAACTTATCTTGTTCGCCGACCGAGGCTTTCATCCATAGAGCGGCCTCGACGTTGGGCAGCGTATTGCCGTGATTGTGGCGGGCCAGGACATCGTCGCCATGCACGCTGACGACTTCGCGAATGTCGTAGAAGAGGTTGAGTCCGGCCAGGGTCAGCACGATCGCGGCTGCGGCGGCGGAGATGATCTTCGCCGTCGGTCGGCGCGACTCAATCCGCCGGTTCAGCCAGCCGATCAGCACGGCCAGGCCGTCGGCGAAATACAGGATCAGCAATGGCGCCACTGGCAGCAGATAGCGGGTCTTGATGTCCCGCAGCAGCACGATTCCGCCGACGTAGGCCAGGGTGGTGACGGCCCCGATGACCTGGTTGCGGCAGAGGCGATGGACCAGCCCGGTCAGCACGATGGGCAGGAAGATGGCGGCGGCCAGCAACTTGGGACTGACCGACTGCGATGTCACCAGCCGGCCGATTGCCTGGCCGGCGGTCAACAGATTGCCCAGCGGGATTTGCAGCCACTGTAGCGCGCCGCGATGGCCAAGATTCTCCACGTGGTAGGCGTAGGTGGGGGCGGTGGGGTCCAGGTGCCGTACGTGGTACAGGTAGAACAGCCCTAGCGTGCCGGCCGCCCCCAATACGATCATGGCGGCATTGAGCCACGCCCGCGCGGCCGAGGGCTTGCGGCGCTGGAGCAGCAGGCCCAACGCGGCGCCCAGCACCAAAGGCAAAACGGCCAGGCGGATCGTGACCGCCGCCACAAGTGCGATGCTGCCCAGTTCGACCGGCGTGCCGCGGCGGCCGTCGGCCCAGCGCATCAGCAGCCACAGCCCCAACAGCACAAGCGCCAGGCAGGGGATGTCCGAGAGCATCTGCATGCTCAGTTCATGCACGTGGCTGGCCAGGGCGAAGGCGATGCAGGTAAGCATCGCCCACTCGAAGCCGGCGTGCCGGCGCAGCATCAGCCACGCCAGCGCCACACACGCCAGCGACAGGGCGACGGTGAAGGCGTTGATGCCGGCCTCCGACAGGCCCGCTTTCTCCAGCCCGGCCAACAGCAGCGGGTAACCCGGCGGGACGGTGGTGTGTGGTTTGCCGAAGGTGGTGTATCCCTCGCCGGTGGCGAGGTTGTGGCCGAGCATGCGGTACAGGGCGCTGTCGTCGCCGGGCAGCCAGATGGGCGACCATCCGGCCAGGTACGCGGCCACGATCAGCGCGATGGCGCCGACGGCCAGTTGCAGTTGGCGGCGGCGGGGCAGACGGTCCTGGTCGTACAAGGTCGGGGTGGGGTTCATGGGCGATCCCGCCGATCTTCGGCCGCAGTGGGGTCAGTTGGCCTGGCGGCCTTCTGGCCGGCCAGGGTGGGGCGGACGAATTGCCACGTGCCGATCTGCCCCAGGACGATGACCACGACGGTCATGACCGCGCGGTCCAGGAGGCTGGTGGCCACGGCCGTCGGCTCTGACACGCCCATCATGGCCGCCCCGATGGCGATGCCGCCCTCGCGGAAACCCACGCCGCCCGGGGTGTACCCGATCAACGAGCCGATCTGGCCCAGGAACGACGCCAGCGTGACGGCCGGTAGCGAGACCGGCTGGCCGATCGCATAGAAACACATCCATAGACGAAACGCCTGCGCGACCAGCACGCCTGCCTGGAGCAGCAGGATGTACAGCACCAGCCGTGGGCTGGCTCGCAGCACGCCCCAGCTTCGCAGAAAGCGGCGGAAGATGGTCTGGGCGACGGTGGCCTGCTCGTTCAGAGCGGGCATCACCACCACCAAGTGCAGGCCTGAATTGTCGCCAGACGGCTGAACCATGCCACTATTATACCCTGCCGAGCCCTGCCGACGTAATTGCCGACAGGCCCCGGTGCCGGGACATCCCGACGGAAGGCCCCCCGGCGATTCTCCGCCTGTCGATGGTTATGCGGGCGCCGAGGCGTTCGCAGGCGTGCTTGACGATGGCCAGGCCAAGGCCCGTGCCGCGGACGTTGCTGTCGCCGCCGCGGGCGGGGTCGGCCTGGAAGAACCGCTCGAACACCCGCGGCTTGTCCTGCGGGCGGATGCGGCGCCCGCTCTACTTTGCGAAGCGGGCGAGGTGTTGGGGCGCCCCGGCCAGGCCGCCCCAGCTTGCCGGGTTGTGGTTGGCCTCGAAGACCTTCCGCAGCGCAGGGTCGTATGGCAGCAGGGCGGTCCACAGCACGCCCGGCGAGTTGGCCCATCGCTTGTCGGGCTGGCCGCCGTCGATCCGCTGGAAGCTCGCGCCCTTTACCTGCTGGTTCCACATGAAGTCGCGATTCGTCGCGATAAGGCGGCCGATGTCCGCCTTTGTGAAGACCAGGCCGTGCTCGTAGGCCAGCACTATCCCATCGACGTCGATGCCGTAGTACCCGCCGTTGGGATGCACGCCGACCCAGTGCTTAAGCGAGCCGTCGGGCTTACGGTCCCACGGCCCGGCAGGGTCCCAGTAGTTCCACACGAAATACTTGTCACCGTCGCGCAGGAGCATTCGCGACTTCATCACGCGGAACCACTTCTCGGCCCTGTCACGATACACGGCCTTGCCCGTCACGTCGTGCATGGCGATCAGCCAGCTCGCGATGTGATTCTGCTTGTTGGCCGGGAGGGTGAAGCCGTCGGTCTTCCGCTGGTCGTAGCCGGCGGTCCACTTGCCGGTCTTGGGGTCGAAGCCAAACGGCGGAACCACCCACACGCCGCCTTGTGCCACCTCCCGCCAGCTCCCGCGCGCGGAGAACTTCTCGAAGACCTGCTCGGCCAGCTTGACGTACTGCTCGGCCTTGGGGCCGTACTTCACCTTCAGGGCGGGCGTCTTGAGGATTTCCCCGGCCAGCAGAACCACTGGCCGGAGCATCATCGCCTCGCCGAGCTGGTTGTCGGTGTAGAAATCTTCCATGGCGCTGGTGGACGCCCCGGCCTCCTTGGGCCAGCCGACGTAGCCGTCGGGTTCTTTCACGCCGCGCTTGACCACGGCATCGGCCCAGTCGATGAGCATGTCGATCCACCGTGCATCGCCGGTGGCGAGGTATCCGTAGTAGAAGCCGTTTAAGAAGGGGCTGACGAGCCAGCCGATCTCCTCGCCCATCTCCCTGTCGCAGTAGCGGTTGCGCGCGTCGCTGACGATGTTCTTCTCCCAGCGGCCCAGCCATTGGCCCGCCAGGGCCTTGTCCATCGCCTCAGCCTTCGCCGCGGCTTGGGGCTTCTCAGCCGGCGAGTCCCCCGGCCGATCCTGCGCAGTGGCGGTGGGCGAAAGCGCCGAACACGCAAGCGCCGCCGCAGCCGCCAGGGAGATACATGCGAGAAGGATGCGCCCATTCGACGTGTGAGTCATGTTCACCTGATTCTCCCATTGCCCCGCGAGGCGGTCAAAAGCCCGCCGCAGGGCCGAAAAACGCAGCCGGCTGAGCATCGGGATGATATAACAATGCACGCATTATAGCGAGGCCGGGGGGCAACGAACGCATGAAAACGTGCAGACCCCATTGCCCGGCCCCCGCAGCCGGGGATTTCGGATTTTGGGGACAGATACAAAAATAGCGATTCTGCAAGCCCTATTTGGGCATCTGTCCCCGAAATACGGCGATGAGCGGACTGGGCGGAATTGGTGCTTTACCCCGGTCGCCGTCCGATGTACACTACTTGGGGCAAATGTGCTTGGCGGTATGGTGCGGCAGCGTCGCCCAACAACGGTTGGCAATCATGGCAACGATGCAGGCAATTCGAGATTTGGGTCGAGAGATCGGCGGGCGTTTCAACCCGCAACGGGTGATTCTTTTTGGCTCGCACGCCGAAGGCACGGCGCATCGCGACTCCGATGTGGACCTCCTGGTCATCATGCCCTTTCGCGGCAGGGCCGCCGGGAAGGCCGCCGAGGTTCTCATGAGCGTTTCCCCGCCGTTTGCGATTGATGTGCTGGTGCGCACTCCGCAGGCCGTGCGGCGGCGGATCGCCATGGGCGACTGCTTCATGCAGGACGTCGTGGAAAATGGAATAGTCATCTATGAAGCGGATCGTAGCCGAGTGGGTTGAAAAGGCTGAAGGCGACTTCGGCGTGATGCAGCGGGAACTGCGGGGCAGGAAGTCGCCTTGCTTCGATGCCGTTTGTTTTCACGCCCAGCAATGCGCCGAAAAGTACCTGAAGGCTCGTTTGGCGCGGGCTGGAGTTCCTTTTGCAAAGATTCATAGCCTCACGACTCTCCTCGATCAGATTCTGCCGATGGAACCGCTGTGGGAATCCCATCGCGCCGATCTGGCTCACCTGTCGGCCTACGCGGTGGCGTATCGCTATCCCGGCGAATTGGCCGACCGCAGCGAGGCGAAAGACGCCGCAGTTTGCTGCCGGCGATTCCGCGCCGTAGCGCGTCTTGCCCTGCGGCTGTGAATCCCTATTTACCCTATTTACTCCTTGGCGAAGTGGGCGAGGTATTGGGGCGTGCCGGCAAGGCGGCGCCGAACCGTTGCGTACGCCTCCGGCGGCGGGTATCGTGCCGACCATGGTTCAGCGCAAAAACCAGAACCAACCGAAGGTGGCGATCTCCTCGACGCAGAAGGCCATCCGCGTTCCGCGCAAGGCAATCGCGGAACTGGTGGCGTTCGTGTCGTCGGCCGAGGGATACCGCATCGCCGATGCGGACATCGCGGTGGTCGATTCGGCGAAGATGGCGGAGCTCAACCGCCGCTACCTGCGCCACTCCGGGGCCACCGACGTGCTGAGCTTCGACCTCTCGGAGGCGCCCAAGATCGGTCTTAGCGTGCAGTTGATCATCTGCGGGGACGTTGCGGCGGCCGAGGCGGCCTCGCGCGGCCTGACGCCCGCGCGCGAGCTTTTGCTGTACGTCCTCCACGGCCTGCTGCACGTGATGGGCTACGAGGATGAGTCCATCCGCGGGTCCGTCCGCATGCAGGCCCGCCAGGAAGAGCTGCTGGAGCAGTTCCTCAATCGCCCCGGCCGCAAGGAAAGGCCGCGCCGCTGACCGCTTTTCTTCAGGCGTTCCGCGATTCCCACTGGGCTTCCTCGGGTCCGAAGAGCCGTACGCGCCGCTTCTTGTACTCGGCGGCGGTCCAGAGTTCGACGTGGCCGGTAAGGCTCGTCGTGGCGAGGATGGTTTCGATTGCCAGGCGGCAGTCCTGCTGGCTTCGCCCGTGGATCATGGTGTAGAGGTTGTAGGGCCAGCCTGGCCCGGCCGGGCGGAGGTAGCAGTGGCTGATGCCGGCGATTTGGGCGGCACGCGGGCCATCGGCGTCGGCCTGGGCGGGGTCGGCGGCCCATGCGACCAGGACGTTTGCCTTGCCGCCGGCGGCGCGGTGGTGCAGCACGGCCGCGTAGCGGCGCATGTGCCCCGACTCCAGCATTCGCCGGCCACAGTCCAGCAGGGCATCGACGTCGAGAGCTTCCGCCGCCGCCAGCGGGGCGAACGGCTCGGTCTGGCCGGGCAGGTCGATCTGAAGGGCGCGGATGACGCGCATCTGCGTGTCGGTCAGTGGGGGGAGGGGACTGGCTCCGTAGTCGCGGCGTGCAGTTCCGCCGGGACGAAGGTGCCTGTCCCCGCTGTTGGCCGAAAGATCGGGCGCATGTTGGTGGGTATTCGACCTGCGGGGACAGGCACCTTGCTCCTGCGGGGCTGCGGAGCCAGTCCCCGGCGCGGGCGTCGGCTTGTCGCCTTCCATGTCGAAACGGACCTGGAGCTTGTATCGCCGCAGCATCGGCAGCACCATGTGCCTGGTCGCGCCAACCAGCCTGGCCAGCAGGGCGGCCGAGGCTTCCAGGCCGAGCCGGCTGCCAGGGCTCGTCGCCAGGGTCAGCCAGAGGTTCATCTCGCCCGAGCGTCCGTAGCAGTGTGAGACGCCGGGATGCGAGGCTGCGATTTGGCCGGCCTGGTCGAGCCCGTCAGCCGGCACGCTGAGTGCAACCAGTGCCTGGCGGTAGCCAAGAGCGACGGTGTCGAAGATTGCGGAGATCTCCCGGATGATCCCGGCTTGCCGCAGCGCGTCGATGCGATCCAGGACGGCGGCCTCGTCGCAGCCTAGCCGGCCGGCCAGTTGCCCGAACGGCCTGGCCACAAGCGGCACATCGGCCTGGATGGTGTTAAGCAGTTGTCGGTCGAGTTCGTCCACTGGGCCGGCTATATGTCCCACGGTTCGGGGTCGTGCCGCAGCGCCTTGGGCAGCGAGAGCAGTTCATGGTATATCACGGCCTGGCGGAGGGTGTCGGGATCCGACAGATCCACCGCCACGGCCTGGGCGGCCTGCGCCGCGCCGGGGCCAAGCGCGCCGGGCCTGCCGGGGTAGGCGTAAAAATCGTGGTGGACGGTCGACGGCATGGCGACCTCGGCCTCGACCATGCGATGTTCCGACACCGGCTCGAGCACGACAGGCTCTGCCGGTTGGGCGGGGGGCTTGCGCCGCGGCCGCGGCCGTGGTTGCAGCGGGGCTTGCTCCGGCAGGCGCCGCGTCACGACCGGCTGGGTGGGAATGGGGCGATACAGGTTCCGATGCTGCTGCCGGGGGCTCTGCAACCCCTGCATGGGCGAGCGGCCGACCTGTGTCTCCCTGTCGGCCTGGAGGTCCTCCTCAAGGCGGCGCGCCTGATCGGCGGCCTGCTGCTCGGCCTGCTTTTCCGAAGCCTTCTTGCCCACCCACCGGACCACCGCAATCACGGCGGCTGCGCCGAGAACCAAGATCAGTTGGAGCAGGCCCTCGGCGCCCTCGCCGGCGGCCAGGATGTTCGGGAATGAAGTCATGTCCTGTTACTTGGACTCCGGTTTATCCTGCCCGCCAGGCCGGGGTCGGCTGATGCTGTCCCGCATGGACGTGTCGGCCTGGAGGTTCTTCAGGCGGTAGTAGTCCAGGATGCCTATGTTACCGGAGCGGAAGCTTTCGGCGATGGCGAGCGGGATTTCCGCCTCGGCCAGGACGACCTTCGCGCGGTTCTCCTGCACCAGGGCGACCATTTCCTGCTCGCGTGCCAGGGCCATGGCCCGGCGTTTCTCAGCCTCGGCCTGGAACCGCCGCTTGTCGGCCTCGGCCTGGTCGGCCTGGAGCTTGGCGCCGATGTTCTCGCCGACGTCCACGTCGGCGATGTCGATGGACAGGATCGAGAACGCCGTGCCCGCGTCGAGGCCCTTTTCCAGCACTCGCTGGCTGATGGTGTCGGGGTTCTCCAGCACGGTCTTGTAGGAATCCGACGAGCCGATGGTCGTCACGATGCCCTCGCCGACGCGGGCGATGATCGTCTCCTCGGTTGCCCCGCCGATGAGCCGCTCGATGTTCGCCCTCACCGTCACGCGGGCCTTGGCCTTTACCTGGATGCCGTCCTT
>Ga0315278_10002696_pt1 | contig 15830 bp, 18 predicted proteins | sample YL17G06_0_MG_FD_203880 | JGI IMG/M metagenome (GOLD analysis project Ga0315278, IMG submission 203880) | Sediment microbial communities from Yellowstone Lake, YNP, Wyoming, USA - YL17G06_0 | ecosystem: Environmental > Aquatic > Freshwater > Lake > Sediment | place: USA: Wyoming | collected... | reverse complement strand
AGGGTATCGCCACTTCGGCCTGGTTTGCGGGCAACAACGTGCCGACGGCCGACGGAATGGTCTGGATATACGCCGAGACCTCAGGTGGCACGGTGCGTGACTCTTCGGTCTTCCTGAATACCCATCTTCCTGAAACGCTGGTCATCACCGGCTGGCAGAACTCATTGCTCGCCGACGGTACATCAAATTTCTCAATATGGATCGAGGCCTTTGACCTCAACGACAATTTTGTGGTCGGCGGCACAACCTTCGAAGCCGAGGCCAACTACCTGACGGTGGCAGGCGGTGCTTTCCAGAACGGCTGTTTCTCAGCCAGCGACCGCGTAAAAGTCACGTCGACGACTCTCGATTTCGATGCTTCCCTTACGGGCGCCAACGACGACGGGATCGGGGCCATAGACTTCGTAACCTACTGGGCCCAGGGCGGCGCGGCGATCACGCGCGTTTGTACTCTTCTGACCGGCACGGCCTATAGCGGAAGTTCGGAGATCTCCGGCCCATCCACTGCAGTCCCGGGTGAGCAGGTCAGATTCTCTGTAACGATCGCCGACCGTTGGGCCAATCCGCTGGGTGACCATACTCTGAATATGACTGTTCCTCCTTCGGGCGGCGTTGTCACCGGCGGCACACAGGAAACAGATGCCTATGGTGAAGCCTACGGCTTTATCTGGACTGCTCCTGCCCTTGAAGGCGACTACAACATCACCGTCACCGATACCGACCCGCGTGGCGGGGGGATGATTTTGACCAAGAAGGTCACAGTAAAAGCTCCAGTATGATCGTCTCCTAAAAACGCATTCATTACAGACGCCGGAGGGTCGCCAGACCCCTCCGGCGTTAATTTTTGCCCTTTGAAAATCAAGCCGGTTCGGGTAATTTACCGGAATGACTCCCATCGAGGCCGGAAGCAATACTGAACCGCAATCCCTGTACGCGGCGTTTGAACAAGCGGCCCTCAGGTTTCCTGACCGCGTTGCTCTCAAGGGTGACGGCGGCCGCGGATTGACGCTTACTTACTCCCAAGTGTTGGAAAACGTCAGGCGGCTGGCGGCCGGACTTCAAGCGCCGGAGCGCGCCGGCCTCAGGGGAATCGGCCTGCTAGGCGAAAACCGCCCCGAGTGGCCGGTGGCTTATCTGGCGATCGTGGCGTCCGGCAAAACTGTGGTCCCGATCGACGCCAATCTCAAGTCGAACGAGATTGAGACCCTTTTGCGTCTTTCCGGCCTGACCATGATAGTCGTTTCCGGGCGCTTCGAAAGGATGGTGGCGGATTTCAACCTGGGGTTGAGAGTGTTTTCGTTTGAACCGTCGTCGGAAAATCACTGGCAACGGTTGATGTCCAACCAGGTTGATTTTACCCCGGTCGGCTCGCGAGATACCACGGCGGTGCTTATCTATACTTCTGGGACTACCGGCACGCCGAAGGCGGTCATCCTGACGCACGGCAACATTCTCGCCAACCTGAAGGGTATCCGCCACGTTATGCCCATTGACGAACGCGATACTTATCTGTCGTTATTGCCGCTCCATCACACGTTTGAGGCCACCTGCGGCTTTCTGACGCCGCTGACGAGCGGTGCGAAGGTGGTCTACGCGCGTTCGCTGAAGTCCAAGGATATCCGGGAAGATATCGCTGCCAACGGCGTCTCGATAATGTGCGGAGTACCGCTTCTGTTTGAGAAGCTCTACCATGCCATGCGGCGTAACATTCAGTCGGCCTCTCTTCCGAAGAAGCTGTTCTTCAATGCTCTTTATGCGATTTCGGCGCTGGGTTGGGGTATGCGCCGCAAGTGGGGACGCAGGTTGTTTTCTTCTCTGCTCAGAAAGGCCGGCATGGACAACGTACGCCTGTTTTTCTCCGGGGCGGCGGCGCTGCCAATTCACATTAGTCGCTTCTTCTGCCTGATCGGCATTGACCTGCTTCAGGGCTACGGAATGACGGAGACCTCGCCGGTAATTTCCGTCAGCCACCCCGACGATATCAGGTTCGGTTCCGTGGGGCCACCGCTGATTGGCGTGGATGTAAAAATCGATAATCCCGATGAACACGGTATCGGCGAAATAACCGTGCGCGGGGACAATTGCACGCCCGGCTACAAAAACAACCCGGAACAGACCGCCGAGTTGTGGCGCGACGGCTGGCTTCACACCGGCGATCTGGGAAGGATCAAGGACGGTCACCTCTGGATCACCGGCCGCGCCAAGAATCTTATTGTCTCGGCGGCCGGCAAGAACATCTATCCGGAAGAGCTTGAAGAGAAGTTGTTGGCTTCTGATTTTGTGCTGGAGTCGGTGGTTTTCGGGCAACTGAAGCAAGGGCGTCAGGGCGAAGAAGTCCGCGCGCTCATCGTTCCCGACCTTGAGCAGCTTCAGGCCGAAGTTGGGATCGACCCCGCTAACCCCGACCTGGATCGGATTCGCGAGGTTCTGGGCCAGGTTGTGGCCAGGGTCAATTCCGAAATGGCGGACTATAAGCGCATCACAGGTTTCGACTTCCAACTTCAGGAATTGGAGAAGACCTCCACTAAGAAGGTCAAGAGGTTCGTTTATCGTTAGAGAAAATCCAGGAGGTTGAGAGCTATGGTCGAAACGCACACTGTCAAGTTCAATACCCGGGGCGCCGGCGCGATTGTCGATCTGACTCTTGAAATCAAAGAGGCCATCGCCAATTCGAATATCGTCTCCGGGGCCATTATGGCGTTCGTGCCCGGCTCGACCGGCGGGATCACCACTATGGAGTATGAACCCGGCCTGATCGAAGACGTACCGGAGATGCTCGAACGGCTGGTGCCCTCGGACCGGCCCTACCAGCACGACAAGACCTGGCATGACGGGAACGGTTTCTCTCATCTCAGGGGGGCGCTGATTGGCCCGGATATCACCGTTCCGTTCCGGAACCGCGAATTGCTGCTGGGCGTCTGGCAACAGGTGGTCTTCTTGGAGTTTGACAATCGACCCCGCGAACGGGAAATCATCTTCCAGATTATCGGTGACAAGGAATGAAAATCAGACCGCTGGAGCGCGCCGGTGACAAACTCAGATTGATCGACCAGACCCGTCTTCCCGGTGAGCTCGTCTACCGGGAGCTCGATGATTACCATCAAATAATCGCCTCAATCCAGCGGCTTGAGATTCGAGGAGCTCCGGCCATCGGAATCGCAGCCGCCTACGCTTTACCGATCGGAGCAATCCAGACAAACCGATTCGATCTTGCCTCGCTTGATGAAATCGCCGCTGAGATAAAAGCAGCGCGCCCCACTGCAATCAACCTGGCCTGGGCGGTGGATCGGGTGATGAACCGGCTGCGTTCCGAACGGCCGGCGGCTCGGGATGATGTCCTCAGAGTCCTCTGGAGCGAAGCGGAGACTATTCATGAAGAAGACCGTCAGATGTGCTCCCGGATTGGCGTACATGGGGCCGCTCTGATCAAAGACGGGGACACGATTCTGACCCACTGCAATGCTGGCGCTCTGGCCACCGGCGGGATCGGTACTGCCTTGGGGGTGATCTACACCTGTCGGGACCAGGGGAAGCGAATCAAGGTCTACGCCGATGAGACCCGCCCGCTGCTTCAGGGCGCCCGCCTGACTACCTGGGAGCTGATGCAGGAGGGGATCGATGTCACCCTGATCTGTGACTCGATGGCCGCCGTGCTCATGGCTCAGGAGAAGATCGATCACGTTATTGTCGGAGCTGATCGGATAGCCCGAAACGGCGATACCGCCAACAAGATCGGCACTTACGGTCTGGCCGTTCTTGCCCGAGCGCATGGGGTACCGTTTTATGTCGCCGCGCCGATGTCGACTTTTGACAACCGGATCGAAAGCGGCAGGGAAATACCGGTTGAGGAGCGGGATGGGGCGGAGATTACCGTAGGTTTCGGCTGCCGAACAGCGCCGGGTGGCGTGAAAACGTTCTCTCCGGCCTTTGACATCACGCCGAACGAGCTGATTAGTTACTTCATAACTGATAGCGGTGTCAGGAAGGGCGGGCGGACGGACCATGAAGGGGGTTAATCGCAGCAGTCCGTCAGATTTCTATCCCTGATCGCCGATATTCGCTATATTACGGCTGGATAACAAGACTATGGCTCGCAGCAGACGACAGAACCGCGCTTCGGCGACTATTAACCTGGACTTATTTCACCCGGATACGATCCGCGTGCCCGCACCGGCCACACTGTATACGAAGATTCGTGCTGAAGCTGAGCGCCAATGCGAAGCCGCAGCCAGGCTCGAGGCGAAACCAGGCCCGGTCACGACCGACCTACCTACAGAAGAAGAGCTCTATCGCCTGTTCGACCGCTACAACTGGATGTACTTCCGAGGACGGCTGCGTCGCCCAACAATACAATACTCCGACCGGATGACCATGGCGGGCGCCTATCTTCCCGAACAGCGGATCATAAAGATCGGCCGGCGTTATCACCGGCTTTTCCCCGAAGAGATCACAGATACGCTCAAACATGAGATGATTCATCTGGTGCATTTGAAGCACGACTCGGTGTTCAAAGCGGAAGCCGGCAGAATCGGGGCCTCGGTGAAAGCTCGCTCCCACCCGTCGCTGGGGCGCCCTCCCAAATATCTTTACGAGTGCCACCAGTGTCGGACCGAGTTTCCCCGACAGAAACGGTTGGTGTTGGCCTCATGCGGCTATTGCTCACCCGGAGGGAAATACGACGTCAGATTCAAACTAATCCTGAAGAATCGTGTGAACAAGAAGTAGGAGCTTACGCTCTAAGATACTTTTTCGAGTTCAGCCGGGATTTCGGTCATCTTGCTGATTAGAGGGCCGCAGGCGTCCAGAGCCGGCAGACTGCCATCCTCAGTGAACGATCTGATCAATCTTAGGAGAACAATCATCGGATTGCCTGTGCAGGCCACGATGTGACCGGTTTTGGACACCGTTAGACCGGCCTTTTTAGCCTGAAAGCGGGCTTTTTCCGCGCCTACAATTTCAGTTTGTTTGTTGACGGCGTTTTCAAACAAAGCCAGATAGTTTTCCATAACCGTATCAGTCTCCAGGTTTTTAGCACCTTTAGTGGCCATAATGCTATCGTCGGCAGTTAGGCCGCCGTTCTGAATGAGTAGGCTGGTGGCGGATACTGCTTCCCGAGGAAGGCAATTTTCTGTGGGAGTCAGAATAATCTTGAGCGTCAAACATGGTCTTGGGGGACGTAAGTTTATGTCGCTAAATATGTTGGGTATCCAGCCGACATTATTGAGTAACCACGGGGCAGGGGAACCTTATTTTTTGTTCAGTGCTTGACAACTGCTGGTATCAGCGTATATTCCCAAGCTCTTGGAGATTGAAGTACCCCTATTTGGGTTGAGATTATGAAGACTATTATGCCGAAAATCGAACCGAAAGACCGCAAGTGGTATGTAGTTGACTTGCAGGGAGCCATACTCGGACGCGCTGCGGTTGAGGTTGCTGACGTTCTGCGGGGCAAGAACAAACCAATCTTCTCGCCTCACATCGATTGTGGTGACAACATTATTGCGATCAACGCCTCCGGCCTGAAGTTTACAGGCAATAAGGTTGCCGGCAAAACGTATTACCATTACTCCGGCTATCCGGGCGGATTGAAAAGAACGGTGCTGGGAAAGATGATGACCCATAAACCGGAGAAAGTCTTTACCCTGGCCGTCAGGGGCATGTTGCCCAAACATCGGCTGGGTCGGAAGCAGCTCACCAAGCTGCATGTTTACTCCGGCGCTGAGCACCCTCATGTGGCGCAGAAGCCGGTCAAGCTGGAATTGTGATTTTCATTTAAGTAGGATTTGATGGAGCAGAGTTCAATTTCCGCTACGGGTCGGCGCAAATCGGCCGTCGCCCGTGCTATTCTGACGCCCGGAAAGGGCGAGTTCACAATTAACGGGCATCCGGTGCTGAATTATCTCACTCGTGAGACACTGGTGGAGCAGGCGGTGGAACCGCTCAAAGCGACCGAGACTATCGGCACGTTCGACGTGGCCTGTTCAGCTCGCGGGGGCGGACTCTCCGGTCAGGCCGGGGCGGTACGCCTGGCGGTCAGTCGGGCGCTGTGTCTGTTCAACCTGGAACTGCGGCCGATGCTTCGCAAGGGTGGCTTCCTGGTCCGCGACGCCCGAGAGGTGGAGCGCAAGAAATACGGTCGCCCCAAGGCGCGGAAACGCTTCCAGTACTCGAAGCGGTAGTTTTGAAAATAGCATCCTCGCTTTCGAGCGGGGAAATAGGCAGTCCTGACTGACCCGCCGTCGGTCCCACATTTCCTCGGGTGGCGGCAGGGGATGACGTCGGGACGAAGTTAAACCAAAAGCTCAAGGATTCACATGTATTCAGCCAAGATTCGCGAGTTTCTCGAGGCCGGTGTGCATTTTGGTCACCAGACCAGCCGCTGGAACCCCAAGATGAAGCCGTTTATTTTCGCGGCTCGCAACGGTATTTACATCATCGACCTGCAGAAGACGATTAATGCACTCGACCAGGCCAAGAAGAAGGTGCGTGAGGTGGTCAGGGCCGGGCGGTCCATTTTGTTTGTAGGTACCAAGAACCAGGCCAAGGAAGTCATTCTCGAAGAATCCCCCAAGTGCAACGGGTTTTATGTTGTCGACCGGTGGCTGGGCGGGATGCTCACCAACTTCGACACTATCAAGGCCTCGGTCAAGAAACTGAAAGACATTGATAAAATGCGCGAGTCCGGTGAACTGGAAAAGTTCACCAAGAAAGAACGTGCTCAGAAGGAAGCCCTGGCCCGCAAGCTGGAAAAGACTCTCGGGGGCATCAAGGACATGAACTACCTGCCTGGGTTGCTTATAGTGGTCGATGCTCTCAAAGAGCAGATCGCGGTGTCGGAAGCTCACAAGCTGGGGATACCGATCATCGGCATCCTTGATACCAACGCTGACCCGGATCTGATTGACTTCCCGATTGCCGCCAACGATGATGCCATCAAGTCGATCCGATTGATCGTTCGTGAACTGGTCGACGCGGCGGTTGAGGTGCAGGATGCGGTCACGGTGGCTGAAATTGAGGCCGCGGTTGATGCCGAGCGAGACAAGCCTCTGGAGACCTTTACGATGGAACCGGAAGAGCTGGGAGAAGTCGATTTCGGCGATGAGGAAGCGAAAGGATAAGTCATCATGGAAATATCAGCCCAACAGGTAAAGGAACTTCGCGAAAAGACCGGCGCCGGCATGATGGAATGCAAGAAGGCGCTGGCCGACTCTTCAGGCAATACCGAGGAGGCCATCAAACTGCTGCGCGAACGCGGTATCGCCCGGGCGACCACGAAGAGCGGCCGGGAAACCTCCGAAGGCCTCATTGCCCCATATATTCACCCGGGGGACAAACTGGGTGTTCTGGTGGAGATTGCCTGTGAGACCGATTTTGTAGCCCGCACTGAGCAGTTCCGGCAGTTCGCGCGCAATGTCGCCATGCACATTGCGGCCAGTTCACCAACGTGCGTCCGGCGTGAGGAGATCGACCCGAAGCTGGTCGAGCAGGAAAAGGAGATCTACCGCACGCAGGCTAAGAATGAAGGTAAACCTGAAAAGATTCTCGATAAGATAGTCGATGGCAAAGTGGAGAAGTATTTCTCCGAGGTCGTTCTGATGGAGCAACCGTATGTGAAAGACAACGATAAAACCATCGGCGACTATTTGAAGGAGACGATCGGATCGCTGGGTGAAAACATCCAGATCAAGCGCTTCTGCCGTTTCCGCTTAGGCGAGTAAGATGGGTGCTGAGCCTCCAAAACCGGCCTACAAGAGAGTTCTGCTGAAGATCTCCGGCGAAGCCCTCATGGGCGACGACCATTACGGGATCAATACTCGGGCTCTGGAGGAAATTGGCGGCCAGATCAAGCAGGTCAAAGACCTCGGGGTCGAAATCGCCCTGGTCATTGGTGGGGGTAATATCTTCCGAGGGTTGCACGCCTCCGAACGGGGCATGGACCGTGTCACGGGTGACAACATGGGGATGCTGGCAACGGTGATCAATTCGCTGGCAATGATGGACGCGCTGGAAAAGCTGGGCATCTATACGCGGGTCATGTCGGCCGTGAGAGTGGAGGCTTTTGCCGAGCCGTATATTCGCCGTCGGGCCGTTCGGCACATGGAGAAAGGGCGACTGGTCATCTTGGCCGCCGGAACGGGGAATCCCTACTTCAGTACCGACACCGCCGCCTCGCTTCGGGCCATGGAACTCAGCGCTAACGTGATGATTAAGGCCACCCGAGTCGACGGAGTCTATTCCGCCGATCCGGAGAAGGACAGCCAGGCCACGTTTTACTCGAAACTGAAGTACATGGACGTGCTTACCAACGAGCTTAAGGTAATGGATGCTACGGCCGTTTCGCTTCTGAAAGACCACAATATCCCGGTGCTCGTGATCAATATCAAGAAACCGGGAAATCTTGTGCGGGCGGTCTGCGGCGAGCCGGTCGGCACGATCATATCGTGACGCGGTCATAGGAAGCTGACCCATATTTGAGGATGGTAGTTATGATCAACGACATTCTTAAGGACGCTAAGAACCGGATGGACAAGTCCATCGAAGCCGTAACGAAAGAACTCGCCTCCGTTCGCACCGGCAAGGCCTCGACGCATCTGCTGGATACGGTCAAAGTAGAGGCCTACGGCACGACCATGCCCCTGAACCAGTTGGCCACGGTCTCAGCCCCGGAGCCACGGCTTCTGCTGGTCCAGCCGTTTGACAAGAGCACCAGCGGTGATATTGTCAAAGGAATCCATAAGGCTGATCTGGGTCTGAACCCCAACGTCGATGGACCGATCATTCGTATCGCTGTCCCGGCGCTAAACGAGGAACGCCGACGCGAACTGGTCAAGCATTGCAAACATCTGGCCGAGGAAGGCCGGGTGGCGATTCGCAATATCCGCCGCGATGCCAACGAGCAGATCAAGAAGGCCGAAAAAGACAAGAAAGCTTCTCAAGATGAAGCGGCCAACGCCCACGACGAAATCCAGAAGGTCACCAACAATCATATAGCGCGAATCGACGAGCTTCTGGAGCGCAAAGAAGCCGAGGTCATGGAGGTCTGAGCCTCCGCATTCTTCGAACATCTGTACGCAAGGACCATTAAGTGCTGTCAGGCGACTCCGCCTGACAGCCTTGCAGTTGCAGGGGTCAGCCCGAGTCGGCTGACACCACATTCGGGGTTTTGCAACAAGCCCCTACCCTGGGTATTCGTCGGTTATGTACTTCCAGAGGTACCGGTTTTCGATCTGTACGTTCTTCAATTGTGATTTGACAATGTCACCCACCGAAAGCAGTCCAATTAATCGCTTGTTCTCAACAATAGGGACGTGGCGAATTCGGTTATTGGTCATCACCCCCGCAATATAATCCAGATCATCGTCCGCCAGGCCTACCAGCAGGTTCGTCGTCATCAACTGTTTCACGGAGAGGTCGGTAAAGCCCTGCGGATCGTCGAAGGCCGCACGGAAAATGTCCTTGTCGCTGATGATGCCCGCCAGCTCGACCCTGTCATCCAGCACCGGCAAACAACTTATCCGGTTCTGAAGCAAGAGCGACATCGCCGACGGGATTGAGGTGTTCTCACGCGTCGTGATGACCTGGCGCGGGTTATTCTGCATGAAATCTCTGACCTTCATTGTGTGTTCTCCTTTGGGAGCAAGCCATAAGCGGGCAGCCCGTATTCGTACTTGAGGCGGGCTGCCATTTGTGCTATCATGTCTTAGGCAGCAGCCCGTGCTGCTATCGTTGTTTAGACAATATGGACCCATAACGTTTATGTCAAGTCTTATTCGCTTACTCGTGTTGGTCTCGGTCTCGCTTCTTGCGATCTCTCCTGCGGTCGGTGATGACGAGCCTGATCCGGTGCTTCAATACTACTGGGATCATGCCCGGACCGCGGCGCATCAGACCGATCCTGATTCCTCAGGCATCTGTTACAGTTTCACGGCGAAGACCTATAAGCGGTCGGTGGCTGAGGGTGGGCGGATTGGGAAGACGGATTCAGTTGTGCAGAGCTATTTCTTTTGCAGCGGGGACCTTGATTCCGTGAATACGGTGGCAGGTGATGCTGAAAAGTTCGAGAAGCTCGACCTGAGTTACCCGCCCGTGTTTGAATCCACTTATCATCTAAGTACGTTTCCCAACGATATTGGGGGCCGCCGGTTTGCCCTGAGGATCTGGTCGGACAGCTCGCTGGGTCGTCGGCCCGACGGCATGGTGGTGATCGACCGCAACGAGTATTTCCCGTATGCGCTCTATCTGTACTACCCGGACAAGAGCGGGTATCGCCGGTTCACGCGCTCGTTCCGTTTTGTGGTGGTCGATGGGTTTGTATTTCCCGATTCGGTCTGGGAGGTAGGCACTCGGCTCGGCGTATTCTACCCCGAGAGCTACCGTCTGGAGACCGGTATATCCGACATCCGCGTGTGGCAAACCAACGCTCAGTCTGAGCAGTAGAACAGACTTAGCGGAAAGGTGCTTGCCAAGTCAGTTCCGAACGGGTAAGCTTGACCTGTGATGTCGCACGATCTGGAGCAACTTGAGGTCGAAATCCGCGCCAAGACCGAGCGGATTCCCCGCCACGTGGCAATAATCATGGATGGCAACGGCCGATGGGCCGCCCAACGTAACAAGCCGCGCACGTTCGGGCACGAGGCCGGTGTGCGAGCGGTCAAGGAAGTGGTCAAGGCAACCGCCGAGTTGGGGATCAAGTATCTGACCCTCTATACTTTTTCAGTGGAGAACTGGAAGCGCCCGAAGCTGGAGGTCAGTGCCCTCATGCAGTTACTCACACGCACGACCAGCAGCGAATTAGACGAGCTGGTCAAGCAGAATGTCAAGCTGGTCATCACTGGTCGGGTCTCCGGTTTGGCCAGGGAGCGGCGCGCTGTTATTCTCGACGCTGTTGAGAAAACCAGACGCAACAACGGGCTGGTTCTCAATCTTGCGCTTAACTATGGTGGACGGACGGAGATTCTCGACGCCGTGAAAGCGATAATCGAGGCTGCCAAAGCCGGGATGATCGACGTGCCGGATATTACCGAGGAGCTCTTTTCGAGCTTTCTCTATACGGTCGATATTCCCGATCCCGATCTGCTCATTCGCACATCCGGCGAACGGCGCATTTCCAACTTCCTTCTCTGGCAAACCAGCTATACTGAATTGCACATCATTGATACGTTGTGGCCCGATTTTGGCCGGCGTGAGCTTTACGAGGCGATCATTGACTACCAGCGTCGCGAGCGGCGCTTTGGCACCGTCAGAGAAGAGGACGGCGAATGAGTCGCAATCTGGCACTGCGTATCGCTGTGGCAACTGTGGCCATACCTACCATCCTGTGGATCGGCTACCAGGGCGGCCTCTGGCTCCTGGGGATGGTGGGTCTCTTCGCTCTGCTGGCTATAGTCGAGTTTCTTTGGGCGGAGGGCTGGCGGCCACGCCACCTTATGTTCTGGCTATCACTCGCTACCGTGTGCGCCACTTTGTTCTTTGTATATCAGGGGGGAGCTATAGCCGATCAACTTGACCCAACCGGCTGGTACGCGTCGGTTGTAGGTCTAATAATGCCGTTCTTCTTCATAATTACTGCCCTCTACATGGCCGCCGGAAGACAGGCGCCTTCGGTTCTTTTCTCATCACACTCACGCCTGGTGTGGGGTGTCTCGTACATTGCTTTTCTCTACCCGCTGGTTTTTCTCCTGGGCGAGATCGGCCCGGGCGGGGGGACGGACTCGCCGTCAGGCGGAGACAGCCTTTTGTTCCTTTTTGCCACTCTTTGGATCGGTGATACCGCTGCGATGTGGGTCGGTTCAACGTTCGGAAAACACAAGCTCGCGCCAACCATATCCCCCAACAAGACGATCGAGGGGTTCATCGGTGGACTGCTCGGGGGCTTGGCGGTCGGGGTGTTGATGCTGTTTTGGAAGTTCGTGGGCGTGCCGTGGTATCATGTGCTGCTGATAGCGCTGGGCTGCTCGTTCTTCGGGCAGATCGGCGATCTGGTCGAGTCGGTGTGGAAACGGTCGCTCGGCATCAAGGATTCATCCGCGATTATTCCCGGTCATGGCGGTGTTCTGGATCGTTTCGACTCGTTGCTGTTTGCGGCCCCATTCATGTATTTGTACTTTCGGATGTTCAATCTGACATGAGAGCGTTGGACTTGTTCTTTGCGGCTCGGCCGTTGTTGCATCTGCCCATCTGGACAGTTTATCTCGTCTCGCTGCGCTATCACCATCAGTTATCGGGAGAAATGTTCGGCTGGCGCGACCTGATTATGATGGTCGGTATCAGTCTGTTGTTCGCGGGCGCCTCTTACATCAACCAGGTTTACGATTACGAGAGCGACCGCATCAACAGCAAACTGGGGTTTCTTCAAAAAGGCTTGCTTACTTCATCGCAGCTGCTGACCGGTTTCACGATTGTATCACTGGTAGCGGTGGCGGTCGCACCACTGTTCTCGTGGTTTACGTTTTTTGTTTTTGCCCAGTTACTGCTGTTGTCGCTCATCTACTCTGCCGCACCGCTGCGACTGAAGGACCGCCCGGTGGGAGGGCTGTTTGCCAACGCCTGGGCGTTTGGATTTCTCGTGGCGGTGTCGGTCATGCCGGACATGACTATTCACAACGCCGGTCTATTGGGATGGGACGCACCTTTCTATTTCTTCTTCGCCGTGGGTGCTACCTATGCGCTGACGACCATACCGGACCGTCTCGGCGATGCCGCCACCGGCAAACGAACGCTGGCGGTTGTCCTGGGTGTGACCGGCACGATGATCACGGCAATCGTGCTGCTTCTCCTGGCGGCCCTGACGGCCATCGGCTCGCGACAGATGCTGCTTTTCTTTGTGGCCGCCGGAGCAGCCGGGTTGGTGTTTGGGGTGCTGCTTCTCAGAACGGAAAGCTCCGCCCGGCTTGCCTCCAAGCTGCCCCTGTTTGTACTCACGCTGGCGGCCGGATACTGGTACCCGGCATACCTTGTGTTTGTTGTTGCTCTGCTGCTTGCCACCCGGGCATACTACCGCTGGAGATTTCAGGTCTCGTACCCGGAGTTGGCCTGATGCGCGTAGTAGTTATCACAGCGATTGCGATTCTGACCACTTGCATCGGTTGCAAACAGTACATGCGTTACCGCGCCGACGCTGACGTTACTCCGCTTGAGGCGCGCACTTCGAGTCAGCACCTAACCACTGACGACTATCTTCGGCTCGGCATGATTCTGCAGAAGGAGCTGGGACGACCGTACACAGGTCGCTCCAAATGGGAAGCCGGTATTGATTGCAGCGCCTACACCCGCGGGGCGTTTCAGTCTTTCAACTCAATGCAGTTGCCTCGCACCGTCGAAGAACAATTCAAGGTGGGGAAGGAAGTCTCTCGTAACCGTATGAAGTTCGGCGATCTGGTGTTTTTTCGCACTGAACGCACCGGCGTGTCCCATGTTGGTGTGTTTATTGGTTTCAATCAGTTCATCCATGTGTCGACTTCAAGCGGTGTGACGATTAATAGCCTCAGCGAAGAATACTGGGCACGCCACTATGTTGGCGCGCGTCGCGTGCTGGAGCCGCCGGTTGAACCGTCCGGCTCCTAATACGTTCTAACCGGTATGACTGCGCGCAACCAGACCCTGGAACTCAAGCTTCAGAACCTGCCAACTAATCCCGGCGTCTATCTTTTCCTGAATGCGAAGGGGAAAACAATCTATGTCGGCAAGGCCAAGAACCTTCGCAACCGCGTGCGGACATATTTCCAGACGTCGGGGCCGGTATCGGAACGTATCCGTCGCATGGTGGCGCAAGTGGCCGACCTGGACTTGATTATCACCGAGAACGAAATCGAATCGCTCATTCTCGAAGCCAACCTTGTTCACGAGCACCACCCGCGCTACAACGTATTGCTCAAGGATGACAAGCATTTTCCCTATGTGAAGATTACCAGCGAGCCGTTTCCACGGGTGCTGGTGGTGCGCCGCTTCGAGAAGGACAAGGCGACTTATTTCGGGCCGTACACGTCAAGCAAAGGGATGCGCCGCACGCTGTCTTTTCTGACCGGTTTGTTCAAGATTCGCACCTGCAACTACCAGATTCCGCCGCCGTCAGGAAAGGAGTTGAAGGTCTGTCTTGATTATCGCATCAATCGCTGCCTCGGACCTTGCGAGTCGTTGCAGACTCAGGAAGACTACGCCGAGGCGATCAAAGCGGTGAAGATGGTGCTCTCCGGTCATGGCCGGCGCTTGATTGATGAGCTTACTGAGAAGATGAAAGCTGCCTCAGCCGCCGTGCGTTTCGAAGAAGCCAAAGCGTTGCGGGATCAGATCGAGGCGCTCAAGAGCGTCATGTTCAAGCAGAGCGTCGATGTGGGGGAGATGGTTGATCGTGATATCCTGGTTACTGTCCGTGAGGGAAACGACGCGGTCGCGGTGGTGATGCAAATTCGCGACGGTGTTCTGATCGGGCGACAGGATTTCCGGTTGACTGCTGACGCCGACGAAGACGACGTTACCGTTCTGGAGACCTTTCTCAAGCAGTACTATAACCATCAACCGAACCTGCCCGATGAAATCTATGTACCACAGGAGTTGCCTGAGGCGGATCTACTCGAAAGCTGGCTCAAGAAGGTCAAAAGCGCGAAAGTGGAGATACGCACGCCTAAGATCGGCGACAAGACCCGCCTGCTCGATCTGGCTGCGCGCAACGCCCGCCTCCTGCTCGATGAGCTGCTCATTCAGAAGCGCCAGATGACGGAGCGGACATCAAAGATGGTAACCTCACTGAAAGACGAGCTCAGACTTGCCCGCTCGCCCCGGCGCATGGCCTGCTTTGATATCTCCAACACCGGCGAATCTGATTTTGTCGGTTCGTGCGCCTATTTCGACAACGGCAAGCCGCTGAAGAATCAGTACCGCCATTTCAAGATCAAGGGTGTAACCGGTCAGGACGATTTCGCTATGATGCGCGAGATTGTCGGACGGTATTTTCACCGCCTGCGCGAGGAAGAACTCGATCCGCCCGATCTGCTGGTGGTCGACGGAGGGAAGGGGCAGTTGTCATCGGCGCTAGCCGAACTGGAATCACTCGGGTTCAGCGGACAGCCGGTTATCGCGCTGGCCAAGAGACTTGAAGAAATCTACCTGCCTGGTTTGTCGGGCCCAATCACTATCCCGCGCGGTTCGCCCGCTCTGATGCTGCTAAAACGTATTCGCGATGAAGCTCACCGGTTTGCGGTCACGTATAACCGCAAGGTGCGGCGGAAGCGTACGATCAAATCTCAATTGGACGATATCGCCGGCATCGGCCCGGCACGCCGAGAGGCGCTTCTGAAACACTTCGGTTCGGTTCAGAGGATCAAAGAGGCGACGGTCGACGAGATTGCAGCGGTCAAGGGAATCACGAACAAGCTGGCGGAAGCGGTGAAGGCGGCGCTCGCGGTGCCGTCAGGCGACTCTGCCTGACGGCTTCTCATCCATCAAATTCAGTTGTTACAATTGAATTGTCTTCTCCGCGCAGCCAGGCACTCGCAGAAGAAAACTCGTATGATTCCGGAGTAGCAACTAGCCCGGCTTTCACCGGGTTATTATGGATGTAATTAAGCTTTGTCCTGAATTGGTCTTCCGTGAACACAGCAACATCATCGAATCTCGCCATCCAGATTCCGGGCCGGCCGGGAAAGATTGAACGCCATGACATCGATTTAACGTCTCGCATGAACGCGGAAAGGTTTGGGCCGCCCTTTTCAAGGCCGATAAGTAAGTGGAAATGATTCGGCATTAGTACATACCCGTAGAGCTTGGCAGAGTAGCGTCTTACGGCTTCAACTATGATTTCTCTGAGTTTTCGCAGGCTCGCTGGAGTGTCGAAA
>Ga0315278_10002695_pt1 | contig 15831 bp, 4 predicted proteins | sample YL17G06_0_MG_FD_203880 | JGI IMG/M metagenome (GOLD analysis project Ga0315278, IMG submission 203880) | Sediment microbial communities from Yellowstone Lake, YNP, Wyoming, USA - YL17G06_0 | ecosystem: Environmental > Aquatic > Freshwater > Lake > Sediment | place: USA: Wyoming | collected... | reverse complement strand
GGGCGGCAGCGCCTCCGGCCCCCCCCCCCCCACCCCCCCCCCCCCCCCCCCCCCCCCCCCCCCCCCAACCCCCCCCCCCCGCGGAACAACCCCCCCCCCCCCCCCCCCCCCCCATAAAAAAAAACGCCCTACACATCATTCACCGCCCACCGCCCACCGCCCACCCGCCCACCGCCCACCGCCCACCCGCCCACCGCCCACCGCCTACCCGCCCACCGCCCACCGCCCACCCGCCCACCGCCCCCACTTCTCTTATCCCATACACCGCCACACACAATGGGCGCCGCACCCTCCTCCTTCCGCCTCCGCTCCCGTTACCCCTTCCTCCTCCTGAAGGCGGGTGCCCCTGGTCAGCCCCTGCCCGCCGCCAGCCAAACCCTCAACGCATCCGGCACCCGCCCGGCCGGCCTCGTTCGCAACGCCTGGAAGGCCGAGGGCATTCAGACGACCCGCCCGGTGCTGGCAGCCGACCACGCCGCCGACGTCATCGTGGTCGGGGGCGGTGTGGCCGGCCTGTCCGCCGCGCTGGCCTTGCTCAAGTCGGGTGTCGCATCCGTCACCGTCCTGGAGGGCCGCGCCGTCGGGTGCGGCAACTCCGCGCGCACCACCGCCCACCTCATGCCCTGGATTGATGACGGCATCGGGAACTTAATCAAGGCGCACGGCCCCGCCGTCGCGGCGGTCGCGGTCGCCGCCCAGTACGACGCCCTCGCCTGGATCGAGGCGACCGTGCGGGGCGAGGGCATCGCCTGCCAGCACGAACGCGTGCCCGGTTACCTGTTCGCCCAGTCACCATCCAATGAGAGCATGCTGGAGGACGAGCTGGCCGCGGCCCGGGCGGCCGGGATGGGGACGGAACTGGTCGACTGGGCTGATCTGGGGCGGGAGACGGGAAGTGGTAGCGGCGGGTGTGGCAAGGCCCTCAACTTCAAGGCCACGGCCCAGCTGTCGCCAGGTACGGGGGGGGGGGGAAAAAGAAAAGAAAAAAAAGAGCCGGGCCACTCGCCATGGGGTCTCGCTCAACCGCGACCCTTTCTCTCACCTTTTTTCTCTGTATTTCTTGTGCTCTCTCTAGTGCTCTACTGCCAGGGGCTGGCCGCCGCGGTGGAACGCCACGGCGGGCGCATCTTTGAGAACACGCGGGTGAAGACTTATGCGACGTCACACGCGGGCGGCGCCTCGACCGTCACCCTGCGCGACACGCCCGGCCTGACCGTCATCGCCCGCTCCGCGCTCGTCCTGGCCACCTGCTCACCGTGCAATAAGGATCTCATGGTGCACGCACGCCAGTCGCCGTGGCGGTCGTACGTGGTGGGGCTGACTGTGCCGAAAGCGGGCGCGGGCGAGCGGGCGGGCGCTGCCTCCACCACCACCGCCGCCCCACCCCCACCCGTCGTCCGGGCCTGCTACTGGACGGTGGACGAAGCCGAATACAAGTACACGCGCCTGGCGGTGGATGAGACGCCGGGCGCGAAGCACGACGTCCTGGTGGTGGGGGGCGAGGACCACGAGGTCGCCCAGGCGCCGCCCCTGGCGGAGGAGCGGGGCTCCGGCGCGGGCGACGCCTGGTCCCGGCTGGCAGGCTGGGCGCGCGCCCGGTGGCCCGTCGCGGGCGAGATCGTCTACAAATGGTCGGGAATCGTCCTTGAACCTGCAGACGGGTTGGGCCTGGTCGGCTGGTCGCCCATAGACGCCGGCGGGCGGGTGTTTGTCGTCACAGGCGATTCCGGGCAGGGCTTTACCAACGCGGCGATCGGCGCGATGATCGCGGCGGGCGAGGTAGGCGGCGCGCCCACGCCCGCGTGGGCGCACATCTTCAACCCGCGCCGCCCGATGGTGGCGTCCGCCCCGCGGCTGGCGCTGTCAGGCATGGCGCACGAGGCCCTGGCGACGGCCAAAGGGCTGGCCAGCCGGGTGCGGCCCTCCCTGACGGACATCGAGGCCCTGAGGCCCGGGTGCGGGGGCATCGGCCAGAGCGGCCTGTTTGGCAAGGTCGCCGTGTTCGTCGACGGCGACGGGACACGCCACGAGATGTGCGGCACCTGCCCGCACATGGGCTGCACGCTGACCTACAACGGGCGGGAGCGCGCCTTCGACTGCCCCTGCCACGGTACCTCCTTCGACTCGCACGGCGTGTGCATTCAGGGCCCCGCGACGAGTGACTTGGCGCAGGTTGGTGGTGGAGGGCCCGCGGCGGCCGAGGAATGAAGTGTTTTTTCTTTACCCTTTTGCATTTACTCACCAGGTTGCTTGCGAGAGAAAAGGGGGCGAGGGAGCGCGCCGCGCGCCGCGCTCCCCTACACACTCCCCCAAGTTTCGCGCCGTGTAAACACACCACGCGCGCTGATTTCACTCCACACACACACGCAGCTGGTCGCCCAGTCCCTCGCTCCTGTGACACGCACGCACCCTTCCATGGGGCGTTGTTGAAAAGCCAGGCGCGTGCCCCATCAAAACACATGAATGCAATCGTCGCCCGCCTCGCCGACCCGGCCCCGCCCGTCTGCCGCCTGGCCGTCGTCGCCCTGTTTGCGGCCGTGTTTGAGGGCGAGGTCATCAGCCGAGCAGGCCTGGCCGCCCTTGGTGGCTGCCTGAGCCATGAGAGCGAGGTACGGAGGAAGAGAAACGCGCGCTCATGCTTGCAGCCCTCCTCCAGCCCTCCTCCAGCCCTCCTCCACCCTCAACCTCCTCATCACATTCCACCCATCACATTCCACCCATCACATTCCACCCACACCCCCTTCTTCTCTCACTCACGAAAAGGATGTCGTCGACGAGGCCGTCACCCAGCTGACCGCGCACCTGCCCCATGCCGGCCTGTCTTTGGACGCGGCAAGCGACGCCCTGATTGCCGCCTTGGCAGCCACGGCCTCGCCCCGGGCTGGCGCGGCGCTGGTGCGGGGGGTGGCTGCTTTGGCAGCCCAGGCGCCGCCCTCCTCCTCCACGCCCGCCTGGTCCACCCACCCCCTGGCCCGGGCCGCCCTGGCAGCGGTAGCACCTGTGGATGGGGCTCTGGCGGACGGCGTGATGCTGCTAGCCCGGGATGCCCTGTTTGGCGCCACCCCCGACACCGCCCTCCCCTCGCCCTTCCTCGTGGCCCTCACCTTTTGCGCGCTGGCGCCCGGCGCGCACCCCCGCCTGGGCACGCTGGCGAGTGCTGTGCGGTCGCGAGTGGTGCGGGCGGTGTCCAGTGACCGCGCGCACCCGGCGGCCGCGGCGGCCCTGGCGCACGCGCTCGCTGTCCTCGTCGCGGCCTCGCCCACGCCCCTACTTGCCGACGCGGCCGCTGACGCGGCCGACGCGGCCGCGGCGGTCGGGGCCGACCCCGCGGAGGCGCTTGTGCCCGCGCTGTTGAGCCGCCTGGCTGATGAGCCGGGCGCGATCCTCCCCGTCCTGGCCACCGCCCTGGCAGCCACGGCCGATGCGACGCCCGCGCTGCCCGTCCTGGCCGCCGCCGGCCGGCCGGGCCTGCCCCTCCTGGCCCGGCTGCTGCTGTGCGCGGGGCGCCCTGCCGCCCTGCCCCCGCACCTCGCGGCGCTGGCGGCCCTGCCCGCCCTGGCAGGCTGTGCCTGGGCGGTGTCCGCGGCCGAAGTCGATGCTGCGGCGGGCCTGGTGCGGGCGGCGGCTGGAGCGCGAGCGGGCAGGGCACCGCCGCCACCAGCCCCTCCCCCCCCGCGCGCCCGCCTGCCGCTGGCCGGCCCGGCGCGCGCCGCCGCCATGGCCGCCGAGGCGCTGGGCGCGCTGTGGACCGGGCCGCCCGCCGATGCCCGGGCCTGGCTGGCCCGCGTGCAGGCCCTCCTGCCGCTGCCGGGCGCCGCCGGGAGGGCAGTCACCGCACCCCAAAAGCGTCCGCCCTCCTCGCCTGGCCTGGCCGTCGTTTCCGCCTTGGCTTCCCACCGGGACCCGGCCGTCGCGTCCGCCGCGGCGGTCACCCTGGGCGCCATCGCGGCGGCCTCCCCACCCGCCGCGGTGGAGGTCCTGCCCTGCCTGGTCGGCGCGCTCGTGGGGTTGGAGGCACCCGCCGCCGCCAAGGACCCGCTCCCCTTCCTCGCTGCTGTGGCTTCCTGCGCCGCCCACCCGGCCGCGGCCGCCCTGGCCCACCGCCTGGTGTGGGGTCCCATGACAGCAGCGACACCCGGTGGCGCGCCTTCACTCCCTGCGACCGACCGCACCTTTGCCGCCGGCTTGCGCGGCCGGGTGGCGGCCTGGCTGGCGGGCGGGCGGCGGGACTGGGCCCCGCTGCGGGCGGCGCTCCTCGCGCCCTGGCCGCCGGGAGGGGGCGGCGACGCCGCCGCCGCCGCCCCGTCCACCATTGCCCGGGCGGCTGTGGCGGTTGCTGTGCGTGACGTCTGCGTGGCCGACCCCCGGCGTGGCGTGGGCCTGGTGCAGGCCGTGGAGGCCGCCCTGGGCGACCCCCACCCGGGCGTGGCAGCGCTGGGGATGGACGCGCTGGCGGCCCTCATCGACGGCGACGCCCTCTCCTTTTACGGGGCGTGGCCCGTCGTGGCGGGGCGGTGGCACTCGCCACCTGGGGCTGTGGGCAAGGACGACGCCCGGGCCGCCCCCGCCTGGGCGCGGCTGCTGGGGTGCGGGGCGGCCGACGCGGCGGGCGAGCCGGAGGCGGCCGTGGCTGTTGTTGAAGCGCTGCGCGCGCTGGCGGGTGATGAGGGGCGGTCGCCGGCGGCTCGTGCTGCCGCCCTGACGTCCCTGGCCCGCTACCCACACGTGCTCTTGGAGGATTTGGGCGCGGCTGAGCCGGGCGCGGTCATCGCCGCCCGCCTGGTGCGGGCCGCGACGGCGGGATCAGGGGCGGAGGGAGCGGCCGCAGCCGCGCTCGCCACCGCCGCCCTCGGCCACGAGCACGCCACCCGGCGGGCGACGGTGGCGGCGGCCCGGTCTGGCGGGACAGGGGGCGCCCGTGGCTCAGGCACCACCACGGCCTCTCTAGACCACCGCCTGATGGTGAGCCTGCCCAAGGCGCTGCTGGCCGGCGGTCACACCGTGCAGGCGGCGGCTGGAGTAGAGATCCCGACCCTCCTCCTATGGCGGCCGCCGCCAGGAGGCTCAACCCCAAGAGCGGCCGCCCTCGCTCACGAACAGGCGTTCAACGAGGTCATCGCAGCCGCTTCCCCCTTGTGGCCGGGCCCAAGCCGGGCGGTCGGCCTCAGGGCGGCCTGGGTGTCATTCGGCGGGCGGTGGGCGGCGGCACACAGGGCGGCCTCTGCTGCCGCGGGTGGCGACGCCTTGCTCTCACCCTCCGCCTTTGCACTGGCCGCCCTGGACCGCCAGGCCCCCGTGGAAGCCACGGCAGCAGCCGTCGGCTGCCTGGCGGCGTGCATGGCCAGCCGGGGCGAGCCTGACAGGGTGGCGGCGGTCGTTCGGCTGACCGCGCTGCTTGTCGCCGCAGCGCCCGCCGCGACCGACCCGCCGGCAGCGCGCGGGGCGTGTGTGGGCCTGGGAGCGGCCTTGCCGCTGGTGACGGACGCGGGCGTCCTGGGCGCGGGCGTGGACGCGTTGATGGCGGCCTTCCAAGGCCCGACCTCCCCGCCCTCGGTCGCGGGCGCGGCCGCCGAGGCGCTGGGGGCGATTGGGGGAGCTATCGGCGCCGCGCATGGCCCCCTGGCCGGCCGGGCCGCGTCCGCTCTGTTGATGGGGCTAGTCCGGGGGCGGAGTGGGTTCGCGGGAGCGGCAGCAGCGGCCACGGCCGCTGCACCCCCGGCCTGGGGCGTGGTGGTCGCACCTGCTGCCCAACCACCCCATCCCGAGGCAGGCCCTCCTGGCGTCGCCCTGATGGAGGGCGCCTGGGCGGGGCTGGCCCACCTGGCGCCAGCCTGTCCGGCCTTTGCGGCTGCGCTAGCGCCAGCTGCGCTGGAGGCGGTCACCGCCGACGCGAGAGGTGCGGCCGTGGCGTTGCCCGCTCTCGCCCTGGCTGCGGACGGCGTCGTGCCCGCTGCCCTGGCCGCCCTCACGGCGCTCGTCACCTCTTCTCCTTCTGACGACCCGGACACCGTCGGCGCCGCCGCGACCGCGCTGGGCGCCCTCGCCGGTGCGGGCAGCGCCCTGGGCGCCTGCCCCGCCGCCGCCGCGGCGGACGCGGCAGCCATCCTCATCCCGGCCGCAGCCCCGGAGGCCGCCCGGGCCGCGACCATCCGGGCGGGCGCGGCCGCTGGGCTGGCCGCGCTGTTGGGCGGCGGGGGTGGGGCGCTACCAGGGCTGCCTGCCGCACCCCTTGCCCGGCCCGACCTGGGCGAGCGCGCCCGCCCCGCCCTGAAAGCCTTGGAAGCCGTCGTGGCGGCCGACCCGGACCGGCGCGCGCGCGCGGCCGCGGCCGCGGCCGCGGCCGGCGCGTGTGTGGCGGCCCGCGCGGCGGCGGACGCGGCCGATGGGGCGGCCATGGCTGGGAGTGCTCCGGACAGGGCCGCCTTCCGTGCCGCCGCTGGTTTTGCGGCCGACGGCGCGGGCGTCGCGCTGGCGGACGCCCTGGCGGCTGACCCGGCTGGGCCTGCCGCCCTCCCCGCCCCAGCCGCGGCGGCCGCGCTGGCCGCCCTCGCCGCCGCCCCGCGCCTGCCGCCTCTGGCGGGTGGCGGCGGGTGGGCGCCCGTCCTGCGGCGCCTGATCCACGTCCACGGGCAGGCATCCCAGGTGGCGTCTCAGGCGGCCGAGCTGGCCGCCCGCCACGCGGCGGCCGGCTATGCGCCCGGCCTGGCCGACCTGGCCGATGCCTGGTGGGTGGCTGGAGACGACACCGGCCATTCTACGCCCGCCCTCCACGCCGGCCTGGTGCGGGCGCTCCCCTCTCTCATCACGGCCCTGTCACCGCCGAGGGCTGTGCTTGCCCTCAACTTGCTGGCCGACCGCTGCGAGCGTGATCCGGCAGCCCTGCTGGCGCCTGCCTGGGCGGGCCTGCGCCAGCTGTGGGGGGCGGGCAGCCTGGTGAGTGGGGAGGTCCGGCCGGCCGCGGTGGCGGCGGCGGCGCGCCTGTTGAAGGTCGGCAGGGGCGCGGATGATGCGGCCGCGGCTGCTCTGGCAGCAGCACCCCCAGATGTGCTGGAGGCGGTGCTCGCGGCGGCGGGTGGTGAGGCCGCCTCTGCCGTGCGGTCAGTGCTCGCGGCTCGCGCCCCGCCCGCCGCCTTGCCCGCCCTCGCGCACGCTGTGTTCGGGTCGCCCGCCGCCACCCAGCCCGCCATCGCCCGGACCTGTGTCGCTGTGGCGCGTAACCTGTCCTCCCTTGCGGCTGCAGGCCAGGTCCTGGCGGCTGTCCTGGACGCGGCGGAGAGTGAGAGTGGGGGGGCAGGGGGGCATGAGGAGGTGGTGGGCCGGGTGGTGGGGCCGCTGGTGGCCGCGCTGGCGACGTCCGCGTCTGCCGCGGATTTGGCGCTGTCCCTGTACACCGCCGACCTTGCCTTCCCCCTCCACGCCCTACCCTGGACGGTGCCGGCCCTGGAGGGCGGCCTCGGCGCGGCGGTGAGCGCGAGGTTGACGAGTGGGAGGGTTGGTGTTGATGCACGCGCAAAGCCGTTTGTGGACGCGTGCGCCGTGGGGCTGGTGCAATGTGGTCAGAGAGGGGACGAGGGCGGGTGGCGGGCGGCGGCGGGGGTGGTGGTAGGCTGGATGACGTAGAAAGTGGGGCCATCTGTGAAATTTCACAACCTCAGGTTCAGTTCGTTCACACATCATCACACACACCAGGTTCACGCCGCCTCCCCGCCACCCCTCCCACTCTTCTCCACCCACGCCCGCGCCTTCTCCCGCACGCCCTCCACCCGCCCCTCATCCCCGCCCGCCTTTTCAAACTCCAGGTACCGCCGGAACAGGAACTTGACCTGGCGCGGGGCCAGGCCGTCCGACAGCACGGCCCGCTCGAACAGGGCGCGCACCCGGGCGGCGTCGCCCCGCCGGATCTCCTGGTCGGCGTACGCGGCCCACAGGTCGGTCCGCCTGGGCGCGCCCCGCAGGACGCCCTCGTACAGCGCGCGCCCCCGGTCCGCGTCGCCCGCCCGGAATTCGGCGAGGGCGGCCGCGGACAGGAACTTGACGTGCTTGCGGGAGGGGAGGGCGGACGAAGCCCGGGCGACCAGGCCCCTGGCGGCCGCCCCGTCCCCGCGCCGCAGGGCCAGCCGGTGGGCGGCCAGCCACGCCTTGCACGACGTGCGCTCGGCCCGGGTAAGGGCGGTCGCCGCGTCGGCCGCCTCCGACGCGTGGCCGGCCTTCTCCAGGATGGTCAGCAGGGCCAGGTGGAGCGCCTTGGAGTCCGTGTGGCGGCGAGAGGTCGCAAAGACCGCCAGCGTGGCCGGCCCGCGCCCCTCTGCCGGCTCGCCCGCGCGCGCCTCGAGGTTGAGGCCCGCCACGAACACGTTGAATCGGGCGCCCGTGTCCGCCAGGTCGATGGCCTCCAGGGCGCGGGCCAGGACGGCCCGCGCGGCGCCGGGCTCGCCCAGGGACAGCAGGTGCGCGGCATACCGGATCCAGAGGAAGGAGGAGGCGGGGGCGCCGGCCAGGGCGCGCTCGAAGGCGGCCGCGTCGGCGGGCGCGCCCCGCGCCGCGATCGTCGCTTCCGCCGCGTCCGTCGCGGCCGCCTCCGCCGCGGCCGCCGTCTTCAGCGCGCGGCGCGACTTCTTGGCGGGCGGGGCGGCGGCGGCGGCGTCAGCGACGGGGCCGGGGAGCGCGGCCGCCGCCGCGCTGGCAGCCGCGGCCGCCGCGTCTGCGTCGCCCCACCCAACCGCCAGGCCGGCGTCGAGGCCGGCGCACGCGGCGGCGGCCGCTGCCTCGCCCTCGACCGCCTCCTCCTCATCCTCCGCGTCCGCGTCCGCGTCCATGTCGACGTCGCCGCCGCCAGCGCCCTCGTCGCCCTCGTCATCCAGGTCGATGCGCAAATTGTCATCGTCATCGCCTTCGAGTGCGCCGGCGTCGGCAAGGGCGTCCATGTCCTCCTCCTCCTCCTCGCCTGCCTCCCCAACGCCTTGCCCGCCGTCCACCCCGCCTTTCAAGGCCGACGGGCGCAGCGTGAGGGAGATGCGCCCGCTCTCGGTGTCCATTCGTAGCACCCGGGCCCGGACGACCTGGCCGGGTCGGAACAGGGAGGCGGGATCGCCCACAAACGCGTCGGCCAGCTCTGACTTGTGGGCGAGGCCGGCGCGGGGTGGGGCGCGCCCGGAGCCGCCGGCGGGCGCGGCCAGGTCGACAAACACGCCGAACGCCTCCACCCGGCGCACCCGACCCGTCACGATGTCGCCCGGGGCCAGGAGGGTGAGCGCGGCGGGGGCGGCCAGGGCGGCGGCTTCTGCAGGCGTGGCAGCGGCGGGCGTCGACGCCGCCAGCCCGCCATCCCGCAGGCTCATGCCGACCCTCCCGGCGCCGTCCACGGCCGTCACCCTGCCCACGACGAGCGTGCCCGCGGGGAAGGCCGCGGCCGGGTCGGGCACGAACCCGGGCGCCAGGTCTGACAGGCGCACCCGGGCGTCCAGCCCCCGGGCCAGGCAGACAAAGGCGCCGCCCCGGGCCACGTCGACGACGTAGCCCGCGACGGGTGTGCCGGGGGTGAGGGACGCGGGGGCGAGGGTGGGGGGCGGGCCGGCGGGGCCGACCGCGGACACCGCGCCCGCGAGCGCGGCGGCCGCGGCCGCGCTCACCTCCACTGCCTTGGCCGGCGCCCACCCGCCATCCGTGGAGCGCAGGGACAGCGGCACGTCACCGCCGGGCGAGGGCGCCTTGCCCACCGGCACAGCCATCACGCCCACCCCGGGCGCCAGGCCGGACAGGGCGTTCGCGGCCCACCCATCGCCCAGGTCCGCCAGGGAGGCCCGGCCAAACGCGTGGCGCCCGACCTGGACGCGCACGCCGCCCCCGCCGATGGACCGCACGATGCCGAGGACGGGGGTGTGCAAGGGGAGGGGCGGCGTGACAGTGCTCGCCCGGCCGCGCTTGCGCCCCGCCTTGGGCGCGGGCGAGGCGGCGGGGGACGCTGCCTCATGGGCGCCCAGCGCTCGCGTCGTGAGGTCGACGTCGCCCCGGCCGGCGTCCACTCGGGCCACGGTCGCCGCGACGCGCGCCCCCACGGGGAAGCGCGCCGTAAAGCCCGCCACCTGGTCCGGCGCGCTCGCCTCGTCCAGGACGTGCAGGCGGGCCCGGAAGGTCGGGGACAGGGCCACCCAGGCGGCGTCAGGGCTGGTCGCCTGGACAAAGCCGACGACGTGCGCGCCGGGCGCGAGGGTGGCCGGCGAGGGGGACGCCACCACCTTCAGGGCGCCCGCCGGCGCCACCCCGCCCGCTTGTCTGGCCGCCGCCACAAGGGACGGCTTGGTCGTCACCTCCCACACGCCGTGCGCCCGCCCGGCGGGCGTGGCCATCGGGCCCAGGACGACGGCGTCGACAGACGCGCCGACAGGCAAAGACGCGCCCAGGGCGGCGCAGGCGGCGGCCGCACCTGACTCCAACGCCGACCCGGCCTCCGTCACGTGCAGGCGGGCCTTGGCGCCGGGGGCAGGGGATACTGGAGACAGCACTAAATCGACGTGCAGGGCGTGGACGGCGACTACGGTGGCCGGGACCAGGGTGCCGGGCGCGAGGCGGGGCGCGGCAGGGGTGGTGGAAGCCGCCTCCTTTTTGTTTCCGCGGGCACGGGGCGCGGGCGCGTCGGGCGCGTCGTCCGCCACACACACGCCCACCAAGCGGTTGCCTGTGGCCAGGGACGGCACGGCCGTGATGGCGATCTCCACGCCCGCCCCGGGCGTCGGGAGCGGCGCCCCGGGCGCGGAGGGCTTGGGCACAAACAAGAGCGCGCGCCCGCCGCCAGCCGCTGCTCCAGCCGCGGGCGGCAGGGAACAGACCAGATACTCCCCGCGCACCAGTTCCACGGTGGCGGTGGCCAGCGCTCCCGGGAGCCAGGCGGACGTGGTGGAGACGCCGGCGGCCGACGCGTCGGCCGGCGCGGGCACTTTCACGCCCCGCTTCGGGCGGCCGGCCAAGGCCTCATCACCACCGCTCACCGCCAGGTCGGGGCGCATGCTGACGTCGACCACGCCATCCACGGGCGCGACGTCCAGGACGCGCAGGGTCGCAACCCCACCCACGCCCGGGGCACCCTCGTTGTGGCGGGGTCCCGGGGCGAGGGCGACCGCGTCCGGCGCGGCCGGCAGGTCGAAGAGCGTGCCGTAGGGGCGGGCCCCCGACACGCGCGCGGTGACCACCCCGCCGGGCGGCGGGTAGGTGGCGGGGGCGGCGCCGCCGGACGCCCCGGCCGCCGCTTCCAGGGCCGCCGCCAGGTCCAAGTCCGCAAACAGGTCGCCCAGGCGGGTGCCCGCCGCGGACCGGGACCGGCCCCGGCCGACGTCGCAGCGGCGGAGGGACAGGGCAAAGCGGGCGCGGGCAGGGTCGGCCGAGACGACGGCCGCCAGGACGGAATCGCCGGGGGCCGCCACGTCCGCCGCGTCCGCGACCAGGGCGTCCGCGGCATGGGCCAGGCCGACCCGCCCCGTGCACCGGTTGAGGAAGCGGATGAACAGGGCGTCGGGCGTGACGGAGGCGACAAAGCCGGGGAGGACGGCCCCGGGGGACACGGCCGCCGGGTCGGCAGGGAGGGCGGAGGCCGCCTCGCCGCCGCCGCTGGTCGACGCGGCCACCGCAGTCGCCGCCCGCACCATGGAGGGCTTGCGCGTGACGACCAGGCCCCGCGCCTTGGCGGCCCGCTCCAGGATGAGGAGGGGGCCGAGGGACGCGCCGACAGTCAGGGCCGCGCGCAAGGCCGTGACCGCAGACGGGTGGTCGGCCAGGTGCGGGGCGTCCAGCGTGGCGGCCGCGGGCGCCGCGCCGTCACCCCCGCCAGCCTTGGGAGGGAGGGATAGGATGAACCGGGTCGGCAGGGGTGGGCCCCCGTCCTCCCCAGCGGCCTCGCCCTCGGCTGTCTCCAGCCCGACCACGGTCGCACCGGCCACCACCTCGCCCACGCCCCACCCGCCAAAGCAGGCGTCGTCGGACGCGGCGGCGGAGATGGCGACGTCCGCCGCGTCGGTGGTGTCCCCCCCACCAGTCCCGGGGGCCAGGGACACGCGGACGCGGCCGGTGGCGGGGTCGGCCGATAGGACGCGCGCCTTCACGAGTTGCCCCACCTCAAACACGCTCGCCGGCGCCTGCCCGGCCGCCAGGCCCAGGTCGGACACGCCCGCCAGTCCCGCCAGCCCGCCATACAGGGACACAAAGACGCCCGTGGAGGGTGACACGCCCGTCACCACGCCGTGCGTGCGGGCGCCCGGCAGGGCGGCCCCAAAACCGACCAGGGGCGCGAGCTTGGGGTTGGCGAGCGCCTTGCGCAGCGTCAGCGTCGCCCGGCCCGCGCCGGGCTCGACGCCCCAGACCCGGGCGCCCGACAGGGCGGAGCCCGCCGGGTGGCGGGCGACCGCGCCCGCTGCCGACCGGCCGGGCGGGGCGAGGTGCTCGGGCGGGACGCGCGCTCGCAGGCCGGGCGCGAGCAGGACCAGCAGCCCCCGCGCCGGGTGGGCGGCCTCCACGGTGCCGTCGACGGCCGAGCCGACGACCAGGTCGCCCACCGTCGCCAGGGTGCGGGCCAGGTCGGACGGCTTCAGGCTGAGCGAGGCCAGGCCGTCCAGGGGGCGGTGACCGAGGACGCGGGCGGCCGGCAGGCGCGCGCCGACCTTGAAGAGCTTCCCGAGCCTCGCCGTCCGCCCGTCGGCCGCGTTGGAGATGTGGGCGTAACCCCACAGGCGGGTGGCGGGCGAGGCGGGCGAGGGGCCCAGGTCGACCAGGACGCCCAGGCCCTCATCCACGCGGGCGACGGTGCCGGCTGGCGGGGGCGCGCCCTCCCCGCCGCCCGCCTGCTCCCTGCCCCCCAGCAGCGCCCCCGCGGGCGGCAAGTCCGCGACGGGGCCCACGCCCCGCGCCAGCAGGTGCGGCAACAGGGACAGCCGCACGCTCTTGGCCTCCGCATCCACGTGCAGGATGCGGGCCCGCACCTTGGCGCCCTCCCTTAAACAAGAGGAGGCTCCCGAGGCAGGCAGCGCGCCTGGGGGGAGGTGGAAAGCGTCCACCGTCGCGGGCAGGCAGCCCCAAAAGGTGAGGGCGGCCCCGTCAGTCAGCAGGCGGTCAACGGTGGCGGTGATGAGGGAGCCCGGGAGGAGGCCGGCCAGGGTCGCGCCGGCGGGCTCCTTGGCGGGCGGGCCGGGCGTCCCGGGCGGCGGCGCGGCGGCCAGGCGAATCACCTCCTTGCCGTCGGAAGCGACCACGCACTCCACCTGGGCGCCCCGGGCCAGGCGGGCGGGCTGGCCGGTGGCAGGGTCGGTCGGCCCGTCAGCCCTGGGTAGGAAAGCCGTCGCCCCGCCCACGCCGACCTCCATCACCCAGCCGTGGTCCTCCTCCGAGGCGACCCAGGCGGGGAGGGCCGCGCCCCGGGCGAGCGCGCCCGGGGGCAGGCCTGCGCACACGGCGGCCGGCGCCATGGTCAGCTCGACACGCCGCTCGCCCCGCCCGCCCTGGGCCAGGTCAGCCACCGCACACCGGACGTACTGGCCGACAGTGTAGAGATCGGTCAGGGGAGGGGAGGGCGGTGGGGCGGCGGACACGCCCGCGCCGCGTCGGGAGGCATGCGGCGGCAGGGCGGCCGCTGCGAGCCCACGGGCGGACCCCCGCAAGCCGACGGGGAGCGCGACATCCACCCGCCCGGGGGTCACAGCCGTCACCACACCCCACAGCTTGGCGCCGGGCGCCAGAGCGGAATGGCGGAGCGGCTCCACAAACTGGGGCCCCTTGGCCGCCGCCCGCGCCCGGGCGGCGGCCGTGAAGGCCAAGCCGTCGGCCGGCGGGTCGGCCGCCTCGGACCGGGACACCGCGTGCTTGGCGCTGGCGCCGGCTTTGCCGGATCGGCGACCCAGGGCAGCGTCCGTGCCGGACCCGCCCCGAGGGAAGGCGGCCTCCGCGTCGACGACCAGGGGCGCGACGGGGCCGGTCGTGACGACGGCCGCTTGCGCGGCAGCAGCAGAATCGGTTGCAACGGGCAGCGCCTCTTTTTGTTGTTTCGGCGGCGCCGCCGCCGCCGCCGCCTTGGCGGGCGCCATGGTCATTGAGGGTATGTGAATGGCTCCTCTCGCTGTTGCGTGATAGTGTGTGTGAAGGGAACGCGCGCGTGTGTCTCTTTTGGAGGGAGTTCCGAATTGGAGACTAGGGAATGAATAAAACAAACACAGGGGGGGTCAGTTGGCCATAGAGCACCCCCCACACACCCCCCCACCCCCCCCCCTGTCTCTCGCTTCTCTCTCATTCACCCCGTGTTCTTCATTCCCGCCGCCACCCCATTCACAGTGACCAGCAACGCATCCTTCAAGCTCGCATCGCCCGGCGCCTCCCGCGACCGCCGCAGGAACTCGACCTGCAGAATGTTGATGGGGTCAATGAAGGGCGCCCGCATCTCGATCAGGCGGCGCAGGGTGGGGTTGGAATCGCACAGGCGGGCGTGGCCCGTGATGGCCAGGACGGCCGACACCGTGCGCGCAAAGGCGGCCCGCAGTTGCACGCCCAGCGCCTTTTGGGCGGGGTCGGTGACGAGGACGTCGTCGTACAGCTTGGAGATGGGCATGGAGGCCTTGGACATGACCATCTGGGGAGAAAGAGGAGGGGGGGGTGCCGTGTGAGTGCGGGGCATAGTTGAGGGGAGGGAGGAGGAGGTCGCGTGTCTTTTTTTCTCTCCCCCCTCCTTGTGTCGCGTGCTGTGCGTGCGTCTTCACCCCACACCCCCAGCGCGCCCACACACAGAGAGGTCGGGTCAACCAGACGCGCGCGCGCGTCCCGCCCTCCCTCCCTCGACTCCACCCCCTCACACACACCTCGGCCAGGTCGATCGTGGACGTGAAGAACGGCCACTCCCGGTACATCGCCCGCAGCGTGCCCAGCGCGCCCGGGTCGGCCGCCACCAGCTCGGTGACCGCCGTCCCGATGCCCAGCCAGGCGGGCAGGACAGACCGGTTTTGCGTCCACGCAAACTGCCAGGGAATGGCGCGCAGGCCGGCCACGCCCGCCTCGCCCGCCGGGCGCCGGGCCGGGCGGGACCCGATGTTGAGGGCGCCCAGCTCCGCTTCGGGGGTCGCCGCCCGGAAGTAGGGGACGAAGGCCGGGTTGGCGAAGACGACGGCCCGGTAGGCGGCGCAGGAGGAGGCGGCCAGGGTGTCCATGACCGCCCGCCACGTCGCGTCCCGGGGCGGGCGGGGCGGGGCCAGGGTCGCCATCAGGACGGCCGTCGTGTAGACTTCCAGCTGGCGCCGGGCGACCGCGGGCACGCCAAACTTGGCGTTCACCATTTCGCCTTGCTCCGTGATGCGGAGGGAGCCCCGCACGCTGCCGGGCGGCTGGGACTGGATCGCCTGTTGGGAGAGGAGAGAGAGACAGAGAGGAGAGAGGAGTCGGAGGGGAGAGTGTGAGCGGAAAAGGAATAGGAATGAGGGAGACGGCGTGGAGCTCGCGCGGCCGCTCCATTATTCCCCCCGCCCCCCGGCGACACCGTGCCCCCCCCTTTGGGGACGCACCAAGTACATCGGGCCACCACCCCGGCCAACCGTGCCGCCACGCCCGTGGAACAGGGTGAGCGACACGCCGGCAGCCTCACAGACGGCCACGATCTCTTCTTGCGCCCGGTAGAGCGCCCACGCGGCGGCCAGGCGGCCCGCGTCCTTCCCGGAATCGGAGTAGCCGAGCATGACCTCCTGGTGGTTGCCGTGCACGGACCGCAGGCGTTCCCGGTACCAGGGCACGGCAAAGAGGGAGGCCATGACGGGGCCCGCCGCCGTCAAGTCGTCCAGCGTTTCAAAGAGGGGCACGACGCGCAGGGGCGCA
>Ga0315278_10002693_pt1 | contig 15836 bp, 13 predicted proteins | sample YL17G06_0_MG_FD_203880 | JGI IMG/M metagenome (GOLD analysis project Ga0315278, IMG submission 203880) | Sediment microbial communities from Yellowstone Lake, YNP, Wyoming, USA - YL17G06_0 | ecosystem: Environmental > Aquatic > Freshwater > Lake > Sediment | place: USA: Wyoming | collected... | reverse complement strand
CATTGAAGGAGCGAGATTAGGTTCCCTCACCCTCACTGCGGACGGAAAGGACAGATATACAGAGGGACATGCCCGGCTGTTCTCTCTCCTCAATGAACCATGTGCAATCGCCCTCTCCAACGCGCTCACGCATCTGGAGGTTCTCAAGCTGAAGGACATGCTGACCGATGACAACCGTTATCTCAGTGAGGAATTGCTGCGTATATCGGGCGACGAGATCATCGGCACGGACTTCGGCCTGAAGGATGTCATGGAGATGGTGAGGAAAATATCGCCCCTGGAAAGCCCTGTGCTGCTACTGGGGGAAACGGGGGTGGGTAAGGGTGTCATAGCAAGCGCCATCCACTATCTCTCCCCCCGGAGGAAATCTCCTTTCATCACCGTCAACAGCGGCGCCATTCCGGACACCCTCATCGACAGCGAGCTCTTCGGCCACGAAAAGGGGGCCTTCACGGGCGCCATCGAGCATAAGCGCGGGCGCTTCGAGCGCGCGGATCACGGGACAATTTTTCTTGACGAGATCGGGGAGCTTCCCGTGCACGCCCAGATCAGGATGCTCCGCGTGCTTCAGGAAAAAGAGATCGAGCGGGTAGGGGGGACAAAGACCATTCCCGTGGATATAAGGATCATTGCCGCCACCCACAGGAACCTCCAGGACATGGTCAGGGCAAATCAATTCCGTGAGGACCTGTGGTTTCGCATAAATGTATTTCCCATCAGGGTGCCGCCGCTGAGGGAAAGAAAAGAGGATATTCCATCCCTCGTCTATCATTTTATTAATAAGAAAATTAAACAGCTAAAATTGCCCGCCGCCCCGGAACTCTCGCCCGGAGCGATAGACCACCTGATGACATACCACTGGCCGGGAAACGTCCGTGAGCTGGAAAACGTTGTGGAGCGCGAGCTGATCCTGAACAAAGGAGAGCCTCTTACTTTCAGGCTTCTGGCGGGAGTTGACGAGACCTGTCCCCCTGAAATGCTTGCCGGCCTGCCGGACGAGTCATTCAATCTCGACAAAGTCAATGCTATTCACATACAGCGGGCCCTGCAAAAGACGAACGGCATCGTGCACGGGCCTGGCGGGGCGGCCGCCATCCTGGGAATAAACCCGAGCACACTAAGAAGCAAAATGAAAAAACTGGGAATTCCCTATGGAAGGAAACGTGGTTGAGCTTATTTGGTGCCTCCTGAGCGAATCTGTCTATTTTGGAATGTCCGTTTTCATTATTCTATAGGTGACACTGACTTTTTATAATATTTCTTAATCCTTTCTCTGTCTTCATTCTCTTTGTCACTTTTATGATAAATCTCAATAAATTCTATTATGTCTTCTTCTGCGAAGTAGGCATAAATTAGTCTGATTCCACTTTGTACTCCTTTACCCTTCAGAGATTTGCATGCAAATTTTGTTACCTTATAAATAAACGGAGACTCCATGCTCAAATCAGCAATCCTGACAATTCCGTCATTATCTATTTTTTGTTTATGAAACAATTTTAGCTGGGTATCTTTAAAAATCTCAAAATCATCGGGAAGAGATTGAAACCTCTTTTTGGAAAGTTTCCTAAATTCTTTCTGAAATTTCTCAGTCTCTCTAATTTCACGAAACGTTGTCTTCGTCATATGACCTTACAGAGTATGAAGATGTACGATAGAAAACTTTCTCATAGTCAATAATTTTCCCATTGTCGGTGGTAAGCCAAGGAACATCATTATGCGAATATTTGCTTATCTCCGAAGCATTAAGATCTGACAACTTATCTAAAACATCATCAATTACCTTCACTTCATGCGCTTGCAATTTGCGTAAGTCGGGAACTCTTAAAGGCAGGTACTTTGTTTGAGGATATTGAAAATATTTGTCGTCAACTCTCATTAGTGCCTTCTCCCCAGCCATTTGATCAACGATCTTTTTAAATTCTATGGGAGTAGGTCCATAATTATTCTTTTTATATGTTGCGCCGATAAGCTGCTCTTCATATTTCTCATAGAAATTAAAATCAATAAAATAAAGCAGCTTGTAGATTACTGTTTCACCGATATTTGGTTTTGACCCTACTTTGTTCAAGATATAAAGTAATACTTCTTTAAATTTCTCTATATTTTTCTGCGGTACACTTACTCGCATCAATGCTTTCTCTTTTGAATGTGAATTTTTTTTCTCTTCCAAAATAATCTTTATGTCCTGCTTCAGATTGAGGAGATTGTCAGTCGTCGTGTCGAATGTTTCCGCTATCTTAAATAGTTCTTCCGCCGATATGTTTCTTTCTCCATTTTCTATCTTTGAAAGCGATATACGATGGATATTTAATAATCTTGCAAGATCTTCCTGCGATAAATTTGCATTTATACGTAAATGCTTTATTCTCCCCCCTATTTTTTTATAAAAGGATTCCATTCTTGTCACCTCTCTTTCTTTGAGGACAGTGATTAACTACCATATGTAATATAATGTGTCAAGCAAATGTTATATATTATTACATAACTATTTAGTGCAAAAGGGGGGCTGGGGGGATTTTCTTTGGAAGTCGTAGTGCAGACCTTCAGGTCTGCTGCATTAGCAGGACTAAAGTCCTGCGCTACGGTGTCATTGCGAGCACACGCAGTGTGCGCGGCAATCTCTGAGACTGCCGCGTCGGACCACAGCCCTCCTCGCAGTGACAAGAAGGAGAATTATGACACAGCCTCCAAGTCCGGCATGGCATTCATCATTGAAGAGGCCGGTGGTATGGCCACGGACGGTAGCAGGATCTCATGTCCATCAAGGTGGAGGAACTTAATCAGCGTTGTCCGATCTACATCGGGAGCTGTTTTGAGGTGGAAAAGGCGAGAGGCTTCCAGGCGTAAAGGATGATTTCAGACATCCTTTCGCTTCAACCAGGCATCCTGATATAACCTGCCGATACAGGCAAATATGGCCAGGAAAAACAGCCCGAACATAAAGTTGGGAGAAGTACCCAGAAGCGCATCCAGTTTGTAACCCGCATAGAGGAAGAGGAAAGAGGCAATCACAATCACAAACCCCCACGAGCTCAGCATAAAAATCGCTTTGTACATTTTGCGGTCTTGGTGTGTCGAGTGAGTCGCTAACATGGCCTTATCCTCCTTTCCCTCCAGGGTTGATCACCATACCGGCATGAAAACCGGTATGATGGTATTCTTAGCTTACGAGAGTCTTAATGGCATTGAAAACCGGCGCCGTGAACAGGGCAACGAGAATGGTGTACATCGCGAACACGCCCATCAACTCACCGGCATAAAACCTCTGATACTTTTGCTTCAGAGAGATGATCGTCATCCCGCCGACAATCAAACATCCAAGCTGAAAATAGGGGAATTCGCTTACGCCTGATATTGCATACTCGGCGAAGCCGAAGGTAGCCGTTCCTAACACCACAAATATTGCCAGGCCTAATGTTTTAAGTGTCTTCTTCATGATCTGTTTTCTCCTTTGTAGTTAATTATTGTTAATTTGTTTTGATTTGTATTATCGCATTATCCATGCCAACTTTGCGAGATTAGGGGATAACATTTATAACATCTTGATTATACCAAGCTATTATGAATTGAAATGATTTTGGGACAGCGCTTCATGCCCCTGAAAAGTGCGGGTTATTTAAAGAAGCGTTAAATGACATTTAATGAAATGGAAATTGGATGCTGAAAATTCGTTAGCTGTGATCAGGCCTGATTATCAGCGCCACATATATTGCGGCCAATATTGCCTTGACATACAAAACCGAAAGCTCTTATACTCCCCCCCGCAATATCTGATCAAAAAAATACTAATACAATTTAAAGAATGGAGGCATAAACATGGCAGAAGAAAAAGGATTGAATAAACCGGTAAAATTGAAAGCGGACTTGGCGGCATTACTGGGTGCTAACTCACTTCCTCGTACTGAGATAACCAAAAAGTTGTGGGATTACATCAAGGCAAACAAACTACAAACCAAAACAGTCAATGGTAAACCAGAAAATGCCGGCAAGAATATTGTGGCTGATGCTAAATTAATTAAAATATTTAACAACACCAAAATTACCAGCAAGACTGGCAAATTAACTGATTTTACAAATCTAAAAGAAGGGCAGACTATCGATATGATGCAAATGGCATCTGTTGTTAGCGCCAATATCGAATAGACTAAACATATATAATTGTTTTTTCATTCTGTATGAAAAATCTGAGGGTAAAAAAATGGGTGGCGAATCTTTGCATATTGTTCCTGCTCACCCTTTCCATATGTCTTGTATCCTGTCTGGACTGGCTCATGGAAAAGCCCTCCTTCGTCGTCCGTGAAATCATCCTCAGCCCCAGCTCCTTCACGGACGTGAACCTTCTCCTCGGTCTCGACGTTCAAAATCCGAACCGTTTTGACCTTACGCTCAAGTCTTTCGAATACGTTCTTTTTCTTGACAACAAGGAAATCGGAACCGGCCGCCTGGAAAAGGAGATTCTCGTCCCTTCGTCATCAACAACGCAGGTGCAGGTATCTGTCGCTGCAAAGTTTAAAGATCTGGGCGGCAGCGTGAAGACAATTATCACCGGTCATGACCTGCCTTACAAGATAGAAGGAAAGGCCTCTATTAAAACGACCTTTGGCAGCCGCGACTTCCCTTTCTCTAAAGACGGGCGTATTAATCAGAAAAATTTATAATAACCTCCACGATAAAAATAATCGTAATCTTCATCATGCTCGCCCCCTTTATCAAAGGGGGCCACAGGGGATTTCTTTGGAAGACGTAGTGCAGACCTTCAGGTCTGCTGTGTCACAATTTAAATGTAGTGCGTACCTTTAGGTGCGCTATATAAGCAGGACTAAAGTCCCGCACTACGTTGTCATTCCCGCCCCTCCCCTTGTCATTCTCGCGAAAGCGGGAATCCAGAATTACTGTCCCTTGTTCCTGCCCCTTTGACAAAGGGGGCAGGAGATTTTCAGGTTAGGGAATGTTTCCACGTTGTAGTAAGCGCGGCAATCTCTGAGACTGCCACGTCGGGCAACAGTCCTCCTCGCAGTGACAAAAGGAAATTAATCAGGGGACACCATACCAGTTTTTTCTTGGCAGGGAATTTTGACGCCTCAGAACTCTCTTTTAGAAATAACTTTTTATATTCATATGAAGAGATTTAAAAAATCCCTTGACAAGTTATCGTGTGTGGTATTATAAATACCACATGGTAAATGATTTACCAGGGTCGTATACCTTGGAGAATGAACGATGCAAATAGATAGAAGTTTGATTGAACAGAATATGAACAAAAGGGCAGTTTCTAAGAGCATACTGTTACCAAAAATGAGAAAGAGAAAGGAAAGAAGGGAGCGAAAACTATGTTTGGAGAATTTATTAAAAAGAGGAGGATCGAAAAGGAAATAAGCCTGAGGAAATTTTGTCAACTCACTGGGTATGATGCTAGCAACTGGAGCAAGGTTGAACGCGGCTTACTTAAGCCACCACAGGCAGACGGAAAATTGAAGAAAATAGCAAGTGTCCTCAAAATTGAAGTTAATTCACGTGAATGGGAAGAAATGAAGGATACGGCGCGTATTGATGCTGGAGTAATTCCTCAGGATATTTTGGAGGACAAGAGAGTTGTCAACTCGTTGCCCATGTTTTTCAGGACCATTAGGAGTGAAAAACCGTCATCGAAGGATCTGGATAAATTGATAGCTGCAATCAAAAGAGGGGATTAGCAAGATGGATTACAGTCAGTTCAGGTGCAAATGGATTTCAAAGAGCAAAATATGGGAGGTTGCAGAGAGAGTAAGAAATAGATATTGGCCGGAGAATTCTACACCAGTCGATGTGGAGAGCATCATAGAATTCAGACTGAAAATGACAATAGATGTTAGGAAGGGCTTACTGTCCACAATCGATATGGACGCTTTTCTCAGGTTAGATCTCACTGGAATCATCGTAGATGAGGATTCATATATGCAGGAAAAATTTGCATCGCGATTGCGTTTCTCATTCGCGCATGAACTTGGCCATTATTTTCTACATCGAGGTACCTATGCTGCTTCGGATATAAAGACGTCGCAGGAATGGAAAGAATTCATTCTCAATGTTCCAGATGAAGAATATCGAAACTTTGAGTGGCAAGCGAATGAATTCGCCGGCCGGTTTTTAGTGCCGCGACCAAGATTAGAAATAGAGGTCGATAAAGTAACTGAGATAATATTGCGTAAGGGTTGGAAAAAGCACTTGGAGAAGGACCCTGATGCTGTTCTATCGCGAGTTAGCACATCAATTTGTAAACCATTCGGGGTTTCATCCGAGGCAAGTGAAACACGCGTGAGAAGAGAAGGGCTGTGGCCTCCAGTAATTTGAAAGATATTAAAAAAATAAATTGGACGGTCAGCCATGCGGAAGGTGGAAGAAAGGTTTTCGGTAAAGCTCGGTGGAAACACCGACATCAACACACCAAACCTGGTTGGTGAGCAAAGGATTAAGAAATCTTGGCCCGATTTATAAGGTCGGTTTCAGCAATCGAGGGGTCCATAACCCAGTACTTGTAATCATCTACATTTAAGTAAGTGACGATCCTCTTTTTATAGGAGCTTATATTTACCTTTTCATAAGGGGGTGGCCACTCCTCTTTATACCCATGGCTGAATATTGCACGCACCAATTTGAAAAAACCGGCCCGCTTCTCCGGATTCCAGGATAGAACGTTATAGAAATGCGGGCACAAAGGCATAGTCTTAGCAAACCGCCATTCAACTGTATCAATATATGATCGTATTTCCAACATGTCGCTGTCGCTTGGTTTTTGAGCCACACTGAAAACCACGAAACGAAAGTTGCGCTGAATGTACTCCGTTACTCGCTTTTCGATCTTAAGTACCGCATCATCTGCTAACCCCTGTTACGGCCGTGCGAACATATGGCGGCCATTCCTGATCCAGAGCCTTCCCAATACTTGATACGGGGTACCGAAAGTCTTTCTGTCCTTGCCAGTGCCCGCCGTTGTTAAGTTACGTAAAGTATCTCTCACTTTCTTATGAACATTTTCCGCTATATGGGCGGAGAGCATGTGAGAGTGCTACTTGTTATTCATTTTCTTGCAATTGTGCAGCTTATGATTCACCACATGGCGCCGAAAGGTCAATCTGCAACATCCGTGAGACAGATGAAACCGCTGCTTCTGGCAAATGTTGCAACAGATATTCTACTAGGTCCTCTTGACGTGATTGACCAAAAACCATCCTATAGATCGCCAAAGATCTCCGCAGCGCGAGTAATTTGATTTGATCACGACTACACGGCAGTGCGGGTGCATAGCGTTCGACCCGGGCACCGCCCTCGACAGAAAAATTCCAGAACGGCGACAGACCCCAACTGCCGGGACTGTGGTCCTTCACTGCTGCGGCAAACATCGCTTCCCACGGATCATCCAAAGAGTTATCTTGCAATACATGGGCATACGCTTTCGCAATGTTCTTGCGAATTGCATGTCCCTTGTAACGATGTATCCGCCCTTCCCGCTGCTCAAGATCAACAGGATTGCCTGGCAGATTCCAGTGAATGATTGCGTGGCAATACAAGTGAAAATCGAGCCCCTCCTGGCCTACAGATGTTGAAGCAAGCACGAATGGCCAAAATGGGGAATTAAATGCCTGCCTGACACGATCTTCGCGTGTTGGCTCCGGGCCTCCGTCCTCGGCATCCTGTATCCCGAACCTCAACGCAAAGTGCCCACGCATTGACCCCTTCTTCAGAGACAACTGTTCCAATCTCTCGATATCTATACGTGCGGTAATTAACTGCAGTGAAGCCACTACAGCAGTTGCCACAGCAGTCACTTTTTCTGCGGGGTCCCGATCGATTTTCCCCAAAAATTCTGGCAAGACATGAACATATTCATCAAGAACAGACTGTAGCCCCCCTTCAGTCGAATATTCCAGCACTCTCTGCCAATAGACTACACGAGGACTCAGCCCGCGTAACAAACAGGTGACTTCCGGGCGGTTAAAGAAACTTCTGAACCCCCAGGCAATCTGGGCAGCAGCATTCCGATGACATACCTTCGTATGGAATGAATCTCCCTCGGTAAGCCTGCAAAGTGCACGTAGCGCGACTACGGCAGGACCACCAAGTGCCATCAGAGTCAGTACCTGGACAAGATCATCCGGACGGCGGCCCAAAGAGACAGTGCCATCGAGCATTTCTTTGGCCCTCTCTACATGAGCAGACCAGCGGGACTCCTTATCATCGCCATCAGCATCATCCACCCCACTCCATAGCTTATCAAGCGCCTGCTGGTTAAGCCAGCTAACGGCAGCTGTTCGATCCTCTTGCAAATCGAGCAGAATAGGAGCTGCCCAATACCAATTTTCGTCTGTCGTTGCGGAAGCATTTTCCTGAACAATGAGGTTGTCCAGTAATCGCTGTATTTTTGATGCGATAACATGCTTCACGGCATCGAGCAACGGCACTTCGTTAGTACTTTTGAGACTCTCTGAATAAAGTCTTAAAGGATCGCAACAGCGCGCAAGCGTGAAGCACGGGTAGAGAATACCAAGAACAGGCATCCCGGTCAGCCTTTCCTTCACGGCAAACTTGAGGAGGGTACCCTGCTTCTTGCGCCACTCCGTCGTATATTCCGGATTCTTTTCAAAAAGGCCAAACATCCGCCGCTCGCCTTCATAGCTCACCATTGCAGCAATCAGTTTAGGGACCACATTCCACGACGAAAAAACCAACCGCTTAGTCAGTCGTTGGTCGGAAAACTCTGCATAAGGGCCTTTCTCCGATGAATAATACGGCAAGGATGGGGGCATCCAGAGAAGCTGCCACGCACCGTTATCGATTATGTCATCAAGCAGTTGCTGTAGTCGCGGATTTGACGGGGCTAACTCACCATACCGTGTGACCTCTTGCCATGGCAGGACAATACTTGGTTCGCGGTTTATGATAGCGGTAAGGTCGTCCGTCCGCCCTTCATCAATCGCATTATGCAGCCGTTCCTTGATCTTATAGCCGTCCATGAAATTAAGAAGATACGATGCTGACTTCCAGTATTCGATCATGTCTCCATGATCAAGGCAACAGGCGATTTTCTGCAGTGCGAGATAGTGCTGAATGTCTTTCGTGGTCAAGACGGGAAGTCTCTCGGCTGATTTGTCCTCCAGCATGTCATCATGGATAATTGAACCTGCGATACGTTCCTTGCGGGCAATAACCTTCCTTAACCGCTTTTCGAGTTGCGACTTAATATCCACCAGTTTGTTGAAGTCGCCGTCATGACAACGGAACAATTCGTGCCGAAATTCCTTCAAAAGATTTTCAATCTCTATCGGGCTGCCTTTTTCTAAAAACGAGACTGTATCCATAAAATCCTGATAATGGTCATCATCCTGATCATCATATTGAGTGTACATCTTGTAGGGTGTTGCCGACAGTAGCAAAATGCGAACCTTAGAGTTTTCATCCGCATAATTAAAGAGCTCCTGAGCAAGCTGCCCCGCTTCATCTTCATCCGAAAGGAGGTTCTTGAACCGCTGGAACTCATCCATGATCACCACGTCAGGTTCCAGCAACCTAAGACAGGTTTTCGCCAGAAGCCTGCGCAGAATGCCGATGACTCGGTTCCGCTCTGTATTAACTTCTATCGTGATCCGCCGGTCAGACCTGAAGAAAAAGTCACTCAGTGCCTCAAACCGTTCCCGGAGAGATTTTCTTCCTGCTTTCATCTCCCCGTCATCTGATTTGCTCAGGAAATCAATAAAATCAGAGCAAATACTCGGATCAATATTCGGTTTTGTGGTTAAATAATTTCCCCACCAAGCAGCATTTAACACATACCCTTGCATGACATTTTGTGGCCCTTTTCTATTTCCAAAGCCCCAGGCGTCATGAAGCATCCAATATAATAGCCTGCGCTCTTCTACCATTCCCATGCTGGACTTCATGTCAAAAGAAGTCCCTGGGGTAAATGAAATGAAATTCAGTTTTCGCTCCTGCAGCTTATCTAGAAAGATCGGTAGCAGTGTTATGCGAGAGGCGAACTCAATATCTCCTCGTCCGCCAAGATTGAGACGATTAATGTTCTGCCGGGCGATATCAGCATTGGAACAGATATACACCACATCAATCCGTTTTACCGAGTCCCACAGATAATCAATTGCTTTGGCAAGTACGCCCTTTGCCACCATGGTTTTCCCGAGGCCAGCCTCATCGGCGACAAGGAACCGGTTGGTAGCATCGCTGTCCAGATAGAGCCGGCGGAAGACGTACTCTACCGTGTCCCGCTGGAACGGCTTGAGCCTAGACAATACTTTCTGAACGTCTGGGCGTTGTATCGTTGGATCATTCATTTCAATCTCTCCCGAGCCGCCCAGATGGCCGGCCAGATGTCGTTGAACCCTTCGGGAAGCAATTCCACCCCCTTGTTGCTGGCCACCAGATCTTTCACCAGAGCGTTAATCCTGTCAATTTTTTCAGGATCGCGGTCTAATGCTCGTAGCAACGATTCAAGCAGTGGAATTTCAGGGGCGCCGTTAGTTGAGTCTCCGATTCCCCCCGGTGTCCATGATTTTCCACCGCCATGTACAGAAGGAATATCCTGGTCCGCGAGAAGCATGAAAAACATTCGCAATACCTGATTCCTGTTTTTCAGCAGTGATCGTACCAGATAGGAAAAACGCCCCTCGGGTACACCCTCAAGATTGGCTTTCACAACGAAGCGACTCTTCGCCTTCTTATCAGCCCGTTCGAGAGTCATCTCAAAAGCAAAAAATGCCGTGATTGCGTCAAGGGTCATCCCGTTGAAAGTGGCCAGTATGCCAGGTGGTGACGAGCAGGAAACTGCAAAATGTTCCTGGAACGTGACCGGCCAACATCTGACCATCATGTCTCCGGGAACCGGCAACGGTTCATCCCTCATGAGTTGAATAGTATAGCACCCGTCACCATCTCCAACCGTAACAACCGCCCGCAGAATGTGGCACGCTATCAAACGGCGGGCACTATCCAATTCATGCTCAAGACTCTTCTGCACACTATCAACGTCAGGGACTTCGTCGGATGATAAAAATGGCTCCAGCATATCCGCAAACGAAGTTGATACTTTCTCCTTTTTGAGAAGTTGCTCAATTCCGAATTTACCTTTTGGCCCTACCAATTCCACGAGGAACTCAATATTGCCCTTGTTCCTGTCTTCTGCTTTCTTCGCGTCCGGAAAAGCTGCATTCGTCGCATTCGCGGAACCGGTCCACAACCGGGCATTATACCCGTCATCCATCAGGAAAAGCTTGGCATGCAGCCCGGAGAGTGCATTTTGCTCGTCTGACTCAGCATCCAAATCATCGGGTAAGGCTTCTGGCGAAAGTATATAGAGCGAACTGAACAGATCACGAGTGTTCTTGGGAATTTGCGCCACCTCGTCTGCGCGGCTCACGAGAATACAAGCCTTGCGCTTGCCTGTGAGTCGCTTGAGAAATCCATCATCGAGAAATGGTGAGACTATCAGCATACGGCGATGGACCATCTCATCATCGTATCCATCAAATGGCCACTCCGAACGCGGATTAAGCCCCAATGGCCAGAAACGGTATTCTTCGAAAGCAACAGGGCGACTTTTTTCATCCAGCGTGGCCGGCAGTTCAAACTCAACCTTCCTGACCTCATCCTGCATCATATCGATCTGCTGGCGCACATCTTCAGGTATGGAACGTTCGGTTAATGCTGTTAACTCTGGCAACGACCTGATGAAATCTCCCAGGGGGTGATTGACCTTATAGGCCTTCTGTCGCGCCTGGAGAATCCCATTCATAACCAGGACTGTATCCCATGAGCGGTCGTAGGTCAGATTGCGGCTAAGACAGAGGAAACGGTATCGAACGACAGAATCATGCTGCGCTGTGAAACGCAACAGCCAGATTTTGGGGTGGAAGACACCGAACTTCTTTTTAGCCATCACCTCGAACACTGACTGCTCTAGGTAGGCAAACAGCCGCTGATTCTTTTTCGGTATGGAGATTTGGCCTGCCTGGCAGAATATGTAGATGCGGCCTGCGTGGCGCTTTATCGACTCCAGAAGGGCCAGATTGTTATCAGTAGGTTGCCCTTCTCTATCTTCCCAGTCAGAAAAGGTGAACGCCAGGGGAACCGACAACAGTGCAAGGAGATCGAGTGAGTAGGTTGTCCCCACAGCACAATCAAGTATGTAGCCGTCAGGCGGTCGCAGGGACTCAAGAAGAAGTTGACGGGTCTGCGGTTCAAGCATAGTCGGCCTCCGCAGGAGAAAGGATGTCTGTCAAGAGCCGTTGTGACACGCCCCAGCGAAAATCGAGCTGGGCCGTTCCGGCAGCGCCACTCCATTGCCTCAGAGCATTAACGTTTACGAGGCGCGCCATGCCGGATGGCTTGTGACTTCGCTCCCGATTTCGCAACAGTGTCTGCGCACTTTCATTGGATGCAACATCGGTGGGATTTACAATGGTAAGAGCCAATCTAAGCCAATCATCGATGAATTCAACCGTGCGGCGATGTACGCCCGCGTTCTGACTGAAAATGATCTGCCAGAACTGCTGCTGGTCCCAGGTGGCATAGGTATTCCTGCGGGCAGAGATCATGCCTGCCCACTTACCGATTTCAGCCTCATAGAATGGGATCTTTTCTTCCCAATTTGAAAAACTTTCATAGTAAAGTTTGGCAAGCATCAGGTTGTAGAGCAAAGCAGCGCCGTGCATGACTTCGGAAAAGTTGCGCGCGTGGGAGACTATCCGCCCCAGCTCCGGGGGAAGATTATTATTCAAAGCGAGTTTATGCTCCCAGGCAAAATTCACACTAACCCATGACCCGTCTTCATCGGCAAGAACAGCTAAAAGGCTCGCATTGCGGCCCTTTTTGCCTTTGATTCGCTCCTTAAGAAAGTCAGTTTCTGCAGGGGAAAGGCGAAACGATGCTTTTTGTGGAAACTCTGGAGGCTTTATGGATAGGAGGGCCGGATGCCAATTATACACCATATTTTGGTCGTCGCCATCATCGCTCCCTCTCCGTGCAGAAGTAACAGTGGGACTAAACCTGACGAGCCGCTTGTGATACTCATCCTGCGAGGCATCAATTCTCCTGATTCCCCATGACCCCAGTCCATACCAGTAGATGTTGCTGGGCAACCGCTTGAGGGTATCACGGGCCTCAACACCAATGGTCCCGTCAGAATCGTCAGAACTTTTGAGGATATCAATGAGGGCAATCTCTTCCCTGCGGGCTGCCTTGGCCAGTTCTTCCTTGGAGTCGAACGACTTTCTCCGCAATTTCTGTTCCAGGCCGAGATATATCCAGGGAATAAACAGGAAATACCGGGCGCGGGTCTGAATAGTCGTGGTACCGGGGAAGAGGATATTTGCAAGCGAATCGCGAACCGTGCCGATACCAAGCTCGTCACGCGTATCACGGCTTTTGAAGGTGTCGGCAATTTCCAGAGCCCTGCGACGCTCCGCTTCGGAGTAATCTAACCATGAAAAACCGGGAATCACTTTTTTCAGGCCTCCTTCTTGTAAAACCCGTCCAAATTCGTTTTTTCCAAATACCAGTACGTGAAATGTTTTGATAATCAGCTTACGGCCTTTTCCTCAGCCAGTGGCCGGTATTGCGAAGCACTTGAGATCCCGTTAATCATCTAACAAATGTGACTTCAGACGGGAAGATGCCGCAGTAGTTCCCCCTCTCTTCGATTTTATAAAAATATTACCATCAAGGGCGGGTTTATTTTTTAACAATTCAAGTATTTTTTGCCGATCAGATTTCAGACTGTGCAAGAGGTCATAATTGCTGACCTGAAATGTGGGATATTGAAGCATACTGGCAGCCTGTTTCAAAAAGGCTGCTGTCATTTTTCCCTGACGCCAGAGATTTTTCTCCTCTTTAAAAGTGAAGCCCCCCTCTTTATTCATTGAAAAACCGTCAATGTTAGGAAGATAATTTCTTATAAAATCGCTCAATCTTAGACCCGTATCAACCTTACCTCCCGATGATTTTGCCATTCTCATGTAAAGCCCTCCTTCCGTCTGGTTTCTTGAATCATCCTGTAATGTCTCACTCGGCATTTTCACCGGTAATGGTGTTCGAGAATTGTTGTAGTTAATCTTGTCCATAATCCGCAGCAGTGAACCGGTCGGATGATCAAGCTGCTTGATTTTATTTAAGGCATCTTGATCAGAAAGCTGAAAGAAAGACATCGTATTTTTCATAATCAGCAGGATTTCCTCCTTCATCAGCAACACCCATCGCACATATTGTCCGGATTGGTGACCTGTGGTGCGAAAAAGGTTCTTTCTCATGTAGCTATCCCAGATCGGAAAGAGGTTTGGATTGAACATATGCAGAATTTTCGAGGCAGATGTCGGTTTCAAGAATGAGTCTGTCTGAGCGTAAATGTATGAAATATCCTTGATGGTCTTAAGATTTGATAGATCGATAAAGGGCAATTCGATGGCTTTATAATCAGCGATTATGGTCAATAACTGATGGTCCGCAGCCAGTCTTTTGAATCTCACCACATATTCTTCTCGGTTGGCCCTGACGATGGTCGTTTTCCAATCAATCAGGAACTGTACCTTTTCATTAATGTCGGCATGGAAATCAAGCCAATCTATAGACTGCCGTGCTCTGACATAGGTGGCATTATAATAATTGCTGAGGTCATCGTACTGGTCGAACTTTTTGATTTCTTTAACAAGAGTCGCGAAAGTATATCCACCCAGCTGATCAATAAAATTGTATGACATATTGTCCCCAAGTGAATTCTACGCGTTATAACAAACTCTCCCGCATCGGCGCCCTATTGATTATTTCTGCGTTACACCTCTTAGCCAAGCCAGCACATCCCCATTTTACGCATTTATCAATCCCACTCATTGTAATAATTCAAACAAGTGGTGCCGATCCCAAAGAGTAATACTACGATCTTTTGCAAAAGCTATTGCATCTGCAGTAAAGCCACTAGGACAAACAGCGACCCCCCGTATACCAGCGGCGTTCTTAGGAAGAACCCCATTCAGAGCTCTCACCACATCAACACCCACAGGTGATGCATGATTTTTACATTGAATGTAAAGGGTAATCTCTACGCCAATATCATCCGCCCGCCGCGCTATGAGGTCAACACCCCCATCGCGCGACACAGGAGTGGTTTCTACTCTCCACTTCTTTTGTTCCAATAGCTGTTTCAGATGTTCTTCAAATTCCATACCACTCATTTCTGCATAGTTCCCTGAAAATGCCGCTTTACGTTTCGGCTGTTTTAAGTGATCGGGAGGGACCAAACCAAACAAGCCGAAAAGCTCTTCGCTTGACAATTTTGATTTCAGATCAATTGAAACACTGTCTACCAAATCATCAAAAAGCAACTGTTTTTCCTTTAAGATCTTTTCAATTCTCTCTTCAATCGTATCTTCGATAATATATTTATAAACATTAACAGGAAAAGTTTGACCAAGGCGGTGAGCCCTGCCGTCGGCCTGATGCTCAACGGCAGGATTCCACCAGCGATCAAAATGAAAAACATACGATGCATCCTGTAAATTAAGCCCTTGTCCACCGGCACGGAGGGAAAGAATGAGAACTTTATGATCTCGATTTTCTTTAAAGGTCCTTATGACCGAATCTCGCTGTATTGGGGAAAGATCACCGATAAAGAGAAGAGGGCTATATTCTTCAAGTCTTGATGCTATGGCATTTGCCCCGTACGTTGAATCTGTGATTTGCGAAAAAATTAATGCACGATATCCCTCAGATACGAGAGTATTTAATCTCTCAAGAACATCATCAAACTTGACAGATTCGCCATCGATCGGGCAGAAATTGCATATCTGCTTTAATTTCATAAT
>Ga0315278_10002692_pt1 | contig 15836 bp, 13 predicted proteins | sample YL17G06_0_MG_FD_203880 | JGI IMG/M metagenome (GOLD analysis project Ga0315278, IMG submission 203880) | Sediment microbial communities from Yellowstone Lake, YNP, Wyoming, USA - YL17G06_0 | ecosystem: Environmental > Aquatic > Freshwater > Lake > Sediment | place: USA: Wyoming | collected... | reverse complement strand
GGTTTCCTCAAAGCCTACCTCTCCATCGAGCGGGTGGTGGAGGAGGCGGACGGCCGCATCAAGATCATCCCCAAGCCTGGGGCCAGCATCGAGGACATGATCCGCGACGTCGACGAGATCACCGCGCAGGTGGACCCGGGAGCCGTGTTCAACCCCGTCGTGCGCGCCAAACTCGACGCGGTGCACCAGACGTCCAGCAAGGCGATGAAGTGGGACATCAACGCCCTGTCGCGCATGGACGATGGGCAGCTCATGGACGTCCTCCGCGAGATGCAGGCCGAGTCCGAGCGCGTGAGCGGGGAAGAGCAGGAGACGCGCGACGAGGCCACCGACTACGTGCGCGCCAAGATCGCGACCATCCGCCGCAACGTGCGCCAGTTCCAGGCGCAGCAGGCGGCGGACGCGAGCCTCGGGGGCGAAGCCACCGCCGCCGGCGGCGCCGGTCCGCACGCCGCGGCCCCCGCCGACGACAGCCGGGTCGCCGACGCAGGCTGAGCGCTCCCGCGCGTCGGCTCCCGAGGCGACCGCCCCCCTCGCTGCGTTGCAGCAGCGCGCTCGTCCTTGCCGTCTCGTCACACGCGGTTCGCGCGTCGGGTAGGATAACCGCGCTCCCAAGGGAGGGCGGGTATGCAGCATTTCTCAGACAGACTGGCCGCGGCCATCCGCGCGCGTCGCAGTGTCGTCTGCGTGGGGCTCGACCCCGCCCTCGAGCGCATGCCGCCGGGGCTCGTCGACAAGTACAGGCCGCAGGCGGATGAGCTCGGCGAGGACGCCGCCGTCGCCGCCTGCTTCGAGGAGTTCTGCAGCGGCGTCATCGACGCGGTCGCCCCCTTCGCGGCCTGCGTCAAGCCTCAGGCGGCCTTCTTCGAACAGTATGGCGCCGCCGGCTGGCGCGCCCTGGGCGCGGTCATCCGCCACGCCCACGAGTACGAGCTCCCCGTGATCCTCGACGTGAAGCGCGGCGACATCGCCTCGACCGGCGCGGCCTACGGGCGCGCCGCCTTCGGCGGAGCGCCCGGCTTCGCCGCGCCCGTCGCGGGCCTCGCCGCCGACGCGCTCACCGCCAGCCCGTACTTGGGCGACGATTCCCTGCAGCCGCTCGTCGCCCACTGCTCCGAGGGCAAGGGCGTCTTCGTGCTCACGCGCACGAGCAACCCGGGGGCGGCTCTCCTCCAGGAGCGAGAGGTCGAAGGACGTCCCCTGTACCTGCGCGTCGCCGAGCTGGTCGCCAGGCTGGGCGCCGACCACATCGGGGTCGCCGGCTACAGCGATGTGGGAGCGGTCGCCGGCGCGACCTCGCCGGCGTCGCTGCGCCTGGTCCGCGAGGCTCTGCCGCACGCCTTTCTGCTCGTCCCGGGCTACGGCGCTCAGGGCGCCGGAGCGGACGCCCTGGCGGGCGTCGCCGCCGGCGACGCGGCGGGCTTCATCGTCAACGCCTCGCGCTCCATCATCTACGCTTGGCAGGCAGACGCGGCCGAGTACCGAAGGGCTGCCGCGGCCGCCGCCGAATCTATGCGCAACGACCTTGCGTTCGCCCTATGACCGACGACGTCGATGACAAGCAGCCGTCGCCTCACGGTCGGCGCCCCGCGCCGGATGATGGGGCGTCCCCGGTCGGGGCTGAACACTCGCGCACGGCTCCGGTGACGTCCGCCTCACAGCCCCCAGCCGACGACGATCCGCTGGCGGCCCTCGAGCGGCTCCAGTCGCTCACCGCCACCACCGCCGCGCCACCCGGCGCGGACACGCTTGCTGCGCCTCCTCAGGCGCGGCGCGCCACTAGCTCGGCTGCACCTCCCGCGCGGCCGCGTCCCGCCGGCGCACCGCGGGCGGGTCGCATGGTGGCGCGCATCGCGGCGCCGGTCGTGTTCCTCGTGGCCGTGGTGGTGCTGATCAGCATCGTCTCCCAGTCGGGCGTCATCGACGGCCAGACTGATGCCGTGGTCACGCCCACTCCCGCGGCCACCAAGACGAAGAGCGGCGGCAACGGGTCTCAGTCCGGTTACAAGGTCTACGTCGTCAAGAGCGGCGACACGATGTCGGGCATCGCCGTCAAGTTCGGCCTCAGCACCAGCGAGCTCCAGGCTTTGAACCCCAAGCTCAGCAGCAGCACGCTGGTCATCGGCACGAAGGTCAAGGTCCCCAGGCCGATCCCCTGAGCCCGGCGCTCGCCGCGGCCGGCGCCGGGCTGCGCGACTTCCTCTGACCGTCACGCGGCGGCGCGTCGGGCCCGCCGTCTGGCCGGCCGTACCTGCGGCCGCCCAGCCCACCCCGGCGTGACGCCCCCTTCTCTCGCCCTGGGCCGGGCTCGTCCGCACGCGCCGCGCGGCGCGACGTTTGAGGAAGTGGGGAAGAAGGGCGCTGTACTATTGCTATGTGGGGAGAAGTGGGGTAGAGTGGCGCCCATGCAGCGGCCGATCCTGGTGGGGGAGTACGACTTCACGTTCGATGCGAAGAACCGCGTCGCCATCCCCGCGCGCCTGCGATCGGCGTTCGCCGACGGCCTCTATGTGACCAAAGGCCACGAGCATTGTCTCGCCGTGTACGGCCCGGAGGCGTTCGAGGAGTACCTCGCGCGGCAGATGGACGGCGTCTCCCCGAACAGCAGCAAAGGCCGCGACCTCATGCGCTTCACGGCGGGCAGCGCCGTGCATCAGGAGCTCGACGGGCAGGGTCGCATCACCGTGGCGGCCAAGCTTCTCGAGTTCGCCGGTATCAACCGCGAAGTCAGCATCATCGGCGTGCGGAACCACATGGAGATCTGGGACCGCGCCGCCTGGGCTGACTACCAATCCCGCCTGGAGGAGGAGGCCGATGCTACCGCAGATGAGCTTGCAACTTCGTGAGTACGAGATGGCCCTAGCCCACACTCCTGTCCTTCTCGACGAGCTGCTCGAACTGCTGCGGCCGGCGAGGGGCGAGGTGGCCGTCGATTGCACTTTCGGCGCCGGCGGCCACGCCGAGGCGGTGGCGGCGCTGCTCGGCCCCGAGGGCCGTCTCATAGCCGTGGACCGCGATCCCAGTGTGGCCGAGTACTTCCGCGACGTGGCCCGCGCGGCGCCCTGCGCGTGCGCGCTCTACCACGGCAACTTCGCCGAGGTGCTGGCCGACCGCGACGACGCCTCCGCCGACATCGTCTACATGGACCTCGGGGTCTCTTCGATGCAGCTCGACCGCCGCGAGCGCGGCTTCTCGTACGCCTACGACGCCCCTCTCGACATGCGCATGGACCCGGAACTCGACGTCACGGCCGCCGATCTCGTGAACACCCTGCCCGAGAACGAGCTCACCGACATCTTCTTCCGCTACGGTGAAGAGCGGTACGCCAAGGGCATCGCGCGCGGGATCGTGCTGACGCGCAACAAGCAGCCCTTCAGCACCACCTGCGAGCTGGTCGAGGTCATCAAGCGCAATATCCCGACCCCCGCCCGTTTCGGCGCCGGCAACCCGGCGCGCCGCGTCTTCCAGGCGCTGCGCATCGTCGTCAACGACGAGCTGCAGTCGCTGGCCCGCGGCCTCGAAGAGGCCTACCGTGTATTGCGCCCGGGTGGCCGTTTGGCGGCCATGAGTTTCCACTCGCTGGAAGACCGCATGGTCAAGGAGTTCTTCAAGGGCCACGCCGCGGGCTGCATCTGCCCGCCGGGCCTGCCGCTCTGCGTGTGCGGGCACGAGCCCACGATGCGCGTACTGACGCGCCGGCCGGTGACGCCCAAGGCGCGCGAGACCGAAGTCAATCCGCGCAGCAAGTCGGCCAAGCTGCGCGTGGCCGTCAAGCTCTAGGAGGGCGGATGGCGGCAGCCGCACAGGCGCGGCGACCGGCAACGGCCCCGCGCCGGCAGGAGCAGCCGGAACTCGTCCCGGCGCGCCCGGCCGCGCGGCGGGCGCCGCAAACGCGGCGCCGCGCGGCCGAGCGCGCCCGGCTCACACGTGTCTTCGTCATCTTCGTGATCTGCCTCACCGTGCTTGCCGTGGGGCGCGTCTCCCTGAGTTTCGCCGTCGTCCAGAAGACCCTTCAGACCGAGGCCGTCGTGAGCGAGCAACGGGCCCTGAGCGCAGAGAATGCGAGCCTCAAGGAGACGCTCGCGCAGATGCGCGCCCCCGCCAAGATCCGCCACATCGCCGAGACGCAGTTGGGGCTCGTCGACGCCGATCACTGGCAGACCCTCTGGGTGACAGCGGGCGCACGCACCGCCAAAGTCGCCCAGAGGCCCTGATGGCGGCAGGCGGCTCAGGACGGCGACCCGCGACCGGCCGGCGCGGCGGCGGACTGCGTTCGCTCTCCCGCGTTGCGGCTCGCGGCGGAGGCATCGCCGGCGGACGCGGCGTCGATGGCCGCATCCGCCTCTTGCGTCTGGTCTTCGTCGTCTTTCTCGTGCTCGTCGGCGGCAAAGCCGTCGCCCTCGCGTCCTCGTCCGAGAACCTCACAAGGATCGCCCGCGAGCAGCAGACGCGCACGGTCGTGCTGACCGCGGAACGCGGAGCTATCCTGGACCGCAACGGAAGCGAGCTGGCGGTCGGCAAGCCGGCACAGACGGTCTTCGCGACTCCCTACCTTCTGGACGAGCCCAAGGTGGCGGCGCACGCCCTTTGCAGGGCGCTGCACATCACCGGCAAGAAGGATCGGCGGGCGCTCGAGAAGGCGCTCGCGCGGACGAAGAGCGGGAGCGGCTTCGCCTACGTCGCTCGCAAGGTCGCTCCCGAAGCGGCGAAAGCCGCCCTGGCCCTCGATCTGCCGGGGGTCGGCGCCTACGACGAGGAGAAGCGGTCATACCCCACGAAGGGTCTGGCGGCGCAGGTCCTGGGTTTCGTCGGCACCGACGATCAGGGCCTTTCCGGCATCGAGTTCCTGTTCGAGAAGCAGCTCGCCGGCATCTCCGGCCGCGAGACCATCGTCCGCGATCCTGCGGGGCGGCCTCTCAGGACGGTCCGGCAGACGAGAGCGGTCCCGGGCTCAGACGTGCGTCTGACTCTCGACGCGGAGATCCAGAACACGGCCGAGGACGTGCTCGAGAAGACCGTCCGCACCGCGTCCGCCAAGGCCGCCACCGCCATCGTCGTGGACCCGCACACCGGCGAGATCCTCGCCATGGCGAACGTGACCAAGGATGGCTTCCACGGCTTCGGCAAGGATCTCGCCGCCCAGCGCAACCGCGCCGTGGAGGACGTCTACGAGCCCGGTTCGATCTTCAAGCTGGTCACGATCGCGGGCGCGCTCGCCGACGGGCTGGTCAGACCGGGCACCACGTTCACCCTGCCGCCCAGCATCCACGTCGCCGACCGGGAGATCCACGACGCAGAGGCTCGCGGTACCGTCACCTACTCGGTCACGCAGATCCTCGAGCACTCGAGCAACGTCGGGGCAGTCACCATCGGGAAACGGATGCACAAGGAGGGTCTCTCGAAATGGGTCGAGGCGTTCGGCTTCGGCTCGCCGACCGGAGTCCAGTTTCCCGTTGAGGAGCAAGGCATCGTCCCGCCGATCAAGGACTGGTCCGGGTCGTCGATCGGCAACATCCCCATGGGCCAGGGCATCGCCGTGACGGCGCTGCAGATGGCGGCCGCCTTCTCGACGGTCGCCAACAACGGCATGGCGGTGAAGCCGCGACTCGTCGCGCAGGTCGGCACCGAAGTCTACGACCAGGTCGAGAAGCATAGGGTGATCAGTGCCCACGTGGCCCGGGAGGTCCGCGCGATGCTGGCCCTGGCGGTCGCGAAAGGCACGGGCACCAACGCGCAGATCCCCGGGTACGAGGTCGCCGGAAAGACCGGGACCGCCGAGATCCCGCGGCCGGGCGGGTACGCCAGGGGTATCTACGTCGCCTCCTTCATCGGCATGGTCCCGGCCGACCACCCGAAGCTGGTCGTCCTCGTGGCCGTCGACGAGACCCCCATGTACGGCGGCGACGCGGCCGCTCCGGCCGTGCAGCAGATCATGTCCTTCGCCCTCCAGCACCTGGAGATCGCGCCGTGAGCGACGACCCGGCGGCGACCTCGGCCGGACGCTCCGGCGGTGGGTGAAGGGGGGTGGAGGGTCTGGTAGAATCCGCGGCGATGAAGCTGAGCGAGCTTGTCCAGGGGGTGTCCGGCGCCACCGTGCGCGGGGACCCGGCCACCGAGATACGGGGCCTCGCTTACCACACGCGTGACGTCGCCGACGGCACGCTTTTCTTTTGCGTCCCCGGGCTTGAGTTCGACGGGCACGCGTTCGCGGGGCGCGCCGCCGCCGCAGGCGCCGCGGCGCTGGTCTGCGAGCGCGACACCGTCGCGGCGCTGCCGCAGGTGCTCGTGCCTTCCGTGCGCCGCGCCATGGCCCTCGTGGCGGCGCGCTGGTACGAGCACCCCTCGCGCGAGCTGACCGTCGTGGGCGTGACCGGCACCAACGGCAAGACGACCACGGCGCACCTCGTGGCCGGCATCTTCGCCGCCGCCGGCCGGCCGGCGGCTCTGCTCGGCACGGTGGTGAACCGTATCGGCGGGCGGGACGACCGCGTCCAGCTCACGACCGCCGAGGCTCTCGACCTGCAGCGCATGCTCCGCGAGATGGTGGCGGCCGGCGACCGAGCGTGCGCGCTCGAGGTCAGTTCGCACGCCCTGGTCCAGGACCGCGCCACCGGCATCGACTTCGACGCCGTGGTGTTCAGCAACCTCACCCGCGACCACCTCGACTTTCACAAGGACCTCGACGACTACTACGCCGCCAAGCGCAGGCTGTTTCTGCCCGATGAGGCGCGAAACGGCGCCGCGAAGGCGGTCGTCAACGTCGGCGACGAGTACGGCCGGAGGCTCGCGCGCGAGTGCCGGACGGCATACGGCGACGATCTCTGGACCTACGCCGTGGCCGCTGGCCCGCGCGCCTCGGACGACCCGCGCGCGCCGGCGGCGGATGCCGTGGCTCGCGATCTCGAGCTGGACGCCGACGGCTCGGCCTTCGTGCTCGCCGTCCCTCGCCTGGGCGTCGAAGAGCGCGTGACGCTGCTCCTGGCGGCGCGCTTCAACGTCGAGAACGCTCTCGCCGCCGCCACGGCCGCCCTCGCGCTGGGGCTGCCCGTCGACGCGGTGCTCCGCGGACTGGCGGTCACCGAGGGCGTCCCGGGCCGCTTCCAGGCGGTCCGCGCGGGGCAGCCGTTCAGCGTGGTCGTGGACTACTCGCACACCCCGGACTCTCTCGAGAACGCTCTGCGCGCCGCGCGCAGCGTAACGCACGGGAGTGTGCTCGTGGTCTTCGGCTGCGGCGGCGACCGCGACCGCGGCAAGCGCCCGCTCATGGGCGAGATCGGCGCGCGCCTCGCCGATCGCGCCTTCGTGACCTCCGACAACCCGCGCAGCGAAGAGCCCCTCGCCATCATCGCAGAGATCGTCGCCGGGGTCTCCGCGGAGCGCGCCGGCGTGGTGACCGTGGATCCCGACCGCCGGGCGGCGATCCGCCTCGCCCTCAGCGAGGCTCGCGCCGGCGACGCGGTCGTCATCGCCGGCAAGGGACACGAACAGGGCCAGATCGTCGGCGACCGCCGTATCCCCTTCGACGACTGCGCCGTCGCGGCGGAGCTGCTGGCCGAACTGCGCGGGGAGTGGTGAGCACATGGTGGCGCTGACACTCGCCGAGGTCGCCGCGGCCTGCGGCGGCCGCCTCGAGGGCGGCGATCCACGGACCGTCGTCGGCGCGGTCTGCACGGACTCGCGTCGCCTGACGGGCGGTGAGCTGTTCATCGGGCTGCGCGGCGACACCTTCGACGGCGGCGCCTTCGCCGCGCAGGCTGTGGCGGCCGGCGCGGCAGCGGTGGTGGTCCGCGCCGAGGCGGCGGCCGGCCTGCCCGCCGGCGCCCCGAGAGTCGTCGTCGACGATGGGCTGGCGGCGCTGCAGCGCCTGGCCACGGAGGTGCGCCGGCGCGCCGGCGCCAAGGTCGTGGCCATCACCGGCAGCGCCGGCAAGACCTCCACAAAAGACATCCTCGCCGCCCTGCTCCGGCCGGTAGCGCGTACCGTGGCCACGAGCGCCAACCTGAACAACGAGATCGGGGTGCCGCTGACGCTTCTGCGCATCGAGCAGAGCACCGAGGTCGCCGTCGTCGAGATGGCGATGCGCGGCCACGGGCAGATCCGCGAGCTCGCGCGCATCGCCCTGCCCGACATCGGCGTGATCACCAACATCGCCCCGGTACACCTGGAGCTCGTGGGTACCGTGGACGACGTGGCCGCCGCCAAGGCCGAGCTCATCGAGGAGCTGCGCGGCGGCACTGCCGTGGTCCCGGATCCGGAGCCGCTCCTGGATCGCCACGTGGCCCGCTTTCGCGGCCGCGTGGTCACGTTCGGCGGACCGGAGGCCGACGTGCACCTGGTGTCCATGGAGCAGCGCGGCGCCGGCACCCACGTCCTCGTCGATGCGTTCGGCCACCGGGCCGCCGTCGACTTCAGTTTCACGGGCAGCCACTACCTTCAGGACGGGCTGGCCGCGCTGGCCGCCTTCGTGGAGCTCGGCTACCGGTTGGACGAGGCCAGGGAAGGCGCCGCACGGGTCGCGTTCAGCGACCTGCGCGGCGCCGTCTCCGAGCTGCCCGGCGGCGGCCTGCTCCTCAACGACGCCTACAACGCCAATCCCCTGGCCATGATGGCCGCCGTCGACCATCTCGTGAGCATCGCCGCCGGGCGCCCGGCGGTCGCCATCATCGGCGACATGTACGAGCTCGGTCCGGGCGCCGACGCTTTCCACCGCGCCGTCGGCGAGCACTGCGCCGCCGCCGGCGTGCGCGTGGTGGCCGTCGGCGAACTGGGCCGCGGTTACCTCACCGGCGCCGCCGGGGAGCGCTGGTTCGCCGGCGTCGACGAGTGCATCACGGCGCTGCCCGGGCTGGCGCCGGGCGGCAGCGCCGTGCTGGTCAAGGCGTCACGGCTCCTGCGTCTGGAGCGGGTCGCGGAGGCCCTTGCCTCCGCCGCGACCGAGGAGGCTGACGATGCTTAGAGCTATGGGCGCCAGCGTCGTCGCCATGGTCCTGATGCTCGTCATCGGGCCGTGGTTCATCCGCTGGCTGCGGCTCAACGAGTTTGGCCAGAACATCCGCGAGGACGGCCCCGAAGGGCACAAGGCCAAGGAGGGCACGCCGACCATGGGCGGCGTGCTCATCTGGTTCGCCGTCCTCGTCCCCTTCCTCATCTTCAGCCGCTTCTCGGTGGCGTCGATCACGGTCATGATCGCCGCCCTGGGTAATGCCGCCATCGGCTTCGCCGACGACTGGATCAAGATCGTGCGCAAGCGCTCCCTGGGCCTGGCCGCCCGCTACAAGCTCCTGCTGCAGCTCTTGCTGGCGCTCTTCATCGGTTTTATCGCTCTGCACTTCGTGGGCCTCGACACGCGCGTGGACGTGCCGTTCACCTCGTACCAACTCGAGCTCGGCAGCGTCGGCTTCTACGCGCTGATCTTCCTGACCCTGGCCGGCTTCAGCAACGCCGTGAACCTCACCGACGGCCTCGACGGCCTCGCCGCCGGCGCTTCGGCGATCGTCCTCGTGGCGCTGGCCGGCATCGCCTTCATCATCGGCCGCAACGCCAGCGACCCGGGGATCACCGATCTCATGGTCGTGGCCGGCTGCGTGGGCGGCGCGTGCCTCGGCTTTCTCTGGTACAACACGTTCCCCGCCGACGTGTTCATGGGCGATACCGGGTCCCTGGGCCTCGGCGGAGCCATCGCCGGCATCGCCGTCATGACGCGCACCGAGTTCGTGCTGCTCATCATCGGCGGCCTCTTCGTCATCGAGGCCGCCTCGGTGATGGCCCAGGTGGTGTCGTTCAAGCTGTTCCACCGTCGGGTGCTCCTGATGGCGCCGCTTCACCATCACTTCGAGCTCAAGGCCTGGTCGGAGACCAAGATCATCGTGCGCTTCTGGATCATCGCCGCCATCTTCGCCGGCGCCGGCTTCGCGGCCTACTACGCCACCTTCTAGGGAGAGCTGACGGTGGAACTCGACGACATCCGCTGTCTGGCCGTGCTCGGCCTGCGGCGCAGCGGCCGGCCGGCGGCCTTGCTCGGGCGCCGCAGGCTGCCGGCGGCGCGCGTGGTCGCTCTCGACGAGGGTGACGCGCCGCCCGAGGACGCGGCCGCCGAGCTCCGCGCCGCCGGCGTCGAGGTCCTGCTTGGCGAGGCCGCCGTGCTGCCCGCCGGGGTGGACCTGCTGGTCAAGAGCCCCGGCGTGCCCAACGAGAGCCCGGCCGTGCAGGAGGCTTTGCGGCGCGGCGTCACCCTGTGGAGCGAGGTCGAGTTCGCGGCGCGCTTCCTCGGCAATCGCATCATCGGGATCACCGGTACGAACGGCAAGACCACCACCACCGAGCTCACCGGCGCCATCTTCCGCGCTGCCGGGCTGCCCGTGGCCGTGGCCGGCAACGTAGGTCACGCGCTCGCCGGCCTGCCGGGCGCGGCGGCGCCCCAGGCGACGGTGGTGGCGGAGCTGTCCAGCTTCCAACTCGAGCACATCGAGCGCTTCCGCCCCGACGTGGCCGTCCTCCTGAATCTCACCGAGGACCACCTCGATCGCCACGGCGACTACCGCGGCTACGTGGACGCCAAGCTGCGCCTCTTCGCGAACCAGGTCGAGGACGATGTCGCGCTGCTCAACGCCGACGACCCGGGGACGCTCGCGGAGGCCGTGGCCGGCCGCTTCGCGGGCCGCGGCCGGCGCGCCTGGTTCTCGGCCGTGCCGGGCCGCGTGGCGGGGCCCGGCGGCGAACGGCTGGCCGCCGGGGTGGACGCCGACGGTCTGCTGTGGCTGGACCTCGAGGGCGAGCGCGTCACCCTGTGTCCGGCCGGAGAGCTGTCGCTCAGGGGCGAGCACAACCGCCAGAACTCGCTGGCCGCGGCCGCCGCGGCCTGCGCCTTGGGCGCGCCTGCCGCCGCGGCCGCCGCGACGCTGCGCGGCTTCGCCGGCGTACCTCACCGCCTGCAGGTCGCCGGCGCGGCCGGCGGCGTCACCTACGTGAACGACTCGAAGGCCACCAACGTCGACGCCACGCTCAAAGCGCTGACCGCTTACTCGAGCGGGGTCCACCTGATCCTCGGCGGCTACGACAAGGGCGCCGAGTACGGCGCTCTGGCCGCGGCCACCGAGGGGCTCGTGAAGCAGGTTCTTCTGATCGGCGCGACGGCGCCGCGGCTGGAGGCGGCGTTCGCCGCCAGGGCCGCCGCGGCCGGGTCGCGCGCCACTCCCTACGTGGTCTGCGGCGACCTCGAAGCGGCCGTGCTGCTCGCCGCGCGTGAGGCCTCGCCGGGCGACGTCGTGCTTCTCAGCCCGGCCTGCGCGAGCTGGGACCAGTATAGGGATTACGTGGAGCGGGGCGAACACTTCCTCAAGCTCGTAAGCGACCTGCGAGGAGTCAGCCCATCGTGAGTCCACAGGGGCGCGGCGTGAGCAAGGCGGACCTGGACCACGCCGATTGGGCCGAGGATCCTCCCGCGCAAGAACGGCGCGCCCGCTCCGAGCGGCGCGCCGCAGAACGGCGCGCTGCAGAAAGGCGCGGCCGTGCCGCCTCGGCCCCGGCGCCGGTACGCCGCAGCACCACGTCCGAGCGCCGCCGCGCTGCCCGACGCGATGAAGTCGCCCAGCCTCGTCGGCGCCCGGCGTCGGCGACCCGCGCCGCGCGAAGCAAGGCTGCCCTGATGCCGGGCCCCGGCGTCGCCGAACGCCGCGCCGTCGTCCTCGTCACCTTCCTGCTGGTCGTGTACGGGCTTGTGATGGCGTACAGCGCCTCTTCGGCCGAGGCCTACTTCCGCTACGACTCGAGCTTCTACTTCGTGAAACGGCAGCTGCTCTGGGTGCTCCTCGGGGTGGGCGGCATGTGGGTCCTCTCGCGGGTCGATTACGGCTGGTGGCGCCGCGCCGCCGTCCCGCTCGCGAGCCTCGTCCTGGTCGGTCTCGTGGCGGTGCTCGTGCCGAGTATCGGCACCAGCCTCAACGGCGCCCGCCGCTGGATCTTCGTCGGCGGCCAGGGCCTGCAGCCCAGCGAGTTCGCCAAGCTGGCCGCCGTCGTGCTGGTGGCCGCCCTCATCGTCCGGCGGCCGCGCGCTATCGAGTCGCCGGGCGGCTTCGCGTGGCTGGTGGCCATCGGCATCTTGCCCGCCGGCCTGCTGATCATGCTGGAGCCCGACCTCGGCACCACGCTGGTGCTTATGGTGGCCGTGGCGGCCGTGCTCGTAGCGGCCGGGACGCGCCTGCGTTACCTCTTCTCCCTGGTCGCCGCCGGGTGCCTCGCCGTGTTGGCGCTCATCGTCGTCGAGCCCTACCGGCTTGAGCGCCTGGTCACCTTCTTCGATCCCTGGAAAGACCCGCAGAACAGCGGCTACCAGGCCACCCAGTCGCTGATCTCCATCGCTTCCGGGCGCATCTTCGGCGTCGGCCTCGGTAACTCAGTGCAGAAGTTCGGCTTTCTGCCCGAGCAGGGCACCGACATGATCACCGGGATCATCGGCGAGGAGCTCGGCCTCATCGGCCTGCTGGTGCTGCTCGCCCTCTACGTGACCCTCGCCTGGGCGTGTTTCCGTATCGCCCTGAACTGCAAGGAAGTGTTCGGCAAGTTGCTGGCCACCGGGATCACGGCGATCGTCATCGGGCAGGCGTGCATCAACATCGGCGCCGCCCTGGGGCTGCTCCCCCTCACGGGTGTGCCGCTGCCGCTGGTGTCGCTCGGCGGCACGAGTCTCGTCGTCGTGCTCGCCGGCCTCGGGATCCTGCTCAACATCGCCACCAATCGAAGGAGTTACATTGTCGTCAGCGCTCAGCGGGGCGACCGCGCTGCTCGCGGCGGGGGGGACCGGCGGTCATCTTCAGCCGGCGCTCGCCGTCGCGGCTGAGGCCGAGGCTCGCGGCGCCCGCGTAGTCGTCGTCACCACGCCGTCGCAGGTCGAGCGCGTCGGCGCCCGCTATCAGACGTACGCGCTGGAGCTCAAGGGCTTCTCCCGCGGGCTCGCGCCGCGCGATCATCTGACCACGCTGCGCCTGCTGGCCGCCGCCGCGCCACGCGTCGGGCGCATCCTCAAAGAGGTGCGGCCCGACGTCGCCATCGGCGGCGGCGGCTTTGCCGGCGGCCCCGTGGTCGCGCTGGCCGCGTTGCGCGGGGTCCCCGGCCTCGCCCTGGAGGCCGACGCTCACCTCGGGGTCGCCAACCGCCTTCTGCGGCCGTTCGTGCGGCGCATCTGCCTGAGCTTCCCGATCGCCGGCCTGGCGCCGCCCAAGTACGTGCTTACGGGGCGGCCGCTGGGGCCGGCGCAGCTCACGGCGACCGCGGCCGAGGGCCGCGAGGCGTTCGCGCTGTGCGCGGACCTGCCCGTCGTGCTCGCCTTCGGCGGCAGCCAGGGAGCACAAAGCATCAATCGCGCCTGCATCGACGCGTTCGGCGGCCGGGAGCTCGACTTCCAGCTCGTCCACGTCTGCGGGCCGCGCAACCATGATGTCGCGCGCCTCGCGCTCGAGGCGAAGGGCGAGCGGTTTGAGCGCTATCGCCTGGTGCCCTACACTGACCGCCTGGCTGCCGCGGTGGCCGCAGCGGATCTTGTGGTGGCTCGCTCCGGCGGCTCGGTGGCCGAGCTGGCCGCCCTCGGCAAGCCGGCGATCCTCGTCCCGTACCCGTACGCGACCGCCGACCACCAGCGCAAGAACGCGCGCTTCATGGTCGACGGCGGCGCGGCCGTGCTGGTCGACGACGCCGAGCTCGGCGGTGACCTGCTCGGCGGGCTCGTCGCCGACCTGCTCGGCGATCCTGGGCGCCTGGCGGCGATGGCCGCGGCCAGCGCCGCGCTCGGGCGCCCAGACGCCACCCGCCGCGTCGTGGACGAGATCGAGAAGATCGTGAAGAGATGAGGGGACGATGAACGACGACACCGCCAGGCAGTTTCCGCAGCCGGTGCACTTCGTGGGCATCGGTGGCGCCGGCATGAGCGGTATCGCCATGGTGCTCACCAAGCTGGGCGTGCGCGTGGCCGGTTCCGACCTCAAGACGTCGCGGTATACGCGCCACCTCGAGGAGGCCGGCATCGCCGTGGCCATCGGCCACGAGGCCGGCAACCTCGGCGACGCGGCGCTCGTGGTGATCTCCTCGGCGATCCCCGAGGGCAACCCCGAACTGCGCGCCGCGCGGGCCTCCGGCCTGCCCGTGCTGCGACGCGCCGAGATGCTGGCGCGGGTGATGGCCATGCGCCGCGGCATCGCGGTCGCCGGCACGCACGGCAAGACCACCACGTCGTCGATGGTCTCGCACGTGCTCTACCAGTGCGGCCTCGACCCCACGTTCCTCGTCGGCGGCGAGCTCAACGACATCGGCTCCAATGCCGGCGTGGGGCAGGGCGAGTGGCTGGTGGCCGAGGCCGACGAAAGCGACGGCAGCCTCCTGTTCCTGCGTCCCGAGGTGGCCATCGTGGCCAATGTGGAGCTCGACCATCATTCCCACTACGCCTGCCTCGACGATGTGCACGACGTGTTTCGCCGTTTCGTGGCGCTGCTGCCCGGCGACGGGTTGCTGGTGCTCGTCGCGGGGAGCGGCGGCGAAGGGCTGGCGGAACATACCCGGGCGCCGGTGGTGCGCGTCGGCATCGGCGCCGGCGACCTGCGCGCCGAGGTGGCGCGCGTCGACGACCGGGGTAGCGAGTTCGGTGTGCTCGACGGTGGCGAAGAGCTCGCCCGGGTGACACTGCGCGTGCCCGGCGAGCACAACATCCTCAACGCGCTCACCGCCCTCGCCGTCCTTCGCCATGCCGGGGTCACCCCGGCGGACGCCGCGCCGTATCTGGCGACGTTCAGCGGCGCCGCGCGGCGCTTCCAGGAGACGGGGCGGCACGGCGGCGTGCTCGTCGTGGACGACTACGCCCATCACCCCACGGAGATCACCGCCACGCTCACCGCCGCCAAGCAGGGCGACCACGGGCGCGTGATCGCCGTGTTCCAGCCGCATCTCTTCTCGCGCACGCGGTACCTGCAGCGCGAGTTCGGCCGGGCGCTCACCCTCGCCGACGAGGCCATCGTCACCGACATCTTCCCGGCGCGGGAAGAGCCGGAGCCGGGCGTCACCGGCAAACTGATCGTCGATGCCTACCTCGCGGAGCGGCCCGGCGGCCCGGTCGCCTACCTGCCGCGCCTGCACGACGTGGTGCGCAATCTGACGCCGCGCGTGCGCCCCGGTGATCTCGTGCTCACCATGGGCGCCGGCGACGTCTTCCGCGCCGGTGAGCAGTTGCTCGCCGCGCTCGCCGGGCAAGGGGAAGACCCGTCGGGCGCCGAATAGCCACTCGTAGCCATCCTCCCGCGAGAAGGTCCGGCGCCATGGCCAAAGGAGGCGGAGCGAGCCGCCCACGATTTCGTCTGCTTCCTACAGTGCTGCTCACGGCGGCCATCCTTGCGCTGCCCACCGCGGTCTACGGGTGGGGCCGCAGCTCGTCTTCGTTCGCGATCCACAAGGTCCAGGTCACCGGCACGCAGCTGGTGAGGCCGCGCCAAGTACTGCGCATCCTTCGCAGGGACTACCTGGGCCGAAACCTGTTCACGGTCACGACAAGGGACGTACGCAGCTCCCTGGCTCCCCTCTGCTACATCTCCGACGCGCACGTGGATCGTGACTTCCCCGGGACGCTGAGGGTCAGCGTCGACGAGTACCGTCCGGCGGTGTACGCGCTCGCCGGGAGCCGCTGGTACGTGGTCGCCGACGACGGCCAAGTGATCTGTGAAGAGAAACGGCCGCAGGGCGACGACAGCGGCGCCGCGGTCGGCGCAGGCGCCGCCGAGACCGTCTCCGCGGCATCGTCTGGCACGTCGACAGAGGTGACTGCGACCGCTTCAACCGCGGCCCCGGCCGCCGGGCTGCCC
>Ga0315278_10002691_pt1 | contig 15844 bp, 2 predicted proteins | sample YL17G06_0_MG_FD_203880 | JGI IMG/M metagenome (GOLD analysis project Ga0315278, IMG submission 203880) | Sediment microbial communities from Yellowstone Lake, YNP, Wyoming, USA - YL17G06_0 | ecosystem: Environmental > Aquatic > Freshwater > Lake > Sediment | place: USA: Wyoming | collected... | reverse complement strand
AGGGGGGGAAAAGATTAAGGGAGCGTGGCTGGCTTGGTTCGCCACTCTTATTCACCCACGAGGCAAGCTCGTGGGGGTCTCAGATGGAAAAGAAAAGGGAGCGTGGCTGGCTTGGTTCGCCACTCTTATTCACCCAGGGGCAAGCCCGCGGGGTCTCAGAACCTTATATCGGAATTTCAGCTCCATGCTGGCCCTGAAGGCAGATCCTCCATGGTGTTCAGAAACCCTCCAGGACGCCTGCGATTGCCCGTTACGCTTTCCTGTTGCGGGATTGCCGACGCCGTGCAGCCGCTGTCTTCTCTTTGGCAACCGGCGCAGGCCGGCGTGCGCCCGACAGAAGAAAACGGGCGGGCAATTGACGCGCATGGGCCGACTGTGCTACAATGATGTCATGCAACCAGCGGAACAGATGCCGTATTGCTCGCTGAACGCGTTCCTCCGCGCCCGGTTCGGCGCGAAGGTGGTGCGTGTGCCGCTCAGTCTCCACCGGCCATGCCCGAACCGGCAGGGAGGCTTGCCTGGCTGCGCGTTCTGCCTGCCCGAGTCGTACGAGCCGCGTGCAGACTGGATGCAGGGCTCGATTGCCGAGCAGCTTGAGCGCGGCATGGCGAAAGCCAGGATCCAGTCGGGAGCGCGGAAGTTCATTGCGTACCTCCAGGGCGGCAGCAACACGGCCGGGCCGGCAGTCGAGCTCGATACTGCGTACACCGAGGCGCTACGGCCGACCGAGGTGGTTGCCTTGAGCATCGCGACGCGGCCCGACTGCCTGCCAGACGACGTGCTCGGGATCCTTTGCCGCCTGGCACGCACCCATGAAGTCTGGGTCGAGCTTGGCGTCCAGACCGCGCATGACCGCACGCTCGAGCTGATGGGCCGGCGACATTCCGCCGCATGCTCGATCGAGGCGGTACATAAGTTGAACGCCGCGGGCGTCCAGCAGATAGTCCTTCACATGATCCTTGGCCTGCCGGGCGAATCAGAGGCCGACATCCACGAGAGCTTCAGGACGTTCAGCGGCTTGGCAGAGCCGTCGCGGCTTGGCTTCAAGCTTCATCACCTGCAAGTTGTCCGCGACACGCCCATCGAGCAATGGTGGCGTGATGGCCGCGTGACAGTGTACAGCTTCGAGGAGTATGCGAGGCTGGTTGTCGACGTGCTCGAGCGCATGCCGGCCGGGATACCGATCCACCGTCTGTTCGGCTCGGTCCCGGCGCGGTATCTGTGCGTGCCGATCTGGCCCGGCACAAAGGCGGCGCAACGCACGCGCATCCAAGCGGCATTCATCGCGCGCGGGACGTGGCAGGGCAAGAGAACAAACACGCCTCGCTGATGCCGCAGGCATGCTGCGGCATCAAGAGGACAAGGAACAGAACCTGCCGGTCACGAAGCGGAGCAACCACGCGTCCGGCAGGATGCAAGGGGAACGATAACTACTTTCCGGCAGGCGGTGCCGTTTCCGTCTTGGCTTCTGCGGCCTTTGCCGCCTCGGTCTTCGCTGCTTCTGCGGCCTTTGCCGCCTCGGCTGCCGCTGTATCCGCAGCCTTTGTGGCTGTCGCCTCGACCTTCTTTGCCGTATCGGTGGCCGGTGTTTGCGCCGGCTCCTTCTTGCCACATGCATTCAGCATGATACAGCCTGCCAGCACAAGCGCCATGATCATCAGCGTCTTCTTCATTGCGTCACTCCCTTTGCTCGGGTTATTAGTTGACCCCCTATTGTAGTCTTTTCGACCGAAAATGGCAAATGCAGCGGTCGGAACCTGAAATTCCGATATAAGGTGGAGACCCCCGTGACCTTGTGTCACGGGTGAATAAGATTGAGGCAGAAAAGCCAAGGAAAACCGCCCTCCTCCCTCTTTTTCCCCCGCCCCCGCGCCACTGATGCGCGGGGGCGGGCAAAAAAGAGGGGGGCGGCTGGCCCATCTGTCTCAATCTTATTCACCCACGGGCAAGCCCGTGGGGGTCGTCGCCGGAACTGGGAAAGGGAAAAACCCAAATCCGCCGGATTTAGGAAAAAGTCAGATTTGCCAAGCGGAACTCTTAATGGTACAATACAAGGAGTTGTCCTGTTGACGGCATGCCAAGTGAGGCCCATCACTCGTGCATGGAGTGCACGGCCCGAGTCAGACGCATCCCTCGTTCATGTCTGACGACAGGGCTGGAGACGGATATGAAAACGGCTTTGGCCATCGCGTTCATCCTGATGGCGTGTCATCTCTATGGCGTTCCTTCGATCGCGCTGGAGCCGCCGTTGCTGACACCAACCAACGGCGTGGACGAGACCGCTCCGCCAGCGGTGATGATGGTACGGAACGCGGGTGACGGTTCCATGGACTGGACGGCAACGGGCACCGTGGGATGGCTTTCCTGCATCCCCTCGGGCGGCACGCTTGTCGGCGCCGGGGCACGCGCGACGGTGACGGTGAACTATGCAACGGCGGCACTGGGCACCGGCTCGTATGCGGGCGGCATCGAGGTGGCATCGCCCGATGCGCCCAACTCGCCGCAGACCGCGGCGGTCGCGCTGGTGGTGATGCCCTACAGCATCGTGCTGCGCGAGGATTTCGAGGCATCATCATCGCTGCCTGCGGGCTGGACGCAGACCTACCTGCTGAAGACCAACAACTGGATCATCGCCAACGGCGGCTATGACGACGGTGGCGGCAGCCAGCCGCCTGCGGCCCATGGCGGCACGAACAACGCCTTGTTCTACCTGGACGACTACGATGCGACGACGGTCCTGGCCACCACCTCGATCGACTTCGGCACCCGCCTTTTGAACACAAAGCTGGCCTTCTGGCACTCCATGCGAACCTGGGGAGCGGATGTCGACAGGCTGCTCGTCTGCTATCGGACGTCCGCGGCAGGCGCATGGAACCTGCTGGCCGTGTACACAAATGAAGTCTACGACTGGACGGAACATGTACTGGATCTGCCGCAACCCGGAAGTGAGTATTACATCGGATTCTTCGGCGTGGGCGAGTACGGCTACGGTGTGTGCATAGACGACATCGAGGTCCGGGCCAATCCGGGCATAGACCTTCCCTTCCTCGACATCACCAACCCGCCGGCGAACGTTGCCAACGGCGTTGCTGCCTATGCGGTGGCCGGCACGAATAACAGCCATGTCGTGGGAAGCATGTGGGTGACGAACATGAACATGTCCGTTACGGCGACAAACTTTGGGGCAGCGCCAAGCTGGACGGCACCGGCAATAAGCATCACCCCGGGCACGAACTGGATCGTCGTGTACGGCACGAACCAGGCCAACAACCGCGCCAGCGACTCGAACCTGGTGGTGCGGTCCGCAGGCGGCCTGGGTATTCCCTTCATCTCCATCACCAGTCCTGTCTACGGCACGGTCCTGCCCAACGACATCGTCGCCTGTCAGGTTGCCGGGACGAATAATGAGCATGTCATCGGCAAGATGTGGGTGACGAACTCGACCGTGGGCGGCCCGGCGCTGTCGTTCCCGGCTGCCATGGACTGGACAGCGCCGTCCATCGGCCTTGCCACGGGGCTCAACACGCTGATGGTCTTCGGCACAAACCTGCTCGATACGGTCACTGGCGACACGGTTGTCGTGGAGCGGAACATCCAGGGCTCGGGCAAGCCGTTCGTGGACATCACCAACGCGCCCATGACCGTGCCGAACGACCAGTTCACCTTCGCGGTTGCCGGCACGAACAACCAGCAGGTGATGGGTGACATGTGGGTGACGAACGTGACTGCGGGCGGCGCGATGGAGGTGTTTGCGGCGGCCACGAACTGGATCGCGCCGCCGCTGGATCTTGCGGAGGGGGGGAACCTACTGGTGGTGTCCGGCACAAACCTCTATGGCACCGAAACCAACGACTCGGTGATCATCACACGCGGGCCGGTCGGCACCGGCACGCCGTTTGTCGACATCACCAACACAAATGCCACGGTGCCCAACGACGCAACGGCGTTTATCGTTGCGGGCACGAACAACAGCCAGGCGGTCGGCCGCATGATGGTGACGAACTTGGCCAACGGCATACGCCGGACATTCAACGCGACGTCAAACTGGAGCGCCACGCCGATTCCGCTCGTGGTGGGCTCCAACACCTTCATGGCCGTGGTCACGAACGCGTGGAACGTTACAGACAGCGATACCCTGGTCATCATCCGGGATGTGCCGGGCACGGGCGCTCCCTTTGTGGACATCACCAACAGCGACAGCAGCGTGGGCTATGACGTGCTGACGTTTGCGGTGGCCGGGACGAACAACGCGCAGGTGCTGGGCGGGATGATCGTCACGAACGAGAGCGCAGGCGGCATAGCCCGGTACGTCGCCGCTGCCCAGAGCTGGACGTCGGCATCGCTCGGCCTGATCGAGGGCGTGAACCGCATCGTCGCCTACGGGACGAACCTGTACGGCACGCAGGCAAGCAACGCGGTGGTGATCACACGCGGCCCGATCGGCACGGGCAGGCCGTTCCTCGACATCACCAACACACCCGTGACGGTGCCGAACGATGTGGTGACGTACGCCGTTGCGGGCACGAACAACCTTCATGTCGCGGGCTTCATGTGGGTGACGAATCCCGCGGTTGGGGGCGCGGCCATCGGCTTCGCCGCGACATCGAGCTGGACAACACCGGCACTCAGCCTTGCGACGGGCACGAACCGCATTACGGTCGTCGGCACGAATGCCTGGGGCATCTTCACCAACGACACGGTGGTCATCGTGCGCGACCGGGTCGGCACGGGCATGCCGTTCGTGGACATCACCAATGCACCCGTCACCGTGCCGAACGACGTTGCAGCCTATGCCGTTGGCGGGACGAACAATGCGCAGGTGGTCGGCGGCATGTGGGTGACGAACCTTTCGGCAGACGTTCAGGCCCTCAGCTTCCCGGCCACCTCGGCCTGGACTGCGCCGGCAGTCGGCCTTGTTGACGGCCCCAACATCGTCATGGTCGCCGGCACCAACCTGTTCGGCATGCCCACCAACGACACCGTGATTGTCATCCGGGGCGTTCCCGGCACAGGCACGCCGTTCGTGGATCTTACCAACGCGGCGGCGACTGTGTCGAACGATGTCACGGCCTGTGTCGTTGGCGGAACGAACAACGCGCAGGTGGTGGGCGGGATGTGGGTGACGAACGCGGCCCTTGGCGGGGCAAGCACGAGGTTCCTGTCGGCTGCGTCATGGACGGCGCCTCCGGTCGGTCTTGTTACCGGCCCAAATGTCATCATCGTTTTTGGCACCAACGCATGGGGCGTGGCCACCAATGACGCGGTTGTCATCACCCGCATGGCGCCGCCACCGGCCCTCCCGTTTGTCGATCTCACCAACGACGCGGCAACCGTGGGGAGCTTCACCACCAATTATGTGGTTGCCGGCACAAACAACAGCCTTGTCATAGGCGACATGTGGGTGACCAACGAGACCGCAGGCGGCCCCGCGCTTGCCTTCCCCGCGACACCGGCGTGGACGGCCCCGGCGATCGGCATCGAGCCGGGCCCGAACCGCATCTCAGTCTATTGCACCAATGCGTTCAACGCGCTCACCAATGACGCGGTGGTCATCACCCGGCTCGCCGTGCTGGTGGTGGACGTTACCAACGAGCTGCCCGCACGGCTCAGCTACTACATCACCAGCTTCACCCTCGGCGGCACGAACAACAGGTCCGTTGCCGGGATGTGGTGGACGAACCTCGATGCCTTGTCATCGGGTTCGTTCTCTCCCATAGGCGATTCATGGGAATGCACCGTGACGGGCCTCCAGGAGGGCACGAACCGGATCCGTGTCTCGGGCACCAGTGTCTGGAACGACATTGCCTCCGACGACATCAAGCTCGGGCGCGGCCTCGAGGCGGACCGGCCCCTGCTTGCGCCGTTCACCAACTGCGTCCTGCGCGAGCACCAGGTCCTCGCCCGCCAGGTCGTCGGCAGATCGAATGTGGCGGCAGTGATATGCACTGTGGCCGGCGTTCGTGGCACCACCTTCTTCGACACCACCAGCAGGAAGTTCTCGTGTGTGCCGGAGTACGGCTCCTCGGGCGACCTGTATACCGTCCAGTTCGTCGGCGTCAACGCGTTCGGCATGGAAACACAGGACCTGGTCATCGCGGTGACGGCGCCAGCCAAGGGCCTCTCGGTCAAAACACCGCTCAAGTTCGAGGATGCCGATGGCGACCTCCTCGACCTCAAGTACTCGGGCATCAAGAAGGCGAACTCGGTCGTTCTGTTCGACGGCCAGAACATCGCTATCACCAATGCGTATGCAAAGGGCGCCTTCGCGCTGGCCATCAAGAAGAACAAGCTGACGGGCGACGGCACGTTCAGTTTCCGATCCTTCACCGCCGACAATGACAGCAAGAGCGTGACGCTGGCCGGGACAGTTGGGGAAGTGAACGCTGCACCGTTCAGGGTTGAGAACCTGAAATTCAGCGGCGTGGCCGAGGTGAGCAACATCTGGCTTGGCTCGGCCAAGAGCATCGCGGCAAGCAAGGGGTGCATTGTCGGCACGGTGGCGGTGTCGAACGGGTTCGAGACGCTCTCGGCAGGAACGATTGCCGGCGCCCGCATCCTGGCCGGCGTCCCCGCCGGCGCCGACCTGACCAACACGCCAGCCCTGGCCGGGTTCAAGACGTTGAAGGCGACCATGGCGGACGATGTGATGATCGCCGGCCGCGACATGGCCAATGGAACGAAGGTGATGGTGCCGGCAATCAAGGTGACGTATGCGTTCGACTCGGTGTTCTTCCACACGTTGACGAACGACAAGGTGATGATTCAGCCGATCATTGGGAAGTAACGGGGATGTCATGAAATATTCACGTTGCTGCACGAGACACAGATGAAGACCGCAACAATCGCCAAGGCTGTTGTCATCTTCGGCGCTGTTTGTTCTGGCGCCGTGTCCGGGTTCGCGCTCGAGGGCTATGTCCTTGACCGGGTCATTCCCCTCACGAACGCCTATGTGCCGTTTATCGACATGTGCGCGGGTACGAACGGGATCGTGTTCGGCCTGGGCAGTTACGATATGCCGTGCGTGGTAAAGGTGACGACCAATGGGACATTCGCGGGCCGGTGGGGCGACAACTCGATGTTGCCGTCGCCGCAGGCTATGGACATGGCACCCGACCAGACGCTTCATATTGCTGCGGGCTTTAGCTGGCCGATGATCAAGGTATGCACACCGGACGGCACCGTGCTGCGGTCATGGGGCGCGCCAGGCATGAATCCCGGACAGATTCAAATGGTGCTTGATCTTACGGTGAACCCGGACAACTACCATGTGTTCGTGATGGACCAGCCCGGGGGCAACCACCGCGTGCAGGAATTCGATGTGGATGGCACCTTCCTGAACGTGTTTCCGTTGCGCAACGGCCCGTTGACCATGCGCGCCAATTCGATGTGTACCGACGGCGCCAACATTTACTACGCGGGCGAACTCACGATACCGTGGGGCGGCGTGGTTGCCCGGAGCGCATTGGACGGCGGGGGGTTGACCCCGCTCTTCTTCACCAACGGTGTGCAGTGCTGGAACCTGGCGTTCAAACCTGGCGGCCTGCTCAGCTTCTCCGTGGATGTTGATGGTGGATCGAACCTGTTTGTGATGGGCCGTGACGGATCGAATGTGACACGGTTCGCGTACGCCCAGAAGACCGGTCGCCATGCCTATGATGCGGGCGGCAACCTGTTCTCCATCGTTGCCGACGATGCCATTGCCGGTTATGCCGGGATGACCAACCGGATATGGGAATATGGCCGTCCCATGCTTGACGCCCTTGACCGGCCGTATGAGATTGCGCGCAGGGCGGATGGCCTGGTGTATGTCGGCGAGAGTACGGGGTCAGGCCGGAATTTCCTGCGTCTGTACACAAACGATACGCCGCTGTCCGTGCAGCAGATACCCGAGTATACCTATGGCGTTGCAGCCGGGCTGTCCAATGCGGCGCTGGTGTCCGACGCCAATTGGCCGTACCGCATAGGAATCCACTTTCCGGACGGCTCGAGCCGGTTCATCACCAATTTCATTCCTCCCGGCACATTCAATCCCGGCCGCCTCGATGCCAGCCCGGACCGGATTTATGTCGTCAACAATGTCGGCGTCAGCTATCGTGTTGTCCAGATGGATTACACCGGCAAGGTCTACCAGACGTACATACCACCCAACCAGGCCTCCGACGTCCGGGTCATCTCGCCCACGAACATTGCGGTGCTGAACCTGACGAACATCACGATATTCAGCACGCAGACCAATGTGCCAGTGCGTCAGTTTGTCCTGCCATTGGCTGCCGGGGAAGCGGGCTGGAGCATGGACCAGAAAGGCACCAATTACTACCTGACTACCGGCAACAACCAGGTGATTAAATGCACGGACCAAGGTGTGTTGCTGGCGCAGTTCGGCTCGTCGGGCAGCGAACAGGGCATGTTCAACCAGCCGTCAGGCATGTACGTGGACGACTTCGGCAAGGTCTGGGTGTGCGACCAATGGAACAACCGGCTGCAAGTGTTCCGCCGCGCGCTGGGCGTGGTCTACCAGTCGCACTCGATCTCGAATGGCGACAACGACTTCGCCAACGAGCCCTATGAGAACATATGGATCGCGCTCAGCGGCCTGAACGGCATGGGATTCGCGGCGACCAACGTGGTCGGCACGCTGTTCACATCGAGCCCATATGTGACGCTGGTGTCGAACGCGTTGTCATACGGGATCTTGGCGGTGGATGCGGTGGTGACGAACCGCGGTTATCTCCTGACGCTGGCAACCAATACGCCTCGTGGAACCGAGATAGTGATGGGCCACGTGTTTACCGCCAATTTTGCGGAGGCCACCACGAACTACTTCACGATCTACGTTGACTACAATTTCGACGTGAGCGGCATGGTAACCTTTGCAAGTGCGCCGACGAATGCCACGGTCTACTACGCCTCTCCACCATACACGTCATGGTCGTCTGGCGCCATGAATGTAACCGGCACGTTCGTATTCGCACCTTCGTCCCAGCCGGCAACCTATGCGTTCAAGGCGGAGGCGCCCGGGTATGACGACAGTGCCTGGAAGTATGCCACGATACCGCCAACCATTACCGGGCTCGTGCTCGAGCTTGGCGATGCGGACATCTCGATGGCGCCGGTAGACATAGTAGTCACCGCGGCAGTACCTGCGATGGTGAGCACGGGGTTCTGGATATCGTCGGTTGGCAGCACGAAGCTGGGTGTGGTCATCAAGGATACTGCAGGCGGCTATGGCTATGTGGACAACCGGGTGCCGTCCGGGCCAACGTATTCATGGAGGAACACGAACGGGACGTGGAATTTCTTCACCAACATCCTCAGTGACCTGTCGGATTATCCCGCGAATCTCCCGTTTGATGCGGGTGTGTACAACCAGGTTCGCACCTCGGAATGGGTGGACATCAACGGCGTCGTGCCATTCGAGGACTCGTCCTCGGTCCCACCGCAAGTGCCATCCGCACTGCCCTACTCCTGGTGGGATCCGGTGATAAATGACCGGGATGTTGTAGCACCGTTCTGGTCAGACCAGGAGAAGACGCCTGGCGTGCTCGGGTTGACCGGTGTGGTCGCCTGGACGACCGAGGGAGCCACGTGCCAGTGGACCACGTGGGAGTCCATGGCGTCCACATGGCCCGTTGTCGCCACCAACTCGTACCAGATGGCACAGTATGACAACGGCGACATCCTCCTGCAGTACAAGGAGGTGGGAGCCCCGAAGGATACGGATGCGGCCGTGGGCCTGCAAAACCGAACGGGGATCAAGGGCCTGTCCATCCAGTACAAGGAGTTCTACGTCACCAACAAGACCGCCATCCGGATTTACCGGGACCGGGTCTCGGCCGACTGGCTCTCCGTCACCTATGCCCCCTCGATCCCCACGGGCACCCCGTCGTTCGTGACGCTGAATATTGACGGGTCACAGTTGCTTACTGGCGGCTGGCACCAGGCTGCGGTGGTTGTCCGGCACAACGACAGCGAGACGCCCATCAAGGTCGGCCAGATCCGCGTGTATGCCGAGGCGGGCCCTGCGTTCGTGAACATCACCGATCCCGGGCCGGTGAATGTGTATGTGCCATTTACGCAGACCGTGTACCGTGTCGTGGCGGAGAACTGGGGCATCGCCGGATCCATCTCCGTGGTGGTGAATCAGCGGGTGACGAATTCATATGCGGCGGCAAGTCCGCTTGCCTGCGACGTCGCGTTGCAGGTGGGGCCGAACCTGGTGATGGTGTCCGGCACGAACAGTTCGGGCATGGTCGTGTATGACTCGGTCATGATCAACCGGATGAACTACCAGGGGTCGTTGGTTGCCTGGGGCGACACCTCGCACCGCCAGACGAATTGTCCCGCGGGCAAGGATTACGTCGGCATTTCGGCCGGCGGCTATCACAGCATCGCGCTGAAAACGGACGGCAGGCCCGTGGCATGGGGGCGGAACATTGAAGGCCAGACCAATTGCCCGCCGGGCTTGGTCTGCGCTGCAACTGCCGCGGGATATTTCCACTCCCTGGGGCTGCAAACAAACGGTTCGCTGGTTGGTTGGGGGGACAATTCCTACTTCAAAACCAACTGCCCTGCCGGCACCACCTATTGTGCGGTCGCGGCAGGCATGGACCACAGCCTTGCCTTGAGGAAGGATGGATCGTTGGTTGCTTGGGGGGATAACTTCTACGGCCAGACGAATGTGCTTCCCGGTACAAATTACCTTGCAATAGCTGCCGGTCCTTCTCACAATGTTGTCCTGAAGAACGACGGTTCGCTCGCGGCGTGGGGGACGAACAGTGTCGGCCAGACGAACTGTCCCCCGGGCAATGATTACATCGCGGTTGCCGCCGGCCAGAATGTCAGTTACGCACTGCGGTCGAACGGCCGGGTGGTGGTATGGGGCTGGAACAATTTCGGCGTGTCGAATGTTCCCCCAAGTCTCACGAACGCAGTGACGATCTCGGCGGACTGGAACCACAACATAGCGCTGTGCGCGGACGGCAGGCTTGTGGCGTGGGGCTGGAACGCACAAGGCCAGACGAACTGCCCCGCGGGCAATGACTATGCAGCCGCGGCGGCGGGCTACTATCACAGCTTGGCGGTGGAGCTGGCCGGCCCGGAACTGGCCATTACGAATCCTCCCTCGGCATTCTGGGTGGTGACCAACGGTGTAGCTGCCTTTTCCATCGTGGCGACGAATGCGGGCGTCCTGGGTGACATTGGCGTGATCGTCAACCAGGGGCCGACCAACTGGCAGGCGCAAACCAGTCCGTTTGTGACCAACATCGCGCTTGCTGTGGGCGCAAACAAGGTGACACTGATTGCAACCAACATATATGGCGGCTGGACGCATGCCGAGGCGACTATCCTGCGGTCGGGCCCGCCGTTTGTCGACATTGTCGGCGCGCCGTCGGTCGTGGATAGCACCATCCAGTCGCTGTCCCTCCAGGGTACGAACAACGTTCAGGTGGCGGGCTGGATGTGGCTGAGCAATTCAGCCAATGCGGCGACAGCCCAGTTCAATGCCGCGGCAACATGGATGACTCCGGCAGTACCGTTGGTGGTGGGAACGAACCGGATCACGGTCTACGGGACCAACGCGTTCGGCGTCATGACGAACGATGTTGCGGTGATCGAGCGGGCTTCGTCACTGATCGTGATCACGAATCCGCCGGTGGTGCGTGTGGTGGTGCCGTTCATGCAGTCGGCCTACACCATTGTGGCGACGAACGTGGACATCGTGGGCACCATTGGCATCGTGATCAACCACCGCACGACCAACTGGTTTGCGGCGGCGAATCCGTTCTCGCGGACCGTGTCGTTGGGCGTCGGGCCGAACCTGGTGCGGTTGATCGGCACCAACGCGGCCGGCAGGCTCGCTACGGACACGGTTATGATCGAGCGACGGAACCCCGAGGGCGTGCTGGTAGGCTGGGGCACGAACTGGTTCGGGTTGACGAACTGTCCGGCGGGAAAAGACTATGTCAGTATCGCGGCCGGCGGCGTTCACTGCCTTGCGTTGCTCAAGGATGGCTCCCTGGTGGCTTGGGGCAACAACGCAAATGGCCAGACCAATTGCCCGGCGGGCACGGGCTACCAGGACATCGCGGCCGGCAGCATCCAAGCGTCAGGCGGCTTGACCCACTCAATCGCCCTTGCGGCGGACGGCTCCCTGGTTGCCTGGGGCTACAGCGCCTACGGCCAGACCAACTGCCCGCCCGGCAACAACTACGTTGCCGTGGCTGCAGGCAACTACCACAGCACCGCGCTGCGCAAGGATGGTTCGCTGGTGGGCTGGGGTAACAACGGTTTTGGTCAGACCAACTGCCCTGCCGGCAACAATTACGTGGCAATCAGCGCGCGCGACAACAACAGTTATGCACTGACCATGGACGGCACCATAGTGGGCTGGGGCGACAACAGTAATGGCCAGACCAACTGCCCGGCCGGCGGTTATGTCGCGGTTGCCGCCGGCAGTTCGTATTGTCTTGCCCGGGCTGCCGACGGCACGCTGGCGGGCTGGGGCTACAACGGGTTTGGCCAGGCCACTTGTCCGCCCGGCAGCTTTGCGGCATGCAGTGCCGACAACAACCACAGCGTGGCGTTGACGAAGGAGCACACGCTGGCAAGCTGGGGGCTGGGTACCTCCGGCCAGACGAACTGTCCGGCGGGGGAAAACTACTTCGCGGTTGGCGCGGGCGGCGCATACAGTCTTGCGGTGTCGGTCGCCCCGCCGAGCCTGGCTATCACCAATCCGCCTGCGGCGACCTGGGTGGTCACCAACATTACGTTGTTCCCGGTTGTGGCGACGAATGCGGGCATACTGGGTGGCATCGGCGTCATCGTGGACAACGGGGCGACCAACTGGCAGGCGGCTGTCAACCCGTTTGTCACCAACATCGCGCTCAAATCGGGCGCAAACACGGTGAAGCTGATTGCGACAAATGTCCTTGAGGCATGGGCGCGTGCCGAGGCAACCATCCTGCTGATAAGTCCGCCGTTTGTCGACATCACCACGACGCCGGCGACCGTGTCGTACGATGTGACAAGCTATGCGGTGGCCGGGACGAACAACAGCCACGTGGCCGGCAACATGTGGATCAGCAACGCGACGGTTGGGGGCTTTGCCGCGGCATTCCCCGCGGCGGCGGGATGGGTGTCGGCGCTGGTCGGTCTTGCCGCCACGAATGTCCAGGTGGGCAGCGGAGCGGACACGTGGGAATACCCGATGTACACCTACTATCATGACAGCCGGACCCAGGTGATCTATCCGACCAATGAACTGGGCATCGGCGCCTGCGTCATCACCTCGCTTGCGCTGAACGTCACGTTGCTGCCCGGCCAGATCGTCACCAACTGGACCATCCGGCTGAAACACACGCCGATGGGGAGTTACGGGGGATCGCCGGAATGGGAGATGGGATGGGCAACGGTATACCAGACAAACGAGCAGGTTGCCGCCACTGGCTGGCGGACATTTGTGTTCGACAAGCCGTTTAGCTACAACGGTGTCAGCAACCTGATGATCGACTTCAGTCACAATTGTTCCGGATGGTCAAGCTATGGCCTGTGCCAGTGCACGGTTGCGTACCAAGTCCGGTCAATATACTATTACACGGACAGCGGTTCTGGCGATCCGTTGGGCTGGCCGACGAACGGGTTCAATCCAGTGCCGTTGATACAAAGCAACGTCCCGAACATCCGGCTCGGTGTTGGTTGCGTGGGCCTTGCCGTGGGAACCAACATCCTTGTGGTCTCCGGGACCAACATGTGGGGCTTGCTGACAAATGATTCCGTCATCATTGTGCGGGGCGGAACCGGCACGGGCACGCCGTTTCTCGACGTGACGAATGCGCCTGTGACCATACCGAACGATGTGACAACCTATGCCGTGTCCGGCACGAACAACGCGCATGTTGTCGGCGGGATGTGGGTGACAAACTTCACCGCGGGCGGTGCACGGCAGACTTTCGCGGCGACATCGAGTTGGACGGCGCCGGCAATGGGGCTTGCCGCAGGGGCAAATACACTTGCCGTCTTCGGCACAAACGCTTACGGCGCGGTGACGAACGACTCAGTGGTCATCACACGCGGCGATGTCGGCACAGGCACGCCGTTCGTGGATGTCACGAATACCGCCATGGCGGTACCGAATGACGTGACGACCTACGCGGTGTCCGGGACAAACAACGCGCAGGTGGTGGGCGGGATGTGGGTGACGAACATCACCGCAGGCGGGGCACGACAGACATTCGCGGCAGGAACAAACTGGACCGCTCCGGCGATCGGTCTTGCCACGGGTGCAAACACCCTGGTCGTCTTCGGCACGAACGCGCTGGGCACCGTGACGAACGATTCCGTGGTGGTTACACGCGACATTGTCGGCACAGGCACACCGTTCGTGGATGTCACAAATGCGGCAGTGACCGTGCCGAACGATGTGACAACGTACGCCGTGTCCGGCACGAACAACGAGCAGGTGGTCGGCAGCATGTGGGTGACGAACATCACTGTAGGCGGCGCACGACAGGCATTCGCGGCAGGAACAAACTGGACGGCACCTGCACTCGGTCTTGCCGTGGGCGCCAACACGCTTGTGGTGTACGGCACGAATGCGCTGGGTACGGTGACGAACGACTCAGTGGTCATTACGCGCGGTGATGTCGGCACAGGCACGCCGTTCGTGGATGTCACGAACGCAGCGGTGACCGTGCCGAATGACGTGACGAGCTATGCCGTGTCCGGGACGAACAACGAGCAGGTGGTGGGCGGGATGTGGGTGACCAACATCACCGCGGGCAGCGCTCGACAAACATTTGCGGCAGGAACAAACTGGATCGCACCGGCAGTGAGCCTTGCCGAGGGTGCCAATGCGCTCGTCGTGTCCGGCACAAACGCGCTGGGCACAACCGCGAGCGACACGGTAGTGATCTCGCGGGCATCATTGGCCATGGATCAGCCGTTTGTCGACATCACCAATGACGCGGCGACCGTAGGATATGATGTGACGGAGTATGCGGTTGCCGGCACAAACAATCTGGATGTGATCGGCAATATGTGGGTGACCAACTCCACTGTTGGCGGGACAAGCACGACGTTCCCTGCGACGGTGTCATGGACTGCGCCGACAATGAGTTTGGCCGTGGGCACCAACACGCTTGTCGTTTGCGGCACAAACGCGCTGGGTACGGTGACCAATGATTCGGTCGTCATTACACGCGGTGATGTCGGCACAGGCACACCGTTCGTGGATGTGACGAATGAAGCGGTGACCGTGCCGAACGATGTGACGACCTACGCGGTGTCCGGCACGAACAACGCGCAGGTGGTGGGCGGGATGTGGGTGACAAATGCTACCGCAGGCGGCGCACGACAGACGTTCGCGGCAGGAACAAACTGGGCGGCACCGGCACTCGGTCTTGCCACGGGTGCAAACACCCTGGTTGTCTTCGGCACGAACGCGCTGGGCACCGTGACGAACGATTCCGTGGTGGTTACACGCGACATTGTCGGCACAGGCACACCGTTCGTGGATGTCACAAATGCGGCGGTGACCGTGCCGAACGATGTGACGACCTACGCGGTGTCCGGGACAAACAACGAGCAGGTGGTGGGCGGCATGTGGGTGACGAACAGCACCGCAGGCGGCGCACAACAGACGTTCGCGGCAGGAACAAACTGGACGGCACCGGCACTCGGTCTTGCCACGGGCGCCAACACGCTTGTGGTGTACGGCACAAACGCCTTGGGCACCGTGACGAATGACTCAGTGGTCATCACACGCGGCGATGTCGGCACAGGCACGCCGTTCGTGGATGTCACGAATACCGCCATGGCGGTACCGAATGACGTGACGACCTACGCC
>Ga0315278_10002690_pt1 | contig 15845 bp, 14 predicted proteins | sample YL17G06_0_MG_FD_203880 | JGI IMG/M metagenome (GOLD analysis project Ga0315278, IMG submission 203880) | Sediment microbial communities from Yellowstone Lake, YNP, Wyoming, USA - YL17G06_0 | ecosystem: Environmental > Aquatic > Freshwater > Lake > Sediment | place: USA: Wyoming | collected... | reverse complement strand
AAAAGAGGGGTTTTGGCTACACTTGTGGTAATTTAACAACAAATTAACGCGGGCGTAACGAATGTGTCACGTTTGCATTGCTGCCGAAGGATGCCGGGGATCGCCCGACCAGAAGACGCAGGGACCGCCGCCTTACGGCGAGCGGCCAGCAGACGGCCCCTGCGTTGCCTTACTTCATTGTGCTCAGTCCGCCTGGTTACGCAGAAACGCCGGAATATCGAGGTAGTCGATATTGTTCTGCCCGGTGAACAGGTCCTTGGGCTCAACCTGGATAAGACGCCGTTCGCGGTCTGTAGCAGCAGTTTCAAATCCGTCGCTTGCGCCTGCATCTATCGACATGCGACCGGTCGTTCCGTTGGCAACCAGTCGCACGGGCTTTCTGCTCCGGGAGCTTACCCGCATGGAGTCACCCAGGCCGGTTGCAACCACGGTCACCCGAATCTGGTCGCCCATATCCGGGTCAATCACCGTACCCACAACAACCGTTGCGTCCTCGGAGGCAAGATCCGCAACCGTGTTACCCACGTCCTCAAACTCTTTCATGGTGAGGCTCGGGCCGGCTGTGATGTTAACGAGGATGCCACAGGCGCCGGAGAGGTTGATGTCTTCAAGCAGAGGGCTGCCAGTTGCCGCTTGCGCCGCCATGATAGCCCGATCGTCACCGGATGCCTGGCCGGAACCCATCATGGCCATACCCATTTCCGCCATCACGGTGCGCACGTCGGCAAAGTCAACATTGATCAGTCCGGGCCGGGTAATCAGTTCCGCTATTCCCTGGACAGCTCCCTGCAATACGTCGTTAGCTGCTTTGAATGCGTTCAACAACAAGGTGTCCCCACCCAGTACGGCGGCCAACTTGGAATTGGGTATCGTGATGAGGGAATCGACATGGCTCGCCAGCTCCTCAATGCCCTTTTCCGCGATAGCCATGCGGCGGCGGGCTTCAAAGTGAAATGGCTTGGTAACGACCGCAACGGTCAGTATTCCCATCTCCTTGGCAGCCTGGGCGATTACCGGGGCTGCGCCTGTGCCCGTACCACCACCCATGCCGGCAGTGATGAAAATCATGTCAGCTCCCGAAAGCATTTCCATGATGTGATCACGGTCTTCCAGGGCCGCCTGCCGGCCTACTTCGGGGTTTGCGCCTGCACCCAGGCCCTTGGTGACACTGGAGCCAATTTGCAGGATGGTTTTGCCCTTGAATTGCCGCAGGGCCTGTGCATCCGTGTTTGCGGCAATGAATTCCACGCCCTCGATCCTGGCATCGATCATTTGCGCTATTGCATTGCCGCCCCCACCGCCGACGCCAATGACCTTGATCATGGCGTTTGGTGTTAAGTTCTCTACTAGCTCAAACATTTTCCTTCTCCTCTCGCTCGCCGATATTCCTGTCGCGTGATGCATCTTGACGATTTTTCGCTGCCCGCTTTTCCGCGGTTTCTAGCTTTGCATTGTCATCATGCGCGACAAGTCCCTGAAACTCAGAATTCACCCCTGAACCAACTCTTGAGGCGGCCCACAAAATCATCTCCTCCACCGCTGGCTGACAGCGTGCGGTTGCTGTCCGCCCGGCTGCCATAGAGCAGCAAACCAACTCCGGTAGCGTAAATGGCGTTTGAAACCACGTCCGCCAGTCCCGAAACACCGTGTGGTGTCGCCAATCTCACCGGCATGTGAAAAACCTCTTCCGCAAGTTCTTCTGCACCTTCGATCCTTGAGGCACCGCCGGTCATCACCAGCCCCGCAGCCACCATGTTTTCCAGGCCGCTGCGGCGCAGCTCAGCAAGCACGAGCGAAAACAGCTCCCGGTAGCGCGCTTCGACTACCTGTGCCAGGGTCTGGCGCGCCAGCCTGCGTGACGTGCGGTCCCCAACGCTCGGAACCTGGATGGTTTCATCATTGCGCGCCAGTTGTTCCAGGGCGCAGGCATACTTGATCTTTATGTCTTCGGCGTGCTGTGTCGGTGTGCGCAGCGCCACGGCAATGTCATTTGTAACCTGGTCACCGGCAATCGGAATACAGGCCGTGTGGCGAATGGCGCCATCGGTGAATACGGCTATGTCGGTGGTACCCGCGCCAATATCCACCAGGCATACTCCAAGGTCTTTTTCGTCCTGGGTCAGCGCTGAGAAACTGGCGGCCAATGGCTGCATGATGAGTTCGTCGATCACCAGCCCGCAGCGGGAAACACACTTGCTGATGTTTTGCGTGGCGCTCAGAGCTGCAGTAACCACGTGCACATGGGCTTCCAATCGCACACCGGACATGCCTATGGGCTGGCGGATGCCACCCTGGTTATCGATCACGTACTCCTGCGGCAGCACATGCAAGATTTTCTGATCAGCAGCCACGGGGACGGCGCGCGCAGCATCGAGGACACGATCCACATCTCCTTCCGAGACCTCCTTATCCTTGATAGCCACTGTCCCATCGGAATTAAGGCTGCCGATGTGGTTGCCGGAAATGCCGGCGAATACGGAATGAATTTCGCAACCTGCCATCAGCTCCGCCTCTTCCACCGCGCGCTGGATAGCCTGTTCTGTAGATGCCATATCCACGATGACACCCCGCTTGAGCCCGCGACACGGATGTGAACCAAGACCGATTACCTCCACCGACCCGTCTGCCTGGATTTCACCCACAATGGCAACAACCTTGGACGTGCCAACATCCAGGCCTACCACCAGCGACTTTTCGGTTTTTCTCGGCATCATTTTGGGTAATTCCCGGCAAAGTCTGTGGCGTCTTTCGGCCAGTGGACGGCGAAGCCGTTGGAGTATCTCAAGTCAACAAGAACCGGTGGCAATGCGTGTTCGGTTAGCAGTGTTTCCCAACTGCTCATCAGCCTTTGCAGTCGCTCTGCGGGTTGATCACGACCCAGTTGCACCCGCGTTCCCTTATTCAGGCGCATCGACCAGGCACCACGCTGGTCAAGGGCCAGCTGGTCAATTTCCAGTTCGGCAGCATCCAGCATGGCGTCAAACTGTGACCAATTCCTGAGCACCTGCTCTACGCGATCATCCGGCCCCTGCAGCCAGGGCAATCCCTGGATTGCATCGGCATCTGGCACGGCAAACACTTGCCCGGTTGAAGATATGAGGTGACCGCTGTTCCAATGTGCGATTGGCTCGTGTTCCTCAACGGAGACTATGACCGTGTCCGGCCATCGTTTCTGCACGCCGACTGAGGCGACCCAGGCATTGCGTTGCGCCGCTGTGCGCACGTTTTGCAGATCAATCGTGAAAAAGCTGGCCTTGACTTCTGCTGCCAGGCTGCCGCGCAATTGATCCGCACTCACCCGATTGAAGGCTCCATTGAGTTCAAGCCACCGGATGGGCCATTGCTCCCTGGCCACGATACCCATGCTGACCCAGATAGTGCCGGCCACTGAAACCGCGAATAACACCAGTATCGTGAGCATGCCACTGCTGAATCCGCGGCTGGCGGGATAACGATTTGCATGTGCAATCTGCTGATAGTTGCTCACAGGCTGGTCTCCAGGATGCGCCAGACCAACTCATCGAAACCAATTCCGATAGCGGCGGCAGCTTGTGGCACGAGGCTGTGATCGGTCATTCCCGGTGTCGTATTGGCCTCCAGGAACCACGGCTTGCCTTGCTCATCCAGCAGGAAGTCGATGCGACCCCAACCGGAAGCACCCAGCAAATGGAAGGCGCGCAACGCCTGGACCTGCAGATCTTGCTCCACCTCCAGCGGCAATCCGCAGGGGCAGTGGTAGCGGGTCTCATCCGATTCATATTTCGCTGTGTAATCATAAAATTCACGGGGAGTGACTACGCGAATCAGTGGCAGGGCGATTTGTTCGAGTATGCCGGCGAAGTACTCACCGCCGCGTATTTCTTTTTCAATGATGATGGTTGAACCAAAGGACCGCGACAATTCCACCGCCGCGAGCAGCCCGCTTTCTGATTTGACCCGGGAAACTCCAATGCTGGAACCCAGGCAAGTGGGCTTGACAAAAACCGGTAGTCCAAAAGCATCCACTGCGCTTTGGTAATTCTTCTCGCCCGGCCCGAAATGCATGAAAGGCGGAGTGGAAATTCCGTTTCGTTCCCAAACCCACTTGGAGCGGACCTTGTCCATGCTCAGGGCCGACGAAGCAAGGTCCGCCCCGGTGACGGGAATTTTCATCAACTGCAAGGCGCCCTGCAGAGACCCGTCTTCACCATCGGGTCCGTGTAAAAGGTTGAACACCCGGTCCACTCTGCCCTGCCTGATTGCGTCGAATAACGCCATTGGACCATCAAAAACTTCATGGCTGATTTTGCTTCGCACCATCGAGGCAGCCACGGCACGACCGCCCTTGAGTGATACCTCACGCTCGGCGCTGCTACCGCCAATGACCAGGCCAACCCGCCCAAACGCGGCCGGGTCTTTTAGCTTGAGGGGAGGTACATTGTTCATGCAGCTTCCTTCCGTGGAAATCCATTTTCGCGAATCTGCTCCGCAACCTGGCCTATATTTCCAGCACCCAGCAGCAAAACCATGTCTCCTGCGCGCAACATCGAGGGTAGTTCACGCGCGATATCGGATACATCCGGAATGAGGATGGGATCTACTTTTCCACGAGCACGGATGGATTGGCACATTGCACGACTGTCGATTCCATCGATGGCAGCTTCGCCGGCAGGGTAAACATCGGTAAGCACAACGCAATCGGCTTCTGACAACACCTTGCCAAAATCATCAAACAGGTCGCGGGTCCGGGTAAAGCGGTGCGGCTGGAATACGGCGACAATGCGCTTCTCCGGCCAACCATTCCGGGCGGCGTTCAGGGTTGCCCTGAGTTCCGACGGGTGGTGCCCGTAGTCCTCGATCACCATGACCTCGCCCGCCCCCAGGTGATCATTCAAGTTGAATATTCCCACTTCAGCAAATCGCCGCCCAATACCCTGGAAAACTGCAAGGCTGCCAATGACTGCCGGTACATCAACGCCAAGTTCCCAGGCAATGGCGATGGCGCCTAATGCATTTTGGACGTTGTGCACACCGGGGAGATTCAAGTCCACGGTGTAGTGTCCGGAGTCATTCGGAAGATGCAGCTTGAAATGCATCATACGGCCTTGTTGCCGGACTTCAGTGGCGCGAATATCGGCTCGCTCGTTCAGTCCGTAAGTAACCACCGCCCGCGTCAGGCTGGGAATCATGGCTGCTGTTTGTGCATCGTCAATGCACAGCACGGCGGCCCCGTAGAAAGGCAAGTGGTGGAGAAACTCGAGGAAAGCCTTTTTCAGGTTTTCAAAGCTGCCGTCATAATTTTCCAGGTGGTCCCGATCGACATTGCTGACCAGCGCAACTACGGGCTGCAACAGGAGGAAGGAGCCATCGCTTTCATCGGCTTCGGCCACCAGGTACTCACCAGCACCCAAACGTGCGTGACTGCCCCAGGCGTTCAGCAATCCGCCGATCACAAAAGTTGGGTCCAGGCCTGCTTCAGCCAGCAAGCTGGCGGTCAGGCTGGTGGTGGTTGTTTTGCCGTGAGTGCCGGCAATCGCAATCCCGCGCCGGAATCGCATCAGCTCTGCCAGCATTTCCGCACGGGGTACGACTGGAATTCGCTGTTGCCTGGCTAGCGCAACTTCCGGGTTATCCGCTCTAACCGCGCTTGATACCACGAGCACGTCCACACCCTTGACGTTGCCGGCATCATGCCCGGTGAAGACAATTGCCCCCAACTGCCTGAGGTGCCGGGTGGTGCTGCTGTCAGCCACGTCCGAACCGCTGACTTCGAAGCCCAGGTTTACCAGCACTTCGGCGATCCCGCTCATGCCCGCACCACCGATGCCCACGAAGTGCACGCGCTTGATGCGGCGCATGGGTTGCAGGTGTGAGCTGTGAGAATTCATGCGCTCGCGTACTCCATGCACGCAGACGCCACCCGGCTGGCGGAATCCGGCATCGCTACCGCGCGAGCAGACTTTGCCATTTCCAGTAACAGCGCCCGGTCACTGAGTAAAGTCCCCAACAATCGGCTGAGTTCCTGCGCTGTGCATGCTGATTCCGGCATGAGCCGGGCAGCCCCGGCTTCAACCAGGAACCCGGCATTGCGCGTCTGGTGGTCATCGACTGCGTGGGGGAAAGGCACCAGGATCGCACCGATGCCAGCGGCAGCAAGCTCGGACACGGTCAGGGCGCCGGAGCGACACACCACCAGGTCGGCCCAGGCATAAGCCTCTGCCATGTCCTCGATGAATTCATCTACCTGTGCCAGGAGATTTGCCGCGGCATACGCAGCTGCGGTTTCTCCGGCACGGCCTTTGCCGGCCTGATGACGAATTTCAGGGCGACTGGATTCACCAAGCAGGGCAATGGCCTGCGGCAACACGCGGTTCAAAGCAAGCGCACCCTGGCTTCCACCTGTAATCAACAGGCGGGCTTTGCCACTCCTGCTTTGCATGCGATCAGCCGGCGCCATGATCCGGACCACTTCCTGGCGCACGGGATTGCCGCAAGTGTCTGCATGAAATTGCTTTGGCCAGGTGTCCGGAAATGCCTGCAACACCCGCCTCGCGAGGTGTGCCAGCACCCGGTTGGTAAGCCCGGGAATGCGGTTTTGCTCATGTACCAGCAAAGGCACGCCGCGCAACCACGCCGCCAGTCCTCCAGGGCCGGCAGCATAGCCGCCAAAACTGATGGCACAGGCTGGACGGTTGCGCCCCATCAGCCTGAACGCCTGCCAAACCGCTTTGCATAACTGTCCAGGCATGCGCATCCAGCGAGCCAGGCCTTTGCCGCGCAGACCGGAAATGTTCACCAGGTCCAGTGGAAAACCTGCCGCAGGCACACGCTGGCATTCCATGGCGCCGCTTGCGCCGAGCCAACGCACGGGAATGTGACTGCCCCGCAATGACTCAGCCACGGCGAGGCCAGGGAAGATGTGTCCGCCGGTTCCGCCAGCCATGATCAGCACCCCCTGTTGTCCATTGCTCATGGTGCGGCCCGCCCGACGCGGAGACGCTGCCTGGCTGGAAGGTCACGTTGCCGGTCGAGATCAAGTTCGTACTTGATGCGCAGCACCATGCCCAGGGCCAGCATGGTCATCAGGATGCTGCTGCCACCCGAGCTGATCAGGGGCAGGGTCAAGCCCTTGGTTGGCAGCACGCCAAGATTCACGCCTATGCTCACTACGGCCTGCAAACCCAGCCACAACCCGACGCCATAGGCCAGGAACCCGGCAAACGCCCTTCCGGCGCGATGCGCCATGACGCCTATGATCATGATGCGGGTGATCAGCAAAACAAACAGGCCCAAAACAAAGATCACGCCCACCAGGCCGAATTCCTCTGCCAGCACGGCAAAAATGAAGTCGGTATGCGCTTCCGGCAGGTAGAAAAGCTTTTGGATGCTGGCACCCAGTCCAACACCAAAGATTTCTCCTCTGCCGACTGCAATCAGAGCCTGGGTGAGTTGGAAGCCGCTGTTGAATGGATCAGCCCAAGGATCCATGAAACTGACAATGCGGCGCAGGCGGTACGGTTCCATCGCGGCAAAACCAAAGGCCGGCAAGGTAAGCATGCCCAGTACCATGAGGTGCCGCCATGCCGCCCCGGCCAGCCAGATCATGCCGCCGATGATGGCGGTAATGACTGCCGCACTTCCCATGTCTGGTTGCAGCAAGAGAATGACTGACAGGAAACCACCAAATATGAGCGGTTTAAGCGTATCAAAAAACCGTGTGTGCACCAGGCCTGCTTTACGCGCCAGGTAACCCGAAACATAGATAATCGCCATGAGCTTGACGGCTTCAACGGCCTGGAAATTGACCACTCCCAGGCGCAGCCAACGCGTACTGCCGTTCACTGTGGCGCCAATACCCGGGATAAACACGAGCAACAGGAGCAACGCGGACAGTAACATCATGGGTCGCGACACGCGCTCGAGGAAATCAATCGGAATGATGCGGAATGACAGTGCAAAGCCGAGGCCAAGGGCAATAAAAATAGTATGCCGCAACAAGTAGTAATAAACCGCTACGTGCTCACCTTCGGCAATGGAAATGGAAGCGGAGCCAACCATGACCAGGCCAATAGCCAACAACAGCAATGCGGGAATCAACACGTAGGAGTCAAGGCCAGGAGCAACTCCTGAGAAGCCTGCATGCCGCGCCTGGAAAATGGGTACCATTTTTCTCATCGCAGTTTCAACGTCGCAAGCCCGGCCAGCACCAGGATGACCGAAATGATCCAAAAGCGGACAATGACCCGCGGTTCCGGCCAGCCCTTCAATTCAAAATGATGATGGATCGGGGCCATGCGAAAAATTCGTTTGCCGGTAAGTTTGAATGAAGCCACTTGCAGGATGACCGATACGGTTTCCATGACAAAAACTCCGGCCATGAGGATGAAGACCAGTTCCTGCCTCACCACAACCGCAACGACACCCAATGCAGCACCCATTGCCAATGCACCGATATCACCCATGAAAATTTGCGCCGGATACGTGTTGAACCACAGGAAGCCCAGGCCTGCACCGGCCAGGGTTCCACAGAATATGGACAGCTCCCCGGCTCCCGGTATGGACGGGGTCGCAAGGTAGCTGGAAAATACCGAGTTACCGGCTACATAGGAAAATATGCCGAGGGCTGCCGCGATAAAGACCGTTGGCATGATCGCGAGGCCATCCAGCCCGTCGGTCAGGTTCACGGCGTTGGAAAAGCCCACGATCATGAAGTAGGTGCTCACGACATAGAAGGCCCCAAGTGGAATCGCAACCCCCTTGAAAAACGGCACGATCAGGGCAGTTGCAGCAGGGACGTTGGCCGAATGGTAGAGGTAAAATGCAATAGCCAGGCCGACCACGGACTGGGCAAGGTATTTCCACCGCGCGGGTAATCCGCGGGAGTCCTGCAACACCAGCTTGCGATAATCGTCCAGCCAGCCAATCAGCCCAAAGGACATGGTCACAAGCAGCACGACCCAAACATAGCGATTACCAAGGTCCGCCCAAAGCAGGGTGGACAGAACCACCGAAAACAGTATCAGGGCACCTCCCATGGTGGGAGTACCGGCTTTGGAAAAATGGCTTTTTGGTCCCAGCTCCCGAATCGGCTGACCAACTTGCCGCTGCACCAGGCGGCGTATGAATGCGGGTCCGAGAAAGAGGGACACCAACAAAGCCGTCAATGCGCCGAGAATTGAGCGCAGGGTTATGTACCCAAAAACATTAAAGCCCGGGTTAAATTCAGCGAGCTTGCCGAACAGCCACAGCAGCATCAGCAGGCCTCCTGTAAAACCGGCTGAACCGTGATGGCCTGCACCACCCGTTCCATGCCCATGGAGCGCGAACCTTTAACCAGGCAATTGATTCCCGGGCGCAGTTCAGCCTGCAGCGCTTCGACCAATTCAGCCTGTGCCGCATAATGCTGCGCACCCTGGCCGAACGCGTCAACGGTACTTGCAGCCATCTCACCGGTCGCAAAAATGCGTTTGACCCCAAGAGCTTTGGCTGCGTCACCCACTTCGGCATGCAGCTTGCGGCTGTCCCCACCGAGCTCTTTCATGTCGCCCAGCACCAGCCAGGGAGTGCCCTGCATGCCAGCTAATACCTGCAGGGCGGAGTACAACGACGCCGGGTTGGCATTGTACGTATCGTCAATTACCGTCCATCCCGCGTCTGTCCGGATCAGGTTCAACCTGCCCGGCACCGGCTCAACGGCCTCGAGTCCAAGGCGTATCTTTTCCAGTGGTACGTCCAGGGCAAATGCAGCCGCGGTTGCTGCCGCTGCGTTCATCAGATTGTGGGCTCCGGGCAAAGTAAGGCGGACATCAAAGCCGCCGGCCGGTGTGAGCATGCGGACCCCGGCTTCGAGTTGTTCGAAGCAGACATCGTGATCCGGGCCAGCGCCAAAGGTCAGGACCCGGCCGGCCGTATTCATTTGCCGCCACATGGGACACCAGGATTGATCACCATTGAGGACGGCACAACCCGTGGCTGGAAGGCCTGCGTAAATCTCCCCCTTCGCTGCCGCCACCCCGGCCTCGGAGCCAAAACCTTCCAGGTGTGCCGGCCCCACGTTGGTAATCACGCCCACATCCGGCACGGCGATGCCACAGAGGTAGGCGATGTCACCTGCCTTGCTGGCGCCCAGTTCCAGTACTGCAAACCGGTGTTGTGGATTCAGGCGGAACAAAGTGAGCGGGAGGCCCAATTCATTATTGAAGTTCCCCTGGGTGGCCAGCACCTCACCCTGCTGCCGCAGGATGCTGGCCAACATTTCCTTGACGGTCGTCTTCCCATTGCTTCCGGTAATGCCTACCACGGCAGGGTCCAGCCGGGTCCGGACCAGCTGCGCAATCTGGCCCAGCGCTGCCAGCACGTCCGTGACCAGCAACTGTGGTACAGGCAATTCCTGTGGCTTGCTGACCAGCAAGGCTACCGCGCCAAGTTCGACCGCAGTGCTGGCAAACTCATGGCCATCCACATGGGTGCCCGGCAACGCAGCAAACAAGGAACCGTAGTCGGCTTTGCGGCTGTCCGAAACAATAGACTCGATCACGGGATCCCGAGCCGGCGCCGGCAATCCCAAAGCTGCGGCAATTTCACTTAGCCGTAAAGCAATCATGCGGCTTCCTCCAGCACTGCACGCACTGCAGCTTCATCACTGAACGGCACACGCACGCCATTTGACTCCTGGTAGGTTTCATGGCCCTTGCCCGCGACCAGGACGATATCACCGGGACTGCTTTCGAGAATGGCCTGGCGAATGGCCGCACCACGATCCGCAATCACCTGCACACCTTGTGGGGACCTGATGCCAGCAAGCATGTCCTGGAAAATATGCTGCGGTGATTCATTGCGTGGATTGTCGGTAGTCATGACGATGCGATCAGCGAGGCGCTCGGCCACGGCGGCCATCATGGGCCGCTTACCGCGATCCCGGTCCCCGCCACAGCCAAAAACACAGGTCATGCGACCGTGGAGGTGCGCGCGCAGTGCAGTCAATGCGTGATCCAAAGCGTCAGGCGTATGGGCAAAGTCGACCACCACCAAAGGCTGGTTGTGCTCACCACCGAGGCAATGCATGCGACCGGGAACCGGGTGCATCAACTCCAGTTGATGCATCACGTTGTTCCAGGGCATACCCAGCAAGGCCAGGGAGCCCGCCGCTGCCAGCAGGTTGGACACATTGAAACGTCCCAACAGCCCGGTGTGCAATTGGCCTTCACCCCAGGGGCTGGTAATTTTCAGAACCATGCCGGAAGAGTTCATCTCCAACACAGCAGCCCTGACTTCCGCTGAGCCATTGGTGCCGTAGCTCAACACTTCGGCCTTGCCCTTGAGCTCTGCGATCAGGGTACGACCGAATTCATCGTCTGCATTCACAATGCAAAAGCGTGGCTGGCAATCGACAAACAGCCGCCGCTTGGCCGCTGCATAACGTTCCATGCTGCCGTGATAGTCCAGGTGGTCGCGCGTAAGGTTGGTAAGCACGGCGGCAGCAAACGTGACATCCGCGCAGCGGCCCTGTTCCAGCGCGTGCGAAGATACTTCCATGGCGACGCTTTCTACCCCCTGGTCGATGCACTCAGCAAGCATCCTCTGCACCGAGATGGGATCCGGCGTGGTCAACTCTGACTTGCTCAAATGCGGCAGAGCCCCATAGCCGATGGTGCCGATCAGCCCGGCATGTCCGGTCGTTCTTTGCCAGGCCTGGGCAATGAAGTGGGCAGTGGATGTTTTTCCATTTGTGCCAGTCACGCCCACGACGGTCAATTGATCCGAAGGGTCATGATAAAACCGTGCTGCAAGTGCTGACAGGATGCGCCCCAGATGTTCCACGCGCACGGTTGGAATTCCCAACTCGGGTACGTCCGCGAGCCCGTCATGAATAACCACGCGCGCGCCTTTGGCCTCGGCCTCTGCCGCATACCGCATGCCGTGGGCGCTGCCGCCTGCCACAGCGACAAACGCCTCGCCTGGCAGGATTCTGCGCGAATCCATTCCCAGGCCTGCAAGAGTTACCTGCGGTGGCGATTCGCACCAGCCTTCAAGCAAGCTAGCGAGACTCATAGGGCAACTCAATCTGCACCGCCATCAATATCGCCAATTGGGGTAGACGCAGGCACTGCTGACTGCGCCACGACTTGTGTGTAGTTGTCCGGTGCGATATTCAGCAAGCGCAAGGCACCACCCATGACGGTGGAAAACAGAGGTGCTGCAACCAGGCCGCCGTAGTATTCACCGGCACTGGGATCGTTGATCGTGACAATGGCCACGAGGCGCGGATTGGTAGAAGGAGCAAATCCCGCAAAGGTTGCGACATAGCGCGACGCATAGCCAGCGGCACTGGCTTTGCGCGAAGTTCCGGTTTTGCCCGAAACGCGGTAATTTCCCACGCGTGCAGCCTTACCCGTCCCTCTCTCCCCGGTCACGGTTTCCAGCATGGCAGCTACCTCATGGGCATACTTGGGATCCATGATAGAAACAGCCGGGTTGTTGGCTCCCTGCACCAGGCTGGGGCGCCGCAAACGCCCCTCATCCGCTATCGCGGCAAAGGCTTCTGCAAGTTGCAAGACCGTAACCGATACTCCGTATCCGTAGGAAAGGGTTGCCTGCTCCACTCGCCGCCAGTGGCGATAATTTCTCAGCACACCCGCAGATTCTCCCGGAAAACCACTGCCTGTGACTTCACCGAATCCAAACCGGTCGTACACACTCCACAACTGTTCCGGTTCCATTTGCAAAGCAAGCTTGGTGGCGCCGACATTGGACGACTTGGTAATGATACCGGTGACGTCAATCAGGCCGTAGTTCTGGTGATCACTGATGGTGTGACCGGACACAGTAATGGTGCCAGGTGTCGTGTCGATCGGGGTCGTGGGGGTGACGATTCCCGCTTCGAGTGCTGCTGCAATCGAGAACGTCTTCATCACCGATCCGGGTTCAAACACATCAGTGACTGCGCGGTTGCGCAATCCTTCGCTGTCACTGCTGGGCTGATTGGGGTTGTACGAAGGCTGGTTGACCATGGCCAGGATTTCGCCGGTTGCGATATCCAGCAGCACCACCGATCCTGAACTTGCCCCGTGCTTGAGCACGGTTTGCTTGAGTTCACGGTAGGCCAGGTATTGCAATCGCCGGTCGATGGTCAGGTTCAGGTCATGGCCGTGTTCTGCTTCCCGCAACACTTCTGAGTGTTCCACGGTACGGCCGAGTCGATCCTTGATAACTCGCATCAAGCCCGGCTTGCCCTGTAACCAGTCGTTGTAGGTCAACTCCAGTCCTTCCTGGCCCACGTCGTCTATATTGGTAAAACCAATGATGTGCGCAGCGACTTCACCAGCAGGATAGAACCTGCGGTACTCTTTTTGCAGGTATACGCCGGGCAGGTCCAGGGCTTCAATCGCAGCAGCAACGTCAGGGTGCAGGCGCCGGCGCAGCCACACAAATCCCTTTCCGGAACGCTGGTTGAGGTGGCGTTCCATTTCCTCGGCATCACTTTTCAGCACTGCAGCAAGAGGTGCAATATTTTCCGGCGCTTCCAAAAACTCACCAGGATTTACCCAGACCGAATCCACCGGTGTGCTTACCGCCAGCGGCTCTCCCGAACGGTCCACGATATTTCCCCTGCGCGTGGGAACTTCCAGTTCCCGCATGAACCTGGCCTCGCCCTGCCCTTGCAGGAACTCGGTTTCAGTGACCTGCAGATTCACGGCGCGTGCAATCAGCGCTACTGAACACAGCAGGAAGACCAGCAGGAATCCATACAGGCGACCAATCGGAGCCGCGTTCTGGATTTCCTTGCTCATGGTTGTACTACCAGGATGCGGATGTTCGCTGGCGTGCCCATGCCAAGATGATCCCGGGCCGCACTTTCAATATTGCCGGCATCGCCCAGCCAGGCCTGCTCCAGTTGCAGGCGGCTCCATTCCGCAATGACATCGTCGCGCTGGTTTTCCAGCTCACCAAGTTGAACATCCAGCTGGCGGCTTTGATGACGGGTATAGACGACTCCGAGCGCGCTGATGATTACAGCAGCGAGGGTAAGAACAACTATCAGTAACCGGGTGTTCAAGCGATCTTCTCCGCGATCCGCATGACAGCACTGCGAGCCCGGGGATTGATGGCGAGTTCAGCTGGAGAAGGTTTAACGGCCTTGCCGATTGCCCGCAACGATGGGGTCGAATCCGGGTGCTCCGGAATATTGCGGCGGACCCGGCCTGGTCGTGCGGCTTCTCGTAGTGTCCGCTTGACCAGGCGGTCCTCCAAGGAATGAAAACTGATTACCACCAGCCTTCCTCCCGGGCGCAACCCATTTATCGCGGCCTCAAGCCCCAAGGGCAAATCAGCCAGTTCGTTATTTATTTTTATGCGGATTGCCTGAAAGCACCGTGTAGCCGGATGCTTTTTTGGTTCACGACGGCCGATCGTATTTTCGATCAACCTGGCCAATTGGCCGGTTGTTTCTAACCGTCGTTGCTGCCGGGCCATAACGATGCTCCTGGCAATCCTGCGCGCATGGCGCTCCTCTCCGAACTCCCAAAACACTCGGGCTAATTCCCGTTCAGGCGCTAGTGCAATCCATTCTGCCGCCGTCACGCCCTGTAATGGGTTCATACGCATATCCAGCGGCCCATCTCCCATGAAGGAGAATCCCCGCTCCGGATTGTCCAGTTGGGGGGAAGAGACACCGAGATCCAGCAGGATCCCGTCCAGACCTCCCTTCGTTCCCCAGTCCCGGACAAAGCGTTCCATCTCCGCATAATTTCCCTGGACTATGGAGAAACGGGGATCATCCCCCAGCTTCTCAATTCCGGCCGCAACTGCTTCCGGATCCTTGTCCAGGGCCATCAGGCGGCCCTGCCCGGACAGCCGGCTTAAAATTGCCTGGCTATGTCCGCCCCTGCCAAAAGTGCCATCCAGGTATTTCCCGTCTTCGCGAATGTCGAGCCCTGCCAACACTTCATCCAATAAAACCGGCTGGTGTTGATAATTGCCCATTTATCCCGAAACGCACCTCTGCTAAAGCACCCGCTTGTCCTACTCAAAGCACCAGGCGGGACATCTCTTCCGACGCAGCCACGTTCATGCTGCGTTCTTCTTCTGCACGTTTCTGATTAAGGATCGCTTCGTTCCATAATTCGAAGCGGCTGCTCATCCCCATCATTACCACGCGTTTCTCCAACCCCGCGACCTGTCTCAAGGTCAGCGGCAACTGAATTCTTCCACTACCATCCAACTCAAGTGCCGTGGCGCTGCCCACCAGCCTGCGCTGCAGGCTCCGGTGGCCAGGATTAAAGGTGCTGAGGCGCGTCACTTCGTCCCGTACCCGCTCCCATTCGTTTTCCGGGTATAGCCACAAGGCACCGGAATCAAAAGCGCTGTAGGTGAGTACCATGCGTCCACTGCACTGCTCCTGGATTGAATCCCGGTAACGGACTGGAATAGCCAGGCGGCCTTTCCCATCCAGATTGATTGCAGTCTCACCAAAAAACACTCTTACCACCCCTGACTACACTATTTGCCACTTTTCCCCACTAATATGCACGATAGTGGCTAAATAGCCTAATGTCAAGCAGGGCAAACACTTAGCGTTCAATCAAAGTTCATTACAGCAAACGGGGGAGGAAGCACAAGGTCAGAATTCAGGCGGATTAAGGCGTTTGCAACTCTGTGTTGGTGCCAGGCCGGCGGATGCTGTGCTTGAGTCCCGCTGAACCGGTCACTGCGTGACTACCCGCAAAAACCGGCTTCCCCGTGGGTCGGCCTCACTCACATCCGTGTATCGGGCGCAAAGGTGGAGTTCACTTCTGCGTAGGGGACAGGGAGGGGGGAGTTCTTTCAGGACCGTCGCCAGCAGGGAGGCTGGCGAGGAGCTTACAGGG
>Ga0315278_10002689_pt1 | contig 15846 bp, 12 predicted proteins | sample YL17G06_0_MG_FD_203880 | JGI IMG/M metagenome (GOLD analysis project Ga0315278, IMG submission 203880) | Sediment microbial communities from Yellowstone Lake, YNP, Wyoming, USA - YL17G06_0 | ecosystem: Environmental > Aquatic > Freshwater > Lake > Sediment | place: USA: Wyoming | collected... | reverse complement strand
CAAGATCGCCTTCGAGGAGTACCGCTACGCCTACTCGGCGGCGTACTCGGTCGTCATCTTCCTGATCCTGCTGGTCTACGGGGTCTTCCAGACCCGCATGACCCGTGCCACCGAGGCGGTGAACACATGAACACCCAGGACGTCCGGCGCAAGGGCGACGGATCCCACGTGCTGCTGCACGTCTTCCTGACGGCGTTCACCCTGCTGGCCATCTACCCGGTGCTCTGGGTCGTGAGCGTGGCCTTCTCGGGCACCCAGAACCTCGGCTTCGCCGACGTGCCCTCGAACCCCACGTTCTTCGACCGCCTCCGGGCCATCCTGCCGTGGCCGGAAACGGTCTCCCTCAAGAACTTCGTGGACGTCCTGACCGAACAGCCCTTCCTGACCTGGCTCATGAACAGTGCCATTGTCGCAACAGCCACGACCGTGGTGGGCGTGTTCCTGGCCTGCACCGCCGCCTACGCGTTCTCGCGGTTCCGTTTCCCGGGCCGCCAGGCCGGGATGATGTCGTTCCTGGTCTCCCAGATGTTCCCCGGCACCCTGCTGCTGGTGCCCCTGTACATCATCATCGTCAGCTGGCTGAAGCTCGGCAATTCCTTCATCGGCCTGGTACTGGTTTATTCGGTCACCGCCATCCCCTTCTGCGTATGGATGCTGAAGGGATACTTCGATACGATCCCGCTCGAGATCGAGGAATCGGCGATCATGGACGGCGCGTCCCGGCAGACGATCTTTTTCAAGATCATCCTGCCGCTGGCCAAACCGGCCGTGGCCGTCACCGCGCTGTTCTCGTTCATGACCGGCTGGAACGAGTTCATCCTCGCGGCGACCTTCCTCGAAGAAGAGACCAAGTACACGGCGCCGGTGGGGCTGAAGTTTTTCGTGGGAGGGTTCACCTCGCAGTGGGGCTATTTCGCGGCCGGATCGATCATCGTGTCGGTGCCGGTCGTGGTGCTGTTCCTGTTCCTGCAGAAATACCTCGTCTCCGGCCTCACCGCCGGCGGCGTCAAGGGATGACCAACACGGGCCCCGCACCCGGGGCGTCGCAACGGGCTGAAATAGAGGGAGTTGAGATGAACAACAAGGCTCGCATTTCCATCTGTGCACTGGCGGTCGGTCTCGCTGTCGCAGGCGCCGCGCGCGCAGATGGCGTGAAATTCATGGACCCGGTCGGCGACGACAAGGGACCTGGTACTTATACCTACCCGACCGACGCCGTGTACACGGCGGGTTCGTTCGATCTCACCGAGTTCGAGATCACCGCGGGCGACAGTCCCGACATCAAGGTCACGGTGAGCGACAAGCTTGCGGACCCGTGGGGCATGGGCGGGGGCTTTGCGACGCAGATGGTGTTCATCTTCATCGACAAGGATGGCACGGCCGGCAGCGGCCACACGCAGGGCCTGCCGGGCCTCAACATCCAGTTCGCGCCAGAGAGCGCCTGGGAGAAGGTCATCATCCTCTCGCCCCAGCCGCAGTCGCGCGTCACGTCGGAGATCAAGGTCAAGGCCGCGGATCTCGCCGCGGACATCGTGGTGCCGCGCCGGACGTCCGGCTCCGGCAAGACCATCAGCGCCAAGATCAAGCTCGAGGACCTGGGCGGCGGCGATCCCTCCAAGTGGGGCTACCAGGTCGTCGTGCAGTCCAACGAAGGCTTCCCGGACAAGAGCGACCTGCTCACCCGCAAGGTCAACGAGTTCGAGGGCCAGCACCGCTTCGGCGGTGGCAACGACGGCAACTGCGACCCGCACGTCATGGACATCCTCGCGGGCAAGGGCGAGGGCAAGCCGGAAGAAGCGCAGCTGCAGTACGACATGCTCAAGTACGAATGCGGCGCCGACGGCAGCTCGGTCAAGAAGGCGACGCTCAGCGTCGTGCGCAAATAAGGGATTGCAGCCCATTCACCGGGGACAACAATGATGAACCTTCACAAAGTGACACTGGCGGCGGCGGTTGCGGCGCTGGGGATGGCGCCCTGCACGAGCAACGCCCAGCAGAGCGAGTATGGCCAGCTCAAGTGGTCGGGCACCATCTACATGAAGTTCCTGGATGGCAACCGGCGCACCGAGGGGAGCATGTCGAACAATTTCGACACCACGCCCGGCGAGGCCGGTGGCGATCAGGGCCAGGCTACGGAGCTCGACCTGAAACTGAGTTCACAGCTCTCGAAACAGGTCGAGTTCTACGCACGCATCCAGAGTCGTCTGCACCGGGCGTTCTGGTCGAACTACGATGGCTTTGCCGTTCCGGGTCACCCGAATCAACCCACTGCCGCCGACGCGTGCACCGAGGCCGACCCGCGCTGCAATTCGTATATCAAGCTGAGAGGCGCGAGGGTGATTCTCACGCCGGGCTATGACTGGCTCGACTCGGCGTCGATCGGCAGCAACGACTGGGGCATGTTCGACGCCTGGACGCACGGCAAGACCCGTTACATCGACCGCGACAACCTGAGCGGCTTCCTGTTCCAGGGCTCTGCGCTCGGCAAGACCCTGCGGTGGGATGTCGCGCGGGTGAGCATGCCGTCGTACCAGGGCGCCGGTTTCACCACCGGCGACCTGTTCGCCAACGATGCCGATTACGTCGGCCAGGTCAAGTACGCCCCGAGCGCGGCCTGGAACGCGACCCTGATCGGCATGTATGCAAGGGACCAGGAGCGTAATCCGAACGACACGAACAATCTGAACGGCATCTCGGTGAAGACCCGCTGGGACAACTCGGTGATCGGCGCGAAGGGCCAGTATTCCGGCTTCGGTTTCGTCGACATCAAGGGTGCTTACTATTACAGCAGCTACCACATCGCGGATGGACAGTGCAATGCCAATGATCTGAATAGCTGCCGTTTCAGCCCGCTGCCGAAGAAAAGCACCAATGATGGAGCGTTCTACCTGAACCTCGATTTCAACAAGCTGTTCGTCGACGGGTTATCGCTCGCCGTGCAGTTCTTCGACATCGGCTCCGACTACGTTGCAGCCCCGGCCGCGCGGCGCGAAGCGGACGTGCTCCTGACCGAGGGTCAGGAGGCCACGTGGCAGTGGCTCATGCCGGACTACAACTTCGGCAACCCGAAGAACGCGAATTCGATGCACGGTATAGGTTACGGCGGCTGGAACGGCGAAGTGCAGCAGGTCGTGTCGGGCCTGGCGGACAACGACGTCACTGACTTCGACGAGCCCGTCGCCTATTCAGTCATCGGCTGGAAGGGCGTCACGCTGGTGCCGAAATACCAGGTCGGTGACTGGCAGTTCTCCGGCGAGTACAGCTACATCGACTTCAACACCAACTGGCAGGCCTGCGGCGGCCAGGACAAGGACGTCGGCTGCATTTACCCGCGCATGGAGGGCACCCATTCCTGGGGGCTCGGCGGCGATACTCGCTCCCCGTATGCGCCGTACCAGGACCGACTGATGCAGATCTTCGCGCTCAAGGCGAAGTACACGCTCGACGTCGGCAACGGCGTCAACCTGACGGCGCGCTACAAGTACATCTCCGACGAGGACAATCGCGTCACCAAGGCGCAGCACTTGACGGATGCGTACGACGGCTTCCCGGGCGCATTCGGATCCATGAACCCCCACTGGATTCCGAACGTCGGGCTCGGCGGCTGCGTGAGCTGCGACAATCGCAGGGCCGATTACAACACCTACGGCATCAGCGCCGGCTATCAACTCACGCAGGACCTGTATGCCACGCTGATCTACGACCTCAACACTGTCGAGTTGATCGACGGCACGGTCGACGTCGCTCCCGTCGGACTGGGCTTCGAGGCGAGCAATGACTACGGCTACGCCGAGTACCTCACGGGCAAGAGCGTCAAGAATCGCATCGGCATGAACTTCAGCTACTTCCTGTCGGGCGTGGAATTCGGCGGCACGATCGACTACATCTGGGGCACCTACGATCCGAGTTTTTTCACGAACTCGAACGGCAAGATGGTCAAGCTCATCCCGGGCGCCGGCGTGGACGCGATCGCCACGCCGCTCGGCGACATCTCGATCCACTCGATGGATCTGTCCCAGTACCGGATGAAGATCTTCATGAAGGTCGCCTTCTGATCGCAGGCGATCAGGGGATCAGGGGCGGTCACGTGCCCGCGTGACCGCCCCGATTTTTCTGCGGGGTCAAGACGATGTGTGTTTCGCTGCGGCGGCGACTGCCGTACTTTCTCTGCACCGCCATCCTGGCATGCGCGGCCTCTGGCCCCACCGCGGCGGAGACCCTCTTCACCATCGAGGACGTGCGCGGCGACGATGACGGCGCCGGCACGCTGATCTACCCGAATCGCGACGACCTGCACCGTGGCGACCTCGATCTCGTGCGCCTCTCGGCCGAGAATCGGCCCGATGGCATATGGTTCGTCGCCGAGATGGCGCAGCCGATCCGCAGCCCCGTCGGGCGCGTCACCGAACTTGGCCAGACGCCGATGGAGAGCATCGCGCGCAACGGTTTCTACACGTTCAACCTCGACATCTGTATCGACACGGACCGCATCGCGGGTTCCGGGCAGACGGGAGCTGTCCCGGGCCGCGGCGTGACGATCGACCGCCAGTTCGCCTGGGAAAAATGCATCGTACTGACGCCGCGCCCGGACGTCGCCCGCACGATGATGCAGATGTACTTCGATAACGTACTCGAGGCCGAGTTGCGGGCCAAGCAGGGCAAGGTATCCCCGGAGGATGTGGCCAATCTCCAGGGCAAGTCCGAATTGCGCGTGAACGACCTGTTCTACTTCCCGAGCAAGGTGCGCGTGGCGGGCCGCCGTATCGAGTTCCAGGTGCCCACGGACTTCCTGGGCGGGGTGCCGAGCAGGTCCTGGGGCTACACGGCGCTGGTGACCGGCGCCGACCTCGAACAGACCGGCCGGCCGGGCCACTTCGGCGCGTCGAACCCGATGATGATGACCATGACCATTGGACGCGGCGCGCAGTTGTCGCAATGGCGAACGCGATCCGATGTGGACGACGCTACGCCGCCGATCATCGACGTGCTCGCCCCGGATCCTGCCACGCAGCAGCGCGTCTTGTCAGACTACGATACGGTCGCAGCCCGGCTTCCCGCGATCCCCGGCGTCGCGCCGGACGGCAACGTCGCCCTCGCCGCGACCGGCGAACCGCCGACGCCCGACGAGCTCAATCGCATCAATATCGCCGTCAAGCCGGCCGCCAAGGCGGGTTCGTCCGCGACACCGGCCGAGCGCCGCACCGTGCCTGCCCGTTTGCGCACGCTGAACCAGCTGCTGGCGGACGGCCTGATCACGCAGGCCGAGTTCGATGAGCTGCGCCGCAAGATCCTCGCGGAGTTGTGATGCTCGACTTGCTGCTCGATCACCTTGCCAGGAGCCGTGGCATCGGCGATGCGTATTACGACTATCGCGGTGAACTGAAGCACTTCAGCGCGACGACCAAGACAGCCATCCTGGCGGCGATGGGGTGCAACGTCACCGACGCCGACGCCATCCGCCGCGAAATCGACGACCTCGACGTGGCGCGCTGGCGCACGCTGCTGCCGCCGGTGGCGGTGCTCCGTCCGGGCCGCTCCGGTGTCATCGTAGCCATTCCGGCCGACATGCTCGACCGTCCGCTTACGTGGTCCGTGCACCTTGCCGACGGTCCGCGCCGCACCGGTACCGTGCGAGCGAGCGATCTCACCGAGGTCGAACGCCGCGAGGTCGACGGACGGTGGCTGACGCGACGGCTGCTGGTCCTGCCCGAGGACCTGCCGCGCGGGTATCACTCGCTCGAGGCGGTTTCGCCCGAGGGGGCGAGCACCGAATGCGCGCTCATTGCCGCGCCTGGTCGCTGCTTCGAGCCGGCGGTGCTCGCCAGCGGCGAAAAACTCTGGGGCGTCGCCGTGCAGCTGTACACGCTTCGGTCGGCCGACAACTGGGGCATCGGCGATTTCGCCGACCTCGAATTCGTCTTGCGCCATGGCGCGCTGCACGGGGCCGCGTTCATCGGGCTCAATCCGCTGCACGCGCTCTTCCCGGCGAACCCGCGGCATTTCAGCCCGTACAGTCCTTCGACCCGTCATTTCCTGAACGTCCTCTACATCGCGGTGCCGCGCGTGCTCGAGTTCGGCGAGTGCGCGGGAGCGCAGAGCCGGGCTGCCGAGGCCTCGTTCGCAGCGGAGTTGCAGCGCCTGCGAGCGACCGATAGCGTCGACTACGCTGGCGTCGCCCGCGCGAAACTGCCCGTGCTCCGCAGCATCTACGAACACTTCGTGCGGGAGCACCTGAGCCGCGGTTCGCCGCGTGCGCGAGCGTTTCTTGCGTACCAGGAAGAGCGGGGCGAATCGCTGCGGCTGCACGCGCTGCACGATGCGGTGGACAGCCACCTGCGCGCGCAGGATGCGGACAAGTATTGGGGTTGGCCGGTGTGGCCGGAGGAACTGCGCCACCCCGCGCGGCCGGGCGTGCAGGTGTTCGCGGCACAGCACGCCGAGTCCGTGCGGTTCAACGCGTGGCTGCAGTGGATCGCGGACGAGCAGCTCGGCAACGTGCAGCGGCTGGCGGCCGACCTCGGCATGCCGATCGGCCTGTACGGCGATTACGCCGTCGGTGTGAACCCGAGCGGGTCCGAAACCTGGTCTGATCAGTCCGTCTACCGCATGGGTGCCGGCGTCGGCGCGCCGCCCGACCCGCTCGCCCTCAAGGGGCAGGACTGGGGGATTCCGCCGCAGGATCCCTATGCGCTGACCGCGGCCGGCTACCGGCCGTTCCGCAATCTCATCGCCGCGAACATGCGCCACTTCGGCGCACTGCGCCTCGACCACGTCATGGCGCTTTTCCGCCAGTGGTGGGTGCCGGTCGGCCTCGGCTCGACCGAGGGCGGTTACGTGCATTACCCGCTCGACGACCTCATGTCCGTCCTCGCACTCGAGAGCGACCGGGCTCGGTGCCTCGTCGTCGGCGAGGATCTCGGCACGGTGCCGGATGAGATGCGCCGCGCGATGGCCGAGTACGCCGTGTACCACTACAAGGTGCTGCTGTTCGAGAAGCAGGGCGACGGTGTGTTCCTCCGCCCGGAGCAGTACGTGCGCCGCGCGATCGCCACCGTGACCACGCACGACCTGCCCACGCTGCGCGGTTACTGGGAGGGGCGCGATCTCGAGTTGCGCGACCGCCTCAACCTTTTCCCCGGCGAGGAGATCCGCCGCCAGGCGTACGAAGAACGCGTGCGCGATCGTCTTCGGTTGCTGGCCGCGCTGGAAGCCGCCGGCCTGCGGCCCCGCGACTCGGCCCGGCCCGCGGACGGATTCAGCGACGCGCTCGCCCGAGCGATCCAGCTGTACCTCGTCAAGAGCGCTTCAGCGTTGGCCGTGCTGCAGATCGAGGACCTGATCGGCATGAGCGACCCGGTCAACGTGCCGGGCACGAGCGCCGAGCACGCGAACTGGCAGCGCAAGACCACCGCGACCATCGCGGACGTGTTCGAGGACGAAGCCATCGCGCAGTTCCTCGAGGACGTCCAGTTCGCCCGCTCGTCCTGACCCGGTCTGTGTCCGCCGGAGCGCGCGCATGCGATTCAGGCTGGCGAACACGGACGACTACCCGGCCGGGCTGAACCTGCCGTGGGCCACGCCGCTCGAGCAGTGGCCGGACGAGATCTGCACCGACGTCGAGCGCGGCCTGCACCGCAACCCGGTGCGCTTCGTCGCTTTCGAAGGCGCGATCTACACGATCAAGGAGTTGCTGGAGCACGTCGCTACACGCGAGTTCACGATGCTGCGCGCATTGCAGGAACTGCAGCTGCCGGTCGTCGAGCCGGTCGGGGTCGTGACGGAGCGCCCGGTCGCCGGGCCGAACGAGGAACGACGCGGGTTGCTGGTGACGCGTTTCCTCAAGCACTCCATGCCCTTCCGCCACGTGATCGCGCGCGGCGTGACCCCGACGCAGGCACACCAGCTGCTCGACGCGCTCGCGGACCTGCTGGTCAACCAGCACCTTGCAGGCTTCTTCTGGGGCGATTGCTCGCTGTCGAACGCGCTCTTCCGCCTCGACGCCGGACGCTACTCGGCGTACCTGGTCGACGCCGAGACCGCGGAGATCCACGTGTCGCTGTCGAACGGCCAGCGGCGGCACGATCTCGCGATTGCGCAGGAAAACGTCATCGGCGAGTTCATGGACCTGCAGGCTGGCTTCGGCCTGCCCGCCGGGCTCGATCCGATCGAGCTCGGCGGGGGCCTGCTGACCCGCTACGAGAGCCTGTGGGCCGAGCTCACGCGCGAGGAGGTGTTCTCAGCGCAGGAGCAGTACCGCATCGACTCGCGCATCAAGCGGCTGAACGAGCTGGGCTTCGACGTCGAGGAACTCGACATCCAGACCATCGAGGGCGGCCACAAGATCCGCGTGCGCGTGCAGGTGGTCGAGCCGGGACATCACCGGCGACGACTGGAGGCGCTCACGGGCCTCGACGTGCAGGAGAACCAGGCCCGGCGGATGCTGAACGATCTCGACCACTTTCGCGCGTGGCACTCCGGTAGCGCTGGCTGGCATCTGCCGGAACGTGAGGCGGCCCGGCGCTGGCTCGACGAGGTCTACCTGCCCACGCTGGTGGCGATTCCGCCGGAGCAGCGGGGCAAGCTCGACGACGCGGAAATCTTCCACCAGCTGCTGGAGCATCGCTGGTACCTGTCCGAGCGGACCGGGCACGACCTGCCACTGGTTGAAATCATGCCCTCCTATGTCGACGAAGTGCTGGCGAAGCTCCCTGTGCCCTCTCCCATCGGAGATGGGAGAGGGCCGGCAGAGCCGGGGTGAGGGTCTTGGCTCTCTGCTTCTCTTCCTGTTCTTCCGCAGGCTCCGTCACGCTACGATATCGCCCATGCGCAATACATTCCTCTTCGCGATCCTCGCCCTGTCCTGCAGCGTCTCCGTGCGCGCAGACGATCTGTCGCCGCCCGCCAGCGAGTGGCGCAGTTACTGCCAGACATACCTCAAGGCCATCGACGGAGACAAGACCGCGAGCGACCTCGACGTGACCTACTGCCTGGGCGTCACGAAAGGCCTGTTGAACGGCATGCGCATCGGCGCGCAGCTGGGCGCGCTGAGTTTCGGCTCGCGTCTCGCCGTGCATTACAAGCTCGATGCGGACGAGGTCTTCAAGCTGTTCCAGACGCAGGATCCCTCGCGGCTGCTCGACCTCTGCCCTCCGGCCACGCAAACGACTCCGGACTACGTGCGGACGGTCCTCGCCCACCTCGAGAAGCATCCTGGCGACGCCAAGCGTCCCATGGCCGAGGTCTTCTACGATGCGCTGCAGGGGGCGTATTCCTGCAAGTAGCAGCACCAGTCAGCGCTGGCTCATCCTTAGTTCTGGCGCGATCCGTCCGGTCCATGCGGCGCCCGATTTCGGCGCCGATGACGGCACCAATGACCGTACCGACGGCGATGGCCAGGCAAGGCTTTGCATCCGCCACGTTCGCCTCATTCGCGCGTGCAGCAAGAGTGATGTTGCAGGGCACCGCACTAAGGGCAGGCGCACACGTCTATAGCCTGCTTCTTACCGATCAACATGACCACCCGCTGCCGCTGTACTACACATGAAACACCAGGGTCGACGTCGATGCGCGAGGGTTTGTCAGCGGCGTTACGCTACCCTTCGACGCCAGGGAAGAGGTCGGGGGAAAGATCACCGCGCGCTTCATGATTGACACCTACCCGGCTGCACAGGGCACGCTCGTCTATTGATCAATGAGGGATTGAATCATGAAGGCACGATACGCGCCCAACCGGACCGCCCATGCGGCCGGACTGATGTTCACTGCCCTGTTGCTCATGTGCGGCAGCGTGCATGCAGGATCGGACCCGCTGCCCTCGTGGAACGACAACGCACCGAAGAGGGCCATCATCACATTCGTCGAAAAGGTGACGACACCGACCGACAGGGAGTTCGTTCCGCCTGCCGAGCGCATCGCCGCCTTCGACAACGACGGCACGCTGTGGGCCGAGCAGCCGATGTACTTCCAGTTGCTGTTCGCCATCGACCGAGTCAAGACGCTCGCCCCGCAGCATCCTGAGTGGCGGACCCAGGAGCCCTTCGCGTCGCTGCTCAAGGGCGATCTGAAGGCCGCGCTCGCGGGCGGCGAACCAGCCATCGTGCAGATGGTCATGGCCACGCACGCCGGCATGACGGCCGATGAGTTTCAGGCGATCGTCAAAGACTGGATGGCGACGGCGAAGCATCCCGTGACCGGGCGACCGTACACGGAGATGGTGTATCAGCCCATGCTCGAGCTGCTCGCGTACCTGCGGGCCAACGGATTCAAGACGTTCATCGTCTCAGGCGGCAGCATCGAGTTCATGCGTCCGTGGACGCAAAGGGTCTACGGCATCCCTCCCGAGCAGGTCATCGGTACCCGCCTCAAGACGAAGTTCGAGGTGCGGGATGGGAAGCCGGTGCTCCTGCAATTACCCGCAATCGACTTCATCGACGACAAGGCGGGCAAGCCGGTCGGTATCGGCCAGCACATCGGCCGCATACCCATCGTGGCCTTCGGGAACTCCGACGGGGACCTGGAGATGCTGCAATGGACGAGCGCCGGCGAGGGTGCGCGATTGGCGGTGATCGTGCATCACACCGACGCCGATCGGGAATGGGCCTACGACCGTCAGTCCTCCCTCGGTCGGCTCGACACCGCGCTCGATGAGGCGCAGGCCAGGGGCTGGACTGTCGTCGACATGAAGCGGGACTGGAAGGTCGTCTTTCCATCTGAGAAGAAGTAGTGCCGAAGGCGTTCTCTGCGATGAGCATTGCTCAACACACCATGCGACAGTGTAGAGTTGAAACACAGTCCGCGCGCCCAGAAAGGTAGACAGGGGAAAAGCTCATGCGCGTTGCTATCCGGCCTACTGTCGGGATCGCCCTGGCGTCATTCCTGCTCGCGTCGCTTTCGGTGGCGGGCTGCTCCGGCAAGAAGCAGGAGCCAAAGACCGCCGGAACGGGACCGGACGCCGTGCAGTCTGCCGCTGCGCCAGCCGCATCTGCGGGTGCAGGCGACGAGCCTCTGCCGCCCGTGGCTTACGAATCGGCACTGCCCGAAACCGTGCGCGCCAACCTCAACAAGCCGTTCAAGGGCGATCTCGACGAGATGGTGAAGCGCCGGGTCGTCCGCATCGGCGTCACGTTCAACCGCACGCATTACTTCGTCGACAAAGGCGTGCAACGAGGCGCGGTCTACGAGTACGGCAAGCTCATGGAGGATGAGCTGAACAAGAGGCGCAAGACCGGCAACCTGAAGGTCGCCTTCTGGTTCGTGCCGCTGCCGCGCGATCAGCTGCTGCCGGCGCTCGTGGACGGCAAGGTGGACATGGTGATAGCGCAACTCACCGTGACCCCCGAGCGCCAGAAGCTCGCGGACTTCACGAACCCCACCCGCAAGAACGTGAACGAGGTCGTGGTGACGGGCCCCGGTGCGCCGGTGATCGCATCGGTCGACGACCTGGCCGGGCAGGAGGTGCTCGTCCGCAGGAGCAGCGACTATTACCAGAGCCTGCTGGTGCTCAATAAGCGGCTGAAGGCGGCTGGCAAACCGCAGGTGTCCATCGAGGAGGCGCCGGAAAACCTCGAGGACGACGATCTGCTCGAGATGGCCAACGCCGGCTTGATCAAGATCACGGTGGTCGACAGCTACCTCGCGGAGTTCTGGAAGCAGGTCTTCACGAACCTGACCGTGCACGACGCGGTGGCTGTGCGCACCGGCGGCAACCTGGCGGTCGCGGTCCGCAAGGGGAGCCCGCAGCTCGCCGCCGGGCTGAATGCCATCATCGACGAGTACGGCCTGGGGACGGCGTTCGGCAACATGATGGAGAAGCGCTACCTGCAGAGCACGAAGTTCGTGAAGAACGCCACCTCGGAGGCCGAGCGCCAGAAGTTCCTGGCGATGGTGGAGCTGTTCAAGAAGTACAGCGATCAGTACGGAATGGACTACCTGCTGATGGCTGCGCAGGGGTATCAGGAGTCCGGGCTCAACCAGTCAGTCAAGAGCAAGGTCGGCGCGGTCGGAGTGATGCAGGTGATGCCGGCCACCGGCAGGGACCTGAAGGTGGGCGACATCTCACAGATCGAGCCCAACATCCACGCGGGCGTGAAATACATGCGCTGGGTCATGGACAACTACTACAAGGACGAGCCGATGGACAAGCTCAACAAGGGGCTCTTCGCGTTCGCCTCCTACAACGCCGGGGCCGGGCGCATCAGTCAACTGCGAAAAGAGGCGGCGAAGCGCGGCCTCGACCCCAACGTGTGGTTCGGCAACGTGGAGCAGATCGCCTCCGAGCGCATCGGCCGCGAGACGGTGACGTACGTCGGCAATATCTACAAGTACTACGTGGCCTATCGCCTGATCACCGAGGAGAAGCAGCGGCGCGCCGCCGCGATGGAGGGACTCAGGTCCGGGAGCAGCAAGCCGGCGAACTAAGCCGCCGCCCATCGTCATTCGTCATTCTCTCGAACGCCGGGATCAATTTCTCCGCGTACGTGCCGGACCATCGTTGAACCTGCCGAGTCGCGGTTATTCCGCACCTAATGCGAAGGCGATGCAGGGCAGCGTCAACAGCAGCACCAGCAGAAAGCGGCGCAGCAGCTTGCGCGTGCGCGCATTCAGCGACAGGTGAGTGTTGATCGAATTCAGCAGATTCGCCTGGGCGATCGCGACGTTCATTTGCACCTCGTTCGGCCGTGCGGCCGACCCTCCGTCTTCCTGGGATGGCACGCTCACCCTAGCGCTCAAGGCACGCGTGGTCCTCACGCGAGGTGAGGCACGTGATGTGCGTCACGGCAGTCGAGCCGCTTAAGTCAAACGGGTATGCTCACGCATTCGCACGCGGCGCCGTCAGGGGCTGGCAATCAATGGTGGCGGCTACTGATCGGGAGGTTGAGTGAGTTCGATCCGATCCGGTTCGGTGCCCCAGCGCGTTCGCTGCGCAGGGGTTCTGCGCGGAGTGCCGTTCCTGTACCTGGTTGCACAGGGCGCCCTCGCCGCCGCCGGGCTGGCGGCTGTGGCCCCGGCGTCACCGGAGGCGCAGATCGAGGTCGTCGCCACGCGCATCGCCGAGGACCCCCGCAAGCTCTCGGCCTCCGTCACCGTCATCGACGGACAGGACCTGCGCAATCGGGGGGCGAGCGATCTGCGGTCCGCGCTCGCGCTGGTCGCGGGCGTAGACATTGCCCCGGGCGGCGACAACGGGCCGGCCGCCGCGGTGCCGGAGATGTGGGGCTTGCGCGAGTTCGATGCGTTCCTGCTCGTCGTCGATGACGTGCCGTGGGGCGGGGCATTCAATCCGGACGTTGCGACCCTCAGCCTGAAGGACGTCGCGCGCATCGAGATCCTGCGAGGTGCGGCACCGGTGATGTATGGGGCGACGTCGTTCGTCGGCGTGATCCACGTCGTGCACGCGGCCCCCGGAACGGGCGGCACGCGCGTGTCGGCGTCTGCCGGGTCGTACTCGAGCGGCGGTATCGGTACCGCGCTGGACTTGCCGTCTTGGGCGGGGTTCAGTTCGCGCCTGGTGCTCGATGCCGAACAGCACGGGCTGTCCGACGATCGTGCGGATTTCCAGCGCACCCACCTGGCCTGGCGCAATCTGCGGGATGCGGCAGGCGGCAAGCTGCGGCTCGACTTCGACCTGAGCCGGTTGGAGCAGTCACCCGTCAGCCCGGTCCCGCGCCAGGGCCCCACGTTGTCGCCTTTGGTTCCGCTCGACGCCAACTACAATCCGCGCGGTGCGCACATCGATCCCACGCGCGCTACGCTCACCACCGGCTTTTCGCGACCGGCGTCGTTCGGATCGTGGTCCATGATTGCGTCCTATGCGCGCACCGAGACGCAGGTCGAGCGCGGATTCCTGACGGACCTCGGCTCGCCGGAGTTCTCGGCGCAAGGCCTGCGAACGCAGACGACGCTCGATGACCTGTACGTCGATGGGCATGTCGAGTATCAGGCGTGGAGCACCGTCGAAGTGGTGGCCGGTGCGGACTATCTCTTCGGACGGGGCTCATCCCACGGTGGCAATTACGACTACTCGGTCGCTGCGGACGGTTCGCAGGCCCCGCGCGCCGGCAGCATTCCACTGGCAAGCGCTGTGCAGATCGACGACCGGCGCAGCTTCGGCGGCGCCTATGCGGCCGCGACGTGGCAGCCCGCCGTGCGCTGGCGCTTCGACGCCGGCGTGCGCCTGAACGTCGTCAGCGAATCGCGCCGCACAGCGGCGCAGGAATCCGGGTCGAGTGTCGAGAAGGGCGGCGACGAGCGCAGCACGACCCGTCCGAGCGGCAGCCTGGGCGCCGTGTATACGTTCTGGTCGGACGGGGCGGACGACGCCCGACTTTTCGTCAGCTATCGCAACACCTTCAAGCCGGCGGCGGTGGACTTCGGGCTCGACGCCGAGCCGGGCATCCTCGAACCGGAAACTGGTCAGAGCGTCGAACTCGGCGCGCGCACGGCGTTGTTCGAACGCCGGCTGGAAGTCGAGATCGACGCTTTCCAGATGGACCTGAAAAACCTGGTCGTGCCGACAACCGTCGACGGAATGCCGGCGTTGGAAAATGCTGGCGAGGAGCGCTTCCGTGGGATCGAGGCCGAGGTGCGCGGCCACCTCGCCGGGAATCTCCTCGCGCGAGCCGCGTGGAGCCTGCATGACGCGCGCTTCCTCGACTACGTCCGCGACTTCGACGGCGTGGCGACGCAATTGAGCGGCAACCGCCAGGAGATGACGCCGCGCGATCTCGCCGCAGTCGGCCTCGTGTGGGCCGCGCCGCAGGGTCTAACGGCACATGCGGACCTGCGCTACACCGGTGCGCGGTACCTGAACAAGCGCAACACCGCGCTGGTCCCGGGATTTACCAGCTGGTCCGCCGGCCTCGGCTGGCGGGCCGCGAACTGGGAGCTGCGGCTGGACGGCGAAAATCTCTCGGATCGTCGCGACCCGATTGCCGAGAGCGAAATGGCGGATGCGAGCTACTATCGGCTGGAAGCGCGCCGGGTGTGGCTGTCGGTCGAATGGAGAATGTAAGATTCGAGCGCATTCGCGGCGCCCGGGCGTCGCACGAAATCAGCTGACCCATCACACAGGAGAGAGCGACATGGGCAAGGGCATGGAACGAAAGAAGGAAACCAAGAAGAAGCCGTTGAAGACGAAGGAAGAGAAGCGCGCGGAAAAGAAGGCCAAGAAGGGCGGCTGAGCGGCCTTATCCCTTCTTCGCCGGCGGACGCGGCGTCCGCGGTGAGTGCGGAGTCCGCGGCAACCCGGTGTGCTGCGTCTTGAACGGCGTCGTCGTCGCGGGCGGCGCGCTTCCCGGTTTGCGCTTGCCCTCGTGCGCCCGACCGGTCCCGATCGGCTGGTAGGTCGGCACCAGGTGCTGCTTGCCGTTGCCGATCAGGTCGGCGCGGCCCATCTGCCGGAGCGCCTCGCGCAGCAGCGGCCAGTTGTGCGGATCGTGATAGCGCAGGAACGCCTTGTGCAGGCGCCGCACGCGGATGCCCTTCGGGATGTGTACCTCTTCGGAGCTGCGGGTCACCCGGCGCAGCGGGTTCTTGCCGGAGTGATACATCGCGGTGGCCGTCGCCATCGGCGAGGGCAGGAACGCCTGCACCTGGTCGGCCCGGAAGCCATTGCGCTTCAGCCACAGCGCGAGCTCGAGCATGTCCTCGTCGCGGGTGCCCGGGTGCGCCGCAATGAAGTAGGGGATCAGGTACTGCTCCTTGCCGGCTTCCTTCGAGAACCTGTCGAACAACTCCTTGAAGCGGTCGTAGGTGCCCACCCCGGGCTTCATCATCTTCGCGAGCGGGCCGTCGGAGATCGCTTCCGGCGCGATCTTCAGGTAACCGCCCACGTGGTGCTGCGCGAGT
>Ga0315278_10002688_pt1 | contig 15847 bp, 13 predicted proteins | sample YL17G06_0_MG_FD_203880 | JGI IMG/M metagenome (GOLD analysis project Ga0315278, IMG submission 203880) | Sediment microbial communities from Yellowstone Lake, YNP, Wyoming, USA - YL17G06_0 | ecosystem: Environmental > Aquatic > Freshwater > Lake > Sediment | place: USA: Wyoming | collected... | reverse complement strand
GCCATCCGGACAACCGTGGCCGTGTCGGGTTCAGTCAGTCTGCCCGAGAAGACCAAGGCGCCAGCCGACTTCATCTCCTCTTCTAGAACCATGATCTTCTGCCATCCCTGCTGCATCTCTTCTTCGCTCATCTCGGGGCGGTCTGCGCCCTCGACGCTATAGGCGGAGAACATGTACTGGGCCATTGGAGTCCCTCCTTGGCTCGGGCGGGCCGATCCCGCCTCTCGCCCCAACTACGAACGGGCCTCGCCAATACTGACAGCGCACAAGAAGAACATCGCGCGGAGGGCCGATGAGGCCTTCTTGAGCGGAGTTCTGAGATGTCGGGGCCTCAGTTCTGAGAGCACCCCTTGGTGGTTCGGTCGGTCGGTCGGTCGGTCGGTGGGGTGTTCTCAAAACCCCCTTCACCTCGCGAAACGCGGGCCTCTTAAGGGAGTACCCACAGGTTAAGAGGGGTAGTACCCACACATGCGCGGCAGGCGTTCTGGGCAACAGGCCGCGACTCGAGGCCGGCCGGCTCACCTCGCTTCCCGGTTCGTTGCCGCCCGTGCGCGGACACATCGACATGCACCACGTGTACCCAACTGTCGTTACGTTCCCAACGACCATGCCTTGAGCTCGGTGCGAGCGGTGCCGCTGTTGCCGAGATGGTAGACCGCCACGCCGATCGGGCGGATGTCGAAGGCTCCGAACGGCTCAGCTTCGATGCCCTTGAGGTCCTCGAGCGTTGCGAAGCCGACCGTGATGTGGGCGATGTAGTTCCCGGCGCCGATCTGGGCGGGGACGAACCCTTCGACCCAGTCGAGGGTGCTCTGGCTGATCTCCTCTGCGGGGTCCTTCACGAAGGCATCGGCGCCACCTCCCTGGCTCGCCAGCGACGGGTCCTCCTGGGCCTCTTTGGCCCACGTTCGCAGCAGGAAGTCGAACTGCGGGGGTGCCGGCTGTTCCACCCACAGCGTGCCGTCGTTGTCGAACGTGGCGATTCGATCGGCTACGGGCACGAACGAGTCGCCCGGCTCGGTGACGGAGCGAACGAAATCCGTGATCGCGGACGTCACGTCGCCGTCGATCCAAGATGGCAACTGATCCCTCACACTTCCTCACTTTCAGGGTCGACACCGCGTCTGGCCGAGAGTGTATGCGCGCGACTCAAACGCGTTGGCGAACTCGTCTCCCTCACCTCGCCGCTCATGCTCACGACGGCGCCCGCGTGGCAGGTCGGCATCTGTCTGAATGCCTCCTTCATGCTGACGACGGTCCAGCCCTTCTCCCCCTCTCGGGCAGGGTCTTCTCGGCGCCCACGTCGTTGACGGACTTGCCCCATCTCTTGGGCGCTACACGAACACGTTCACCGCTCTGGCTATTACCAGGCCGAGGATGACCAGCGAGATCACCGACTGCACGGCCATGGTGACCTTTGCCCAGGGCGTCAGCGGCATGGCATCCGTCGGGCTGAACGCCGTGGCGTTGGTGAACCCCAGATAGAGGTAGTCGATGAACCGCGGACGCCAGTTCGCCTCAGTGATGTGGGGATCCAACTGCTGCGGGAACGCGAAGTCGGGATGACGCGGGAGGTGATGAGCGCGAGCGGCCGCGCCGCCTCCGTCGAGCTCCCAATACAGGAGCGCGAACGCGATGTTGTTCGACACCCACACGATCGCACCAGCCGACAGCAAGGCACTCGCCGAGTTCGTCTCGGGCCCACCGACGATCAGTGAATGGATCAGCTGAGCCGTGGCCCACAGTGAATTGAATACCAGCACAGACACGAGCCCTATGGAGAGCGCCCGTAGCCACGCCGAGCGGCGGTTGATCTTCCCCGGGTCGCCCACGAGGGTGGCGACGAGCAGGACGCCTTCGACCGTCGGCAGGGCCCAGCTCGGTCCGAACCGCAGATCCTCCGGCAGGAGGTACGTAAGGAACATCGCGGCGAGGACAGCTCCCGCCATGGGCCAGCGGGCCTCGGCGAGGACGCGCGCATCCGAGTCCCCCCCGGTCTCCTCCGCGGATCTCACCTCGTTCCCCTTCCCCTGTGTGTGTCGACGAGCAACACTTCGACCTGGCCATCATCGTTGTGGCTCGGCATGTTCGTCCACCGCCAGGCCCAGCTCCTTGAGCTCCCGCTGCGATTTGCCCTTGAGCTTCCGCCCGAGCATCGGGCGACCGTCGTCGTGCTGGTACACGCCTCTCGGCTCCTTCGCAAGCGGTTCCTCCCAGGCCCGGTAGAGGGCGATCAGACGAACCGTGAACCCGACCACGAACGCGATCGTCGTGCACGCCCAAGTGTCGAGTCCTGCCCAGTCGCAGAGGACCCAGATGATGCCGGTGAGTAACGCGATGCCGACGAACCATTCCCCGCGGATGAACTGCTTGGGTGGCACCCCGCTCGTGATGTCGATGTAGTACCGGCCGGCCGTCGGTCCCACGACGGCGAGGAACAGCACACCCATGATGGGCAGCCCGGCGGAGATCCCCGCCATCGCGCCGGCGATCGCGTACCAGGGGAGCGAGAACGAGGTCATGAATTGGAAGAGTCCCTCGCGGAATAGCTGCCCACCCTTGAACGCGATCAGGTACCCGACGATCCCGGCAACCAGACAGAGGGTGATGTACGCGGGGTTCGTGAGCGCGCTGGGGATCTTCGCCAGCAGGACATCGCGAGTGACACCGCCTCCGATCCCACCGAGCAGCGCCATCAACAGGATCCCGACGATCGTGTAGTTGCGGTAGTGATCGGGGCGGCGTGCCAACAGCGCGCCGTTCAACGCGTTCGTCGTTGCGGCGATCAGGTCGATCGTCGTGAACGCGGGGGTGAACTGCCACCCTCCGACGTGCAGGGTTTGCGCCAGCAGGCCGAGACTCACGTCATCTCCTCTCCTCGTACTTCGCCGAGGCCGGATGTTGTGCTACTCGGCGCACTGCCGTGGCAACGCTTCCATTTGTTGCCGCTGCCGCACGGGCAGGGATCGTTCCGGCCACGCTTCGCATCCTCGGGGCCGTATGTCGCCATCAGCTCGGATGGCGCACGGCCTGCCCGCAAGAACGCGCTCATCTGTTGCATCGCCGGGGTCACGTGATGGAAGAAGTCCTTGTAGCTCGGACACAGGTAGTGCTGTCCCTCCTCACCGTAGGGCGAGGTGGCGAACCGGTCCTTCGGGCAGCCGCCGTTGCATGCGAACCGGACGTCGCAGTCGAGGCAGTACTGCGTGAGGGTGTCGAACTTGTCCCGGCCGAACTTCTGCTGCTGGGGCGAGACGATCAGCTCCAGCATGTGCTTGTCCTCGATGTTGCCGAGCAGGTAGTCCGGCTCAACGAAGTGGTCGCACGAGTACAGGTCGCCGGTGTGCTCGATCGCGAGCTGCAGTCCGCAGGTCTCCGCGTGCACGCACATCCCGCCCGGTTCCCCGTAGAAGTTGGCGAGGGTCGTGTCGAACATCTGGACGTGGACGGTGCCGATGTCGTGGCGCACCCACTCCTCGAACACGTCGATCATGAAGCGTCCGTACTGCTCGGGACCGACCGAGCGGTGAGTGACGAGGTCGCCCTCCTGCTTGTAGAGGGGCCTGCCCTTCACGCCCTCCCCCCACCCCGCCTCGGCAACGGCGAAGGTCTCCTCGGTTGCGCGCTCGATGATCGGGATGAACTGGACGAAGGTGGCGCCAAGCTGGTCGCGGAAGAACGTGTAGACCTCGCGGCCATGATCGCCGTTCACCGCGTGGATCGTCGTGAGCACGTTCCAGTCGACCTCGTGTCGCTTGAGCACCTCGAGCCCGGCCATCACCCGGTCGAAGGTGGGCTTGCCGCCCTTGTCCACGCGGTAGGCGTCGTGCATCTCGGGCGGGCCGTCGATCGAGATCCCGACGAGGAAGCCGTGCTCCTTCAAGAAGTCACCCCACTCGTCGTCGAGCAGCGTCCCGTTCGTCTGCATCGTGTTGAGGATCTGCTGGCCGGGCTTCGCGAAGCGCCGCTCGAGCTCGACCGAGCGGCGGAAGAAGTCCAGGCCCATCATCGTGGGCTCCCCGCCCTGCCAGGCCACCACGACCTCGTGGTGATCCGGGTGGGCCTCCAGCAGCTGACGGACGTAGGCCTCGTGGATCTCCTCGGCCATCCGGAAGCGACTGCCCGGGTACAGCATCTCCTTCGACAGGAAAAAGCAGTACTCGCAGTCGAGGTTGCAGACCGCGCCCGTCGGCTTGGCCATCACGTGGAAGGCCATCGGGGCGTGCGGAATGGTCAGGACGGGCCCGCCGGCCTCAGCCACACCGGCCGTCGGGCCCGTCATGTCCGTGCGTTCGACCATCCGCTCAGGACGCTCGCGCGGGGTAAAGATGGCTCACGCCCCGGCCGCCTTGATCTGCTTGGCCAACTCGTCTGCGTTGGCGTCGATCTCCTTCGAGATGAAGCGGTTCTCCGCCTTGATACTCGCGGCGACCTGGTCGGCCATGTTGGTCGCGTAGACCACGAGCAGGCCGGCCTTGCCCTTGTCGAGTGTGGTGCCGAGCTCTTCGAGGTCTGAGTCCTCCATGCCGCCCTTCACGTGGCCCGTGACGGCCCCGATCGTGGCGCCGGCGGCTCCGCCGGCGATCATGCCGCCCGCGAGGGCGACCGGCGGGAAGATCGCGCAGACCGCTCCGATCGCGAGGCCCCACCCCAGGCCCTTGGCGGCGCCATGGCGCGTGGGTTGCTCGTGCTTCTTCACGACGCGGACGTTGCCCTCGTCGTCGCGGTCGATCACCGCGGCGTCGAAGTCGTGCGAGGCCTCGACCTCGTAGTACAAGGCCTTCACCGCTTCGTAGTCGACCTCGGCGTCGGTGACGCTCTCGTACGACGCGGCCAGAACCAGCAGCGTGTCGTTGCCGCTCATGTCATCCTCCCTCAAGACGTCGTCCGGATCGGCCACATGAGGGCCGATCCCGCGGTGGAATGTCGCCGTTCAGTCGCGCTTCATCATGCCGATCGCCTCCTTCTCCAGATCGAGGTAAGCCTCGCCGGAGACATCTACGATCACCCTGCCGATCGTGCCGCCCGTGAACGCCCACGGCCGCTCGCCGGGGTAGTCGGCGCTGACCGGGGCACCCCCGTCACGGCCGATGTTCAAGCCCTCACCACAGAGGTTGAACTTGCCGTTCTGGATCTTGCCGTCTTTGAGTGTTGCCGCGGTCTCGTCGTTGATGAACAGCGTGAACGTTCCGACCGTCTCGGGCGGCGTCTGCGATTCCTTGACGAACTCGACGCCCAGAACACATGCGCCGGTCGGAAGATCGATGTCAGCGACGAGCTCTTGGGCGGCGAGCCCCAGATAGTCGTAGACGTACTTGAGCTTGCCGTCCTTGATGTACAGCGCGTGGCCACCGAACTGGGCACCATGAGCGAAGATCACGCCGCTCGAGTCCTTGGTCAGCTCGACGTCGGCGGCGATCTTGAACGAGCGCCCGCGCACGTTCACGGCCACGGCCTCGGGTACTTCGAGGGTGTTCGGATAGTAGACGTAGCGGTCCCGGGGTGGGCTCATCTGCGGACGGGGCGTTCCCAGGACCTCGAGGGCTGTCCTGTCGTCGAGCGGCAAGCCGTTGTACATGCCGGCCTCGAAGTGCCAGAGCGCGATCAGCTCCTCGAGCAGCTCCGGGTGCTTATCGGCGAGGTCGTACTTCTCGGAGCGGTCTTCCTCCACGTGGTAGAGCTCCCACTTGTCCTCTGCGAAGTGACTCCAGTCAGACGGAGCGCCGGCGTGCGTCGCCACGGCCTTCCAGCCGTCGCGCCAGATCGCCCGTGAGCCGAGCATGACGTAGAACTGGCTCGGCTTCTGCGTCTGGGCCTTGGCGTCCTCGAAGGTGTACCTGAGGCTGGTGCCTTCGAGGGGCCACTGCGTGTAGCCCTTGACGACCTCGGGCGGCTCGATACCGAGACACTCGTACACCGTCGGGACGACGTCGCTGCAGTGGGCGTACTGGTCACGGATCTCACCCCTGGCCTTGATGCCTTTCGGCCAGTGCACGAGCATCGCGTCGGCGACACCACCCTCCCATGTATGGCGCTTGAACATCTTGTTCGGGGTGTTGAACGCGAACGCCCAGCCGGTGGAGTAGTGGTTGTAGGTCTCCGGTGAGCCGAGGACGTCGAGCTTCTCGAGGTTGTCCTTCATCTCGTCCATGACGCTGTTGAAGAACTTGTTCTCGTTGATCGACCCGTTCGGACCGCCTTCGCCGGAGGCGCCGTTGTCGGAGAGCATGACGATCAGCGTGTTGTCGAGCTCGCCGGTCTCCTCCAGGTAGTCGATCAGCCGGCCGATCTCGTGGTCGGTGTAGCTGCTGTAGCCCGCGAACACCTCGGCCATGCGGCACATGATCTTCTGCTCGTCGTCGGACAGCGAGTCCCACGGGCGGACCACGTCGAACGGGGATTGCTCCTTGCCGTCGACGCTCTTGACCCCCGACAGCGGGTTCATCGGGGAGAGCTCCGTGTTCGGAGGAACGATCCCCATCTTCTTCTGGTTCTCAAGGATCGTCTCGCGGATCTTCTCGTAGCCCATGTCGAACTTGCCCTTGTACTTGTCCGCCCACTCCTTCGGCGGTTGGTGCGGGGCGTGGTTGGCGCCCGGGCAGAAGTACATGAAGAACGGCCGCTCCGGGGCGACCTGCTTGGCGTCCGCGATCATCGAGATGGCGCGGTCGGCGATGTCCTTGGAGAAGTGGTACTTGTCCCCCAATCCCTCAGCCCATTCCTTGCCGTCCTTGGGCGGGTCGTAGGGCTGGTCCACGAACTGCTGGTCCTGGACGAGATCGGGGTACCACTGGTTGGTCTCGCCGCCGAGGTAGCCGTAGTAGCGCTCGAAGCCGCGGCCGGTCGGCCAGTTGCGCTTGGAGGAGGCCATGTTCGTCTCGTCCTCCGCGACGCAGTGCCACTTGCCGAGCATGTACGTGTTGTAACCGCGCTCACCAAGTACCTCAGCGATCGTGGCTGTTTCGAAAGGGATGTGCCCGTTCGAGCCAGGGAAGCCGGTCGTCGCCTCGGCGATGCACGCCATCCCGACGGTCGTGTGGTTGCGTCCGGTCAGCAACGAGGCCCGGGTCGGCGAGCAGATTGCCGTGGTGTGGAACTGCGCGTACTTCAATCCACCGTCGGCGAGGCGCTTCATGGTCGGCATCTCGATCGGGCCACCGAACGGTTCCCAAGCGCCGAATCCCGTGTCGTCCCACACGATGAACAGCACGTTGGGCGCCCCGTCGGGAGCTTTGGGCTGGACGTATGGTTCCCAATCGGGCTTCGAGTCCCGAACGTCGAGGTTGATCGTGCCCTCGAATGGCTTGGTCATCGCCGTTCCCTCCTTCTTGCGTCTTCTCTGTCAAACCGAGGCAGGAGCTACGGTCGTCTCACCCGACCGAAGTCGGCGACCGAGTTCGAGGCCGATCCCGAACATGAGGACGGTGTCGATCAAGGCGAAGACGAGCGCTGGGGCGAGGTAGGCGCCGTTACCACTCAGCTGGGTCATGATGATGATCAGCCCGAGCGGCTGAAACCGCATGCCCGTCACCATCGCCCCCGATATCGCCGTCGCGCGGTCACGCAGGCCGACCAGAGCACCCAAGGCCATGAACACGAGGATCATCACCGTCGCAGTTACGAGGACCCATGATCCAAGCAGGTCGATGATGTCGGTCCAGTAGACCGCGACCCCAGCAGCGATCGCGATGACGAGGGCGATGTTCGAGACCTTCTCCAGATCCGTCCTCCACCTAGCCGCATGTTCCTTGTACCTGACATGCCCGACGAGCCCCAGGACGAGCGGAACCAACACGAGGAGGAGCAGGTCCTCGATGATGGTCCAGACGCTGATCGAGGCGCCGGTGACGACCGCCTGCGCCCACAGGGGCGCCGCGATGATGTTCACGAGCTGTAGCACGACCACGAGAGACAGCGCGAAGGCCATGTCGGCGCGCTTGGCGAACTGTGCGGCCTTCAAGCCGGCGGGACCGGCGGACGCGACGCACACCAACACAAGCCCGATGACCTGTTGGCTCGTGATCGGGAAGAGCTTGGCTAACCCCCAAGCGGCCGAGGGGACGATGAGGACGTTGATCACAACCGCCGCGATGAAGACCCCGACCCTTCGCAGTGGAGCGAGGACCTGTGCGACCGTGAAGCTGAGCCCGAGACTCATGACCAGGGTCGTGACCATGATGAACATCCCGGCGTTGAACAAGACGTTGAACAGCTTCTCGACGGTCATCGCTGCAAGCATCAGCCGCTCATTCCTGGACGCTCTTCGACTTCTTGAAGGCCCGTTTCGTCTCGGGCTGGAGCAACCACCACAGGTTGTAGGCGCCGAACGCCGCATCCAACAGCAGCCACCCGACCGGTGCGGGCTTTCCCAAGAGACGCGCGACGATCCCGCCGATCACCAAGATGTAGATCAGCCCCTGGAGCACGAAGGACGCGCGATAGGCCCATGGACGCAGGTGCCAACCCCCCCACGCGATGATCAACGCGATCACGCCGATCGTCGCGTAGAGGGGTTCCAACGCCTCCCCCCCGAAGTACTGCCGGAGATCTCCATCGGTACCTTCGAAGAACGTGCCGAACCGCCAAGCCAAGAAGATCTGGTACAGACCGAGGAAGACCAGCCACCCCACCATGAAGGCGAGGTTCTTCGGCCTCGTCGGAGAACCGGCCTTGGCCGGCCCGGCCTCCTGGCCCGGCGATCGACTCATGTCACTCACCCCGATTGATGCTCGATCCCGTGGTGGGGATCCGGCAGCTCGTCATGCGACTTCACGAGGGTGGTGACGAACTGCGTGATCGCTCCGATCTGGATGTGCTCCTCCGGCCGGAGCTCGCCCGGCTTGGGCGGTGTGTATGGGTCCGGCGTCCCCGGCTTGATCGGAGGCTCCATCGCGAGTGTCTTCAAGAATGCACCCGCAGCGGCCGCCATGGGATGCACGACCCAACCGTGAGGGAAGTCGACCGTGTGCTCCTCACGTGGATCCCACTCCAGGTTGTGGAGATGCGGCATGTTGTACGGCGTCCAAGTCGAGTAGAAGTCGTCCTGGTGGAACAGGTTCGCCTTCCACTGTCGCCACTTGACCGCCTGCAAGCGGTTGCCCTGTATGCAAAGGACGGTGTTGCGACCCGACTCTTCTGCATCTCCCAGCAGGAAGTCGGCCATGTCCATGCCGTCGATCTGCCGGTCGTCCGGAACTTCGCCGCCGCCTGCGTTCACGAGCGTCGTGAACATGTCCACGAGATGCACGAGCTCGTTGCTGACCTTCCCGGCCGAGACCTTCCCGGGCCAGCGGATGATGCAGGGGGCGCGGTTGGAGCCCTCGAGCGACGTGAAGTAGCCGCCACGCCAGGGGCCGGAGAATCCGTTCCACTGCCCACCGGCGGGATCGGGATCGATAGCCGGGAACCGGTACGTGGAATCCGCACCGTTGTCTGAGGACCAGACGACGATCGTGTCCTCGGCCAGCCCGAGTTCCTCGAGCGTATCCAGGATCTTGCCGGTGAACGCATCCATCTGGGTGAGAACGTCGGCCCAGTTCCCGCGCTTGGTCTTGCTCTGGAACTCGGGGTCGGGCAGCGGCGGGATGTGGACCTGCGTATAGGGCAGGTAGGCGTAGAACGGCTTGCCGTCCTTCTTCGCCCTGGTCATGAAGTCGATCGCCCAGTCGGTGATCTTGCGGTCGAAGCCCGCACGCCACTCCGCGTCGTAGTCCGAGAGGATCTCGGCCTCGGACCCCTTCTTGCGCGAATAGATCGGCTGGGGCTTCAGCGGGATCTTCGCTTCGCCCGCGTAGGGCGTTGCGTCGACGTCCCCATCCGGGAAGTACGACTGCATCGTCCAGAAGACCTCGTCGGCTGTGCGCGGGCACCAGACCGCCTCGTCGAAGCCGAAATCGATCGGGCTTCGGTGCGCAGGGTCCGAGCCGAGATGCCACTTGCCCCACATCCCCGTCGCGTAGCCCGCGTCGGACAGCTGTTGGGCGATCGTCTTCTCCCAGCGCGTAAGCCCGTCCGGGCCACCGGTGATCGGCACGGTCTGGGTGCCTGAGCGGATGGGATGCCGGCCTGTCAGCAGCGCCGAGCGGCTCGGTGTGCACTGCGCTTCAACGTTGAAGTTCAGGAGCTTCATCCCCTCGGCGGCGAGCCCGTCGATCCGGGGCGTGGGCGCACCGCGAAGGATCCCGCCCCCGTAGCACCCGACCTCGCCCCACGCGAGGTTGTCCCACAAGAAGTACACGATGTTCGGCTTCTTCGCCGTCTTGTCACTCATCTCGTCCCTCCTTGATCCCCGCGCGAGCGAGGCTAGTGATCGCCCTGGGCCGCCTGTGGTGGGCCCTGGGAAGGGGTCGTTCGCACCTCCGGCGCCGCTGTAGCGGCTGGTGGGCTCGCGTCGGACGGAGCCTCGGGCGTTTGCGTTGCGACCAAGAGCCCGGCCTTCGGCGCCCCTGGCGCCAGACTTTGCTTCTTCTCGAACCGGGCACCGAGCTCGGCCATGAACAGCATCACGACGACGATCGTCACGATGGCGCCGAGCAACATGTAGTCACCAGCAACCGTGTAGCGGCCGAAGGCGAAGATCGCACAACAGATGACTGCACCCGTGTTCTGCTGGGCAACCGCGACCATGGAGACGATCTTCGAGCCCCGATGAGGATCGGTTGCGGGCACCGGACTCAGCACGTACGGCGGGCTGAGCAGCCCGCCGACGAGCAGGCCGAAGATAGGGAACGCGAGCGCGAAGGCCATCTGGCCGTACCCGGCGATCGAGACGAAGTCCTTCCACGAGTAGCTGATGAACAGCACGATGTGGGCCATCAGGAACGTCAGCGAAACCGGCCCCAGCCACGAGGCGAGGGCCATCGTGAGACTCAAGGAACGCGCCCGGATAAGGATGCCGATCACGAGGGGAAGGAGCATGAACAGCAGCATGGGCCAGGCGACCTTCCACGCCGAGACGTCTGCTCCGGTGTCGAGTGCGCGGACCAGCGGCGGCACGGCCAGGGGCAGGATGATGAACGTCGCCAAGAGCAACAGGTCTGTCGCAGCGACGCTGTAGCCGAGGTTGCCCTTCGCCAAGCCGACGAGCCACGGAACGAACGGGGCGCCACCGCAGATGGCGAGCACGACGACCGCCATCTTGACCTGGTTCGTAAAGGGCAGCAGCGACGCGAGGCCGATGAGCACAGCCGGCATCAGGATGAACGTGCTGATCAGCATCATCACGTTCAGCTGTCGATGATCGCGCAGTGGCCCTGCGAACGACTTGCCGGTGATCCCGAGGCCCTGCCCCAGCGAGGCCGTGACCACGAAGATCAAGCCAAACGTGATGATCACCAGCAGTAGCGGATCCATGACTCGTCCCCTCCTCTATCCCGTCGGTCGGTGCTCGAGGTCTGGCCCAGGCTCGACCGAAACCAGTTCGACCCCGATGGATTGACCACGCTCGAGCAGCCCCATGAGTTGGAGTTGGTCAGCCACCTCGCCGGTCAGGATGGTCAGCCCATCCTTGCGCTCCAGGGTCATCCCGGAGAAGAGCTCTTCGAACTGGTCCCCGAGCTCCCCCCGGAACACGATCCGGTAGCTTCCGCTCGACCTGGTGACCATGGCAGTAGAAGCATGTCGCTTCGGTAGGTGAGCCGACACCGGCTCCCCCCAAGGTTCACCTAGGTGAAGACGAACAGGTGAACGAACTCCTCGTCAGATGAGCCCTCGCGACCTGGCTTCCTCGATCGCCTGCGTGCGCGATGAGACGCCCAGTTTCTTGTAGATGGCCCGTGTGTGGCTGTGGATGGTGTTGAACGTCAAGAAGAGCTCTTGGCCAATCTCACGTTCGGAGAGCGTCCCACGGAGCAGCCGCAGCACGATGAGCTCACGCTCAGTGAGATCACCGTTCCCCGTTCCCGCATAGCGGGTTGGGGTAGGCGTCAGCTCTGCGAGTCGGTCGGCCAGGATGCCCGGAGCCGGGCAGCTTTCGACCACGCCCCTGGCCTCCGCGAGCGAGTCGGATGCTCGTTCGTAGTCCCCGAGCGCGCGCAGCACTGCGACCTCCTGCAGCAGCGCGTCCGCCAGATCGATGGGCTGCCCCCACCCTCGAAGGACGTCGGTCGCTCGTTCGGCGAAGCCAAGGGCCTCCTCCGCCCGTCCGTCCGCGAGGCTCGACGCGGCAAGTGCGAGAGGAACCTCCCCGACGACCGACTCCAGTCCGCGGTCGCGCACGAACTGAGCTCCCTGCTCAGCGAGACGTCGACGATCGGCAGAGCGCCCTTGCTCGCCGGCGATCATCGAGCGGTAGGCCAAGGAGGAACCGGCGACGAGCCACTGTTCACTCCCGGGTGCGACGGCGAGGCATTCGATGAACCATCGTTCTGCTTCCTGGAAGTCCCCTTGGTAGTAGTGACCGAACCCCATCGCCCACAGGGCCACGGGGCGCCAGGGTGATCCTTCCTGCTCGAGAGACAGCGCCCGCGCGGCGGCGGTGTGCAGCGATCGTGTGTCCCCCCAGGGGAACACGGCTCGCAACATCGTCAGACTCGACTCCACGGACGAGAAGCCGTCGAGCAGCGGTTCGTGCGGAGCAGCGGAGAGCGCTTCCGATACGGCCATAGCTCGCGCAGCCTCGTCGCGGTGGCCGGACAGCGAGAGCGCCCACGCCTCCACCAAGCGCAGCCGGACATCATCGTCCCATCGGCTTCGAGGGAACCGGTCGACCCACCCGAGGAGCGTCGCGAACCTGCACGCATTCACATGAACGATCCACTCGGAGGCGAGGATCTCAGCCGCGTCATCGAACGCCCCTGCTTCGAGGGCGTGGTCGATGGCGTCGCCGTGCCGGTCGTTGTCGAGACACCATCGGAACGCCCTCCGATGAAGGCTCGGCGTGATGCCGGGCTCGCGTCGTTCCAACTCGATCCGAAGGAACTGCGCGAAGAGATGGTGGAACCGGTACCAGGTACCGGTTCCATCGAGCGGGACGAGGAACAGATTCGAGCGGGCCAGCGGAGCGAGCAACGCGCCGGAGCCGTCCCTACCGGTCACGGCGTCGCACATCGAGGCGCACATGTCACCGAGGATCGACGATCGAAGCATGAACGCTTGAACGGCGGGCTCGTACGAGTCCAGGACCTCCGCCACGAGGAACTCGGCGACGTGCCGACTCGACGCTCCGAACCTGATGACGAAGTCGTGCACGTCGGAGGCATCCGGCAGCGAGAGCGAGGCTAGGTAGAGTCCGGCCGGCCAGCCCTCGATCCGGCGCACGAGCGTGTCCACGTCCTCGGGCGCAAGATCGAGATGGAGGCGATCGCGGAACCAGGTTGCTGCCTCGTCTTCCGTGAACCTGAGGTCGTCGGCACGCACCTCGGCCAGTTCACCATGGGCGCGCATCGCAGGGAGACGAAGAAGCGGCTCGCGCCGCGTGGAGATCACGATCTGGATGTTGCGCGGGGCGTGCTCGACGAACCAGGCAACGCTGTCCCGGGCGGGGCCCGCCGCGAGCCGATGGTAGTCATCGAACACGAGTGCGATGTCGTGCTCCTCGGCGAGGGCGTTGATGAGGCTCGGCAGCACGATCTCGATGATCGACACGGAACGTGCGAGCTGGGGGGAGAGCGCGCGGCAGGGTCCGGTGGCGACCTGTCGAAGGGCCTCGATCACGTGCGCCCAGAGCACCACCGGATCAGCGTCGCCCTCGTCTACGGACAACCAGGCCACGGGCCGCCTGACCTCAGACTCGCGCCAGGCGGCAAGTAGCGTCGTCTTGCCGAACCCAGCGGGTGCGGCGATCAGGGTGAGACGGAGCCCCGACCCGGCGTGCAACCGCTCAACGAGACGGTCGCGCGGCAAGGTACGCTCGTCCGTGCTCGGTGCGAACAGCTTGGTGAGGACGAGGGGTGGGGCTTCCGCACGTGGCGTCTCATTCCGGGTCGCGCGCTCCATCTCCCCCACCTGGTCGACTCCCAGCCCAGTCTCGAAGCACCGGCAGTTCAAGGTACACAGCGAACGCATGTGAGCGCACTCGTGAGCAATTCGTCATAGCGCATACGGGCCCGTGGACCCCGGCGTCGCCGGGCTGGACCGATCGTGTCGCCGTGAAGCAGGCTCGTTTCCGGATACTACGGCGTCAGCCGCGCCACACGCTGCTGTTAGCCGCCGTGGGAAGGAGACGAGCAGCGGAGTTCTGAGATGTCAGGGGCCTCAGTTCGGGGTCCACACGAGGTGCTACATATCGTGCTCGCACCCAGAAGATGTGGCCGCGGAGGCAGGGGTCGGGGGAAGCCCGCTCGGCAACTGGTACGCCCGGTTTCAGGCCCACGGCGTCGAGGGCCTGTGGGAATCGATCCTGGAGGCCATCTCGGACTCGTCGTACACGCGCCGCGGCTTCCTAGCCCAACGATGGGTTGCGCCGTGACGTAAGCATTCCATGGCACGATTGCGCCGACGTCTGCAGGAAGGAGCTCGGTGCTGTTCATGCGCGCGTTCGCGGGGCCTGACGTGGCCGATGCAGCGGTGCTCGCTCTGTCCTCACAGCCCGATGTCCGTCATGTGATGCGTCAGATCACCGCCGACGGCCAAGAGGAGATGATCACGGCCGATCTTCCGCCCACTGGCGTCGACGACGCACTTGCCGCATTGCTGGCACTCGGCCTTGGCCCCGAAGAGGTCACGGTGGAACGAACCAACGCGATCGGACCGATCGAGAGGCGCGGTCAGTGGTTAGCGCATCGCAGCGACGCCATGGTGTGGGCCGAGGTCGTTGAGGGGGCGCGCGAGAACGCGGGCTTGCCCGCCCGATATCTGCTGTTCATGGCGGTGGCGGGTGTGCTCGCCGGCATCGCCGTGATCCTGCAGAACTCTGTGCTGATCGTCGGTGCCATGGCGGTCAGCCCAGACCTTCTCCCCGTCACCGCGGCCTGCGTCGGGATCGTCGGGTCGCGTTGGCGTCTCACCGGAAGGGCGGTCGGCACACTCGCACTCGGTCTGACGACCGCGATCTTCACGGCGTGGCTCGTGACGTCGCTCCTGGACGTGACCGGGTTCTTCCGCCACGCGACACTTCCATCCGGGGGAGCCCTACTCATCCCGACGAACGACTGGGCGACGACGATGATCGTGGCGCTCGTGGCGGGGATCGCCGGCATGATCGCCGCCGAGACCCGCGCGAGCGCGGCGGTCGGCGTCGCCATCTCGGTGACCACGATCCCGGCCGCCGCCTACACCGGTGTCGCCGTCCTGATCGGCAAGTCCTCGGAGGCGATCACCGGTATCGAGATCCTAGTCGTGAACGTGGCGATGCTCCTGATCGGCGGAACGCTCGCGTTGTTCGTCCAGCGTCGGCTGCACAAGCGACGGCGGCGCCTAGACCTCGCAACGTGAAGAGGGCGGCCCGACCGAGAGCGTCGGTAGGGGCTTCAGGTGCGTCCAATGACGAGGGAGAGCTCGAACGCAGAACCTCCAACAACATGCCGAGTCAACGCCTTCTTAAGTGGAGTTCTGAGATGTCAGGGGCCCTAGATCTGAGAGCACCCCGTGGTGGGGTGTTCTCAGAACTCTCTGACCACACGGTTTGCGACGCTCTTGGAGGACCTCCCACAGGTTAAGAGGGGTACCTCCCACAGCAGTTCGGCAGCCTGATTGACTTCGCGGAGGCCAGAAGGACCTCCCCCGCATCGTTCGCCCCATCGCCTATCCCGCCTTGCGACCCCGCTGCCTATTGGATCGAGAAGGTCGTCGGAAGCCCAGCTGCCTCCATCTGTGATCTCGACACGAAACCGCCGTTGCCCGCCTTGTCGTCGAGGCGGCAGGAGGAGACTGACCAAGTTCCTGGTTGTGAGTACTGCGGCATCGTGAC
>Ga0315278_10002685_pt1 | contig 15853 bp, 12 predicted proteins | sample YL17G06_0_MG_FD_203880 | JGI IMG/M metagenome (GOLD analysis project Ga0315278, IMG submission 203880) | Sediment microbial communities from Yellowstone Lake, YNP, Wyoming, USA - YL17G06_0 | ecosystem: Environmental > Aquatic > Freshwater > Lake > Sediment | place: USA: Wyoming | collected... | reverse complement strand
GGATCGTTTCTCTCGTGCTGCTCACCGTGGTCATGACGTTAGGGCTGCTCACTCGAGGTGGTCGCACCCTTCCGGGCCTACCCACGTCATCGGTCACGCTGCTGCATCGCAATGCTTCACTGCTAGCCGTCGCGTTCTTGGCCGTGCACATATTCACGGCGATCGTCGATCCGTACGTCACCATCAACATCGTCGATGCGTTCGCGCCCTTCGTGAGCGACTACCAGCCGTTCTGGCTCGGCCTTGGGGCACTGTCCCTCGACCTCGCCCTGGCGCTAGTCGTGACCAGCCTGGTGCGAGTGCGCCTCGGGTTGCGCGCGTGGCGCGCAGTGCACTGGGCCGCGTACATACTGTGGCCGTTGATTCTTGTACACGGATACGTGATGGGTCCCGATATCCGCAGCGGCTGGTTGCTCGGCGTCAGCATCGCGTGCGTCGCCGTCGTCGGTAGTGCCGCCGCGTGGCGCTGGACCGTCGTTCCCGCGGAAGCGAGACCGGTCGGTGTGAGATGACGTCCTGGGAACGCCTGTTGCCGGGATCTGGCGCGTCAGGTGAATTGCGCGATCTCGGCACCCACCATCAGGTCTACGGCCGCCTCGACCTCAGGCGCTCTGCCCACGTACTCATCGCTGACATTCGCGAAGCCGGCCTGACCGGCCGCGGCGGAGCCGGATTCCCCAGCTATCGAAAGCTTGAAGCGGTCCGCACCGCGTCCCGCCCGACTCGGGGCAGGCCGGTCGTCATCGCCAATGGAGCCGAAGGCGAACCCGCGAGCCAGAAGGACAAGGTGCTCCTGACCCACGCACCTCATCTCGTACTCGACGGGCTTCAGGTCGCCGCGCGCGCGGTCGGGGCCAGCGAGGCAGTGATCTACGTACATGAAGGGCCGCTCGTCTCGGCCGTTGCCAAGGTCATCGAGGCTCGACGGCGGGCCCGCATTGATCCCACCCCGACGCGCGTCGTCAGTGCTCCCGCGCGCTTCATATCCGGGCAGGAGACCGCCGTCGTGTCACGCGTCGATGGTGGCTTGGCTCTCCCGCGCAGCGTTCCGCCGCCCGTCTATCAACGTGGGGTCGGACGACGGCCCACCTTGGTCAACAACGTCGAAACGCTCGCCCACATGGCATTGATCGCACGGTACGGCGGCGCCTGGTTTCGTGGTCTGGGAACCGAGGCCGAGCCGGGCACGATGCTGTTCACGGTGTCCGGCGCGGTGCAGCGACCCGGAGTCCTCGAGGCACCGATCGGCGTCGACTTGGACCAACTGCTGGGGATAGGTCAACTGACGTCGCCCGTTCACGCCGTACTCATCGGCGGGTACCACGGGACGTGGATCGAGTACGCCGACGGGCGACACACGTTGTCTGATGCCTCCCTTCAATCAGTGGGTGCCCGACTTGGCGCCGGCGTTGTCGTCGCCTTGCCCGCATCGACGTGTGGCCTGGTTGAGACCTCGCGAGTGGTCACCTACCTCGCGAACGAGTCGGCGCGTCAATGCGGGCCGTGCCTCAACGGATTGCCGGCCATCGCCCACGCGTTGACCGGATTGGCACGCGGGCGCCGCGACCCGTCGCTACCCGCGCAGATCGAAACGCTGAGTCATCTGGTCGAAGGCCGAGGTGCTTGTCGGCATCCCGACGGCACTGCGCGGATGGCCGGCAGCGCGTTGCGGGTCTTCCAGTCCGAGATCGACCTGCATCTGGTGGGCCGCTGCAGCGCGACGGCATTCGCCCCGATCCTGCCCACAGGTGAGCGTCCCGCCCGCGAGAGTGTCGGTGTTGGAGCATGAGCACGTTGGGCATCGACTGGATCACTTGCGAGGGCCGCGGCCTCTGCGCCGAGCTCGCACCTGAAGTCATCAGCGAAGACCCCTGGGGCTACCCCATCATCACGCCGGGTCAGTTGCCCGACGACGCGCTCCCCCATGTACGCAGGGCGATCGCGGCGTGTCCGGCGTTGGCACTGCGGTTGGTCGAGGACGACCGACGCCGGTCCTAGCCCCAAGCCCTTGCCTCGCCGAGTCTGGGGTTGGTGACGGTTCTTTGGCCCCGGGAAGGTGGTTAAGTCCAGACTCGGCGGTGAGAGGTACGCCAAGGGGGCGCCCCGGGAGCCGTCGGATCATGCGGTGCTCGAGCCCGCGGGGGGTTCGAGCGGTAGCGAGCTCCGCAGGGGGAGATTGACGCGGAAGGTCGCACCCTGACCGGCGGTCGTCTCGAGTTCCACTGTGCCTCCGTGTGCCACCACCAACGCGTTGACGATCGACAGCCCCAGGCCGCTGCCGCCACTGCGACTCATTGCCGACGCACCTCGGCTCCTGGATTGATCCACTCGATAGAAGCGCTCGAAGACACGGTCAGCAACATCCGGGGCCAGTCCGGGACCCTGATCGCTCACTTCAATGATGGCCGTCGTTTCGCTTGAGCGCAGTGACACCGACACCGGCGTACCTGTCGGTGTGTGCACGAGTACGTTGCTCATCAGATTGCCCAGGACCTGACGCAGTCGCGACTCGTCGCCGGTGACGATCACTGGAAGATGCGCGCCATCGACGTTGAGTTCGATCGGTCGATCTGCTGCCACAGCCCGGGCGTCCAACACGGCATCGGACACCAACTGGACCAAGTCGACTGGCGCAGCGACCAACGGACGTTGCTGGTCAAGGCGAGCAAGGAGCAACAGGTCATCGACGAGCAGACCCATCCGCGCCGACTCGTCCTCGATGCGGCGCATGACCCGCGCGAGTTCCGCTTGCTCGGTGACCGCACCCTGTCGATAGAGCTCTGAGAACCCGCGGATCGATGTCAGCGGGGTGCGCAACTCGTGACTGGCGTCCGCGACGAACCTGCGCATCCGCGCCTCGGACTCCCGAGCGGCCGCCTCGGAGCGCTCCCGCTCGCGGAAGGACGACTCGATCTGACCGAGCATCGTGTTGAGCGCCCCCGCAAGCCGCCCGACTTCGGTGGTGGTGTCCGAGTCGGGTACCCGCTGGCTGAGGTCACCCGCCGCGATGGAGGCTGCGGTTTCCTCGACCTTGACCAACGGGCGCAGACTGCGGCGGATCAGGAAATAGCCGAGTACGCCGAGCAGGATCAGCACGATTGCGCCGATGATCGCCTCGAGCAGCGCGAGGCGAGCCACCGTGCTCTGAACGCTGGCAAGGCTTTGCGCCACACTCACGCTGCCGCTCGAGTCCCTCAACGGAAGAGAGACGACTCGCCACGAAGCTCCATCGGCCGAATCAACCGTGTACGGCTGGCCACCCAGCGCTGCAACCTGACTCACGCTCAATTCGGGGATGTTGGGCGCTGTCTCGCCATTGCTCAAGGAGTTGCCGAGTACGACGTACCGGTCGCCCGTCGCGTCCGCGTAGCGAACGTAGAAGGCACTCGGTGGCGCGGTGTGATCACCATCAGGAGTCGAGGCATCAGGTGGACCCCCACTACGTGGGTCGGCGAAGCGCTGCGCGGTTTCGGTCAGTTGCGTGTCGACGCGATCGACCAGGTAGTTGCGCAAGGCCGCGTTTGCCGCGAAACCTGCAGCGCCCAAGGCAAGTGCCACCAGGATGACCAAGAGGACCACGAGCCGGATGCGCAGTGGCATTGCCGCCAGGCGGCCACGCAGTCCTCGATCGTTCGGTCCCTGAACTCCTTGGGCTCCAAGCGTTTCGGCCGCTTCTGCGCTTGTGGCCTGATCACTTGTCATGTTCGTGGGATTCGTAGGACGTAGCCGACTCCTCGTACCGTGTGGAGCAGGCGCGGTTCGGAAGTATCAATCTTGCGGCGCAGGTAGGAGATGTAGGACTCGACGACATTGGCGTCACCGCCGAAGTCGTAGTGCCAGACCTGGTCGAGGATCTGCGCCTTCGACAACACGCGACCGGGGTTCTCCATGAAGAACCGCAACAGCTTGAACTCAGTCGGAGACAACGACACGAGCCCGCCGCCCTTGCGGACCTCGTGCGCATCGTCGTCCAACTCGATGTCGGCGAACTTCATCGTCGAGGGGATGGCTGTCGGTGCCCCTGCACCTGTTCGTCGAAGGACGGTACGGATACGCGCGATGACTTCGGCCAGACTGAACGGTTTGGTGACGTAGTCGTCACCGCCAAGCGTGAGCCCGGTGATCTTGTCTTCGGTCGAGTCTCGCGCGGTCAAGAACAGGACCGGGAAGCGGAGGCCCTCTTCTCGCAATCGGCGTACGACATCGAAGCCGTCCATCGTTGGCATCATCACGTCGAGCACGAGCAGATCGGGTCGAAATTCTCGGGCCCGCGTGAGCGCTTCCACCCCGGTTGTCGCGGTCTCGACCTCGAAGCCGGCAAAACGCAGGCTCGCCGAGAGCAACTCGACAATGTTCGGCTCGTCGTCGACAACCATCAAGCGGGCCTCGGGGGCCGCTCCGGACTGAAGGCTCATCAGGTGCTCACCGCATCGGGTTCGTGTTGGGACCACTGAGGGTCAGGACTAGCGCTAGTTGAGCCCAGTGTCGCCGTACTCGATGCGGGATTCCTGCAAGGTGGCTGTGAACTTCCTGGCAGATCTGCCGCTCTGCGCCTCGCCGGATCGGTTCTCCGACGCTGACAGGGAACTCTCAGGCGAAGCCCAGGACGCGTCCAGTGCACCCGGTCACCTTGGCACTCATGAAGATCCAACCTGGGCGACCCCACCTTGGGCCTCGTGCGACCTCCCCCGCGGTGCCCGTCCGCGCGGCTGCGCCCGACGTCGACATCGTGATCCCCGTGTATCAGGAGGCGACGGGCCTGGAAGCAAGCGTCCTGCGTCTCCACTCATACCTGATCGCGAACTTCCCGTTCTCGTTTCGGATCACGATTGCCGACAATGCGAGCACTGATGGGACTTGGGTCATCGCGCAACAACTCGAGGAAGCCATCCCGGGAGTACGGGCCGTACACCTCGACGAGAAGGGCCGCGGCCGGGCGCTAGGACGGGTCTGGTCGAACAGCGACGCCGCGGTACTGGCCTACATGGACGTCGATCTGTCAACCGACCTTGCCGCGCTGCTTCCGCTGGTCGCTCCCCTGCTCTCGGGACACAGCGATGTTGCGATCGGGAGCAGGTTGAGTCGCTCATCGCGTGTGACTCGCGGGACCAAGCGTGAGTTCATCTCGCGCTGCTACAACGTGATCCTCCGCACGACCCTTTCGACCCAATTCAGTGACGCGCAATGCGGCTTCAAAGCAATCCGGGCAGATCGGGCCCGCGAACTCCTTCCGCTCGTCGAGGACACCGGGTGGTTCTTCGACACCGAGCTGCTCGTGATCGCTGAGCGCGCCGGGCTACGCATTCATGAAGTCCCAGTTGACTGGGTCGATGACCCGGACTCCAGCGTCGACGTCGTCGCGACCGCAGTTGCCGACCTCAAAGGCATCGCGCGACTGGGACGTGCTCTGGCAACCGGTCGACTCCCCCTGAGGTCACTGTCCTCGTCGGGAATGGCCGAACAAGCCGTCGACCCGCCGCCGGGTCTCGTCCCGCAACTTGCTCGATTCGCTGCCGTGGGTCTGGCCAGCACGATCGCATACGTCCTGATCTACACCAGCCTGCGCGAAGTGATTTCCGCGCTTGCAGCCAATGCGTTCGCTCTGCTCGTCACCGCGTTGGCGAACACCGCCGCCAACCGACGCATGACGTTCGGAGTACGCGGCCCGTCCAATCGAGTCCGTCAACAGGCGCAGGGTTTGCTGGTCTTCTTCATCGGACTGCTACTGACGTCACTCTCGCTCGCGCTCCTGCACGTGCTGGCACCTGACGCCAGTCGAACGGTCGAGATCGTCGTGCTCGTCACCGCCAACATTGCTGCGACCGTGCTGCGCTTCCTGCTGTTCCGCGCGTGGATCTTCCGGCACGAGCGTGTCCGCTTTGCCAACCCGACCCAACTCGCCTCAAGGACTTCCTCATGACTACCACACTGCCCGAATCAACCCAGTCGACGTCTACTCCGATCCAGCCGATCGAGCCGGCCGGTGCCGTCGAGCAACCGACGCCACCACCCACGCTGGTGAGCCGGGTGTTTCGAGGTCGCCCAACTGATCCCGCCTGGGTCCGTCCAGGTCTTCTGGTGTTGTTGGGACTCACCGGCCTGCTCTACCTGTGGGGTTTAGGTTCGAGCGGCTGGGCTAACAGCTTCTACTCCGCCGCCGTCCAAGCAGGCACGCAGAGTTGGAAGGCCTTCTTCTTCGGCTCTTTTGATGCCTCGAACCTGGTCACGGTCGACAAACCACCCGCATCCCTGTGGGTCATGGAGATCTCGGCGCGAATCTTCGGCGTGAACTCGTGGAGCATCCTGGTTCCACAAGCACTCGAGGGCGTCGCGTCTGTCGGCGTGTTGTATCTGGCCATCCGTCGCGCTCTGAATCCGGCCGCCGGGCTCATTGCGGGAACGGTCCTTTCCCTCACCCCCATCGCCGCGCTGATGTTCCGGTTCAACAACCCTGATGCGCTGCTCGTCCTGCTCTTGGTGCTCGCGGCGTACGCGATGACGCGCGCAATTGAGAAGGTGTCGACCGGGTGGTTGGTGCTTGCGGCGACCTTCGTCGGCTTCGGCTTCCTCGCCAAGATGATGCAGGCGTTCGTTGTTGTGCCAGTGTTCGCGCTCGTCTATCTCGCGGTTGCGGACACGGCGGTACGTCGACGACTCGTGCAACTTGTCCTCGCTGGAGTCGCGCTCGTGGTCGCCAGTGGTTGGTGGGTCCTTATCGTCACTCTGATCCCAACGAGCGCGCGCCCGTACATCGGGGGCTCGCAGAGCAACAGCATCCTCGAGTTGATCATGGGCTACAACGGCTTGGGCCGTCTCACCGGCAACGAAACCGGAAGCGTCACCGGAGGCGGCGGCGGAACCGGAATATGGGGCGAGACCGGTTGGTCCCGCATGTTCTCCTCGGAGTACGGCGGCCAGGTCGCGTGGCTGATTCCCGCCGCCTTGATCCTGTTCGTGGCCGCCTTGTGGTTCACCCGCCGCGCTCCACGAACCGATCTCACCCGGGCCGCGGTGTTGCTGTGGGGCGGTTGGCTGATCGTGACCGGACTGATGTTCAGCTTTGCCGCCGGGATCATCCATCCGTACTACACGGTGGCGTTGGCACCAGCGATCGGCGCACTCGTGGGCATCGGTTCGGTGCTGTTGTGGCAGTTCCGCGAGCAGGTCGTCGCACGTTTGACGCTGGCGGTCGTCATGGGGGTCACCTCGGTGTGGGCGTACGTCTTGTTGGGTCGTTCCACTGACTGGATGCCGTGGTTGCGCACGGTTGTCCTCATGGGTGGAGTCGCGGTGGCGGTGGCGTTGATCTTTGTGACCGTGTTGCCTCGTCGGGCCTCACTCGCGGTTGCGGGTGCCGGACTTGTGGTCGCGCTTGCAGCACCGGCCGCGTACTCGTTGAACACCGCGACCACCAGCCACACCGGCTCGCTTCCGACCGCGGGGCCGAGTGTCGACAGTGGTCGCGGCTTCGGTGCCGGTCCCGGCGGCTTCGCTGGGGGGCGTCCTGGGCAGCAAGGTCAACTCGGCCAACTCGGCGGGCCCCCAGGCTTCGGGACGCAGGGTCAAGGCACGCCCCCACAACTGATCCCCCCGCAGGGATTCGGCGGACCGGGATTCGGCGGTCAGGGAGGTCAAGGCGGCACTGTGGCCCAGGGTCCCGGTGCTGGCGGGGGCGGTGGCGGACTGCTCGACGCAAGCACTCCAACGAGCGAACTCACAGCGCTGCTCGGCGCGGACGCGAGTTCCTACACCTGGGTGGCCGCCGCGGTCGGGGCTCAATCAGCGGCCGGCTACCAACTGGCGACCGGCGACCCGGTGATGGCACTCGGTGGCTTCAACGGCAGTGATCCCGCACCGACACTCGAGGAGTTCAAGGCGTACGTCGCGAACCACCAGGTCCACTACTTCATCGGCGGCGGCGGAAGGGGTGGCGGGGGCGGCATGGCGAGCAACGGGGGATCGAGCTCATCGAGTGGGATCAGTTCGTGGGTAGCGGAGAACTTCACCGCGCAGACGATCGGTGGCGTGACCGTCTACGACCTGAGCTCATCAACCTCGACGTACCCATCATCGGCGACCGGGACGAGCGCGTAGCCGGACGAGGGGTGCGCTCATCGCCGAACTCCCGTGCGACTACGCGCCGGCCGCGATCAGGATCGCGTCAGTGGCGAAGCCGGCGAAGAGCCCGAGGAGGATGCCGTACGCCATCACGTCGCGACGTGGCGACTTGAGTGCGATACCGATCAAGGTGATGATGACGTACAGGATCGAGCCGCCCGCCAGAGTGAGGAACGCAACCGCCAGCGGTTCACTGGTGTAGCTGTAACCGAGTGCGGTGCCAAGAAATGTCGGGCCACCCGCAATCAGACCGAGACCGAGCAGCAGACCCCAACTGGGGATCCGGCGTTGGCCGTCGTCGTCGACGTCACCCACGAGAGGCGCCACGATGCCGAACCCCTCAGTGGCGTTGTGCAGACCGAAACCGATCACCAGGGCCGTGGCGAGGGCAACTTCGCCCGATGCCGATGACTGACCGATCGCCAACCCCTCGGCGAAGTTGTGCAGACCGATACCGACTGCGATGAGGAGCGCGAGACGGCGGCCGGCAGACCACGACAACCGACCACGCGCTTCGACCTCCCCGACGCTCATTGCACCCGGCCCGGGCCGCGGACCCACTGGCCGGGCAGCAGCACGGTTCATCCATTGCTCGTAGGCGACCAACGAGAGCAAGCCGACGGAGAAACCGACAACGAAGATCGCGCCATAACCGAGAGCCGTACTCAGTCCGTCGCCGGTCTCGTGATAGTCGGCCAGCGCAAGATCGATCGGCTCCCAGGCCGCGGACAGAACATCCCAGAAGAGGAAGAGAAGCACGCCGATCGCAGCAGAGTTGAGGAATACCCCGAGAGTGGGCGAACTGCGGCGCAACCGGCCCACGGGCAGACCGAGCAAGATCGTCGCGCCCGCGATCGCGCCGAGCAGGAGAGTCTGGGAGAAGCTCATGACAGGCGTTCCTCTGCTCGTCCAAACGGTCTATCCGGTCACAAGACTCAGGTAAGCCTTACCTTACTAGAGCCCCCCGATGCCCCGCAAGACGCCCGCCCTCACCCCCTGCTCCCCCCGCACGAATGTGGCACCGGTGCGAACCTATTGAACAAACTCCACGTTCACGCACCGAGGGGCGAGCTCGAATCGGCCTTCTTACGGATCGAGGACGTACGCCGCGACATGGCGCCATGACGGCGTGCGGCTCGTACCCTCGCAGCGTGACCCGTGTCCTGATCGTCGACGACGACCCGACCGTGGCCGAGGTGGTCGTGAGCTACCTCGACCGCGCCGGCATGGAAGTGGCGTCGGCCGCGGACGGGTTGGCCGCCGTCACGACAGCCATTGCTTGGGATCCCGACCTCGTCGTCTTGGACCTCATGCTCCCCGGCATCGACGGGCTCGAGGTCTGTCGACGACTACGCGCCCATCGCGCGGACCTTCCTGTAATCATGCTCACCGCACGAGGCTCCGAAGAGGATCGCGTGCTCGGCCTCGAAGTCGGCGCCGACGACTACGTCACCAAACCGTTCAGCCCACGCGAGTTGGTGCTGCGCGTGCAGTCGGTGCTTCGGCGCGCGCAGGCGAGGTATACCGAACAATCCACCGGCCGCCTGCCCGAGCAAATCGCCGACGGCGACATCAGCGTCGACACCGTGGGCCACCGCGCCACCAAACGCGGCGAAGAGTTGAGCCTGACGACCCGCGAATTCGATCTGCTCGCCTTTCTCCTAGCGCACCCCGGCCGCGCGTATTCGCGCGACGACCTCATGCGTGAGGTGTGGGAGTGGGAGTACGGCGACAAGTCCACGGTGACGGTCCACGTACGCCGACTGCGCGAGAAGATCGAGCTCGATCCCTCGCAGCCGACACGTCTCGTGACTGTGTGGGGTGTCGGCTATCGCTGGGATCCGGTCGACGCGCATGTGACGCCGGAACCGAGTACGCCCGACGTCGCGCCGGTGCCCTGATGTCACCGGAATTGAACGCGGTTGTCCTGTCGGCGGGCAGCGCCGCGATCGTCGGCGCGCTCGGATTCATCGCAGTGGCCGCACTTGCTCGCCGTTCACTGTCCTGGGCGGCCGTGATCGCGCCGATTGTTGTCGTACTCGCAGTTGCCACCGGAGTGATCATCAGCGGCCGGGCCATGCACCTGAGCGCCGAGGACTCGACGCTGGTCTTGCTCATCCTGCTCGCTGCCACGCCCGTTGCCATTGCCTTCGGTGTGATGATCGCGCGGCAAGTCCACGACCTCGACCGTCGCGAGGCCGACCACGAAGCCATGCGACAACGCGACCAAGAGATCGAACAATCGCGACGAGACATGGTCGCCTGGGTGTCGCATGACCTGCGTACGCCGCTCGCCGGATTGCGTGCGATGGCCGAGGCCCTCGAGGACGGGGTTGTCGACGACCCGTCGCGGTACCACCGACGGATGCGCACCGAAGTCGACCGGATGTCTCTCATGGTCGACGACTTGCTCGCTCTCTCTCAGTTGCAGTCCGGTGCGCTGCGGATGGCATTCGAGCGCGTGAGTCTCGCCGACCTGGTCTCGGACACACTCGCATCAACTGACCCGTTGGCCCGCTCCCGTGGCGTGCACCTGACCGGTTCAGCGGACGGTCCGGTGTCGGCCGAGATCGACTCGCGTGAGATGTCGCGGGCACTGACCAACCTCGTCGTCAACGCCGTACGCCACACACCCGCGGATGGAACCGTCGTCGTCCAAGCGGCGTTCACCGACAACGAAGCCGTTCTCTCGGTCACCGACGAGTGCGGCGGCATCGACGAACACGATCTCGCCCGAGTCTTCGAGGCGGGGTGGCGCGGGACACCTGCCCGTACGCCGGACACGTCCGACACTGGCGCCGGGGCTGGTCTTGGCCTCGCGATTGCACGCGGCGTCGTCGAAGCACACGGTGGTCGAATCGACGTGCGCAATGTCACGGGTGGCTGCCGGTTCGAAGTGCACATCCCCGTCGCGGCCTGACTTCGGGTCATGGCGTTGCGCGCAAGTCTCATGAACGGCACCGTTCCTGGAAACCGCCGGTTATGGAGGGCGAATGCCCCGGCGACCAGGCTCCGCCCCGAGGGGGACAGATCAGGCAGGCACTCTGCGGGATCCGTCCCCTTCGGCGTACGCCGGCTTGGGCGGCCCGGTCGAACGTGTGACAGGGTGGCGAGGTGTCCCCCACGCTCGCATTGCCGCGCAATGATCCGCGGCAGTATGACGACCTCGCGGACGCCTGGTGGGATCCGTACGGTCCGTTCTCGATGTTGCACTGGATCGCACGGGCCCGGGCTCAACTCATCCCGCCGGCCCAGCCCGGCATGGGTGCCGACGCAGTGCTTCTTGACCTTGCCTGCGGCGCGGGTCTCATGGCCCCGCACGCGCGTGACAAGGGCTACACACATATCGGCATCGACATCACCGCATCTGCGCTCGACCAGGCGCGAGAGCACGGCATCACGACCGCTCGCGCAGATGTTCTGGCGCTTCCGCTCAAGGACGAAACTGCAGACGTCGTCACCGCCGGCGAAATCCTCGAACACGTTACCGATCTGGACCAACTCATCAGAGAGTCAGCGCGCGTACTCAAACCCGGGGGGACTTTGATCATCGACACGATCGCTGACACGGCGATAGGTCGATTCCTGACGGTCACGGTTGCTGAACGCATCCCCGGTGGCGCGCCTCCCGGCATCCACGACCCCGCGCTCTTCGTAGATCGCCAACGCCTCGTCGACGAGTACCGGCGGCATGGCGTACATCTGGCACTGCGGGGACTTCGGCCCTCAGTGAAAGACGCGATCGCATGGAGGAGAGGGCGGTGCGCGACGGTCCGGATGGTTCCGATGCGGATGACGGCCGTTCTCTTCCAAGGCCTGGGCCACAAGGAGATGTCATGACCGCCGATGCCACGGTAGGTCGACTCGCGAACCCGCACGACGCGATCGAGGCGGCACAACGCCTACAGCCACGAATCTCCGCACGAGCGGCTGACCACGACAAGGCGGGCGTCTTCCCCGAGGCCGACTTCGCCGACCTACGGGCGCATGGGTTGCTCGGGCTCATGGTTCCGACGCGACTCCACGGACCCGGCGCCGGATTCGCCGACTACGTCGAGGTCGCGATGGCCTTGGCCGCCGGCAACGGCGCGACCGCGCTCGTCTTCAACATGCACGCATCGATCACCGGCGCGCTGGCGCAGACTCCGGACGAGTTGGCGCGCTTTCTGGGTGTACCGGAGACCTACTTCGCCGCACGCGATCGCATCCTTGAAGGTGCACGTGATGGCTCGTTCTATGCCGTCGCGATGAGCGAGCGCGGTGCGGGCTCACGGCTGTCGCAGATCACCACGACGTACGAATCGGTTGCCGGTGGCTATCACCTCAAGGGTGCGAAGACGTTCGTCTCCGGCGCTGGATTCGCCGACGCCTATCTGATCGCCGCGAAGTCGCACTCTGCCGACCCCCCTGAGGTGTCCCACTTCTTGGTACCCGCGGGTGATGGGCTCACGGTCGAGCAGACGTGGGATTCGCTCGGCATGCGAGCCACGGGGAGCCAGGATCTGCACATCGACATCGACGTCCCTGCGGACACGTTGATCGGTGGGATGGAGGGGCTCACGCTGCTGCTCGCGCAAGTCATGCCGCAGTGGCTGGTCGCGAGCTATGCCGCGGTGTACGTCGGCGTCGCACAGTCAGCGATCGACGCTGCGATCGCTCACGTAACGGCGCGCAAACTGAGCGAGCTGCCAGCCGTTCGCGCGCGTATTGGTCGGGCTGACGCTGCTGTCGCGGCAGCCCGATTGGTCGTACGCGAAGCCGCGCGCCGCATCGACAACGAGCCGGGCGAATCGGAGACCAACCAGTGGGTCTACCGGGCGAAGTTGCTCGCGGGGCAGACAGCCATGGATGTAGCGGCGTCGATGTTGGAGGCTGCCGGTACATCCGCGACGCGACGTGGCAATCCGTTGGAGCGCATCTATCGCGACGCACGTTGCGGGTCACTCCAACCCGCAACGTCAGACGTGTGCGCCGACTGGCTCGGCGTGGCCGCGCTTGGCTTGGACCCGGACTCCGATGCCGCGACCCCGCGGTGGTGAGGAAGACATGACCAATCGCGCCATCGTTACCGGCTCTGGGTTTGCCTTCCCCGAGTCCGCGACCCAAGAAGACTTGTGGGCCGGATTCTTCAAGGACCACTACAACAACTCCCCCATCGCTCGACGTATCTTCACGACCGCTGGAGTGCGGCAACGTCACGCGGTCGCGAACCCGATCGTCGAAGATGTCTCGGGGTTGACCACAGCAGCACGGATGACACGCTTCCTGCCCGAAGCGATGCCGCTGGGTAAGGAATCGATCAGCACCGCTCTCACGCAAGCAGGACTCGACGCGAGCGACATCGGCCTCTTCGCTGTCGCGTCGTGCACCGGATACGCGACACCGGGACTCGATATTCTGCTCGCTCGCGACATCGGGATGTCCGACTCCGTACAACGACTGTTCATCGGCCATATGGGCTGCTACGCAGCGCTTCCCGCGCTTGGGACAGTTTCTGACTACGTCATTGCGCGGCAACGTCCAGCATTGCTCTTGTGCCTTGAATTGACGAGCCTGCATATTCAGCCGAGCACGAACGAGACCGACCAGATCGTGTCGCACGCACTCTTCAGTGACGCCGCTGCCGCTCTCGTCGTTCAGCCAGATCCTGCTCCCGCCACGCGCCCAGGCCTCGAGGTAGTCGACATAGTCGCTCAGACCGATGTCTCGGCGTCGGACCACATGACATGGGACGTGACCGATCTCGGCTTCCGGATGGGGCTCTCCGCGCGGGTGCCCGACGTGCTCGCCCTACACCTGCGCAACGTCGTCGATGACCTTCTCGCCCGCAACGGACTCAGTCTCGACGACATCCATGGATGGGCCGTGCATCCCGGTGGTCCGCGCATCCTCGACGTTGCCGGTGAGGTTCTCGACCTCAAGCCCAACAACCTTGTCGAATCGCGCGAAACGCTCGCCAATCACGGAAACTGCTCGTCAGCCACCGTCCTGGCGGTTCTGGAAGAAGTGCGCCGACACCGGGACCTGCAACCGGGTCAACACGTGATCGCCCTGGCCTTCGGTCCCGGCCTCACTCTCTACGCGACGCTGCTCCGCGCTGTGTGACGCGCGTCCCGCGGGCGGTCGGCCCGTTCGTCGGGGTCAGACAAGGTCGAATCGATCGAGGTTCATGACCTTGTCCCACGCGGCGACGAAGTCACGGACGAACTTCTGCTGCGAGTCGTCGCTCGCGTAGACCTCTGCGAGTGCACGAAGCTGGGAGTTCGAACCGAAGACCAGGTCGACACGACTGCCGGTCCACTTCAGCTCACCGGTGACCCGGTCGCGACCCTCGAAGGTGTCCTCGGCCTCGGACGTCGCCTGCCACGTCGTGCCCAGGTCGAGCAGGTTCACGAAGAAGTCGTTGGTGAGAGTCTCGAGCTGCTCGGTGAACACGCCGAGCGTGGAGTGCTGGCTGTTCGCGTTCAGCACCCGCAAGCCGCCCACGAGCACGGTCATCTCGGGAGCAGTCAGCGTCAGCAGCTGCGCCCTGTCGACGAGTTGGAACTCGGCCGGCTTACCGTCACCCTTGCCGCCGTAATTGCGGAACCCGTCCGCTGTCGGCTCGAGGACGGCGAAGGAGTCGACGTCGGTCTGCTCCTGCGTCGCGTCCGTGCGACCCGGCGTGAACGGCACCTGGACGTCGACACCGGCACTCTGCGCCGCACGTTCGATTGCAGTGGCACCACCCAGCACGATGAGGTCGGCGAGCGAGACCTGCGTGCCACCGACGTGCGAGGTGTTGAAATCGGCCTGGATGCCCTCGAGGGTGACGACCACAGCGGCCAGTTCGGCGGGGCTGTTCACGTCCCAGCCGTTCTGAGGAGCGAGACGCACGCGAGCACCATTTGCTCCACCGCGCTTGTCAGTGCCGCGGAACGTCGATGCCGACGCCCACGCAGTTGAGACGAGCTGGGAGACGGACAAACCCGAGGCCAGGATCGCGGCCTTGAGGGTGACGACGTCGTCGGCGCCGACCAACTCGTGGGTGACCGCGGGGACCGGGTCCTGCCAGATGAGTTCCTCGGACGGGACCTCCGGTCCGAGGTAGCGGGCGACAGGGCCCATGTCGCGGTGGGTGAGCTTGAACCACGCACGCGCGAACGCGTCGGCGAACTCCTGCGGGTTCTCCAGGAAGCGGCGCGAGATCGGTGCATAGATCGGGTCCATCCGCAGCGCGAGGTCCGTGGTGAGCATGACCGGCGGGTGCGTCTTCGTGGCGTCGTGGGCATCAGCCACGATGGTGGCCGCAGCCGGGTCCGTGGGGATCCACTGATACGCACCAGCAGGGCTCTTGACCAGGTCCCAGTCGTAGGCGAACAGCGTCTCGAAGAAGCTGTTGTCCCACGTCGTCGGAGTGGGCGTCCACGTGCCCTCGAGACCGCTGGTGATGGTGGCGTCACCGTTGCCGGTGCCGAACGAGTTCTTCCAGCCGAGGCCCTGCTCCGCCAGCGGCGCAGCCTCCGGCTCGCGACCGACGTACTCGTTCGGGTCGGCCGCACCGTGGGTCTTGCCGAAGGTGTGACCGCCGGCGATGAGCGCGACGGTCTCCTCGTCGTTCATGGCCATCCGGGCGAATGTCTCGCGAATGTCCCGCGCCGCGGCAAGTGCGCTCGGCTCACCGTTCGGACCCTCGGGGTTGACGTAGATGAGACCCATCTGGACGGCGCCGAGCGGGTTCTCGAGCTGGCGGTCA
>Ga0315278_10002683_pt1 | contig 15858 bp, 16 predicted proteins | sample YL17G06_0_MG_FD_203880 | JGI IMG/M metagenome (GOLD analysis project Ga0315278, IMG submission 203880) | Sediment microbial communities from Yellowstone Lake, YNP, Wyoming, USA - YL17G06_0 | ecosystem: Environmental > Aquatic > Freshwater > Lake > Sediment | place: USA: Wyoming | collected... | reverse complement strand
TGGTCCTTGGCGCCATGCCGTCATTTGCTACGGTTTGGGACTGGGGTGCGGCCAAAGGGGATTTTATCAGCGATGAGGACGTCGCAAATGTCGCCCGGGTCTGCGTGATCGGCCCCACAATCCAAAAGGACCTATTCAGTGGGGCGAATCCCATCGGTGAGATGATCCGCGTTGGAAACGTTCAATTCGAGATCAAAGGTATCCTTGTGGCCAAAGGCACGAGCGTCACCGGAGGCGACATGGATAACCGGGTCATGATCCCTATAACGACCATGATGCGTCGGGTAGCCAATATCGATTACATCACAAATATTAAGATTCGCCTCAAAACGGCCAAGGATATGGATAAAGCGGTGGGTAGTATCCAAGCCCTGCTCCGCGAACGCCACCAGATATCACCCGGGGTCCCCGACGATTTCTCCATTTCCACACCGACGGAAGTAACCAAAACGGCCGAGAAAGTGGCTGGGACGTTCAATCTATTTCTCATCCTGGTCGCGGGCATATCGCTGATCGCTGGCGGCGTTGTCGTCTCGAACCTCATGCTGATCTCGGTCGGCGAACGACGGAAGGAGATCGGACTCAGGAAGGCCGTCGGCGCCCGGAAGAATAACATTACGTTCCAATTTCTTATCGAGGCCACGGCCGTTACACTCACGGGAGGAATCATCGGCATCGCGCTCGGCGTTGCGGGTTCGAAGATTTTGGAAGCCGTTACGAAGACGCCGATGGCCGTGTCCTGGGAGATAGTAGTCCTCGGGGCGATTTTTTCTAGCCTGGTCGGGCTGATCGCCGGCATACAGCCGGCCAGACGAGCTGCTTCCATCCAGCCTATAGAGGCTTTGAAGGCCTGAGCCAAAAGCTGAGAAGAAAGTGGGGGCGACAAATCGCCTCTTGGCCAGATCAGTGGGCCGAAGATGAAAATCGCTCGTAGTATCAAGATCTCCCGCAAGCAGCTAGCCGCCCATAAGATGAGGACGGCCTTAGCGCTGCTCGGTATCGTCATCGGGGTTTCGTCGGTCATTATCATGATCTCCATCGGCAAAGGCGCGGAAAAACAGGTCTTAAGCCGGATTGAGGCTATGGGCACGAACCTTATCATCGTTAACGCCGGACAGGTCCAACGCACGGCCGGGAGACAGCAAGTGAGGGGGACAGTGACGACCTTGACACTCGAAGATGCCGAGGCGTTGATCGAGGAATGCCCGGCGGTCCGAGCCGCGGCCGCCGTTCAAGGCGGAAAACTCCAGGTCAAATACGAGAACCTCGCCACGAATACGACCACAACGGGGACGACCGCGGACATCCTGTCGATCAGGAAACTTAAGGTCGAACGGGGCTCGTTTTTCGGCGAAGAGGATATTATCGGTTCCCGCCGTGTGGCCGTGCTCGGCCGGACCGTGGTCAAGAATCTTTTCGAGAAGTCTGAACCGGTCGGAGAGACCATCCGCATCGGGAAGGTCCATTTCGAAGTCATTGGCGTCCTGGAAAATAAGGGCTCGGACCTCAACGGGGTAGATCAGGATGACCAGATCTTGATCCCCATCAACACCGCCTTGAGGCGGCTTTTCAACATCGCCTACATCAACACGATCAATATCGAGGCCACGAGCAAGGACAAAATGGCACTCGCTCAACAGCAGGTCCGCGAGATTCTGAGGGAGCGGCATCGTCTGAACAAACAAGACGAGGCCGACGATTTCACTATACAGAACCAGACGGACCTCATCGAAGCCCAGAGCGAAACGAGCGAAGCTTTCACCATGCTTATCGCCAGCATAGCAGGTGTATCTCTGCTTGTCGGCGGAATCGGTATCCTGGCCATCATGCTCATGGCCATCAAGGAGCGTACGAACGAGATCGGGCTGCGCATGGCCGTGGGAGCAAGCCGGAAAGACATACTGGTACAGTTCCTGCTCGAAGCCTCAGCTCTGAGCGTCGGAGGTGGTATCGTCGGTATCGGCACAGGTCTGGCAGGGTCTCTGGTAATCGGCGCGGTGACCAGGTTGGAGACGAGCGTTTCCCTAACGTCCATCGTTCTTTCCTTCACCTTCTCTATCGCCGTTGGGCTTTTCTTCGGAGTTTATCCGGCCCGCAAGGCCTCTCGTCTCGATCCGATCACCGCCTTGAGGACCGAATAAAAAAGGAGATCCCTCATGAGTAACGACACGAAGTTGACACCCATCGAGTTGTTGCGGGCGATTTCGCCCGAAGGGGCCAGGACTTACATGGAACATCGGACGGCCATCATGGAAGATCCGAAGTTTCAAGCCTTGCCCATCAAGATCAAACTCCTCATCGGCATCGGGGTGGCGGCCGCGCTCCAGTCCAGCACATGCACGCTGATGTGGACGAAATTGGCCAAAGAAGAAGGTGCCAGCGAAGCCGAGATCGTCGAAGCGATCCTCGTGTCGCGTTTGATGAAAATGGCCACGGTCAACGATACGGCGGCCGAAGCGATCGCCTGGCTGAAAGAGACGGCCACGTCCCCGAAAGAAGGACCGGTCAGATGAAGATTATCGATTTCTCGAAAAATCATTCATGCGGGGACGGCCGCTATGAGGCTTCGGTTCTTTTCGAGCAAGGGGCGGTCAAGATCCGCAGGATCGAGTTCGCGGCCGGAGCCCGTATCCCGCCGTGCCGGATGATGGAGGACGTGGTGTTCGTGGTCGTCGAGGGACGGGTCGCTTTCCTGACGGAAAGCGAGAAAGCCGTCGTGAGCGCGCCCAACGCCGTGTTCATTCCCGGCGGGGCGACGACGCGCAGCATGGAAGCCGACGAGCCTTCATTCGTACTGGCCGTGCTCTGCAGGCGTGAAGCGGCCGGTTCGGAGGGAGAGCGTTCAGGGAGCGAGCCGTGATAAGTCTTTGAATTTAAGACAAAGGGAGGTCGAGCATGGCCATAACCGGCATTGAAAGCAGTCGCCGTCCCCGGTGGGGTCTTTTTTGGCTGAACATCGCCGTCGCTCTCGGGTTTTTTCTCGCGGCGGCGATTACGAAACAAGCCGTATGGACGGCCGTCCCTGTCGGTCAACTGTTCGGGTTTTTCTTGTCCAAGGGCGACCTGTGCGGAGCATCGGCGTTCAGCGAAATCGTCCTGATGAAGGATGGCCGCAAGGCGTTTGGACTTTGGATCGCGATCGTCGTTTCGATGGGGGCCTTTGCCGCGGCTCAGGCCGTTGGCCTGGTTACTCTCGCGCCCAAGCCCCTGCTTTGGGCAAACTACGCCCTCGGCGGATTGGTGTTCGGCGCAGGAACGGTGTTGGCCGGTGGATGCATCAGCGGGTGCCTCTACAAAGCAGCCGGAGGCAATCTGAATTCCATCGCTGCTTTGCTCACGATCCCAGCCGGGATCGCCTTCGTCGAACACGGGCCTCTCACAAGACTTAACGGTGTGATGAAATCGGTGAAATCCTCGTCCGCCGGAGGCGGACCCGTTACCTTAACGTCTTTGACCGGGATCCCCTTTTGGGTTTGGGCGCTGATCTTTGCTTCCGGTACCGTCGCGGTTCTTTTCCTCCGCCGTAAACCGGTTGCGGCGGCCGCGGCGCCTTCCGGACGAAACCGGGAGATGAAGCCGCGTGGCCTTTGGCTCGCGAGCTCCTGGAAGCCCTGGCAGGCAGGCCTGGCCATTGGGGGACTGGCCGTCTTCGGCCTTCTTTCTTCGGCCGCCTCGGGCCGGAATTATCCGATCGGAATCACGCATGGAGTTCTTCATATCCAGGAACTCGCCACGGACAACAACCTTCTCCACGTCTTCGGTCCGCCGTCCGGCGGCGCCGCGATTTCCGGCGTCCCCGCCAAGGCCGCTTTACCGGCCGGGGCCAAGAAGATCACTTGGTGGCTCGTTTTTGTTGTCGCCGGTTTATTCTTCGGAGCGCTCGCCGCCGCGTCCTTATCGGGTCGAATAGGGCTCGCCCCGAAACCGCCCGGACAGGTCGTGATGGCCGCTCTGGGGGGATTTCTGGTTGGAGTCGGGGCCGGCCTTGCGACGGGATGTGTCGTCGGCAACATTCTCTCCGGTTGGGCGCTGATGAGCGCCGGGATGTTCCTGTTCGGCGTCGCGGTCATCCTGGCGAATTGGGTGACGACGTATTTTTATCTCATGGGCGGCACACTGGCTGAAATGCCGGGGACGTTCCGGTTGATCTTCAAACGTCGCTGAAATAAGAAGAATGGATTTGAGAGGAGGTTCGGAATGAAAACGATCCGTTTGGATGTTCCGTTCGCCCCGGGCCCGGCCGGCCCGGACGTTGAAGTCGTATTGGACGAAGGCCGGGTCAAGGTCCGCCGGGTCGACCTGGCCGCCGGAGCCCGGATCCCGCCGTGCGAAATGCGGGAGGACGTCGTCTTCGTCGTGCTTTCGGGCCGGGTCACCTTCTCGTCGGAATCCTCGACCTCCGCCGTCGACGCTCCGGGCGCGGTCTATATCCCCGGCCGCGGGGTCACGCGGAGCTTAGCGGCCGAATCCCCGGCCCGAGTCCTGGCCATCCTGTGCCGGGAAAATGACGTTCGGGAGCCCGCCGAATGACAGGACTCCTCATCGTCACCGCGGCAGCGCTCCTCATCTCTTTTGCCGTGGATCGCAGTCGGACCTGGGCCGGGATCCGCTTCGGAGCGCGGATGCTCGTGAAGATCCTGCCGACCCTTGTCCTCATGGTGGCCGCCGTGGGTGTGCTTCTTTCGGCCCTGAGCCCTCGATTCCTCGAAACCTTGTTCGGAGGATCGGGACCGGTTCCGTTCCTGTCCGCATTGGCGGTCGGCGCCGTCGCTCTCATTCCAGGATTCATTGCTTTCCCCTTGGCCGGTGTCCTCCGGGCCCACGGCGTCTCTACGGCCGTCTTGGCCGCGTTCGTCACGAGTCTCTTGATGGTGGGCGTTGTCACACTTCCCCTGGAAGTCCGGTTTTTCGGCCGGAAGGCCGCGCTGTGGCGCAACCTCCTATCCTTGGTTGCGGCCGCGGTTGTCGCTTTGGCTATGGCCGTGGTGCTGAAATGAAGGCGCGAAAAGCCGGCCACGGGCTGAAAACGGCCCTGCCCTGGGCGGCCGCCGGATCTGTTCTTATACTCTGGGGAGCCTCGCGGTTTTGGCCGGGATTTTCCTTCGGCGAGCGCGTCGGACGCTCAGCCCTGGGTTTTTTTCTCGAGATGGCCGGCATCCTTCCGGCGATGTTCATCCTGGTCGGGCTTTTTGAAGTCTGGGTGCCCCGGGCCTCCATTGAACGTTTCCTCGGCCGCGAGGCGGGCTGGAAAGCTGTTCCTTGGCTGATCGTTTTGGCGACGCTGCAAGCCGGCCCACTGTACGGAGCGTTCCCCGTCGCCATCGGCCTCGCTCGCAAAGGATGTTCGGCCCGGAACGTCTTCATCTATCTCGGGGCGTTTTCTTCCTTGAAAATCCCCTTGTTGGCCTTTGAAGTGGGATTCCTCGGCTGGCAATTTTCATTAGCGCGCGTCCTGATCTCGCTCCCGGCTTTCATTTTCGTCGGCGTCCTCATGGATCGCATCGTTCCAGGATGGACTCCACCGGAATTCCCGGCTTTGCCGGGGAAAAGGCCAGGGCGCTAAACGGTTCGCCAAAATCGCCGGCGGCTGAGGCCCCGGGCTTTGCCGGGAGGTCCATTTCCGCCGCGAAGGCTCGTCCCTTGACGCTCGTCCTCGCCGAGGCTTGAGTCGCGGCGGTTTTCTTCTTCTTGACGGTCGCAGGGGCGGGCGCTACAATCCGGACGTTATCGAACGGAGCGATTTCGAGAGAGGGGAGACGTTAGCGATCGGCGCCGATAAGCGTGATCCTTCAAGCAACGAGCGAGAATCGGGCGAAGGAGATGAAATGGCGGGAGCCAAAAAGATCATCGAGCGAACCTTTTTCATCGCGCTGGCGGGCGTCGTCATTTTTTTGTTGATCCAGGCCGCCTCCTCCTGGAGGAACGACCGGATGTTCCAGAAGAACGTGTTGACGTCTTGCCGGGCGGCGGTCGTGGAAGTGGATCCGGCCTTTCCGCCCGGCCTTCTCGTCGAGTTCGAAAACAGGGGACGGATCGAGCTCTCTCCGACCCATGTTCGCCTGGTTTTTTATCGGGGCGAGCGGGAAATCTCGAGGTTGGACAGGGACCTTTCGATCAAACCGATGGAAAAAGGGACGATCCGGTTGAAATCAGCCGCCATAAATGGCCCGACCGGTTCGCCGCCTCCCCCAGGGTCCAAGGTTCGGTATTCGCTCATGATTTTTCCTCTCAATAAAAAGCCGTTGCCCGAGCTCACGGGCGATTTGATTCTCAAAAATCCGTGAGGGCATGATGCCGAAAACCACAAGAGACATCCCCCGCGAAAGCATTCCCTGGTTTCCCTCGATCGACGAGGAAAAGTGCGACGGCTGTCGGGCCTGCGTTCAATTCTGTCAACATGGCGTCTATCTATGGGACGAGAAGGACAATATCGCCAAGGTTATTCGGCCGTTCCATTGCATCGTCGGCTGCACCGGGTGCGAGAAATTATGCGGGAGGGGGGCCATTTCTTTTCCCGAGATCGACGCGATCCAGGGGATCATCAGGAAACTTCGGGAAGAAAAGGGCTGATCCCTATTTCCAGAGGATTTTGCCCAGGTTCACCAGGCCGAATTCCTTTTCGATGCGGCCGAGAATGTCCGGAAAGGCCGCCTCGTCGCGCGCTTTGACGGCCGTCTCCCATTCGGCGAAAAGCGGGGCCGCAGCGAAGTCATGCTCTTTTTTCAAAATGCGCCGGATTCCCCGGAACGAAAGCCAGTGGGTGATGAGGAGAATGGCCACGACGTAGAAGGCGACGTTCGGTCCGGGGATAGGCGTAAGCAGGCCGACGATGGGAACGACAAGCGCTTCACCGATGAGATAGAAAATCCTTTTCGTCCGCTGCCTGCGCAGGAAAAAATGGAATTTATGGCTTATCTTGTGCTCATCGGCGAGGCCGGAAAAATAGATCCGGATGGACGCGTCTTCGAGCTTCAGGGCTCGGCCGAACGCCTGTTCCTGCCGCAGCATCCGCTGGGGGAGGAACATCAGCTTTTTTTTGGCCAGCTCCCAGGCTTCTTTGGCCTTGGAGCGCTTGATCTCGATCGGCCGCGGCGGCTCGGACGAGAAGAATCGCATCTCGTGCCGCGTGTCCCTGATAAAAAAGAAGCTCAGCATCTCCGGATCTCTCGGTCAAGTCCCCGCTTTGGCGAAGACATTAGGATATACGGATTCCCGGGTCACGGGGTTTTCTCGATGATCTCGGGATGAATGAGGCGGGCCAGCTCGGCGAACGCGTCGTAAAGGCGGGGGCCGAACCGGCTGGCGGTGTTCTCGTCGAGGAAACGGATGCGGCTTGTCCGAACGGCCGCGACGGAATCGAATCCGGCTTGGGCTTTGAACCAGTCGCGGGCCCTTTCGAAATCCTCTTTGGATGCGGCCAGGATGACGATGATCTCGGGATCGTCCTTGATGAATTGCTCGCGGCTGTAGTCCAGCCATTGCTTGGAAACGCGGCCGGCGATGTTGACGGCTTTGGCCCTCTCGATCATATCGTTGAAATAGCTCGGCCGGCCGCACGTGGCGAGGCCCATGGCATGGAGGCTGATGAAAACCCTGGGCTTGCCCTCGACCCCGGACAGGGAATCCAGCGTTTTCCGATATTGGGCTTCGAGCCGCCGGACTAGCGCCGCCGCTTCGTCTTCCCTCTGCGTGATCCGCCCGATCTTGGCGATGGTCTTGGGCACCGCCTCCAGGCCGTTCCCGATGTCGAGGACGAAGACGCGCATGCCCAGGGCCTGGAGGCGGGAGATGACGCTCCAGGGGTTGCCCCGGAAGGCGACGACCAGGTCGGGTTTGAGAGACCGGATCTTTTCGATGCCCGGATCGGTCAGGCCGCCGACTTTTTCTTTTTGGAGGGCGGCCGCCGGATAATCGCAGTAGCGGGTGACGCCGATGACCCGGTCCCCTAGGCCGAGGGCGAAGAGAATTTCTGTGATGTTGGGGGCGAGGGAAACGATGCGCTGCGGCGGGGCGGCCGGCGGAAAAGCGTTTCCCGCGTCGTCCTTGAGAACGGTTTCCTGGCTCGAGCCCAGGGAGGCAAGGAGGGCCGCCGCCAGGATGAGAACCGACGCTTTCCCTCGAACGGAAAGGATCATGTCCTGGATTATATAATCAGCAGCGTCTTCGGGTCCAGCTTGAGGGGAAGAAGACCGGGCGCCGGATAGTCGTGGTTCTTGACGACATTCAAGGCCACATGATCGCCTTGGGCGTGGAGTGTGATCAGGACGTCGATGGCCGGGCACAACGGGTCGAGGACGACGGGGATCCCGTCTTCTCCATAGAGATTCGTTCCGGTTTCCTTGAGGGAGGCGCTGAACCAGACCTCGAGGCCGAGCTTCCCGGCGAATTCCTTGAATTTGGCGATGTCCTCGCACGTCGCCCGGGCGAAGTCGTAGCCGTCGACGATGACCGCGTCCGCGGCGAACTTGCCGAACGTGATCATGGCTTCGACGCTCTTGAGGACCTGCTCGGTGCGCGTCCCGTCCTGCTTGAAGTTCATGATGACGCGGTTCTTGATGATCTCGTCGTGGACGTCCACGGCGTCCTTGAGTTTCCGGTTTTTGGCGATTTCCTTGAAGATATCCTCATACCAGGTGATGATGTAATCCACGCGGCTCGAATAGGAAACGTGGATGATGGGTTTGCCCTGGAACAGCTTGTCCGTGGCGATATGGACCAGGCAGGCGGTCTTGCCCACGCCCTTGGGGGAGGCGAGGACGCCGATATTCCCGCTCCCCAGGCCGCCGTGAATGGATTTCTCGAGGACGCGCAGCGGGCTCCGCTTGATGAGTTCGGCTTTGACCATCTTTGGATACTCCTTGCTTTATCGGGCGTTGCCGCTTTGTTTCCGGATCTGGTGCGCGGCGATCAATTCCTCGGCGACGAACGAAGGCACGCGGCCGTATTTCAGGAATTCCATGGTGAACTCGGCCTTGCCCTGGGTGAGCGAGCGGAGGACCATCGAGTATCCGAACATCTCGCTCAGCGGAACTTCGGCGTCGACGCGGGAGAAATTCCCGTCCTCCACCGAACTGACGATGATGCCGCGGCGCTGGTTGATGCTGGCGAAGATGTGGCCGGCGAATTCGGACGGCCCTTCGACGGAAACCTTCATGATCGGCTCGAGGATCTGAGGCTTGGCCTTACGATAAGCCTGGCGGAAAGCGCCGATCGCCGCGGCGTGGAAGGCGTGGTCCGAGGAATCGACCTCGTGGTACGCGCCATCGGAGAGGGTCACCCTGACGCCGGTGATCGGGAATCCGATCAGGTCGCCCTTCTTGACGGCCGCCTGGAATCCCCTGTCGCAGGGCGGGATGAATTCCCGGGGGATCCGGCCGCCCCTGACTTCGTTCACGAACTCGTACGTCCCTTCGGCGAGCGGCTCGATCGCGCCGATGACGCGGCCGAACTGCCCCGCGCCGCCGGTCTGCTTTTTATGGGTGTAATCGAACTCGACGCGCTGGCTGATGGCCTCGCGGTAGGCGACCTGCGGCTTCCCCGTCGTGACTTCGGCGTTGTATTCGCGCTTCATCCGCTCGACATAGACCTCGAGGTGGAGCTCGCCCATCCCCTGGATGATGGTTTCATGCGATTCGGGGTCGACATGGGTCCGGAAGGTCGGATCTTCCTTGGTGAACCGGTTCAGAGCCTTGGCCATCCGGTCGAGCGCTTTCTTGTCCATGGGCTTGATGGCGAGCGAGATGACCGGCTCGGGGACGAAGATCGAGGTCATCGCGAGCTTGAGGCCGGGGGAGACGAACGTATCGCCCGAGGCGCAGTCGATGCCGAACAGGGCGACGATGTCGCCGGAGACCGCGGAGGGAATGTCCTCCATACTGTCGGCGTGCATCCGGACGAGACGGCCGATCTTGACTTTTTGCCCGGAACGCACGTTTTGGATTTCGTCGCCTTTCTTGAGGCTGCCCTGGTAGATGCGGATGTAGGTCAGCTGCCCGTAGGCCCCGTCCTCGAGCTTGAAGGCCAGGATGACCGCCGGCGCGTCGTTATCGGTCCTGAGCTTGATCTCCCGCCCTTCGTCTTCCAGATCGATGGCCACGTTCTCGACGTCGGCCGGATTCGGCAGATAATGGACGACGCTGTCGAGGAGCGGCTGGACGCCCTTGTTTTTGTAGGCGGATCCGACGAAGACCGGCGTCAGCTTGCGGGCGATCGTGCCCTTGCGCACGGCCTCGTAAATGAGGCCGTCCGTGACCCGGTCTTCGAGGATGGCCTCGGTCAGCTTGTCGGAAAACATCGAGGCCGCGTCGAGCATCTCTTCGCGCTTCGTCGCGGCTTCGTCGCGCAGCTCGGCGGGGATCTCCCCGGTCCGGACGATCTCGCCGTCGCGGCCGTCGAAATACAGGGCCTTCATGGTCACGAGGTCCACGATGCCCATGTGCTTGTCCTCCAGGCCGATCGGGAGCTGCATGAGGACGGCGTTGTGGCGAAGCTTCTCTTCGAGCTGATCGCGGACCTTGTAGGGATTGGCCCCGACGCGGTCGCACTTATTGATGAACGCGATCCGCGGGACGTTGTAGCGCTTGAGCTGCCGGTCCACGGTGATCGTCTGCGATTGGACGCCGCCGACCGCGCAAAGCACGAGGACGGCGCCGTCGAGGACGCGGAGCGACCGCTCGACCTCGATCGTGAAGTCCACGTGGCCGGGCGTGTCGATGATGTTGATCGATCGACCGGCCCACTCGACGTAGGTGGCGGCTGAAGTGATGGTGATCCCGCGCTCGCGCTCGAGCTCCATATGATCCATGGTCGCGCCCACGCCGTCCTTGCCTTTGACCTCGTGGATCTTGTGGATTTTCTTGCAATAAAAGAGGATCCGTTCGGTCAGCGTCGTTTTCCCCGAATCGATATGGGCGCTGATGCCGATATTGCGCATCGTCGAGACGTCTGTGTTCATGGAAACCGATACCTTTTTAAATCAAAATTAAGGGCCGAGCAAAGCGCTCGTCACTCGCCCATAGTTTATGATGGGCGAGTGCGGCGAAAGCGGATGTCCGGGCTTTGCCCGGAGCCCTGCCGCCGCAACTCATTGGCTTAGAATTAGTTAGGGGATAGTCATGGCAGTGAAATCTAAGCGATCGAGCGGCCCTGTAAATGAGAATCCATTATACAGAAATGACCCCCCGAAATCAAGCGCGGATCGGGGGTCGCGTCTGCACTTTGCACTTTTAATGGAAAAAAAGCGCGACCCCGATTGCTTCCAAAGTGCAAAGTGTAGACGCGACCCCGATTATTCAGACGCTGTATCGGCTGGTGGGATCGGTCGCGGAAAGCCCCGCGACGAGGCCCGAGGCCCAGGCCCAGGCCAGGTTGAAACCGCCGCGCTTCCCCTGGATATCCAGAATCTCGCCGGCGAAGAATACGCCTTTGCGGAGCCTCGATTCGAGCGTCCGCGGATCGACTTCACCCGCGTCCACGCCGCCGCTCGTGAATTCGGCCTCGTTCCAGCCGCGCGTTCCGTGCACGGTGAATCGCCTGGCTTTGAGGGCGGCGGCCAGGGCTTGCGCTTTCTTGGTTTGATCCGGATGTCCCTTGGGCAGGATCTCCGGGATGAGCGCCGCGAATTTGTAGGGCAGGATTCCGGCGCCCAGCTCGCCGTCCACCCATCCCGCCTTGATCCGCCTTCCGAATTCCGCGGCCAGGGCTTCCTGGGTCATGAACGGGACGAGGTCCAGGACGATGGCGACGTGCTTGGCCTTGTCCCGGTGGAGGGCGATGGAGAGGCTTTCGCTGACGTCGAGGACGGCCGTGCCGGACAAGCCATATTGGGTGAACAAGACATCTCCCTCGGCCGTTCCGGCGGGCTTGCCGTCGATCATCGCCGTGGCGCGGGTCAGCATTTTCTGGCCCTGGAGGACGTGGCACATCTTGTCGTGGACGAGGAGCGGGACGGCGCTGGGCACGGGCGGGATGATGTGATGCCCGAGCTTTCGGGCCAGCCTGAGGCCGCTGCCGTCGGAGCCCAGGGCCGGGTAGGCCCTGCCGCCGGCGGCCAGGATGACCGAATGGGCTTCGACCATGCGGGCCGAGCCGGCCTCGATTCTGAAGCCGAAGGCGGAAGGCTCGACGATGGACGTTTCGAAGCCCAGCTCGACGGCGATGCCGAGCCTCCGGATTTCCATATCGAGAACATGCAGAACCGAGGAAGCCTGGTTGGTGACCGGGAAAACGCGGCCCCCTTCGGAATAGACTTCGAGCCCCAGGCCGCGGAAGAAATGCTGGATATCCTCGTTCCCGATCCGTCCGAAAACGGATTCGACGGGGCTCTTGTCCGTGGCCGTGAAACATTCCGGGGCGAGGTTTTCGTTGGTCAGGTTGCAGCGGCCCCCCCCGGTTACCAGGAGCTTTTTTCCGAGGCGCGACAGCCTTTCGCAGATCAGGGTGCTGTCGCCTTTCCGCGCGGCGCTGATCGCCGCGACCAGGCCGGCCGCGCCCCCTCCCACCACGGCGACGTCGAAACAGCGCAGCATAATGATATAGCTTACAATTTTGGTGACAGTCAACGCAATCCCTAAATTAGACGGCGGGAGTTTAGGGATTGTGTTGTCTGTCACCGAAATAGAGAAGGAGCATTGGGGCCGAGGCGCCCAAGCGGTTGACTTTTCAACCGGTTGCCTCTAAACTTTAGCAGCCTGATTCCAGCCTGTCCGGCGGCATCCCCATAGGATAGCGGAACAACAAGGAACGATCGAGTCATGAACACGGAGCGCAGCGAATACGATTTCCTCGCGATCGAGGAAAAGTGGCAGAAGGTCTGGAGCGAGCGCAAGACGTTCGAGGTCGGCGAGGACCCGGCCAGGAAGAAATTCTATCTTCTCGAGATGTACCCTTACCCCTCGGGCCGCATTCACATGGGCCATGTCCGCAACTATTCGATCGGCGATGTCATCGGCCGTTTCAAGACGATGAAGGGATTCAACGTCCTCCATCCGATCGGCTGGGACGCGCTGGGCATGCCCGCCGAGAACGCGGCCATCAAGCACGGCATCCATCCCCAGAAATGGACCCTCGACAACATCGTCCACATGAAAACGCAGCTCCGGCGGATGGGGATCGCCTACGACTGGTCGCGCGAGGTCAATACCTGCCTGCCCGAATACTACAAGTGGAACCAGTGGATCTTCCTGAAGCTGTTCGAGCGCGGACAGGCCTACCGCAAGAAGAGCTGGGTCAACTGGTGCCCCCAGTGCCGGACGGTCCTGGCCAACGAGCAGGCGGCGGGCGGCGAATGCTGGCGCTGTGCCTCCGCGGTCGAGCAGAAAAAAATGGACCATTGGTTCCTGAAGATCACGGATTACGCCGAAGAGCTGCTCAGCGGCCATGACCGGCTTCAAAAATGGCCCGAGCATGTCCTGTTGATGCAGAAGAATTGGATCGGCAAGAGCAAGGGCGCCTTCGTGGATTTCGAGGTGCCGGAGCTCAAAATAAAGATCAAGGTCTTCACGACGCGGATCGACACGATCTACGGCGCGACGTTTCTCGTCCTTTCGCCCGAACATCCCGAAAGCCGCGCGCTTATCGCCGGAGCCCGGGAGAATGAGCTCCAGGCGTGGCTGGGGAAGACGATCGCCGAATCGCGCCTGCGGCGGGACATCGGAGAAATGGAAAAGGAAGGCATCGACACGGGCCGGACCGCGATCAATCCCTTCACCGGCGGGAAGATGCCCGTCTGGATCGCCAATTATATTCTGATGGAATACGGGACGGGCGCGATCATGGCCGTTCCGGCCCACGACAAGCGCGACTTCGAATTCGCCCATAAATACGGCCTGGCCGTCCGCGAAGTCATCGAGCCCGAACATCCGCTGCCGGAGGGAGGCGGTGAAGCCGGACCGTTCGAGGAGAACGGCCTGGTCAGGAATTCCGGGCCGTGGAGCGGCTTGCGGTCCGAGGAGGCCATGGACAAGATGGCCGCCTTCGCCAAGGCGAAAGGCTTCGGCGAAGCGAGCACGACGTTCCGCCTTCGCGACTGGGGCATTTCGCGGCAGCGGTACTGGGGCACGCCGATCCCCGTCATTTATTGCGACCGGTGCGGGATCCAGGGCGTTCCCTACGAGGATCTCCCGGTCCGGATTCCCTACGACGCGGAGTTCACCGGCGAAGCCGGCTCGCCGCTCGAGAAAATCCCGTCGTTCGTCGGCGCGGTTTGCCCGAAATGCGGCGGGAAAGCGCGGCGGGAAACCGATACGATGGACACGTTCGTCGATTCCTCCTGGTATTTTTTCCGGTATGTCTCGCCCCGCGATGAAGGATTGCCGTTCGTCCGGGCCGCGGCCGATTACTGGATGCCCGTGGATCTCTACATCGGCGGCGTCGAGCACGCCATCCTCCACCTCATCTATGCGCGCTTTTTCACGAAAGTCCTGCGCGACCTGGGCTTGACCTCGCTCGACGAGCCGTTCCCCCATTACCTGGCCCAGGGCATGGTCACGAAAGACGGCTCGGCCATGTCCAAGTCCCGGGGGAACGTCGTCGATCCCGACGAAATGATCAAAGCCTATGGCGCGGACGCCCTCCGCCTCTTCATCCTGTTCGCCGCCCCGCCCGAGAAGGAGTTCGCCTGGAACGAGGATGGGATCGAGGGCGGCTTCCGGTTCATCTGCCGCGTCTGGCAAACTGTCGAAGAATGCCGCGCAACGCCCGGCGGCGAGGCCCCGGCCGGCGCGGCGAACGAAGAAAGCATCGCCGCGGTGCGGAAGAAGATGCACCAAACGATCAGGAAGGTCGGCGACGATATCGGAAATCGATTCCATCTGAACACGGCCATCAGCTCGATCATGGAATTCACCAATACGCTGCGCAAGGAAAAGGACGGCTTGAAGGATTCCCCCTCGGGCCGGGAGCTGCTCGGCCGGGCGCTGGAGAATCTCGTCCTGCTCCTCGCCCCCTTCACCCCCCATGTCTGCGAGGAGATGTGGCGGAGACTGGGCCATGAAGACCTGGTCTTCGGGGCCGCCTGGCCGTCGTTCGATCCGGCCCTGGCCCGGGAGGAAAAAGCCGTCATCGTCGTCGAGATCAACGGCAAGATCCGCGACAAATTCGAGGCCGATCTCGGCGTCCCGGAGGAGGAGCTGAAGGCGACGGCGCTCGGCCTCGTCCGCATCCAGGCTTTGATCGAAGGGCGGCCGGTCCGCAAGGTCGTTTGCATCAAAAACAAAATCGTCAATATCGTGATATGAAGCCGCATAAAATCGTCCTTCTGATCCTGGCCGTCATCTCCCTGGCGGGGTGCGGCTACCGCCTTCGCGGCACGGGCAACCTGCGGGATGTCCTCCCGGCCTATGTCAAGAAGATCTGCATCCCGCTTTTCAAGAACGACACGACGCGGTTCGAGCTCGATAAAAAGCTCACCGAGGGCGTCATCGACGAGTTCGTGTCCCGGGGAAAAGTCGAGATCACCTCGGATGCCGCGGCCGCCGACGCGACGCTCGTCGGCGAGATCCTGAGGTTCGTGGCCGCCCCGTCCGGATTCTCGGCCCAGGGATCGGCCGACCATTACACCATTTACGTCGTCGCCAGCGTCGTCCTGACGGACATGAAAAACAAGAAGGTCATCTATTCGAATCCCTCGTATGTCTACAACGAGGATTACGAGGTTCCCCAGGGCAAAGACTTCGAATCCGTCGAAACCGAGGCGCTCAAGAAGATCGCCGTGAAATTCGCCCGGAACCTCGTCCTCACCATCCTCGAGGGATTCTAGGAATGCGGAGCGCCCTGCTCAACCAGGAGATCCGGGAAGAGAACCTCTCGGCCGGATACTTATTCCACGGCGAGGAGTTCTTTCAGGCCCATCAATTCATC
>Ga0315278_10002682_pt1 | contig 15863 bp, 14 predicted proteins | sample YL17G06_0_MG_FD_203880 | JGI IMG/M metagenome (GOLD analysis project Ga0315278, IMG submission 203880) | Sediment microbial communities from Yellowstone Lake, YNP, Wyoming, USA - YL17G06_0 | ecosystem: Environmental > Aquatic > Freshwater > Lake > Sediment | place: USA: Wyoming | collected... | reverse complement strand
CGAAACAGGTCCAAAAAAGAAAGAGCCAGATGAAAGCCGCTTATCCTCTTCTGCTGACTGGTCACAGGTGTCTTCCTTAGATGACCTTGCCCAGCCCAGGCCTAAATTCAAATTCTTTATAATCGGTGTAATCGTTGTGGTTGTAGCTGTCGCCCTTTATTTCATTATTCCAAAAATTTTTACTGGGGGGAAAGAAAAAATTGTTACCCCTGTCGAAACACCAGAAGAAAAATTAAAACGTGAAATACGGATAAGAAAAGATAATTTCCTTAATGCGATCAATACCGATGCTCACAACCGCTTAGGCTATCTGGTTCAATTGGTAAATGTTAAACCCGCCAAGGTCCGCTATTCCAGTCTTTTCTTATATGGTCAAAATCTTGTGCTGGAGGTTTTTACATCCAACCGGAATGATCTGGCGGATTTTAATATTAAATTAAAAAATAATCCGATCTTTGCTAACATTAAACTAGAATCTGTCGACAAGCGTCCCGGTACCAGGGGCGGTCTGTTTGCCTTATACGACATTAAGGCTGACAACCGTATTCCAACCGGTGTAAGTGCAGAACGGATATCCAGGTCCCCACAGGAGTGGATTACTGAATTTTCACAAAAAAATAGTCTGACCGTGAGTACGCAGAGACAAATCTCAACCCGTCAGGAAGAATTATTTACAGTTACCCGTATCGAATACAAACTTAAAGGGACCGAACAAAACTGCCAGGCGCTTATATCTTGGCTGGCAGATTCAAACACGAACATCGGTATCCATAAGTTAACCATGCTTCCTACCAATCAGCGCGATATGACCAAATCGCCATATCAGATTCATCTGATCCTCGATTTCTATATGTAAATCCGGTCGGATGTATTTTTCATGCGTATTTTGGGTGGCAAATTTAAAGGTAAGAATTTATTCGGTAGCCAGGATTTATCAGTACGTCCGCTTACCAATCGTATTAAAAAAAGTATATTCGATGTTCTGCAAAACTGCTTTCAGGAAAAGTCTGTACTTGATCTGTTCAGCGGGACCGGAAGTTTTGGCCTTGAAGCTTTAAGCCGCGGGGCTGTTCATCTTACTGTGGTGGAAAAATCAGACAACTCTCTGGCGGTTTTACGTAAAAATCTCCATCTGCTGCCTCTTGGCGGTGAGAAGGTATATACTATTAAAAGTGATGTTATAAAATTCTGTGCCCAAACCGTTCAAGTGTATGATTTAATTTTAATGGACCCGCCTTTTATTTTTCCTGAAATTCAAAATTTAGTAGATTTAATATTCAAACGAAAAATTCTAAAAGAGAAAGGGGTCATGGTCGTCCATCATGAAATAACAAATCCGGTTGCAGATTCTAGCGATGACTACATGATCCGACAACAGAAAAAATTCGGCAGAAGTTTAGTATCTTATATCATGAACAGGGAGTGAAATGTCGAAAAAAATCGCTATTTATCCGGGGACTTTTGATCCTTTTACTTACGGACATCTTGATATTGTTGAGCGAGCCATAAAAATTTTTGACGAGATCATTGTCACCATTGCGCTGAACACAAAAAAACAACCGTTATTCCCCGTTAATGAACGGATAGAATTCATTATGGATGCCACCCGTTTGATCCCGCATGTTAAGGCCGACTGTTTTGAAGGATTACTGGTGGATTTTGCCAGAACAAAAAATGCAGTAGCCATTATTCGCGGTTTGCGTGCTATCTCCGATTTTGAATTCGAATTCCAGATGGCCCTGATGAACCATCGCCTGGACCAGGATATCTCCACCGTCTTTTTAATGCCCAATGAAAAATACACCTATCTGAATTCTACAATTGTTAAGGAAGTTGTTGAATTTGGAGGAAATATTGATAATTTAGTCACACCGCTGGTTGCTTCAAAATTAAAGGAAAAATTTAAATCATAAGAGGTCGAACTATGGAGATCATTGAAAAATTCAGAAAATTAGCGCAGAGTAAAAAGAGAACGATTGTCTTGCCTGAAGGGGAGGAAGAACGGGTTATCCGGGCTGCTGCTTTCCTTAAGAGAGAAAATCTGGTCACTCCAATTTTGTTGGGCGACCCGGACAAAATAAATAAACTCTGTACAGCGCTGGATGTGAATAGTAAAGGTCTCCAGATCATGTATCCTGAAAAATCAGAATACTATCCTAAATGGGTGGATGCCTACTATCAGATGCGTAAGCATAAAAATGTTTCGGTGGAGCAGGCGAGAACGATTATTAAAAATCCCCTGTTCTTCGGTGCTTTTATGATTCGTGACGGAATGGCCGATGGCGCCGTGGCAGGATCAATAAATACAACCGGCGATGTGCTGCGTGCCGGTATTCATATCGTAGGCCTGGCTGAGGGAGTTAATGTTGTTTCCAGTTGTTTTATCATGGTTCTTAAAGACGGAAAAATACTGACCTTTGCCGATTGTGCGGTCATACCGGATCCCGATCCCGAACAGTTATGCAGCATCGCGATCAGCAGTGCCAGAACCCATCAAAGACTGGTTGAACAGGAACCCTGTGTAGCCATGTTATCCTTCTCTACCAAAGGCAGTGCCCAGCATGCTCATGTAGACAAAGTGATCAAGGCAACCGCTCTGCTTAAAGAAAAATCGCCAAACCTGAAAGTAGACGGTGAGTTACAATTTGATGCGGCTTATGTAGAATCGGTCGGTAAGCGGAAAGCTCCGGGCAGCCTGGTAGCAGGTAAGGCAAATGTATATGTTTTTCCGGATCTGGATGCCGGTAATATCGGTTATAAAATTACCCAACGCCTGGCAGGTGCCGAAGCCATTGGTCCAATCATTCAAGGATTGAAAAAACCTTTCAACGACCTTTCCAGGGGCTGCAGTGTGGATGACATTATTAATGTTTCCTGCATCTGTGCAATTATCTCGTAAAAGGTGGTTTATATAAATTCATTGATCATTAAAAATTAAATCATCGGAACCCCATTCATCAGATTGGAGCTATTAGGTTATGCCCACGTATGAATACCGTTGCACCACTTGCGGATTCGAGTTCGAAGAGTTTCAGAGTATTGCCGCCGAACCCCTCTCCAAATGTCCCAGGTGCGGCGCACAGGTACAAAGGAAAATATCCGGTGGTAATATTCTTATCTTTAAGGGAAGCGGTTTCTATATCAACGACTATAAAAAAAGTGGTTCTGAAACCAGTTCCTCTTCCGCTAAAGCAGAACCTAAAAGCACGGATTCAGAAAAAAGCAAGAAAACTGAAAATTAAGATAAATAATTGTTGTGTATTTGTGGACATTTTATTATAACTCACCTATATGCGACATCGACTATTTTTTTCATCTAACTTATTACACATTACCGAAAGGAGAGATGTATGTCACAATTAAAAAGTAAACTGGCCGAAATTATCCCCCCATGGCGTGAAAGAGTCACCCGCTTGATTAAGGAACATGGTGATGTTCAGGTAGATACGGTCAAAATAAGTCAATTTCATGGTGGAATGAGAGGTATTAAAAGTTTGACCACCGATATTTCGTACCTTGATCCTTTTGAAGGAATTCGCTTCAGAGGGTATACCATACCGGAGGTACTTGAAAAATTACCACGGGCTAAAGGTGCTGAAATATCATACGTGGAAGGACATCTGTACTTATTATTAACCGGTGAAATTCCCACCGAAGCCCAGGTACAGGAAGTCGTTACTGATCTGCAGAAGAGAGGAAAAGTTCCGGCTCATGTATGGAAAATGTTACGGTCTTTACCTGACAATACCCATCCGATGACCATGTTTTCCATGGCTATCATGGCACTGCAGAATGAATCGCTCTTCGTTAAACAATATAACCAGGGCATGAACAAAATGGAATACTGGGATCCGATGTATGAAGACAGCATGAATCTCATTGCCAAATTAAATACCATTGCTGCTTTTATTTACCGCCTGAAGTATAAAAATGATGATCAGATCAAGCCTAATTTTAAACTGGACTACGGTAAAAATTTTGCTCATATGATGGGTATTGATACTCCGTACGATGAATTATCCCGGTTATATTTCATTCTGCATAGCGATCATGAAAGCGGTAATGTCAGCGCCCACACTACCCATCTGGTTGCTTCCGCTCTTTCCGATGCTTATTATTCGCTGTCGGCAGGAATGAACGGTCTGGCTGGTCCTTTACATGGCCTGGCGAATCAGGAGGTATTGGCCTGGATCCAGGAATTGATGGAAAAAATGGGAAATAAGATCCCGACCAAGGAAGATCTAGAAAAATTTGTATGGGATACTCTGAATTCAGGCCAGGTAGTTCCCGGTTATGGACACGCTGTCCTGCGTAAAACAGACCCGCGTTATACCGCCCAGCGTGAATTTGCGCTTAAACATCTGCCGGATGATCCATTATTCAAGATCGTCAGCATGTTGTATGATGTCGTTCCGCCCGTTCTGGAAAAACAAGGCAAGGCAAAAAATCCATGGCCTAACGTGGATGCCCATTCCGGAGTTCTGCAATGGTATTACGGTGTCAAGGAATATGATTTCTATACCGTGATGTTCGGTGTTGGACGGGCCCTTGGTGTTCTTTCCAATATCGTCTGGGATCGTGCTCTTGGCCAGGCTCTGGAGCGTCCTAAGTCATTGACCTTGAAAATGCTGGAAGATATTGCCGCCAAGAAATAATCTATTATTTTAGTTCGATGACCGTAAGGGGATTCAAGGAAATTGAATCCCCTTTTTTATTAATAATATTCGGATGGAATGACCCTGCTGCGTTCACCGGACACTTCCTGTGATTTGTACTGTAATAAATATAATTGGTAATACAATCCTCTGCGGTCGATCAGTTCCTGATGAGTTCCTGCTTCGCGGATTTTACCTTTATGCAAGACGATAATTTTATCTACATGCTTGATCGTCGATAAGCGGTGCGCAATGATCAGGGACGTCCGTGTATACATCAGGGTTTTCAGGGCATCCTGGATTAAGATTTCCGACTCGGTATCTACACTGGAGGTGGCTTCATCCAGGATTAAGATACGTGGATCAATAACCAGTGCCCGGGCAAAAGAAATTAACTGCTTCTGTCCCATGGAAAGTGTCATGCCCCGCTCTTTGACCTGGGTATCGTATTTATCCGGTAGATTTTCAATAAATCCCTGAGCGTTGACTTGCCGTGCGGCCCATTCAATTTTTTCATCACTGATATCTTTATTTCCCAGACGGATATTATCACGAACCGTGCCGGAAAACAGGAAAACATCCTGCAGTACAACGGCCATCTGCCGGCGCAGAATTTCCAGATCCCAATTCTTAATCGATATATTGTCAATCAGAATATCGCCTGAGTTTATTTCATACTGGCGGCCGAGAATATTGATCAGACTTGTCTTTCCGGCGCCGGTGTGACCAACGATGGCAACACTTTCTCCCTCCCGCAATGAAAAATTTATGTCTTTTAGTACATACTCTTCTGCCGTATAGGCAAAAAATACATTCTTAAAAGCAATTTCTCCCCGGATCTCCTTAACCGGATCAGGGTGTGCCGGTGAAACAATATCCTGCCCGGTGTCCAGCAACTTGAAAAGACGTTCCGAAGAGGCCATGGCCTGCTGGAGAATATTATATTTTTCCGACAGGTCACTGATCGGACGGAAAAACATCTGGGCGTATTGAATAAAAGCCACCAGTGCCCCAAAGGTGGTTGCACCCTGTAGTTTAAAGATTCCACCACGCCAGATTACCAGGGCAATCGCGATCGCACTGACCAGTTCAATGGCGGGATAAAAAACAGCATAATAAAAAACAGTTTGCACATTGGCCTGGGTGTGTTTATCATTAATATCAGCAAAAATCTTATAATTCTTCTCCCCCCGGTTAAAAACCTGAATGATACTCATGCCGGTAAGGTTTTCCTGCATGTAAGAATTGATACGGGCAATCCATTTTCTGATTTCACGGAAGGCATTCCGCACCTGGGCACGGAAAATAAACGTGATGATAAATAGAATCGGAATTACCGAAAAAGTCCACAAAGCCAATTGGTAATCCAGATAAACCAGGGCTACGATTACACCGAACAATAGAAAAATATCACCAAAAATCGTCACAATACCCTGGGTAAACATCTGATTCAATGATTCCACATCAGAAGTAACCCGGGTCATCAATCGTCCCACCGGATTTTTATCAAAAAATTTCAATGAAAGTGATTGCAGATGCCTGAAAACTTTTGACCTGAGATCATACATCAATTTCTGGCCAAAATACTGGGTAATATAGATCTGGGAAAACTGGGTGATAAAAACTAAAATCATAACCAATAGATATATGAACAGGATAAAATATAATCCGGGAAGATTTTTTACCGCAATATAATTATCAATGGCCAGTTTAGTAAGATAAGGTCCCGCCAATTGTAGAAATGAAGCCAGTAATGTCAGGACTATGCCTGAAAAAACCAGATTCTTATAGGGTACGGCAAATTTCAACAACCGCTTAAACAGGTGTGAGTCGTAGGCTTTACCTGTTATCTCATCATCATACATACTTAATACCTTTTAGTCTGCTTTGATAAATTTCAGATATCCGGTCGAGCGCCTGCTCTGTTTCTTCCCTGCTTGTAAAGCGTCCAAAGGAAAAACGAACCGAACGATTAATCCGCTCCGGTTCAAATCCCATTGCCGTTAAAACATGAGAGGGACGTTGTGATCCCGAACTGCAGGCGGAGCCAACGGAAACTGCAATCCCTTGTATATCCAGGTTCATCAGCATGGCATCACCCGGTATGAACGGGAAATAAATATTGGAATGGGAATATAATCTCGGTCCTTCAACTCCATTGATCAGGATATCCGGGATTCTCTGTTTTAACTCATGCTCAAAATAATTTCTCAAGTTTAAAATTCGATTATGTTCATCCTTTTTTTCGTTTATCTGTGTTACTGCTTCGGAAAATCCAATTATTCCGGTAATATTTTCCGTCCCGGGACGCCTGTTTCGTTCCTGTGCACCACCATGTAATATTCTTTCTACACTCACGTCATTACCAATATAGAGTGCAGCGATCCCTTTGGGCCCATAAATCTTGTGGGCTGAAAGGGTAAGCAGGTCCACTTTTAAGTCCTGTACAGAAATATCTATTTTCCCGAAAGCCTGAACCGCATCCACATGAAATAAAACTTTCTGCTCCGATAAAATAGCGCCAATTTCTTTTATCGGAAGCAGGCATCCCGTTTCATTGTTGGCCATCATAACCGAAACCAGGATGGTATCTGAATCTATACTGCTTTTCAGTTCTTCCGGATCGACCTGGCCCAGTTTATTCACGTTCAAATAAGTAATCCGGAATCTTTTATTTTTTAGATACTCGCAGCATTCCAGTACCGAAACATGTTCGATCCTGGTTGTGATGATGTGATTCCCTTTGAAACGGTTTACCCGGGTTACCCCGATCAGCGCCAGGTTATTGCTTTCCGTCCCACTGCCGGTAAAAACAATTTCCCGGGCTTTCGCCTGGATCGATTCTGCAATCACCTGGCGTGCTTTTTCGATGGCTACTTTGCTTTCCTGTCCCGGATAATGCAGACTGGAAGGATTGGCATAGTACCTCTCTCCGGCTTCGTTCATGATTTTCAGCACGGCCGGATCCAGCGGTGTAGTTGCTGCATAGTCCAGGTAGATTCTGCTTTTATTCGGCATACCGGATTTTATAAATCATAATTTAATTTACAAAATAAAATATCGTTATTATAACTGTAAATATTGTTATTTAAATCCTGAATATATGTACGATATATACGACCCCACCGGGGTCGCACTGATATTTTGCTATAATTATTGCTAAAAATATCTGATGCCTCCGGCATCAGTAAACAAGGGACGCTGATGTTCACACAGAGGGTGCAGAGATTATAGAGAAAAGAATTTTTTCTAAATTCTTGGTGTCTTGGTACCTTGGTAGTCAAATTTGGAAATGAACCACTATATCACCAAGGCGCCAAGAAAATGTTTTATTTATCATATCGGCGTTTATCAGCGTTCATCAGCGGTTAATTTCATGGCGCCCTTTGTATTTAAAAAAAAACTAAATGCACGGGTGTTAATCAGTCCAAAAACAATTTTTTCTAACTGTTATCATTAAATTTCTTATATTTAAAAATTATTTTTTCTTCCTGTAAATTTCAATTTGGTTAAGGGTTCATTTTTATGGAAAATCAGCGGGGACAATGGAGTTCCAGATTTGGATTTATCATGGCCGGCGCCGGATCTGCGATCGGACTGGGGAATGTCTGGCGTTTTCCTTATATCGCCGGCGAAAACGGCGGGGCTGCTTTTGTTTTAGTTTATTTATTGGTCATACTTTTACTCGGACTCCCCTATATGATCGCTGAACTGGCGCTGGGTCGTGCTACCCAGCGTAATCCGGTGGGAGCCATATTGGCGATTAAACCAGGTTCACCTTGGAAATGGGTGGGAGTTCTGGGGGTTATCACCGGGCTTGGTATCCTGTCCTTCTACAGCGTGATTGCAGGGTGGACGCTTGGTTATATTTATAAAACCGGCGTAGGAACCGGATTGAATTTCCAGAAATTTGTTGCTGACCCGGTTCTAAGTATATTGTTATTTGCGGTATTCATGTTTATTACTACGCTTATTGTTTATGGCGGAGTGGAATATGGCATTGAACGCTGGTCGAAAATTTTAATGCCGTTATTGTTTCTTCTCTTATTAGGATTAATTATCTATTCGGTTTCCTTGCCCGGTGCTTTTAAGGGGGTCAGTTTTTACTTGAATCCCGACTTCACCAGGATAACCGGTAAAACAGTCCTGGCTGCCCTGGGACAAGCTTTTTTCTCTTTAAGCCTGGGCATGGGTCTCATGATCACCTATGGAAGTTATCTTTCCAAAAAAGAAAATATTGTTACGTCGGCCGTGTATATATCGCTTTTCGACACGCTGGCTGCATTCATGGCTGGTCTTATTATTTTCCCGGCCTTGTTCTCCATGGGTGAAAGTCCGGCCATGGGACCGGCGCTGGTATTTATCATATTACCTAAATTATTTATGCAGATGCCGGGAGGTATGATCGTTGGCCCATTCTTCTTTATCTTGTTGGCCATCGCCGCCTTAACCTCGACTATTTCCTTGCTGGAAGTTCCGGTTGCCTATCTGGTTGATGAAAAAAAAGTAAACCGGAAAAAGATCGTCTGGATTGCAGCCGGCTTGACTTTCCTGCTGGGTATTCCATCTGCTCTCTCTCAGGGGGCTTCTTCATTTTTTACCAATCTGAAGTTGTTACCCGCCTATCTGAGCAACTCTGATTTCTTAAGTCAGATGAGTTTCCTGTTTGGCGATCTGTCGCTGGTGATAGGTGGATTGCTGCTTTCGATTTTCATCGGCTGGGTATGGAAAGCAGATAAAGCAAGCGATGAAATACAGGAGGGATCGTCAGCTTTTTTAAAATTTAAACAGCTCTGGATATTTATGATAAAATACTTCATCCCTGCGGTGATTTTTATAATTCTGCTTAATCTATTCGGAATATTTAATTAAGGACATTACCATGGGATTCTTTGACTTACTTTTAACCTGGACCGACAAATTAGACCTGTTTTTTTGGGGTCCCTGGATGATCGCGCTACTTCTCGGCACTGGTTTTTATCTGACCATCCGCACCCGGGCGGTTCAATTCCGCCACTTCTGGCCTTCCTTGAAACTGATTTTTGTAAAGGAATCCCGCTCGGAAAAAGGGCATGGTGATATTTCCCCCTTTGCCGCCCTGATGACCGCACTAGCCGCCACGGTAGGCAACGGAAATATTGCCGGTGTCGCTACCGCTATCGCTATCGGCGGACCCGGCGCTCCTCTCTACATGTGGTTTGCGGCTGTGATCGGAATGGCCACAAAGTACGCTGAAGGATTTTTAGGAGTAGAATACCGCGAAGTGGCTCCTAATGGTACCATGGCCGGCGGTCCAATGTATTATGTAAAAAATGGGCTGAAGAACAAAAAATTAGGAAAAGTGCTGGGTGCTGCCTTCGCTGTTTGTGGTACCATTGCCTGTCTGATCGGTACCGGGAATATGGCTCAATCGAATTCCATGACGGCTTCCCTGGCCAATACCTTTAACAGTGTTTTTCATGGGGGGGTAGCCGGACAACAGGCTCCCGCCATATATTATTATGTTATCGGTGCTATCATCGCATTTCTAACGGCCCTGGTAGTGATCGGCGGAATTAAAAAAATCGGCAGTGTTTCGGAAAAATTAGTTCCTTTCATGATCATTTTTTACATCACCTTTTCCCTCTGGATCATCTTTGCCAATTTTTCCCAGATCCCCGAGGCGTTTACTCTCATTTTCAGATCGGCTTTTGGTTTACAACCTGTACTGGGTGCTACGGTCGGATTGGCCATTCAAAACGGGGTCAGTCGCGGATTACTTTCCAACGAGGCAGGGCTTGGATCTGCTGCTATCGCCCAGGGGGCTTCAACTTCTGATGAACCCACCAAGAACGGATTGATCGCCATGACCGGTGTATTCATTGATACTATCGTGGTTAATACCATGACCACATTGACCATTGTTCTGACCGGAGCATACATGCAGACCCAGGCCTGGCGGGGATTGGGAGCGCCGGATAATATCACCAGTATCCTGGTTACTCAGAAAGCTTTTGATTCCGTGATCCCCTATGGAATGGGCAGTGCGGTGGTCGCCTTTTCTTCATTCCTGTTCGGCTATACGACACTCATTGGCTGGTGTTACTATGGTGAAAAATGCATCGAATACCTGGGCGGAAGTAAAGTGGTCATGCCGTTCCGGTATGCGTTTATCATCCTATTATTCATAGGTGCTGTACTTACTCCGATTGCCGGAAAAAGTTTTGACTATCTGAACATTGTGTGGCATATCGGAAATATCGGAAATGCCTTTATGGCTTTCCCTAATCTGGTGGGTCTTTTATTTCTTGCCGGTGTGGTTGCTTCAACTACCCGGGCGCGCTTAGATAAAAAATAGGTATTTGTTAATTATTAATTACCGGGAAAAAAATCATGCAAACTGGTATAGTTGGATTACCCAATTCCGGCAAATCGACCCTCTTTTCAACCCTGCTTGCTTACTCCCATATTGCCCACGAAGACAGCGCCAAGCACAAACTGGAAACCGAACGGGGTATTATAAAAGTCCCAGATGAACGGCTTGATTTACTTACTGAAATAATTAAGCCCAAGAAACAGGTGAATGCCACCATTGAATTTATAAAAGTACCGGGGTTGGACAAAGAGAAGCATAAAGGATCAGGACTTCCGCCGCAGTTTCTTTCCAACACCAAGAATGTGGAACTGATCCTGGTCATGATCCGTGCTTTTGAGAATGAATTATACCCCCATCCCCTGGATAAAATTGATCCCTGGCGTGACATCAATTTTATTGAGAGCGAATTCCTGTTAAATGATTTGTCCATTGTGGAAAACAGGATCGAAAAACTTGAAAAACTGATCCAGAAAATGCAGGGAGAGAAGGAAAAAAGGGAATTGCAGGTACTGCAGCGCTGTAAACTATTTCTGGAAGAAGAACGTCCCCTGCGTGAACTGAATTTTCCTGAGCAGGATGAATTTATCATTCGTGGTTTCCAGTTTTTATCACTCAAGCCGATCCTGTTTGTTTTAAATATTGCAGAGGGTGAAATTCAAAAATCAGAGCAGATCGAAAACGAATACAAATCCAGATTAAAATCCAGGTGTGATCTGGTCGCCTTGAGTGCGGAGATCGAAAAAGAAATATCGCAATTGAATTCCGAAGATGCCCAGTCCTTTCTGAATGATCTAAAGATATCAGAGCCGGCCTTATTAAAGGTGATTCATGCCTCCTACCGCTTGCTGGGCTTGTGCTCTTTCTTTACCATCGGTGAAAATGAATGCCATGCCTGGCTCTTCCGCTGCGGAATCAATGCCCAGAAGGCGGCAGGGATTATTCATTCCGATCTGGAAAAAGGATTTATCCGTGCCGAAGTTACTCCTGCTGCTGAATTAATAAAACTGGGCAGTATCGCGGCCTGCAAGGAAAAGGGGTTTTTCCGGCTGGAAGGAAAAGAATACCTGGTCGGGGATGGTGAGGTTTTAACGATACGATTTAATGTTTGATACCGCTGATTTTTATCGGAGCTCTTTGTGTTCAATTAATAAAGGTAAGTATTCAGAGATGGTACCGGTTAGACCGGAACCTCATGATCCCATTATAATGACCCCTCAATAACCACGAATGCCACAGCATACTCATGGGTATGCGATAAGGAAACCATTACCCTGCGATTCCCAATAACGGAGGAGGTCTTCCCATAGAACTTAAATTCCGGTTTCCCCAATTCATCATTCACGACTTCAATATCTTTCCAGTTGATGCCATCCCGTAATCCTGTTCCAATGGCTTTAAGTAAAGCTTCTTTTGCAGCAAACCGGGCAGCGTAAGCGGCGCCCTCGTCCGATTTTATAGCACAATAGGTGATTTCCCCGGTGGTATATACTTTTTTCAGAAAGCGCTCACCATGTTCGTTGATAATCTTATTGAGGCGCTGTACATCACAAAGATCAACTCCGATGGCAATAATACTCATACCGGCTAAAATTATCCTTCTTTTTTATGATAATTATTATATTTAAATAGAAATCTGGCCGACTGATTACCGAGTATTTAATTACATTATACCCGGAAATGATCCGGATTTTATTCTTGACAAAAGTGAATGAAAATATTTAACTTGAATTTGAATAAATAATTACTTTTCGATCATTTTACAAAGTAAATTTCAGAAGCGCAAGCATTCAAAAAATTCTATAGCGATAAGAAATAAATTGATAGTACACAGCAGAGAAAACGATTCCGTCTTGATCAGCCAGGCCCGGTCCGGAGACTCCAGGGCCTACGAAAAACTGTTAAAGAAATATAAAAGTTCGGTATATAATCTTGTATTCAGAATGGTGAAGAATGTTCAGGATGCTGAAGATCTGACCCAGGAAGCATTTATCAAGGCTTTTAATTCCCTGGCCTCGTTTAATGAAGAATACGCATTTTCCACCTGGTTATACAAAATTGCCACCAATAATTGCATTGATTATTTCCGCAAAAGAAAACTGCAGATGTACTCCCTCGATAAACCGATCCAGTATAAGGATTCCGAACTGCAGCATGAAATTCCCGATCCGGACTTTAATGCCGAAAAAACGATTTTGACTTCCGAACGCAACCAGTTGATCCGGGAAGCAATCGAAACTTTACCTAAAAAATATTATATTGCCATCGTATTACGGCACACGGAAGAAAAGTCCTATGAAGAGATCGCCGCAATTTTAAAATTACCCCTGGGAACAGTGAAGGCACGTATTTTCCGGGCCCGTGAAATGTTAAACAAAGCACTAAAAGAAAAATTACGGTGAACCTATGAAAAAAATATTTATTTTCCTTCTTCTTCTAACCCTGGCCCTGGCACATGAAAATCCAAAGAAAGTTGAAAAACAGATCCCCCTGCAGAATGAAGAGTTCGTGGAAGTCAGTATCGAATTCGGGGCCGGTCACCTGGACATTGCTCCCACCAAAGAACCGGTCATATATTCAGGGACATTTATCTACGACGAACTGGAGCCACAGATCAAATACAGCCAGCTTGGCAGCGAAGGAAGACTGGATTTTGAACTGGGTGAGCGCGTGGAAAAAGGAGAAGATCAGACCAAGGTAACACTTCATTCACTCGATGACATCCATAAGAATGAATGGAATTTGAACTTCAGCCAGTTACTCACTTATGACTTTGACATCGAAATGGGCGCTGCTGAATCAGAATTTAATCTCGGTGGACTGAAAATCAGGAATCTCAGACTGGAATGCGGAGCGAGCAAAACACTCATAGATTTTTCCAAACCAAATCCTATTGTGATGGATAAACTGAAGATCGAGACCGGTGTCAGCAAGTTCGGGGCCGAAAATTTACTCAACGCCAATTTTAAGGAGATGAGATTCGAAGGTGGAATCGGGGACTACCAATTGACTTTTGACGGAGAACTGGAAGAAAATACTGATGTCTTTATTGATGTTTCACTCGGAGCGCTGACCATCCATATCCCATCGGATGTACCGTTTCGTATCGACTGCGATAAAAGTATTCTCAGTTCCCTGAATGTCGAAGGCGCCTATCAAAAAAATGAACGCTGGTATTCTGTAAATTTTGACGGCAAAGATCCCTTCATCGATTTCACGATAAGTTCCGGTGTCGGAAGCATTTCTATTTTATTATCGGAACAGTGAGAACTTTTAATCCAGATTGACCTGATTTTCATCCACCCCGGAATAGGTTGAAGAAATTTCCTCCACTTTTTCCTGACTGCGCTTATACAGCAGGTAATTCTCCAGCGGAATTCTGATATTAAAAATACCCCGCGGCAGATAGGAATTGATCAGTTGCGGATTATATATTTTCAACTGGGCCGGATTTAGCCGGAATGACCTGGCCAGATCATCAAGCGGTATTCTATCGGATTCGATAGTAACAGAAATATTTTCAATTTTATCTTTATAGTGGAAATCTTCCCCTTCCATATTAAACCCGAATTTTTCTGGTTGCGATAGTACAATTTTAGTTGCCACGGTTTTAAAATAGTACCTTTCCGTTTCTTCGGGTAAAGACAATTCAAAAAACGAATGGGTTCGTTGTTTTTCGATTTCCCGGACCACCCGGCCGAGCCCGCCGTTATAGGACGCCAGCACCAGCGGCCAGTCACCCAGAATATTTTTCAGATCCCGGAACATGATCATGGCAGCGGCTGTTGCTTTCTCCGACTCCCGCCGCTCGTCAATATATTCATTGATTTTAAGATTATACAAACGTCCGGTAGCCCGCATGAACTGCCACAGTCCTACTGCGTTTGAACGGGATCGAATCTGCGGTAATAATGCACTCTCGTGAACCGCAACATATTTCAGATCATCAGGCAGGTTTGCTTCCCGGAGATACTTCTCGATCATCGGTAAATAGCGGGCCCACCGTTTCAGGTAAAGTTGAATCTGCCCCTGTTCATTCAGCAGGGTGAAAAATTCCCGTTCCAGGCGCTCCCGTGTCACCGGATCATCCGTATCCAGGGTATCCCCGCAAAAAACAACCGGCAGCGGTAACTGATGACTGTTTACATAACTGCGCATTGCGGATTGCCTGAATTCTGTCTTCAATTTTTCTATCTCTTGTTTTAATGCCGCAACTTCATTATCCCCGCGCCACCAGGATTGAATTCCACCACCCAGGTCCACCAGTAAAAGGGTGACCAGAATCAGAGATTGACCGATCAAAAGGATAAGCACGGTATAAAAAGCAGTGAGATTTTTCTTAGGCATGGGGATAATCCTCTTTTTATTTTTAAATATCTTTATTGTATTAATATCCTAATGTGTTTAAAATCAAAATAAGTTTTCAAATTTTTAGAACCTTTTCCGGATTCTTTTAAATAAGATAGAACCGATTATGACCCCTGAAATAGTTCTGGTAGCAACAAAAAATAAAAATAAACTGGATGAGATCAGGTCTATTCTTACCGACCCTGGTATTCATTTTAAATCATTGTCTGAATTCGAAAATGTTCCGGATGTGGCCGAAACCGGTAAAACATTCCGTGCCAATGCTTTGATCAAAGCACGGTTCTATTTTAAATATTCTGCACTTCCAATAATTGCGGACGACTCGGGTCTGGTGGTTCCGGCACTGAGGGGCGAACCGGGGATTTATTCGGCACGCTACGCCGGTGCACAGGCCAGCTACATGGAAAACAATATCAAATTATTACAGCAGATGAAAGGATTGGAAGGAGATCAGCGGAAAGCCCATTTTATCTGTCAGATGGTCTATC